>Ga0247609_10000089_pt1 | contig 127224 bp, 102 predicted proteins | sample 172DNAGHGlowgp2_FD_193487 | JGI IMG/M metagenome (GOLD analysis project Ga0247609, IMG submission 193487) | Sheep rumen microbial communities from Palmerston North, Manawatu-Wanganui, New Zealand - 1728 DNA GHGlow gp2 | ecosystem: Host-associated > Mammals > Digestive system > Stomach > Rumen...
GTATGATTGCGGCACTGGCGGCATACTGTTTCTTCGATAACAAACCCAGAGCACTTGACGGCTTTTACATCGAGGATAACAAGCAACTTATGCTGTTTTGAAAGACTGCTTATCCCGAACTGGGGTATAGTTTCCTTTTTGGGGGATCGCCTTCTGCGAGAAATCGAACAAAATCTATTCAAAATCCAACAAAATCTAAACAAGAACTAACATATATCTGTGTTATTGATTTGTCTTACTATGGATAAATTCTGTTTGATTTTGTTTAGATTTTGTTCGATTTTTCTCTCCGCTACGCTTTGAGTGACCGCTGGTTCTGCCCGTAAGGGCATCCAACAGTCTTTCCATAGTAAAAACCATGCTTTTTCGTAGAAACGGCATCTACGGGTCATTCCGAACGGCGTTTACACGCGTTCCGCTCGGCGTTTACACTCGTTCCGCCGTCACCTATAGGAGTAAAGTGACGGAGGAACGACAGTAAGAAACGTCTGGAACGACCCTTAACTGACTCTGTTTCAGTGCAAACCAGACTCTACTTGCAAACCAATTAGACGTTACTTCCAAGAAAGCACCCCAATTGGCGGTTTGGTAGTGTACCAACAACACCCCTAAAATTTTCCCGAGCTGTTTTTGAAAACACGATTTTTCGTCAATAATCTTGACAGAATCATGAGGAGAAAGTCCCCCTGCGCCGAAGGTGCCCCCCAAAGTCTCGCAATTGGCAACCTCCAATGACATTCGTACTAAAATGAGTGTAATTAAGCTTGTAGGAAAGTAGAGGTTACGGAAGCATAGCGACACCAAGTAGATCAGTGGTCATTAGGTTGAACAAAACGAGGGTGCGCACAAATCCGTGCGCACCCTCCAATGATGAAAAGCAGATGATTCAATGCCTTTTACTTCTGCTGGTGTTGCCGTTCAGGGAATAGATGTAACTCTGATTCTGAACGGTTTCGGGTGTGTTTCCCTTGTAGTTCACCACCTTACCGCAGATGATTACCTCATCGCCAGCTTTGGGCTTTGGCCATGTGTCATCGCTGTATTTCTCATTGCCGAGATAGAGGGTGCGATAGACATAGAACTTGTCATCCTTGTCGGTACCATCATCAGAGATGTAGAACGTACAGTTGCCATACTGGGTTCCGAACTGGTTCTTTTCCTCAATCTCGATGATTTTTCCCTTGATGTAATAGTCCTCGGTAGAGTTCACGCCTGCATCCATCTTTAAAATGAAGGCATTGGCCTCGGCCGGTGTAAAGGGCTTGGCAAGCGTACCTGGGGTGTTTGAGCCTCCACCGCCAACGGATGTCTGACCGTTCAATGAATAGATATAACTTTGGTTCTGTACGGTTTCGGGAGTATTACCCTTGTAGTTCACCACCTTACCGCAGATGATCACTTCGTCACCAGCCTTAGGCTTTGGCCATGATTCATCACTGTATTTCTCATTGCCCAGATAGAGGGTGCGATAGACATAGAACTTGTCATCCTTGTCGGTACCGTCATCGGAGATATAGAAAGTGCAGTTGCCATACTGGGTACCGAACTGGTTCTTGTCCTCGATCTCGATGATCTTTCCCTTGATGTAATAATCCTGAGTGGAATTCACGCTGGCTTCCATCTGTGAAATGAAGGCATTGGCCTCTGCCGGTGTGAATGGCTTGGCAAGTGATCCGTCATTACCACCAGTAGGAGCAGGTGTGCTTCCCTTGGTGAGTTTTACAATATAGTTGCCTTGTGCTACTTCTGGAACGACGGCTCCTGTGTTGGAGTTCACATATTTGGTGAGTTTACCTAATACCACTACCTCATCGCCCACATTGATCTGTCCAGCCTCAGTGAAATCGGTGTTGTCGAGGTTCTTGCCACGGAAGACGGTCAGCTCCTGGGTACCATCAGAGATGATATAGTCGATGTTCTTGTATTTGGCAATGTTCTCATCGGTGGTCTTGATGGTCGTGATCTTTCCTTTGATATAGGCATCCTGTTCGGTAGTACCTCCATCTTCCAGCGCATTGATCAACTCCACTGCTTTGGAAACGGTAATCGGTTCGTCCAATGTACCAAGTGTTTCGGAAACGGGTTTCTCAGAGGCGGTCTGTCCGTTCAGCGAGTAGAGAGAACTACCGGTAGTGAACTCGGGTGTGTTACCGCGGAAGTTCACAACCTTTCCCTTGACGATTACCTCGTCTCCCTCTTTGATCTCATTGGCAGAAGCGAATTTTTCTCCTCCTAAAGAGTAGCCGCGATAGATTTCCAACTGTCCGGCAGTGGAGCCTTTCGTGTCGGAGATCCAGTAGGTCGCATTACCATACTGCTCTGATACTTCGTCGATCTGTGAGATAAATCCCTTGACATAGATCTCATCAGACTGTACATCGGCTCCCAATGTCTGGATCAGTGCCTGTGCGGCAGCTACGTTATAGGGATCGTCAACTGTTCCGCTACCCGTGGGTGTCACCACCACCTCTTCCTCTTCCTCATCGCTGGGTGTGGGCCATGCGTATGGCTCAGGCACATCTTCGCAGCTGGTGAATGTCATGGCCGCCATGGCCAGCATCAACATTGAATAAAAAATCTTTTTCATGTCTTTATCTTTTATATTATTGTTTTCTCATTGAACTCTCATTTGTCAACTCTCAACTCTTACCTTACTTCCTGCACGTCATCAAGTGAACGTAGGATGATTTCCCAGTTGTTGTCGTAGCGTTTCAGGATACCCGTCAGGTTTACTTTGCCCTGTGGCAGTGTGCGGGCGGCAAAGTCGCAGTAAGGACTGTTATAGAGCATCACCGTGGTGGGCTGCTCCCAGAAATACCAAGAGGTGTTGAAATCGTGGGCATACACTGCCTTGTCGTTGTATTTCACTGTCACCGACTGACCTTTTGAGGAGTCGTAGTAGGAGCCGTTCTTGAACGATACGTTCTTCAGTGTTCCTAACTTCCCGGCATCAGCGTCTAAGTCCCATGTCGTCTTGGCTGATCCCTCTGCAAACACCTCGGGCTCGATTACTTGCTTATTGCCTGTAATCTTGAAGTGGCTCATCCATTCCATCCGGTTCATACGACTCACGTAGGTCACCTCCTTACCGGCATTGTTTCCACTGGTGAGCACGGTGGTGTAAGGCGTACCGATGACGGGCTGCTTGCGGTAGTTGCCAACCGACAATCCTTTCAGGTCAATCAGAATCTCAGCACCTACGGGCAGGTATCCGCAGATGCCGCCCTGACTGATGGACAGGCTGATGGCACCTGTCTTATCTTGGATCCATACCTCGTTGTAGATATTTCCTGTGATATCGTTTGCCGTGACGTACCCTTTGATCTGCATGTCCTTGGTCACGGTAGCATAGCTTACGCCATCACGGTAGTCGGTGGCCAGCTGTGTCTTGAAGGTGTTCTTCAGCTGTGCGATGGTCAACAGGTTCGTCTCCTGGATGGTGTTGTTCCCATACGGAGCCTCTGCCGGTTCTATCTCGTCATAACTACCGTCCATACATCCTGTCATGAGGAGGCAGGCCAATAGCATCATGATATATTTAAGCTCTTTCATAATGATTCCATTTATCAATTGTCAATAATCCATTAGAACTTATAGGCGATGTTCAGCATACCGTTGGTTCCAAACGCATAATACACTTTCGGGTTCTTGGAGAACTTGTAGATACGTTCCTTTCCGCTGCTGGAGTAGTCGGAACGTCCCTGCTCGTAGCCCCAAGTTGTGATGTTCTGGTTATTCAGCAGATTCGTTACCATGAGGTTGATGCTCAGCGATCCTTTCTTCAAACGGATGCTGCGACCGATGGATGCATCTACCATGAAACCGCCATGGCCCTTTGCTTGGTCAAGAATACCTGGTATGAAGTTCCCGTCGTTGTCAAGTACATCACCGATATACTTCTGCCGGTTATCCAATGACTGCTTATAGTAGAAACAAGGTGCACTGGAAAGGTAGATACGGTCGTACCAGTTGGTGTTCAGATCCAGGAACCAACCACCTGAGTGATAACTCAGTCCGATGCTGGCTGCTGTGAGCGGCGTACCGTTTTCGTGATGATTTTTGTTCAGACATTCGTCATCTACATACACACCACTGGTGGAATTCATGTAACGAACATGGGCGTTCTTCATGTTCTTTGCTTCACTCATCGTGCCGATCAGGGTTACATCGAAGGCTGATGTCACCTTGATACGTGCTCCTGCCTCGATGCCATAATAGGCTTTCTGCTGATCTGTGAGCGACACATACGAGAAAGAGTTGATGTCGTCGTAGTAGAAGTTTTGCCATTCGGTGGCATTGTCTATCAGACTGTAGTAACCGTTCAGGTTCAGCTTGATCCAAGAGGTCTGGAAACTGTAACCGAGATCAGTACTGAGCACCCGCTCGTTTTTCAGGTTCTTCACGAAATCGTTGTTGATCTCAGGTGCTGCAAAGGCTGTGGAGGCGGTAGGTGCTTTCCACTCATAGCCTGCACCTAATGTGATGATATGACCTCTGCCTATATTCCATGTGGCACCAGCCTTGGCTCCGCCATCGAGGAAAGTGGCCGTACCACTCTTTCCGTAAGAGTTCTCTGCGGCCATACCGTTGCGCATCTTTCCGTCGCGCTGCATACCCGTACCGCTGATCTTGGCTGCGGCCATGAGGAACCATTTTCCGGTCTTTGTGGAGATGCTGCTCCATGCCGTGGCTTTGTTTACCTTAATATAATAGTCGTATCCAAACACGTCACCTTCCTTGACCACACCGTTGCGGTTGTTCAGATCGTATTGAACCTTATCGTCGGAATCAGAGTAGGTTCCTAAGGCATAGGTGTTGATGTTGTGATACACCGAGGCCCCGAGCATATCCTCCATGGTCTGATAGTGTCGGGCTTGATTTGTTCCGAAGTTCATGCCGATGTTAAAGCTGGTGTTGTTGTTCAGCTTGGTATTCAGCGTGGATGACAGCGAGAGGTTCAGTACATCGTTGTGCTTGGCCTGAATGAAGTACATGGCATCCCCCCCTTGGGCACTCACCTGACGATTAGAGTAGATCAGACGGTCGAAGTTGATCTGACGGTCAGCTTTCCTTCCAGAAAGATAACTGTAGGCAGTGGTCCAGTTGGCTAAATCCTGCTGGGTACGGTTGAACTCATCGGTCTCGTCCCACACATTGAAATAGCTGCTGGGCATCAGCTTCCAGTAGTCGGGCTGGGGATTGTCGCTGTTGTTGTAGTTTAGTTTGGTACTCTGGTACATGGAGTATTTACCTAACAGACTGGTGGTGAGGCGTGTCTCATGATCAATATCCCAGTCCCATGTGACTACTGCGGTGGGTGCAAAGTCGTTCACCACGCGAGAGTTACGCTTCTCTCCATTTTGGTAACCCCAGTAGGGATTATAGTACTTGTCATTAGCCAGCCAGTACATCTCGTCGGTGGAGGCTCCCTGCGAGGCCCGTTCCGTGGGGTTCCCCCAGGTGACTAACGAGAGTGAGTGACTGTCGTTGATGACTTTCTGCACACCGAGGAAATAGCTCAGCGCATTGTAGAATGTCCCTTCTACATACCCCCTGTCAGCCCAACGGTAGGTAAGGTTTGCAGAGTAGGCCCATCCCTTGTTGTTCAGTCCGCTGTTGTAGGTGTACATCCCCCTGAGAGTGTAGTTACGGTTGGCACCGCTCAGGGTGACTCTGTGCCCTGCAGGCATCTGTGCCGGTCGGAAGTTGTAGTTGTTCGACCCTGCCATCCCCGACATAGAGAAGTTGTTGCTTTCGAATGGAAGGGAGAACTCTTGGTTCTTGGTCTGCTGATTCAGTCCACCTACCAATGAGTAGCGGAACTGTCCGCTTTCCATGTCGTTCACTGCCGCGCCATTGATATAGACATCGTTGTACTTCTGGTTGAAGGCGCGATACCTGAACCGGACTGGTGAGAACAGAAATCCCACCTCGCTGGCATAGATGTTGTTGTTTGATGAGATGATGGTCACGTTCTGCGACATGTCGTCATCTTCGCCCAACTGTGCCTCGGTGAAAGTGAATGCCGATTCGTTTGTTTCATTGGCATTCTGCCCTTCTGCCTGTCCTGTTTGCGCGAACACAAGCGGGGCATAGCAAAGAGCCATCACGGTTAGTTTCAGTTTTTTATTCATAAGAAGCATTCATGTTTGATATTTGCTACAAAGATAAGCAATATTTTTGATAGTGCAAAATCTTTTCCATCTTTTTCTCATCTTTCAAAAAACTTCCCGTTTTATTTTGTCGTTAGTTAAAATAATAGTATCTTTGCAGAAAATAACAGCTTATGAACAGACTAAGAATCCTTTTTGTTATCCTTTGCTGCGGTGCAGTCTTCACCGTATCCGCTCAGAAGAAGTTCAGTGTTTATGCCGTGGGCTTCTATAATCAGGAGAATTTATTCGATACCTGTCATGATGAAGGGAAAAATGATTACGATTTTTTGCCAACGGGCAGTTATCGGTGGAATGCGAGAAAATATACGCATAAGTTACAGAATATGGCTAGGGCTCTGGCTGATTTAGGTACTGACATGCTTCCCAATGTCGGTTGTGCCGTGATCGGTTTGGCCGAGGTGGAGAACGCTCGTGCCCTTGATGACCTCGTGGCCCAGGAGCCTTTGCGTGCACGCAATATGAAATATGTGCATATTGAAGGCCCAGATAGTCGTGGTATCGATTGTGCCATGCTCTACAATCCTTCCTTGTTCACTGTGAATGATGTGCAGCTGCATCCCTATATGCAAGAACTGGAGCAGGACAGCGTATTCCATACCCGTGGTTTCCTGACTGTCAAAGGCACATTGGCCAATGAGCCGGTTACGGTCATTGTCTGTCATTGGCCCAGTCGATATAGCACATCTTTTTATCGTGAGAGTGCTGCCCGTCAGGTGCGGGCCATCAAAGACCGTGTCCTTCAAGAGAATCCCGATACCAAGGTGTTTGTGATGGGGGATATGAACGATGATCCCACGAACAAAAGTATGACCGACGGTTTGGGCTGCAAACCCGATGTGAAGAAGGTGGGTGATAATGATATGTTCAATCCTTGGTATAACGTGTTGGTGAAACAAGGTACAGGAACCTTGGCATATAACGGTGCGTGGAACCTCTTTGACCAGATTGTGATGACGCCCAATACTCTCGATCGAAAAGGAACCAAAGAGTACAGTCATCTTACCTACCTGAAAAGTCAGGTGTTCCGTCGCGATTACCTGATCCAGTTGGAAGGAAAGTATAAGGGTAATCCCAAACGTACTCATGCCGGGGGAGTGTGGCTCGACGGATATAGCGACCACTTGCCTGTTGTCGTGTATTTGGTAAAAGAACAGAAATGAGAGATCTCTGCCTTTTGATCTTTGACCATTGATCTTTGTTGTTGAAACGCAAGAGTTAGAATATGACTATTATTGGTATTGCTGGCGGAACGGGTTCTGGTAAAACCACCGTCGTGAAGAAAATCGTGGAGGCATTACCCCCTCATTGTGTGGCCGTGGTGCCTCTCGACTCCTATTATAATGATACAACGGGGATGACCGACGAGGAACGAAGGATGATCAACTTTGACCATCCCGATGCCTTTGATTGGAAGTTGCTGCATAAACAGATCGGTATGCTGAAACGCGGTGAAGCCATTGAACAGCCCACCTATAGCTATGTGCTGAGTAACCGCCTGCCCGAGACAGTGCATGTGGAGCCGAAACCGGTGATCATCATAGAGGGTATCATGACTTTGGTGGATAGGAAGTTACGTAATATGATGGACCTGAAGATCTTCGTGGATACCGATTCTGATGAGCGACTTATCCGAAATATCCTGCGCGATGTGGTGGAACGTGGTCGTACGGTTGATATGGTACTAAACCGCTACTTGGAAGTGCTGAAACCTATGCATGAGCAGTTTATTGAACCCACAAAGAAATATGCCGATATCATCATCCCGCAAGGTGGCGAGAACATGAAAGGTATCGGCATTATCTGCAAATATATTGAAGGACTAACGTTATAGGCCCGAAGTCATTATGGCTCCGTCTCTATAACCTCAGCATCCTCTATCTTGCTGGTATCTATGACATCCTCAACAGAGGCTTGCTCCAGCTTGCGCTGCGTGTCTTCGTATTCCTTCTTGGCCTTGTAAATCTTGATGCTGTTAACACATTCCACTACTCCATAGAACATCAGACACCAGCCTAAGATACGGAAAGGTAAGGCCGACATCTCCATCGGTTTCACTAGCATGAAGATTCCTACACCGAGGATAATGGTGGGGAATACCCAAAAGAGAAAAGGAATGGTGCTGATCTTTCGGATGCCTGCCAGGTTGAAATATTGGTTGATAGCACCTAAGATCAAAATGGCGGCCAGCACATACATTACACCGTTGATGAAGGTTGTTGGCATCATCGCAAGGATCACGCCTAAGATGACACTGCCTAATCCCACAATCGGAAATGGGGGACGCATGGCTCTCTCTATGTCTTCGGGATTCTCCGGTGCATCTTTCCCCTCGCGCATCTCTGCCATGGCGGCTAAACGCTCGGCTGTCTTCTGTGCCTTTCGCTTCTCGGCATAATAGGCGATTACAGAGACAAGGCCAGATATGAAGAACAAGGCTCCTGTGGCAATGGTGAGCCATTGAACCATTTCTGTGCGGTACATCACCAACAGATAACCAACGACGATGGCACAAATGGCTCGGATGATTGAACTTTGAAGTATTCGCATAATGTGAGTTTTTTACTGTTTCTTTCGCAAAATTACGAAAATAGAATGAAAGAAACAATTTTTTTGTTACTTTTGTCGAAATTTTCTAAGAAATGACAAAATTATTACTGGTAAGGCATGGGGAAACGGTTGATAATGTCAACCAGATCATGCAAGGACAAACACAAGGGGAACTGACGGTGAACGGTATCAAACAGGCAGAGGAACTGGCCAAGGTGCTGACGGGGGAACCGATCAATGCCTTTGTGAGCAGCGACTTGAAACGCAGTGTGGATACTTGTATGATCCTGGCAAAGCCGCATGCCTTACCAGTTGTACAGACGCCCTTGTTGAGAGAACGGGATTGGGGAGGTTTTACAGGGCGATTCATTCCAGATCTTAAAGGAGAAATATGGCCTGACGATGTGGAGTCGTTACCTGATCTGTTAGCCCGGGCACGACAATTCCTTGACTTCATCCAGACCCACTTTGAAGGGAAAACGGTTTTGGCCGTTGGGCATGGCATTATCAACAAAGCGATACAAGCGGTGCACCTCGGCAAGGAGATGCGCGAGATTCCGCGAATGACCAATGCCGAGGTGCGTATATTAGATATGTAAAGAGAGTATGCTTATCTGCGACCGCCAAAACCACCATGAGAGCCACCACCGTGAGAGCCACCGCCGCGTGAACCACTGCTGAATGAACCGCTGTGTGAACCGCCGCCACGTGACGAAGGAGCGGATACGCTTCTTGATGAAGAACCACTACGTCCGGACGAGAAAGAACGGCTGGGGGCAGAGAAACTACCGCGGGAAGAACTACGCGACTCACTATAGCTGCGGGTGCTGCTCTGACGTGAACCGAAATTACCGTTGCTCCTATTTACTGATGAACTGCGGGGAGTAGAGCGTTCAATGGATGAGCTGCGTTCACGGCTGCTACTCACATTTTCTCTGTTACCAAACGAACCGCTGTTGCGGCTGCCACTGAAGGTACCATTGCTGCGCGAGCCTATGCTGCGTGATCCGATGTTGTCGGAACGACGCTCCGTACTACGGTTGTTGTCATAACGGCGTTCACCACCACGGTTACCTCTGTTGAAGGAGTGGTTACCATTGTCGTTTCTGCGCTCCAAGGCTCGTCCACCTTGCCTGCGCTCGAAGTGTCCACTGTGGCTGCGGAAATCACCACGGTCAAAGCCGTTACGCATGCCGAAGCCGTGCCTGTCATGTCCGTGACGGTGACTTGCACCAAAGGTGCGACCGTGATACCAGCTGCGACCGCCGTTCATGCGCCAGCTATGTCCACCGCGATAGGTAAGGTAGAAGTGTGGTCTGCCGAAGTAGAAATAGGTACGGTGCGGATAGCGGGCATAGATCCCGAAGTGCCAGTAGCCTGCTTCCCAATAGAGGGGACGGTAGAAATAACTTGCTGCACAATAGGCGCTGTACTGCCAGTCGAGCAGGATGTAGCTTAAGTCGAGGTTTCGCCGGGTCCAATACACTCCGTAGAGATCATCGTAGTGATCAATGCTCATCAGGTAGTCGAGGTTGATCTCGTAAGCTGCCTCGTACTGGTCCTCGGTGAGGTTCAGTTCGTATGCCATCTTGTCGGTAAGGAACAATGCCTGATCGCGAGCCTGCTCATAGCTCATGGCGTTGGCTGTTACTGTCATGGTGAACAGTGCTGTAAGAGCAAAAATCAACTTCTTCATAATCGTATCTTTTTTAAAGGGTTGTTATTATTTCTTTCTTTTCACGATGCAAAGAAACAACAAAATAAACACCTAAGCAAAGGAAAATCCCTACTTCGTGCGGGAATTTCCCTAAACGTTAGGACTTATCTTTTTTCGTGTCTTCATACCCCGTGTCTTTCGCATACTACAAGATACAGTGAATCCACCAATCAAATTATAGGGATGAAATATACTAAAAGGAAGTTTTACGCGTTATAGTGTATAATGAAGATGATCAGCAGATTGTTTTTGATGATCTCATGGGCTGTGGCATTGCCTATGATGGGACAAGAAGAAAACGATGCCTCCCTCCTAAACGGACTTGACTACAAAGTGGAATTTCAGTCAAGTGTGTCGGATGGGAATACTCCTTTATGGCTGAATGCGAACAAGCACGGACTCAGTTTGCTGCGGTCGTTTAACGGATATCTGCGTGGAGCAGTGGAACGCCCCTTGGCCAAAGACAGCATGCGCCAGTGGGGAGTTGGCTATGCCTTGGATCTCGTTGCTCCCCTTCATTATTCCTGTGACATGATCGTGCAACAGGCTTACGCAGAGTTGAGGTGGAAGAAAGGTGTGCTGACCCTGGGCAGTAAGGAATGGCCGATGGAATTGAAAGACAACCAACTTTCTTCCGGGGCTCAGACGTTAGGCATCAATGCCCGTCCTGTACCTCAGCTGCGTGTCGCATTACCTGAATATTGGGCTTTGCCCTTGCTTGGAGGGTGGGTTCATCTGAAAGGACATATCGCCTACGGTTGGACTACCGATGGAGGATGGCAGCGTACTTTCACTCGGCAGCAGACCAAATATACCCTGCATACAATGTTCCATAGTAAGGCGGGCTATCTGAAGATAGGAAAGAATGGTAAACCGTTATCGGTGGAACTGGGACTTGAAATGGGTAGTCAGTTTGGAGGTATCTCTTATATACAGCGGGAGGGTGGCATGAACGATATCCATAATGAAGGTGGACTGGCCGCCCTGTGGCATGCTTTCATTCCCAGTGGGTCTGAAGTGGTGGAAGATGTCTATAAGAATACGTCAGGTAACAATCTGGGAAGTTGGCTCCTGAAGGTGAACTTCGAACAGCCTTCCTGGCAGATCGGTGTCTATGCCGACCATTTCTTTGAGGATCACTCTTCGATGTTCCTGCTCGATTATAATGGTTATGGCAGTGGAATCAACTGGGACAAGAAAGAAGAAAACAAGTTTGTTGGTTATGATTTGAAGGACATGCTACTGGGTGCTGAGGTGTATCTGAAGCATTTCCGTTGGATGAACAAAATTGTTTGTGAATACCTCTATACAAAATACCAGAGCGGCCCCATGTACCACGACCATACCGTGACGATTTCAGATCATATAGGAGGAAGGGACAACTATTACAACCATCATATCTTCTCCGGCTGGCAGCATTGGGGACAAGTGATGGGAAATCCCCTGTATCGTTCACCTATATATAATAAGGATGGCAATGTCATGGTTGAGAATAACCGTTTTGTAGCGTGGCATCTGGGATTTTCCGGGAAACCAACCGGCCAATGGTCCTATCGCGTGCTGGGTACATGGCAGCGTGGCTTTGGTACCTATGAATTGCCTTTCTTTGATCCTTGCGAGAGTGTCTGTATCATGGCTGAGGCTGATTATGCCTTTCCCGCCCGTTCTGCTTTGGCTGGATGGTCATTGAAAGCCTCTGCGGGTAAGGACTGGGGTAAGATCTATGGAAACAATACTGGTTTCCAACTGACTGTCACGAAATGTGGGCTCCTTCAAAAAACGAAAAGGAAATGAAAAAACTGGTCATCTTCATAATAGGAATTATTTCGTTGGCGGCTTGTGATGTAGAGTCATCGGACAACGGACAGCTTGACGGTTTCTGGCAGTGGAGCCAGATAGATACGTTGGCTACAGGTGGGATAACAGATATGAGGAAATCGAGGATCTTCTGGGATGTGGGTTTCGACTTGTTGGAAATACGTAATACTGATGATTTCAGCAGTCAGGTGCTGTTCCGCTTTGTTCAGACAAGTAAAACACTCCTCATCTCTTCTCCCGTCATTAAGAACAGGGAAGTGGGAGATATCCGGATTCAGGATCTGCAGGAACTGAATACTTATGGTATCTATGATCTAACGGAGCAGTTCCACATAGAGTGTCTGAACCGAAATAAGATGGTGTTAAGAAACGAACGTTTCCGTTTCCATTTCCGGAAATACTGACAGTGCTTAGAATTTCTTGCCGAACACGATGTTAATGAAGGTCAAAACCAACAACTTCGCATCGAACCATAATGAACGGTGTTCCAAATAATAAAGGTCAAGTTCCAAACGCCTGAGCATCTTTTCCATGGTGTCTGTATAGCCATTGTATAAGGTGGCATACGAGGTAACACCCGGTCTTACCTGATAGAGATAGGTGTATCTTGGATCGTGCTCCATGATTTGGTCTATGAAATATTTGCGCTCAGGGCGAGGTCCGATGAATGCCATCTCTCCTTTCACTACATTCCATAGCTGGGGAAGTTCATCTAAATGATGGGTTCTTAGGAATTTTCCCACCTTGGTCATGCGCGTCTCATTCTCATGCTGATAGAGGGCAGGACCGTCTTTCTCTGCATCCATACGCATACTGCGGAACTTATAGATATAAAAAGGGCGGCCAAATCTGCCGATACGTTCCTGCTTGAAGATGGCGGGACCACCATCTTCCCTTTTTACGGCGATATAGCACACCGCCATCAGTGGGGAGAATACAATAAGACATATCAGTGCAACAAAGAAATCGATGACACGCTTGATATTGCGTTCCATCTCATTCATTCCATCCACGATATATCCGTTGTCAAGGGTAGTCATTAAACCAATAAGCACGTTCTTTAGGGTTGTTGTACTATAATAACGACCCTCTATTTCATTTATTGTGTCTGTTGTAGATATTTTCTGCTGTCATAAGAACGTTTCTGTACCTTTAAATAATAGGTAGGAAGAAAGACGAAAAAGAAATAGAGGTTGGCTTTCCACTTCGGAAATCCTAAAACCGTTTCATAAACCTTTACATTATATTTGATAAGCGAAAATTTATTGCTTGATACAGAAGAGCTGCGCTGACGATAATAAGCCAACGGCTCTTGTATCGTATAGGCGACACCCACCTGCTTGAGGATCTCGATGAAGAGAGCCCAGTCCTGACGCTTGCGAAGAAGGGGCATGTAGTATTTCCGGCCTAAAAGCCGCGTGTCGTAGATGGCTGTCAGACATCCCACCTTATTGTCGTGTTTCTCCATCGAGAAAGTGATCTTCTCTGGTGCTATGACAATGCCAGTCTCCTTGTTGTTGGAGTCACATATAATATAGGATGTACAACTGAGGGCACAGTTCTTTTCTTCCATGAGGGCAATTTGCCTTTCCAATTTCTCTGGAAACCAACGGTCGTCACTGTCGCAGAAGGCAATGTATCGTCCTTGTGCCCGCTCTATCGACTTGTTGCGAGCAAACCCCGGACCGTTGTTGCCTGAATAGTACTCCACCTTCACCCTGCTGTCTTTCTCTGCATACTCTTTCAGGATAGAGAGTGTCAGCTGATCGGTGGAACCGTCATCGGATATCACCAGTTCCAGGTTTTTGTAGGTTTGGCTAAGGATACTGTCAATGCTTGCCGGGAGGAATTTCCCCGCGTTATAGGTAGGCATGATGACTGATACCAAATCTTGTTTCATTTCTTTATTTTTCGGAAATCGGATGCAAAGGTACTAATAATTTCTGGTATGCCAAAATAATCAAACGCTTACTTACTGTTAATTATAAACATTATCTTGTGCAGAATTTTTTTTTTTTGTACTTTTGCCAATCAGAAAGTGATATGGGTGAAGCTAATTACATTAACATAATAGGATTCTTCCCGTTGCTGGGATTGATGACGTGGTTTGTAAGTGCCCAGGTGCAGATATCGGAACTCCGTCTGCTCTCAGGATATTATAATTACAAATTACAACCTGTTCAGGCTGTTACGATGGTTACCGGTATGTTGTTATTACTGGTTGTCGTATTAGATATAGCGAGGTCTGGTCTTAATGGTCTGATTATATTCGAGGTCATGCTTGGCCTTTTGGTATCCATGATGTCAGAATGGTTCCTTTCACGATGGTCGCCCCACTACCTAACATTAACTGTTCTTTGGCGTATTGTGGTGGTAGCATTGTTGGCTTGGGCTATAGGAAAATGTGGGCAGCAGTCGCTTTTACCATTTGTGGTCATGGGGCTTTACCTCCGTAACAATCCTTTTGGTGTCGTACATGGGAAACCTTTTTTCTTGGCATATTATTTCCGTCGTTCGAATGTGAGGCAGCCTGCATCAGCAGCAGAATCATCATTAGTGGAAAGGGGAAATGATGTTGATGTCAATCGCTATGATGTAACCGAATATGGTATATCACCTGATACAGGTCGTGATATGCTACCTCTGGTTCAGGCTTTAATTGACAAAGTCGGACATGAAGGTGGTGGAGTCATTTTTTTCCCTCGTGGCCGATATCTTTTTAATTTAAGTGGAAAAAAACAGTTTTTACAGATAAACAGTTCTCATATCACATTGGAAGGAGAACGCGACAAACAAGGTAGATTACTGACCGAACTGGTGAATGGAGGAACGACTATCCAAGGAAAGAGAAATCCTTGGCTTTCTCCTTTTTTTATAACCACCGGTGAAAGCATACAGCCGAGTAACATCTTCTGGGGATTAGACTTCCGTAAGCCCAAGGGACTGCATATAGAAAGCAGTTCCCTCTCCGATCCTGGAAGTGATGGAATGATTCTCACTCCCCTGTTTGCCACAAGAGTGATAGAAGACTCTAAGGCTGGATCCTCATTCCTTCACGTTGAAGACAGTTCAGCCTTAAGTAAGTATGTATTGTTGGGTATGTATAACACATCACCTGATGCAGAACTCTTAAAAGACCTCTTGGGAGTGGATGAATTCCGCGAAGAATGGATCACGGCACGAAGGGCAGGAGAGGAGCAGGCACCGTCTTTCCAATGGCTTGTAGAAATCAAACGTGTCGTAGATAGGAACACAATAGAGTTGTGCCGTCCACTGCTACGTGACTGCTTGATGAAATACGAGCCAGCCATCTTCAATGTAGATATGCTTGAAGACATTCACATCCGTCATCTTCGCATTAGCAGTCGGTGGAATGGCTTGTTCCGCCATCATGGGTTTCCGTTGTATTACAGTATTTCCAAAACACAGGAGATGGATTATGGCTGGAATGCCATCAATATGAAACGGGTGGCTCATGCTACAGTTGAAAATGTGGAGATCAAGAATTTTACGAATCCGCTTTATGTCCAGGATAGTCGCAATGTCACCGTAGAACATGTGTCCATTAAGGGATATGATGGCCATCAAGGAATCAAAGTGTATTGTCATACTTGCGACTGCCTGTTCCGGTATATTGATTTCTATTGTCATTTTGCCGATATGATGGGAGGAGAAGGGAATGCCTATTCCAATACATTCAGACAAATACGCTATTTGAATCCTACTTTCCATCCTGTTGACTACGACTTCCATGGCTTTTCAGAAGGTCCTATGAGTCCTCCAGCATATAATTTGTTTGAACAGGTGTCAGGCTTTCGTTATATTAAGGGGGCTGGTGCCCCGCACATGCAACCAGCATGTGGCATTGGCAATACCTGGCGGCAGTGTGTCAGTGAGGGAGGAAGAAAAGGTGATCCGCTGTTCTGTGCTCTTTCTTACAGGGTTAGGCCGTGGCTTGAGAAATATGTTACAGCTATAGGTTATACAGTAGTTGTCATGATAAAAAAAAGGAAATTCTCTATTGCCTATGCTTTGTCAACATTTACCGAAAAGCTGTCTGATATAGACCACATGGGAATATCCCGTGATGTGCATCATATTTTCTTTCCTCAAACAACAATTCTATGAGAAGAAAACTATTTTTTTTCTCTTATTTTTCTGACAGAACGATGGTTAACCCTTATTGGGTAATTGCAATCATGAAATGCCAATACACTGTTCGGGCCTGTTGAATAGGCTATGTCCTTTATGTCAAGTTTATGGATATAATTGGAATTACTATCTATTTGGTTTTTACTTATGTTAAAGAAATAGAAGTCCTTAACATCTTGAGGAGCAGTTATGGATAATCTTCTTATCGTCAAGTTTGGTAAATGCTTCTCGTATAATTCAGGACGATTGTTCTTGAAACTCCCCAATATTGGGATATGACAGATGCAGTTGTAATAAGATGGTACCTGGCAGATTACGTTTAGTGTACAGTCTTCCATTTCTATATCGAATTTGGTGAATGAGTTGTATTCAGAATCAATCCTTAAAGGAAGGAAACGATTGAACAAACAATGGGTAAAAACTATTTTCCCATAAAATGATGACACACGGTTATAAACGTGGAAATCATTTGTCGTGTTAGTGAATGTGCATTGGTTACAGACAATATCTCTTCCGTAATAGTGTACGTCCACTCTGTTTACCTGACAGTTTTGAAAATAAAGGGTGTTTGCGCATGTAGTATTGAGCCCTCCCCGAATGGCAGAAATGTTTAGTTTGGAGAAGGAACAGTCCCAAACATTATTCATTTCGATGGCATATCCCCAGTTGGTAATTCCGGAATATGTGTTATGAACGGTAATATCAGTCATTTGAACCTTTGCGCTATTTTCGATGTAAAAACACTGGTCATGATAGAAACGTTTCCTTTCGTCAGTCTGAAGTTCAGTTATGACATGAATATTGGACAATTCTATATTGTATTGGAATTTTATCTGAATAAGATTAGTTACTGCCGAAGAAGACTTATCCCTAATCAGATTAAGGTTTCGGAATATTTTTTGATGTAAACTAATATCGACATATTGACATGAAGGCGATGAAGTATCACGATCGTAGGATGAAATAGGATTGTTCATGATGATATAGTCTTTAACGAAGAAAATATCCTTACGATAGCATAGTTGCTTGATTTTGGAGATTTCTCCTTGACTGTTATAGTCGTATCTTGTAGTCCACAGGTTGTTATCTTTTACTATGAGCAGTTTGTCACCTCCTCCACCTGCCGATATTACTTTTCCAGCCTTGAGTTGTTCATTCTGGATGATTATGTCCTTAAGCTGACTATCTGTTCCTATTTCAAACAAGAATACATCTTTTTGGTTGTTCTTAATAATGAATGTACATCCATTGAAGTCAGTATGATCTGTTAGTTTGATGGGCTCGTGGTATAAAGGAATACTTATATGAAAGGTATCTCCTGGAGGATAGACGATGCTATCTCTTCTAACGTATGCTTTCTGATGGATGATTTTGATTTTTTTCAGAAGATCTTCCGGCGACGAAGATGTGGTCAATGCTTCGTGTAGTTCCGAAGCATAGTCTGCTTTAGTCACAGGATCCTGCTGTCTGATTTGTCCTACCATAGATGAAGTGTAGCATGCTTGAATCAGTAGGAGAAAGCTTAGGAGGACCATCTTCTCTTTTCTTTTCACGATTTTAAACATGATATAGCTGTTGTGTGAGCTTACCAATTCTGCTCCAACTGTAATGTTGCTTAAGCAACTCCCATCCTTTATTGTTGTCCTTGGCAGCCTTTACTTCTTCTGGATGATGGAGGAGCCACAAAAGTTTCTGGCGTAAAACGTCAGCTGACAGATGGGGAATCGTCCAACCTACTGGCGCAATGTCGAGGGGTTCTTTCAAACCTCCAACGTCTGTGACTAAAAAAGGTGTGGAAGTGGATATGGCAGTAAGCAATACACCACTTTGAGATATCGATCTATATGGTAGCAAATAGATATCTGTATGAGTCATCAGATAGTAGAATTCTTCATCGGTGATGATACGATCCTCAACAATGATATTGCCGATACCTTTGGTCATATTGAAATCAACTCCTCTGTTCTTGCCAATCAGAAGCAGTTTGCAATGGGGGTTCTCATATAGTTCTGGTGTAGTTGCCCAAACCTCGGCTAAAACATCTACGCCTTTGTAATAGTATTGGTATCCAAGAGCAGAAAAAACCATTTTGCCATTTATCTGATAATGACGGTTATATTCTTCCATTTGTTTTTCAAGTAAAACAGGATCGTAAGATAGATTGAGCAGCCCGTGGTCAATCACCTTGATCTTTGCTTCGGGTATGTCAAACAATTGGAGTAGCTCACGCTTAGTGGAGTTGGTATGCACGATAATGCTGTCAGCTGCCCGATACATTTTCTGATAGGCAGAATAATGCCTTTTGCCAGTGTCATGAGGAAGAATATTATGCGCTGTAAAGACAATTCTGCACCCTGTAATTCTTTTTATTATTTTAATGTACACTACATCAAAAGTGGGAATACGTAGCCATTGCAGATGGAGCACTTCTGGATGTAATCTCATGATGAGGAAAAACGCTACAAAATACGAGTACAGATAGCTGATCGCTTTGCTGATGTTGTTTTTTTTGTTGTTATAATAAAATATTTTATACTGTTTGATATGTGGGGGGAGAGCCTTGTAGTCATAAAAAGCCGAACACAGATAATGTATATTCCCTTCTATCTGAGACAGCAGACTATGGTCATAAATGGCTAAGTTCCTGATTGACTGTGGATCTATATAAACGATATTTCTCATTAGAAAATGGCATTTTTAATTGCATTTAAATAACCATGACCATATCTGGTGTCTGGTTCAACGTAATTACCTTCTGCCCACTCATTCCAAGAACGAAGAAACAGGATTTTATGTTCTTCGCTTTTACCATTGATGAGCCGCAGGGCATGTTCAATGTGCTTTTGGAAATTTTCTGGTGTGGCATTGATATAGATGCCATCCTTTGCACCAGAACGTGGACTTCTATCCCATTGTGGCATGATGGTAGGGAAGATGTTCTCCCAGGAATCCTCTTTGGCATAATAATGGGGCATTACTTTCGCATAATTGTAGCGTAGGGCAGGAAGCCAGGGACAATATTTTTGGGCTGTTGTAAGTGCCAATCGCATATATTTGCCTTGATAGATCATCTCTGCAAGTGGACGTCCGTCAGGATTAAGAGCGTCAAAACCTAAGGAAAGCAGGCTATTATATACCTCGGCACTACTCTTTACATTAGGAAGCACCCTCTCTATGGTTCCATCAGCTCGACGGCGTTTGGTTGTGGTTGGTTTACATAGTCCAACGAAAAAGATATCTCCTATTCCGTTCTCCGATGCCAATTTGCGCCATGTTTCAATGAATCGTGAGACATCTGAGAAATTATATGGGTCGTAAATGGAAAATAAAGGCTTTCCGTCCACTTTGATATATCGATGGTCGCGGAAGGCTGGAAGGCAGTACGTAAAATGGGAGATATAGTCTTCTATGCCAGGATATTCTTGCTTAGCAATAATCCTATTACCCCCCTTTTTCTGCCATGTAGAGGTAGTCCAGTCATGATTGGCCCAGGTGAGAGCAAAAGGATAGTCTGGCTTTCCCGAGGCAAGTACTTCTTCAAAGGGGCGTTGAAGCAGTTTTTTCCCATTCCCAAACCAATAATGCCAGTAGGAGAAACCCTCGATGCCGGCTTCCCGTGCCATCTCTGCTTGTTGCATGCGGACCTCAGGTAATCTTAAGTCATAAAAGCCCAGATCGGCAGGAATACGGGGCTGATAGTGACCTCGGAATAGCGGCTTGGCTTGAGCCACATTGGTCCATTCTGTGAATCCTGGCCCCCACGCCTCGTCATTCTCCGGGATAGGATGGAATTGGGGTAAATAATACGCTATTATTCTTGCTTTCATATTATATGTCTTTATCTGGTTCTTTGATGACATTCGCCGGAATGCCAGCTGCGACACAAAAGGCTGGAATGTCGTGTGTAATGATGCTATTGGCACCAATAATGGCTCCATCGCCAATAGTAACTCCTGGCATAACGCATACATTATTACCCAGCCATACATTATTTCCAATGACGACAGGGCCTTTGCTGTGAAGGGATCGTTTTACAGGAGGAACACACATGTCTTCTGGGGTTGAGCTGCCGTGAGAATTGTCGGTTATAAGCACGTTGGTTCCCGTGAGCAAATGGTTTCCTATGCGTATGCTGTTGATAGCGGTAATGTGTGAGCCTTCGCGTATCAGGCAATCGTCACCAATGATGATTGACGGTGTATTAGCATTGACACATCGTGCTGTAAGCTGAATGTGTTTGCCCAAAACAGTACCATTGCCAATCTGTATGTATTGAGCACCCATAAGCATCAGTGGCTTCCATTTGATGACAGAATTTCCAAGATGTTTAAACCGACGTCTTAGATATGCTGTATATATTCGGTTCCTTACTACCTCTAAGCTATGTGATATTGTTCGAGGGTAGATATACGACAGAATGGAGCCGATGATGTTGCAACAATAAATAAAAATTATTTTTATCATAGGTATATCAATAATGTCTGGTTATCAGAGGATATTTCTGCATTAACGTATCGTGATATCTTAGGTAGATATATAGAAGGGCGAATGCAATGATGCGTAAGTTTCCCGTGTCGGAAAAAGAAAACAAGGTCATTCCACCTTGCATGCAGACACAGATGGTGAAGAAAAGCAGCAAGAGCTGATGTAGCTTTATGGTACCTCCTCTCACTCTTATTTGGGAAAGGACCCACAAATTGAATATGACGAAGATGACAGTGGCAAGATAGGGACCGAAGTCGATGGTGAAGTCACCAACGAATGTGGAGAAAAGATTGTCGTCAAGATCCAGATTGTGATATTTCTCACGTCTTTCAACAAAATTTTTGGGAGTATCATGGTCTATAAGACGTTTGAATAAGTTAAGTGTCCTGTCACCATATCGGATTCCACCGGCATCCAGTCCATGGTTGTTAAAGTATAGGTTCCCCTGTCCGATATACCAGTTAATGTAGTCGCTAACAGCTGTCTTTTCTTTTTGGTATCGGCTAAGGGTAATTGCGGCAATAGGTAGTGATAGCATGATAACAGCGAATATACCAATTACGTTTACAGCCTTGTTGATTCGTGCGTTAAGATAGCGTCTGAATAGCATATAGCCAACAATAATTGTGAGAAAATTGATAATAACTACACCGCGTTGCCCTCTCATGATGGGCATGAGGAGGCCTATGACCAATGAAAGCAAGAGAGTTATCGTCAGATAATGGTTCCTTTTATTGACGGATAAAAAAAAGAAAGAGATAAACACTGAAATTTCAAAAAAAGTGTTGTATATGATAGATGGGATATTTTGTATTGCTGATCCAGAATCAACAGCACCCTGAAGCTGTTCTTCGTATGCATCTTTCCCAGCATCATTGTCAAGAAAAAGCATAACAAGACCCTCTTTAAAATGAGTTATAATATGAGGTGTCAAAATGACTGCACATGTAATAACCAGGATGCTGATTGCCATTAACACGACGCTTTTTGGACTCTCAATATCTTTTCCTGGGTAGAAATGGTGATAGATAGTAGGTGAGAGTGCAATCATCAGCATGAGATATAAATAGATGAAAGGGAACAGCCGAAGGGGATCGTAAAGGTAATCCACAAAGAATTCAACGGGTTCATTATATGTGAGAATGGAGAAAAAAGCATAGCCGATATAGCTGAGTATGATAGTGCTACCAGCATCTACTTCATGATGCTTGCTTTGATACCATACAAAAGTGACAATCCACACGAGTAGGTATCCAATCATTAATATATTATCGTAAACTATCTGTTGCATTAACTGATTTTCAACTTTGATTTGATAAATTGACGTATTATGGTGCGCTCTTCCCGGCTAATCCCCATGGAGTAAGCCAATAAGATGATGATTAGCGGGGTGGCGATGACAATAGTAAGAAAGCACGCTGTAATAGATTGTACTCTCAGATGGGAATGGACGATTAGCGCAAATAGGAATGCTATCAGGATGATAGGTATGGCAGGAATACATAGGGCTCTCACATATTGCCTAATTGAAAAGAAACGGTAACAGTGCCTGAGGCAAAACAGGCGTACAATGTGGGAAATCACACAAATGCCTATCATCGAAGAAAAAACGCTCCATGCTGGGAGGTGTAAGGAGAAGAACAAAGCAGTAAGAGGAACACACATCAGGGTCACCGTTTCCACTGGCAGATGATATTGTTTAAGTTTTCCCGTGGCTTGTACGACAATTGTGATTGGTAGGTTCATCGCCATGCAGATTGTATAGATAATCATCAGACGGGCAAATAGAATGGTGGTGTCAGAAACTTGGTCTCCCAGCCATAGGTGTAAGATAACATCCATCTCAACAATAAAGGGTATGCCAATGGCAATCAAAATATAAAGGAGCATCTTATTCCCTATATAGAATAGTTTGTTAAGATACGGATAATTGTTATCTGCGTAAGATTTGATCATCGCTGGGCGTAGTGCAAGAACGATACAGTTGTTAAGAGAGGTGAATGCGTTGTTAATTTGTAATGCTATGCCAAAAGCTGCGTTCATTATCGGACCAAAGAATATGTTTAAAAGAATGGTGTTTCCTTGGATGAGTCCAACATTGGCTGTGGTACCAAGAAAAGTCCAACTGGAAAAAGAAAGCAAACGGCGATAAAGACCTTTTGTCCTTACCTTTTGGTATTTACACTCAGGATATCTGGTCTTGCCGATATACACATAGCAAAGCATGATGAGTAATGAAACGGCCATGAGTAGTGCAGAGTAGAAGACGAGATGATCATAAGAACTCATGCTCATCAGATAGGCTGCTCCAAGTTTTGAGAAACATTCAAATGTTGAAATGATGGCGTAAATCCTCATGTCTTCATGAGCAAATATTGCTGCCGTATAGGGTATCTGCAGTAAAGACAGTATGAATGCAAACAATGCAAACTGAAACGCTTGCAACGTAGCAGCCATTCGAAAGTCGGGGATTGTGAGAAAGTTGTATATAACCCAACATCCAGCCGTTTCAAAGATAACGAGAACAACGATAGCCATGATCAGTGAGATGTTGGTGCTGGCAGAAAAAACGTCAGAAATCATATCTGATTGGTTCTTCCCTAAGGAGAAAGAGTAGAATCTCTGGACGGATAAGGCAAGTACGCTGCTTATAAAGGTGCAGGTCGTGATAATGCCTATCACCGTGTTGTATATACCATAATCAATCTCACCTAACCCATTGATGATAATACGTACAGAATAGAGACTGATCAAGGTCAATACCAAAATCCTGACAAACAGCACTATGGCATTCGAAACGATCCGCTTGGAACCGATATTTGTTGGTGTTGTATCATTCTTGACCGTCATCCCCATCTATCAAGACTTTACTATGTTTTTCAGAACATAAAGGCTGGTGCAGATAAACGCAATGATTGTCATAACTGCCACGAAAATCATCCGTTTGGGACCTGCCGGTTTCACGGGTACGGCAGCCCCTTTTATCACCGTGAAGGCTGGAGTTCGCTCCTGTACCTTCGCCTTGGCAGCCTGCAGTTGGTTGTTGAGGGTGGTATAGGTGTTGAACTTCAGCTGCATGTCGTTCTCCATGTCTTCCAGCCTCAGTTCCACACTGCGCAGGGCCACACGGGTGTTGGCATCGGCGGTGCCGCCGTACACTTTTCGTGCCTTCTCATACTCCTGTTTCGCATCGTCCACCAGTCCTTTGTAGTATTCGTAGTCGGTACGGGCCTTGTTGGTTCTGTAATTGGTGATGAGGGTTTGCAATCGGTTCTTTGTGGAATCTGCAACGGTCTTACACACGAGTGGATCTTGTGCTTCAACGGAGATCGTGATAACAGCAGTTTTCTTGTCAACACTGATATGGATCTTGTCTCTGATTTTCTTGGCAATCTTGTCTTCGCTCTTGGGGAGACGGTAAGGATCCAAAGCACCGTCGCCAATGGAATCTTTCTTGGTGAAAGGACTTGTTATCCATGATATTATATATGTCCACCAAGGATATTGTTGGTAACTCTTGAGATAATCATGGTATGTGGTTTTTAATGATTTGTCCTTTGTTTCTATAGGAATAGCAAAAAGACTGGCTACGAACCCGTTGTCCTCCATCAAATCGGGGTAGAGCAGTGGTGTGATGGCATCGCTGGTTTGCATTTCTCCCAGGTCAAATCCAAAGGAAGAAGCTATGGAACTGAGGGCTCCACCAGCACCTGAGTTTTCCATCTCGGGTGCTAACTTAATCTCTGTTTGGTAGTAACGGGGAATACAAATAATAAATAAACATGCAAGGACGAAAGTTACGGGAAGTGTCTTGTAAAACAGACTCTTTCGTTGTCTTATTGCCTTGAACACCAACTTCCAATTAACGCCTATTGTGATGTCTTGAATCTGATGATCTTCCATATCCTATTATCTTCTTATTTACACGAAACCCTTGCAATGGTTTACTTCAGCAGGTTATTGATGGTGATAAGCATCGTGGCGAGCGAGGCCATGCTGCTGCCCACGCTCATCACCTCAGGCAGACGGAGTCCTCGGCCGGAGTGCTTGGTGGGCACCACGATCTGACAGCCTGGGCGGGGCTTGTGCTTCCTGTCGGCCTTGGCCACCATACCGTTCATGTAGATGATGATGGTCTTGCTCTTCTTGGCTGTAGAGGTAGTACCTCCGGCCAGATCAATATAGTCCTTGGTCTTCATACCCTCCTTATATCTGACGGTATTGGGATAGAGCACCTCTCCGTTGATGCTCACCGTACTGGTATAGCGAGGCACCACGATGCGGTCTCCTTCGCGAAGGATGGGATCATCGTCGCTGCCGGGGTTCTTCAGGGCTTTGTCCAGCTCCACGGCAACAGGGTAGGTGGTGAGGGTCATCAGCTTGGATACATCGATGGAGTCGCTGCCCGAGTTGCGTTGGGCGGTGCGTAGCATCGTGGCCATCAAGTCCTGTTCCTCGGATGTCATCTTCCGCAGCAGCTTGGCTCCCTCGGGATAAGCGCGTTTGGTGAGTCCGCCCGCTTGCTTGATGACATCGCTGAGTCGCTGACTGTTACTCGACAGCGTATATTCACCCTTGAACTGTACCTCTCCTTCCAGTGTCACGTTCTGCTGCTCGTTGTAGCTCGGACTTTTTCGGATATAGACCTCATCGTAGGGCTGCAGCGTGAAAGCCTGTCCTTCTTGTGGGATGGTGAAATCGGGGTTGAGTGAGAAGCTGTAGGTGAAGGCCAGCGTGTCGCAGGCTTCTACGGCATGGGGGTCAGAGATGCGGCGCGACACATCCACCTTGGCCAGTGAGGCCGCGTTGGTCAGTCCGCCCGCTTGTAATACTAAGTCCTCTATGGTCTCATTCGATGCATACTTATAGACACCGGGATAGTTCACCTCTCCGTGGATGGTAATGGTCTGGTCGTTTTTCTCTTCTTCGCGGCTTGCCACATAGAGCACGTCCTCGTTCTTCAGTCCTACATCAGGAACGGTGCCTTCGAGGATGCCTGTCAGGTCGATGCTCACCACCTGCAGGGTGCGGTCGGCTTTCATGCGGTGCATCACGGCATGTTGCCCCACGGCATTCTCTGTGAGTCCGTCGGCGGCTTCGATCAATGCCTTGACCGTGCTGATATGTCCTCCCACCTGGTACATGCCTGGGCGGAACACGGCACCCCTCACCTCCACCATGTTCTGGTAGCGGTTCAGCGTGGAGTCAACGGTCACCGAGTCTTCGTCCATCAGCTTGAACGCATTCAGGTCAAACTCATCCACGTTGAAGACCGAATACTGCTTTCCTGCCTTGCGGTTTACACGGATAGCCTTGGTGTAGGCATCGCCGGTGAATCCTCCGGCATATCTGAGCAGCGTGGCGGCATTCTCGGTGTATTTCATCTCATAGTACATCGGGCGTTTCACCTTTCCCGTGATGCATACCAGTGCCTCGTAGGGCCTTACGGTGATGATATCGTTGTCCTGCAGGCGTACGTCGCCGGTGAGTTTTCCGTTCAACAGGAAGTCATAGATGTCAACAGTCGAGATATGTCTGCCGTTGCGGAACACCTGTACGTTTCTCAGCGTACCGATCTCATTGGGACCCCCCGCCATGTACAGGGCATTATACACCGTGGCAAAGGCCGACATGGTGTAGGTGCCCGGCACTTTCACTTCGCCCAATACACTGATGGTGATGGTGCGTGTCTGTCCCAGTGTCAGATCGATGCTGGAGCCTTGGTATCGTGGACCGATCACGCTCCGCAGTCTTGACTTGGCCTGGCTCACCGACAAGCCTCCCAACGATACGGGGCCTATTCCTTCAATCACGATGGTGCCGTCGGGGGAGATCGTCTCCGTGATACTCTCCTGCGAGGCACCCCAGATGTCAACGTTCACCACGTCGCCCGGGCCTAAGCGGTAGCTCTGCGGGGTTGCCAAGTTCATGGAACTCTCGAAGGTGAGGTTCTTGTTGTTGAAGATGTCGTGACCGAAAATCTTCCTGCCTTCCTTCTTCTCCTCCTCATAAAAGTATTTCAGCGAGTCGGGCATCATGAAATCCACCGCCTCGTCCATTTCCGTAAACTCATCATCGTTCTCATCGTAGGTGTTCTTCTTCGTCCGAGGCCTCCCGTCCTTCATCCGATAGGGCGATACGTTCCTCTTTTCCTGCTCCAACCGTTCCTGCTTAGCCTCTCCGTTGGCCTCCCGTGTACGCTTCTTCACGTCTTTCGAACCGGCGGTGATGTCCTCGGCACCTAAACCACCGTTTTTGATCTGCCGTTGGTATTTCTTCTGGATGCGCCGTATCTGGTCGATGGTCACACCGCGCTGCATCAGCTGGGTGACGATCTGTTGGCGCGACGATCCTTTCGCGTTCTGTTCAATGACATAGTCCATCACCTGATTATCGGTCATGCCCGACTGTGCCATCGCCTGTAAGGGGAGCAACAAGCAGAGTAGCAAGAATATAATGGGTCTTCTCATAACTGTTCAATTTCTTTATTTATAGAATAACCTGTGAATCCCTAAAATATTTTATGAACACATGTTTTTTTTTGAAAAATGTGGGGATATTGAAAAAAAGTATTATCTTTGCAGCGATTTTACGATACAAACCTGGGGTTGACTGGATTTGACAGCGGGTTGAAATGGTACGTAAGCACGCGGAGCGTCGGCTGTTTGCTCCTAAATATCAGCGGTCAACAAATTAATTGGCAACAATGAGTATGCTCTCGCTGCTTAATCGAAGCACAGTAGATTATGAGCTTAATTCTCTTACCAGGTAGGAGAACGAGACGTCGCTCCGAGGATGTTGTTCCGAATCCAAAGATCAAGCGGCGCAGATTAAATCGGAAATAGTCCCTGCGGGCTCCGACACAGGGATGAAGTTCAGGAGCTAAGGTGTCGGTTGGTGGCTTAGGTCTTGCCGGCATTCGAAAATCCAAGGCTAAGATAAGCGTGTAGAAAGCGTATGGTTTCCCTGTTTGGACGAGGGTTCGACTCCCTCCAGCTCCACTTAGACACTGATTTTCATTGTTGTTTCAGGTCGTGCGTTCGGTAGGATTCATTATGTCCTAACAAAAGACTGCAGCCCTGATGCCGTGTGGCTCGGGCGAACATTTTGATCATGTATTTGCACAGGCCCAGAGAATGATGTGTTACAACTAAGGACGTAAAAACGGGCAGCACTCTCACCGAGTTGCTGCCCCTCTTTATCAACCCAGCACGGCCATCCATCGAGTGGTGGCGGTGCCGGGTGTTGTTTTGTTACTGTTGTTGTTTGTTACTTCAGATTCTTATTGAAAAAGTCTGCGAGCTTGTCCCAAGGGATAAGGTTCTTGGGTTCGCCCTTGCCAACGAGTTCGGTATAGCCGCCGTCATAGAGGTCGCAATGCGATGCACCGGGGATGATGAGCAACTCTTTGTTCTCAGGATTGGGATTAGGCTTGCCCACGACGTTATACCCCTCAGCCTTGCCGTCCACCATGTAGTGGTAGGCAGCCTCGCCGAAGTAGCGTGAGTGGGCTTTCTCACCGTGCATCACGAGGACGGCCGAGCGAATCTCGTTGATGTAGTAGAGGAAGCGGCTGTTGGCGTATGCCTGGGTGCCGATGGTGCGCCAACCGTCGTTCGAGTTGCCGCTACGCTTGTGATAGCCACGCGGGGTGATGTAGTAGTCGTAGTAGTCTTTCACGAACTGCGGGGCATCGGCAGGCAGAGGATTCACCACACCGCCAGCCATCGCCATCGGGTCGGCGAGTCGCTGCTTGGCCATGGCCTCGCGGGCAGCATGGCGCGACTCCTCCTTGTCTTCCGAGTCAAAGTATCCGTTGCCGCTGACGCGTGTCATATCGTACATCGTCGAGGCCACCGTAGCCTTGATACGTGTGTCGGCAGCGGCAGCATTGAGGGCGATGCCTCCCCATCCGCAGATGCCGATGATACCAATCTTCGCAGAATCCACATTTTCCTGACGCGACAGGAAGTCAACAGCCGCCATGAAGTCCTCGGTGTTGATGTCGGGCGAGGCTGTGCGGCGAGGTTCACCACTGCTCTCTCCCGTATAGGAAGGGTCGAAGGCCAGGGCCACGAAACCGCGTTCGGCCATGCGCATGGCATAGAGACCGCTCGACTGCTCCTTGCAGGCTCCAAAGGGGCCGCTGACGGCGATGGCTGCCATCTTTCCCTGAGCATCCTTCGGCTCATAGAGGTCGGCTGCGAGGGTCAGCCCATACTGTGTTTTGAATGTCACCTTCCGGTGGTTCACCTTGTCGCTCAGTGGGAACACCTTGTCCCACTCCTGCGTTAGATTCAATGTTGTATTCATACTGTTGTTGTTTTGATTATCCATTTTCTGGTTGCATGCCGTGATGACCAAGGCTGTAAGCATAGTCACGAATACTGTTTTTTTCATTCTGTTTCGTTTTGAGGTTTTGTTTGCAAAGGTACAAACATTTTTCCATACAGATACCACATAAAAGGAATCAATTCCTACCAATTTTGCGTTTCTTTGTACATCGCCCTTTTGATTTTTTGTATAAATGTTGTCGGTTGTGGTGATATAAGAAAAAATAATTAAAAACTGTTGTATAAATAAAACACGGTGAGCGCAAAAGAGAGTTTTCTATATTATTTCATTACCTTTGTGCTGTTTTAAACCACTAAACAATCATTAGGAATGTACAGATGGATGTCTTTAGCAGCAATCATGCTATTTGCCATGGTAGGCCGCGCGCAGGATTTACAGCTCAATGATCTTGAATATTTCGAGCGACAAGGTGTGAACGTATTGGTGTTCAGCAACAGCTTTAACGGAGGGTTCAACGATGAGAAGAACTCAGGAATAGAAATCATCCACCATGGGGTGAGAACCATTCAGGGTGGGGCGGTGCGCCTGAACAACACCCCCGAGCAGTGGGATCTTGTGCCGAAGATGACAAACCGTGTGGTGGATAAGGAAAAGAACAGTATTGAAGTGGCACTGCGCTACGATGACTACGATTTTGACAGTAGGGTAGTGGTGACCGCCAAGGGTAAAGCTGTGGAGATTGCTGTATGGTTAGACAAGCCCATCGGATTAGGAAACTGGGCAGGTGTGAATGCAGTGCTGAACTTCGGCATCACCGTATGTTTCGCCAATCTCTATTATCCGGAGGTCATCAAGAAAGACGAGATCTATCGTGTGGCCAACTGGCTCTATGGCTGTCATCCCTATCATAACTACTCGTTTGTAGCCGTGGTGGGAGCCGCCCGTCCCAAGGCCGTGTTCTATGGGAACAACCGTGCTGACTTCTCTTTCATACCTGGTAATGTAGCCCCCGGATTGCTGTTCCGCAAGCCCGACCACTTTGAGAACTTCGACGACTGGCCATTCCTTTGGGGACAGAACGAGGGAACGATTGCCGGCAACACCCAGTATGTGATTTTCGGATCGGCATTCAAAGACCGGGTAAAAGAGAAATAATGCCCTGAATGGATGATGCGTCATCCTTATTACAATTGATCATGAGACAAATAAAACTATTCCTTTGTATTGTATGTGTATGGTTGGCCCAGAGCATTTGGGCACAGTCGGATAACCCTGTACTCACCATCAGTGGACGACTGCACGACATTGAAATGAAAGAACCGGTGGCACAGGCCACCATCCAGCTGTTCCTGACCTCCGACAGCTCTTTTGTGGGAGGAACGGTCAGCAACGAAAAAGGTGCCTTCTCTGTGGAAGCGCCGTCGGCAGGGAGCTACCGACTGAAAATCTCTTCTGTCGGCTATCAGACCATCGAGCGGGAGGTGACTCTCCGCCGCAACCAGAATGAAGACCTCGGTAACCTGCAGATGTCGTCAGAGACCGTGATGCTGAAAGAAACGGTAGTCACGGCACGGGTGTCCCCGGTGATCGTGAAGAAAGACACGTTGGTGTACAGTCCGGAGGCTTTCCGTACCCCTGAGGGCTCGGCCATCGAAGAACTCATCAAACGTATTCCGGGAGCCGAAGTGGATGAAGACGGAAACATCACCATCAACGGCAAGGAGGTGAAGAAGATTCTGGTGGATGGTAAGGAGTTCATGCTTGGTGATGTAGAGACAGCCCTGAAGAACCTTCCCGTCAGCATCATCCAGAATGTGAAATTCTACGACGAGCAGAGCGATCAGGCACGTATCACCGGCATTGACGACGGTAATAAGGAGGCGGTGCTCGACTTCTCTGTGAAGAAGGGGATGAACCGCGGATACATGACCAATCTTGATTTAGCGGGCGGTACCAAGCACCGTTATGCCTCGCGCGCCATGGCCAGTCATTTCACCGACAAGATGCGAATGGTGGTGCTGGGGAATTTCAACAACAAGGAGGAGAATGCAGGATGGTGGAACCGCAGAGGACTGAATGCCCGCAAGATGCTGGGGTCGAACCTGAACTACGACGATGGGGAGAAGCTGAAATTAGATCTCAATATCCGGTGGCGCCACAACGATGGTGACAACCAGAACGAGAATGCCAGCGAGAATATCTACAGTGAGAACTACCGTACATTCTCGAACAGCATCTCGAAGAATTTCTCCAGAAGCAACACCTGGAGCGGGAATGCCCGAATGGAATGGAAACCCGATACGCTGACCAATATCATGATGCGTGCCAACGGCAGTGTGGGTACCTCCGACGGTACCGGCACTTCTCTGTCAGCCATCTTCAGTGAAGACCCTTATCTCTATGTTGACCAACCCTTAGACGAGATTCTCACACCCTCAGACAAGCTCTTGCCCGTGATGGTGAACAGCAGTCAGTCGGCCAGTCTTTCCTACGGAGAAAACAAGAACGTGTGGGGTATGCTGCAGCTCTACCGGCGACTGAATCCCCGTGGTAGGAATATCATGCTGCGGCTCGAAGGCAGTATGGGCACCAACGAGAACAGGAGTGCATCGGATAACAGCGTCCATCTCTTCCGTGTCAAAGACCAATCAGGACAGGACTCCACCTACTACACCGCCCGTTACCACACCACACCCACCGACAACAACGGCTACGTGGTGAGCACTACCTATAGTGAGCCGCTGTGGAAAGGTGCCCATCTGCAGGCCAACTACGAACTGAGATACAGTATGAACAAGAGCGACCGCAAGACGTTCGATTTCAGCAGGCAGCCGCAAGATATCTTCGCGGGGATCTCTCCGGAGTACCGTGAGTGGAACCCCTGGCTCTCGACAGTCAACGACCGGTTGGATTCCTTCCTCGACCGTTCGCTGAGCCGCTACTCCGAATACAGGAACTACACCCATAATATCCGTCTCACCCTGAGACATAAGGAGGAGAACTACGACTATAACATCGGCTTCTTGGTACAGCCCCAGCACTCCAACTTCATACAAGACTACAGGGGCATCCATGTGGATACCGTCAGGAACGTGACCAACCTGACGCCCACGCTCGACTATCACTATAAGTTCAGTGAGCAGAGTAACCTGTGGATACACTACCGGGGAGACACACGACAGCCGGAGATCACACAGCTGCTCGATATCACAGACGACTCCAACCCCCTGTATATCACGCAGGGTAACCCCGGACTGAAGCCTCAGTTCACCAATTCACTGAACACCTATTACAACACCTATATCCAACGATATAAGCGGAGCATCGTGGCGTATGTGAACTACCGTCATATCAGCAACAGCATCTCCAACCTCGTGAGATATGATGCCAAAACGGGAGGAAGCATCTCACGACCGGAGAACATCAACGGTAACTGGAACGTCAACGGAGGATTTACTTTCAATACTGCTCTCGACTCTGCCGCTCACTGGAATGCGGGCACCGATACCCGGGTGCGATACAACAACTTCGTGAGCTATGTGGCACAGCAACAGGCCGATGCCAAGAAGAACACCACGAAGAGCGTCAACGTGAACGAACGCATCACTGCCGGTTTCCGAAACGAGTGGTTGGAGATCACGCTGGACGGACAGGTCAATTACCAACATTCGCGCAACGAGCTGCAGCCCAATGCCAATATCGACACCTGGCAGTTCAACTATGGAGGACAGTTCTTAGTGCACCTGCCCATGGGGTTCGAGGTGAGCAGTAACCTGCACGAGAGAAGCAGAAGGGGATACAACGATCCGACGATGAATACCAATGAGCTGATCTGGAACGGACAGGTCTCGAAGACATTCCTGAAGAACAAATCTCTTGTCGTTGCCCTGAACTTCTATGATCTGCTCGGACAACAAAGCAACTTCGACCAATGGGTGAATGCCACTGGCCGAAGCGATACGAAATACAACAGCGTGAACAGTTATGCCATGCTGCATGTGCGCTACCGACTGAATATGTTCGGTGGGAAACTGGATACGGAAGGACGTTACGAAAAGAAATGGGGGAACAGGGACCGTCGGGGATAATCCGGTATAGGTCCTGAACCCCCAACAGTCTTATCCTTGCAGCTGTGCCTTCGCTTCCTCTAAGGTGGCGATGACACGGTCGCACCATGCATCGAACTCCGGATCTTCCTGTCGGCACTCCTCATGCGACAGCACATATTGTATGCACCGACGTACCCCTTCCTCAAAACGGATACGGGCTTGGTATCCAGGAACGGCACGTTTCAGCTTGGTACAATCGAACACCACCGTCACAGCCTTGTCGCCCAAGAGGTTGCCCTCCACGTCATATTCCTTCGGTGCTACGGCTCTCAGAAATTCCGATGAGATATAATAGGGCTTGAATGGCACTTGGAGTGCATCGGCCACGGCCTGATAGATCTGGTTCCATGAAAGTGACTCGTCTGACATGATCTGGAATGCCTCGCCGATGGCCTTGGGATTGCCTAACAGTCCGATGAACCCGCGGGCAAAGTCTTCGTTGCACGTCATCGTCCACAGCGAACTGCCGTCACCATGTACGATCACGGGCTTCCCGTCGAGCATGCGCTTCAGCACTTGCCAGCTGCCTTTGGTGCCATGGAATCCCACGGGCACGCTGCGTTCGCAGTAGGTATGACTGGGTCGGACGATGGTCACGGGGAACTGTTGCTCCCTGTAGTATTTCATCAGCAGCTCTTCACAGGCAATCTTATTGCGTGAATACTGCCAATGGGGGTTGGCGAGGGTTGTACCTTCGGTAATCACGTAGTTGCGTGCCGGTTTGTTATAGGCAGAGGCCGAGCTGATATAGACATATTGTCGGGTGCGGTTGGCAAACAGACGGTAGTCGCGTTCAACCTGTTCGGGAACGAAACCGATGAACTCGCATACGGCATCGAAGCGCATATCGCCGAGCAGTGCATCCACGGCTTTCTCGTCGTTGATGTCGGCAACAATCTGGTTTACGCCCTGCGGCACCTCATCCGATCGGTTACCACGGTTCAGTAACCACAGCTCATGTTCGCTCTCAGCCAGTTGTCGGGTGATGGCACTGCTGATGGTGCCTGTTCCTCCAATGAATAAAAATCTCATAGGTCTTTATTTTTTAGTGAATGAATTATCTCTGTGGGAGATGTTGGTAACGTCAATATCATCAGCCAATACCTGAGCCATGTGCTTCACCAAAGGAGCATCCCCCTCGGCATACACAATGGTAGCTTGGGTGAGGTCAAGAGCCATCAAGGGCATCCCAGTGCAGAGTACTGCCAAAATCATCAATATTCTTTTCATGTATCTTTATCAACTGGTGGAAAACGTAAGATATGCACCTGCAAAGATACAGATAAACGAGCACAATGCAAAGAAAACGGATTGTTTTTTGTGTCATCGACTGGAAGTACAGCTTCTTCATCGGACAATGACATGGCTTTTAAACTCCAAGAAGGGGAATATGCGGTAACAAAACAATTTGTTTTGTACTTGAAAAAACGTCAGTTTGGGAAGCAAGAACCGTCTTCTTTGAGAACAAAACAATTTGTTTTGTCATGGGAGTCCTTGGTGTTAGGATGCAAAAAAGACGTTTCCGGCTCATGTTTATCGTTTTATTACCCATCCTTCATCGATGATTGATCTGTATTACTTAACTTCTTACTCCGACACTTAAACTGTTTTACAGCTTCTTTTCGAGAGACTGGGGCGCGGAGGGACGTGGGAACGAGATTATCTCTGTGAACATACGTAACCCAAAAGTGAAAAAACGAATGCAAAATGACAGAAAACAAATCAAAACATTTAAGTTGGGTTAAGAAACTAACATAAAAATCAAGAAATACGTGGCTGTTTCGAAAAAAAGTCGTAACTTTGCACGGATTATGCGGACTCTTGTGGTACATTGCTCATAAGAGGTCGTTTGTTACGGAACAATTATCAATAAACAACCAGGATAAACATGAAGAAAAAGCTGAGTAAAGTGCTGGTGTTAGGCTCTGGCGCTTTGAAAATCGGACAAGCCGGTGAATTTGATTACTCCGGCTCGCAGGCTTTGAAAGCATTGCGCGAGGAAGGCATCTCATCGGTGCTCGTCAACCCCAACATCGCAACCATCCAGACTTCGGAAGGCATTGCCGACAAGGTGTATTTCCAACCGGTGAACACCCATTTCGTCACGGAGATTATCAAGAAAGAACGTCCCGACGGCATCCTGCTCGCCTTTGGCGGACAGACAGCACTGAACTGCGGTACGGAACTTTATCAGAAGGGTATTCTGAAAGAGTACGGTGTCGAGGTGCTGGGAACATCCGTGGAGGCCATCATGAACACTGAGGATCGTGACTTGTTCGTGAAGAAGTTGGGAGAGGTTGACCTGAAAGTGCCTGTGAGTCATGCCGTGGAGAACATGGAGGATGCACTGAAGGCAGCCCATGAGATCGGCTTCCCCATTATGATCCGTTCGGCCTATGCCCTGGGAGGACTGGGGTCTGGTATCTGCCCTGATGAGAAGACATTCATTGAGTTGGCAGAGAGTGCCTTCACTTTTGCCCCGCAGATTCTCGTGGAAGAGAGCTTGAAAGGCTGGAAGGAAATTGAGTTCGAGTGCATCCGCGATGCCAACGACCGCTGTTTCACCGTGGCCTCGATGGAGAATTTCGATCCCTTAGGTATCCATACGGGAGAGAGTATCGTGGTGGCTCCTACCTGCTCGCTCACCGAGGAACAGGTGAAGATGCTGCAGGAGATCACCATCAAATGTGTGAAGCACCTCGGCATCGTGGGTGAGTGTAATATCCAGTTTGCCTTCAATGCCGTGACCAACGACTACCGTATCATCGAGATCAATGCCCGTTTGAGTCGTTCGTCGGCATTGGCCTCGAAAGCCACCGGTTATCCCTTAGCCTTCGTTGCCGCGAAGATCGCTTTGGGTTACACCCTCGATCAGATTGGTGAGATGGGAACCACCAGCTCTGCCTATGTTGCCCCGCAACTCGATTACATGATTTGTAAGATACCGCGCTGGGACCTGACCAAGTTTGCCGGTGTGAGTCGTCTCATCGGCAGCTCGATGAAGTCGGTGGGTGAGATCATGTCCATCGGTCGTTCCTTCGAAGAGATGATCCAGAAAGGTTTACGTATGATTGGACAAGGCATGCACGGTTTCGTGGGGAACGACCATACCAAGTTCGACAACCTTGACGAGGAACTGGAGAACCCCACCGATCTGCGTATCTTTGCTATTGCACAGGCCCTTGAAGAAGGGTATAGCATCGAGCGTATTGAGGAACTGACGAAGATCGACGTATGGTTCTTAGAGCGCCTGAAGCATATCGTTGACCTGAAGCATGAGCTTTTGAAATACAATGCGTTGGAGGAGTTGCCAGACGAACTGCTCCTGGAAGTGAAACGTGCCGGCTTCTCTGACTTCCAGATTGCTCGATTCGTACTGAAACCACAAGGCGGAAATATGGAGAAGCAGAACCTGGAGGTGCGCCGCTATCGTAAGCAGAAGGGTATCATGCCCAGTGTGAAGCGTATTCCTACCGTTGCCAGCGAGCATCCTGAACTCACCAACTACCTGTATTTCACTTATACCCATACTCCTGCCTTCGGTGTAGAGGACGGGAAACAGTATGTGGCCAAGCACGACATTGACTACTACAAGAACGAGAAATCGGTGGTGGTGCTCGGATCGGGTGCCTACCGTATCGGCTCCAGCGTGGAGTTTGACTGGTGCTCTGTGAATGCGATCAATACGGCCCGTAAGTTAGGATACAAATCGATCATGATCAACTATAACCCCGAGACAGTATCCACCGACTACGATATGTGTGACCGTTTGTATTTTGACGAACTGTCATTGGAGCGTGTGCTTGATGTGATTGACCTTGAGGAACCGCGCGGCGTGATTGTCAGCGTGGGCGGACAGATCCCGAACAACCTTGCCATGAAACTCTACCGACAGGGCGTTCCCGTCTTGGGTACATCACCTGTCAACATCGACCGTGCAGAGAACCGTGACAAGTTCTCGGCCATGCTTGATAAACTGGGCATCGACCAGCCTGCATGGCGAGCACTGACTTCGTTTGAAGATGTGAAGGAGTTCGTTGACCAGGTGGGCTACCCGGTGTTGGTTCGTCCGTCGTATGTGCTCTCTGGAGCAGCCATGAACGTTTGCTACGACGATGAGGAACTGCACCGTTTCCTGAATATGGCTACCGAGGTGTCGAAGGAGTTCCCCGTAGTGGTGAGTCAGTTCATGCAGGACACCAAGGAGATCGAGTTTGACGCCGTGGCCGACAAGGGTGAGGTGGTGGAATATGCCATCTCGGAACATGTGGAGTATGCCGGTGTGCACTCGGGTGATGCCACGATGGTGTTCCCGGCGCAGCATATCTACTTCTCTACGATTCGTCAGATTAAGAAGATTGCCCGGAAGATTGCAAAGGAACTGAACATCAGCGGTCCGTTCAACATTCAGTTCCTGGCTAAGAACCGTCAGGTGAGGGTGATCGAATGTAACCTCCGTGCCAGTCGTTCCTTCCCCTTCGTGTCGAAGATCCTGAAGCGGAACTTCATCGAGACGGCCACGAAGATCATGCTTGATGCTCCGTATTCCAAACCCGATAAGAGTGAGTTCGATATTGACCGCATCGGCGTGAAAGCCAGTCAGTTCTCTTTCGCTCGCTTGCAGAATGCCGATCCCGTTCTGGGCGTGGATATGAGTTCTACTGGTGAAGTGGGGTGCTTAGGTGATGACCTCAACGAGGCATTGCTGAACGCTCTTATCGCCACGGGCTATCGGATCCCCAAGAAGAGTGTGCTGATCTCTTCGGGTGGCGTGAAAGGAAAGGTGGATCTCCTTGAGCCTGTTCGCGAACTGGCCAAGAACGGATACGAGATCTATGCCACGGGAGGTACGGCTAAGTTCTTCAATGAGAATGGTGTGAAGGCCACGGCTGTAGCTTGGCCTGATGAGAACGGAGAGAACAATGTGATGGATATGATTGCCGACCATCAGTTCGAACTGATCATCAACGTGCCGAAGAACCATACGAAGCGTGAACTGACCAATGGCTATCGCATTCGCCGCGGTGCCATCGATCACAATATTCCGCTGATGACGAATACCCGACTGGCCAAAGCCTTTATCCAGGCCTTCTGCGACCTGAAGGAGGAAGATATCAAGGTGAAGAGCTGGCAGGAGTATAATAGTTGAAGATGAGAGATGAAAGATGAGAGATGAAAGATGGGAGATGAATGATGAGAGATGAGAAAAAGACTTTGTTAGGGATGTCGCTCTTCGAACTGAAAGAAGTGGCGAAGGAATTGGGTATGCCTGCCTTCACGGGCGGACAGATGGCAAAGTGGCTCTATACACAGCATGTGGGCAGCATCGACGACATGACCAATATCTCCAAAGTCAACCGTGAGCGACTGAAAGAACAGTATGTCGTTGGCTGCATGCCTCCGATAGACTGTCAGGAGTCGAAAGACGGAACGAAGAAATATCTCTTCCCCGTGCTGACATCTTCATCTTTCACTTCCGACATCTCTTCTCTCAAATATGTGGAGACCGTCTATATCCCCGATAAAGAACGTGCCACCCTGTGTGTGAGCTGTCAGGTGGGATGTAAGATGAACTGTCTGTTCTGTCAGACAGGTAAACAGGGATTCGAGGGGAATCTTTCAACGGCTGACATCCTGAATCAGATCTACTCGCTGCCTGAACGAGACAAGCTGACGAACATCGTGTTCATGGGACAAGGAGAACCGATGGATAACCTCGACTCAGTGCTGCGTGCCACCGAGATCCTTACCGCCGATTATGGCTATGCGTGGAGTCCGAAGCGTATCACGGTGAGTAGTGTTGGTGTAAGGAACAAGCTGAAGCGATTCCTCGATGAGAGCGATTGTCATGTGGCGATCAGTCTGCATAACGCCATCCCGGAACAACGGGCGGAACTGATGCCTGCTGAACGGGGTATGGGAATCCAGGAGGTGGTGGATTTGCTACGCAACTATGATTTCACGCACCAGCGCAGACTGTCGTTCGAATATATCGTGTTCGGAGGAGTGAACGACTCGCTATCACATGCCAAGGCCATCGTCAAGCTGCTCCAAGGTATCGAGTGCCGCATCAACCTGATTCGCTTCCACCAGATTCCTGACGTTCCCCTGCATGGTGCAGGCGAGTCGAGAATGGAAGAGTTCCGCGACTATCTCACGCAGCACGGCATCTTCACTACGATCCGTGCCAGCAGAGGACAGGATATCTATGCTGCTTGCGGTCTGCTGTCCACGGCTCAAAAGATGAAAAGATCGTGAGACGACTGCTGTGGCTATCATGCCTGACGGTGCTGCTCGCGGCATGCGGTGACGGCAAGCGTCCCTTCCTCCCCAAGAGTGGCGGACTGCCGTATGAGGTAGTGGTGGAAGAAGATATAGACAGCTTGGTTTACTATGCCTTGGACACTGATGTGGAAGGGCTGCCGCAAAGGGAACCCTCGTTCGATATCTTCATGGTGAACGACAGGAACTATCCTGCCTTCGCCCAGTTGGCAAGGAATATCGTCAGGGTGAAGATCGATCCTCGGGTGGAAAGACCGCAGGTGAGATTTGCGAAGAACGTGGATGCCCAGCCACAGATCAGGATTCACGTCACTGCACCTTCCCGGAAGTCGCTGAGAGAGGCGATGCCAGTCATCGGTCCTCAGTTGCGGATGTTGCTGGTGCGTGCAGAACAGAACGTGGAGATCAACCGATTGAAGAAGCATCACCTCGCTAAGGCCAGAAAGGACCTGATGCACACATTCCATGCCGACATGCTGATACCAGAGGAGTTGACAGCAAGTAAAAAGGCCGCATCTTTCAGATGGTACTCGAACAATGCTGCACAGGGTATGAGTAATATCTGCCTCTATACGTATCCCGCCCAAAGATTCAGTCTGCAGGAGTGGGTGGCGAAACGGGACAGTATCCTGAGAACCCATATCCCTGGTGAAACAAACGATATGTATATGACAACGGTAAAGAGCGACCTCCGCCAAGACCTGCAAAGGGAGAAGAACGGTGACCGATGGGTGATACGCGGTTTATGGGAGATGACGAACGATATGATGGGCGGCCCGTTCGTGGCTCATGCGGTCTATGACTCCGCTCGCGCTACCGTCATGGTGGCTGAGGCTTTCGTCTATGCACCGGAATCTAAGAAAAGGAACAGAATCAGACAGCTTGAGGCTGCACTCTATACATTAAACATTCAAAACAATGGAAGATAGAAAAATTCGCGTGGCTATCACGCACGGTGATACGAATGGTATCGGCTATGAACTGATCTTCAAGACATTCGCCGATCCCACGATTCTTGAATTATGTACTCCTATCATCTATGGCTCACCCAAGGTGGCGGCCTATCATCGGAATGTGCTCGGCACACAGGCAAACTTCAGCATCATCAGTAAGGCTGAGGATGCACATGAGGGAAAGCTGAACCTGCTGACAACCTTCGACGAGGAGATCAAGGTGGAGATGGGAACACCGTCCGACGAAGCGGGAACGGCTGCACTGAAGGCTTTGAACAAAGCTGTGGCCGATCATGAGAAAGGACTGTTTGACGTTCTTGTCACTGCCCCTGTCAACAAGGCCAATATTAAAAATGATGCATTCCCCTTTAAGGGACAGACCGATTATCTGGAGAGGACCGCAGGAAAAGGGAAACATGCCCTGACCATCTTGGTGAACGAGCAGATGCGTGTTGCCCTGGCTACTTGTAATCTCCCCATGAAGGAAATCTCCGGCACCATCAGTAAAGAGATGGTGATAGAAAAGGTAAGAGTGTTGTTCAACGCATTGAAACGGGATTTTCTTATCACCAATCCCCGCATCGCCGTTCTTGCCTTGAACCCGAATGCCGACCAAGAGGCTGGGAAAGAGGAGCAGGAGATAATCAAACCCGCCATTGAGGAACTCGAAGGCAAGGGCATCCAGGCTTTTGGTCCGTATCCTGCCGACAACTTCTTCGGCAACGGGTTGTTTGAGGCCTTCGATGGAGTGCTGGCCATGTATCATGATCAGGGTCTGGCTCCTTTCAAGACAATCGATCAGGGAGAAGGTGTATGCTACACTGCTGGATTACCTATCATACGTACCAGTCCTGTCAACGCAGGTGATTTTGAGTCGGCAGGCAAAGGCATAGCTGATGAGAGGTCATTCCGCCATGCCATCTATCTGGCCATCGATATCGCACGCCACCGATTGCAGTTCGATTCGGCTTATGCCAATCCGCTACCTAAGCTCTACCATGAGAAACGTGATGAGAGCGAGAAGGTGCGCTTTGCCATCCCCAAATCTAAGTTCGACAAGAAGACGGAGCCTAAAGGCGAGGAGAATAAAGCGGAGCAGCCTGAATGAAAGACAAGAAGTCAACAACGACAGAGAAGAAGACAAAGTTCCAGAATATTTTCTTCATCTTCGGTATTGTTGTGCTGACAATCATGTTGACACAGCTCGACTTTGCCGAAGTATGGAGCGGACTGAAACATGCCGGATACTGGTTCTTTGCCGTTGTTGCCCTCTGGGGAGTGCTGTATATGTTCAACACCGCCGCCTGGTATATCATCATCAATAGTCAGACAGTAGCCGGTGAACCGAACCGAAAGCCTGTTTCCTTTTGGTGGCTTTACAAGATAACCATATCGGGATTCGCCCTGAATTATGCCACACCGGGAGGCCTCATGGGGGGGGAGCCTTATCGGATCATGGAGCTATCGCCCAAAATCGGTACAGAACGGGCTTCCTCGTCTGTCATCCTTTATGTGATGACACACATCTTCAGTCATCTGTGGTTCTGGCTGCTCTCCACCTTATTATATATAGTCACTCAAGACATGAACGTTTTCATGGCTATGGTGCTCGCGGGTATTTCCGCTTTCTGCGTGTTGGGAATCTGGTTTTTCCTGAAAGGCTATAAGAAAGGTCTCGCACTCCGGCTGATGAACATCCTGAGACACATACCCGGAACCAAACGCTGGGCACGAAGGTTCATCGAGAACCATCGCGAGCAGTTAGACAACGTGGACAGGCAAATTGCTGCTCTGCATAACCAGAACCCACGCACCTTCCGGGCTGCTGTCATGCTCGAACTGGCATGCCGTGTTGTCTCTGCTCTGGAGATTATGTTTATCCTGATGGTGATCATGCCCAGTGCCAACTTTATCCAATGTGTCCTGATTCTTGCCTTCACCAGTCTCTTCGCTAATATGCTCTTCTTTATGCCATTGCAGCTGGGGGGTAGGGAAGGAGGCTTCCTGATGTCGGTAAACGGTCTGGGGATGACGGCAAGTGCAGGCATCTTCGTTGCTTTGATCGTGAGAGTACGTGAGCTGATTTGGACTGCCATCGGACTCTTGTTGATTAAAATGAGTAGGAAAAACAAATAAAACAAAAAAAAACTGCCTTCTTTGCAGTTTTGTGAAATAATATGCGTAATTTTGTCAACGATTATGAACACGTCTGAATTGCAAATAATCAAACAACGATACAACATTGTGGGCAACAGCCCAGGGTTGAACCGTGCGCTGACACGAGCTTTGCAGGTGGCACCAACAGACTTAAGCGTGCTGATCATGGGAGAGAGCGGTGTCGGTAAAGAGATTATTCCACGTGTCATACACGACAACTCACCTCGGAAACGGGAGAAATACTTCGCCATCAACTGCGGTTCCATCCCGGAAGGAACCATCGACAGTGAATTGTTTGGACATGAAAAAGGGTCGTTTACAGGAGCTATCGGTGAGAGTGAAGGCTATTTTGGCGCAGCCAACAAAGGAACGATTTTTCTGGATGAACTGGGAGAGATGCCTGTAGCCACGCAGGCAAGACTCCTACGTGTCTTGGAGAATGGAGAATATATCCGTGTCGGCGGTACACAAGTGAGAAAGACCGACGTACGCGTGGTGGCAGCTACAAACGTGAACCTGACCAAGGCTATCAGCGAAGGACGCTTCCGTGAGGATCTCTATTACCGCTTGCTCGAAGTGCCCATCCAAATGCCTCCCCTCCGTGACCGCGGAGAAGATATCATCCTGCTATTCCGACTCTTTGCCATGCAGACGGCAGAACAATACCGCTTGCCGAAGATCACTCTTACCGAAGAGGCACGTAAGTTGATGCTTCAATATAAATGGCCGGGCAATATCCGACAATTGAAGAATGTAACCAGACAGATGTCGGTGATGAGTGAACAAAGGGAGATTACTCCCGAACTCTTACGGCAGTTCATCCCTCAGGATACTGAGAGTACGATGCTTGCCACCATTCCTTCGAACAACAGCAGACATAGCTATGAGAATGAACGGGAGGCCCTGTATCAGGTGCTTTCCAAACTGGGCAACGAACTGTCTGATCTCAGGCACGACATGAACAACCTCCGGAAACAGCTGGATGACGTGAGGAACACCAACTTCATCCCCTCCGCTGCTGCCGTACAGAAAATGCCAACCATCATTGGCTCACAGTCGCCAATTAGCGCGTACGAAGAAGCACCCAAAACCGAGGATGCCGTGGCTGAAGAGATCAAGGCAGAGCCTGAGACTCTCAACTTGGAGAACATTGGGAGACAAATGGTGGAGAAAGCACTGGAAAGGAACAAAGGGAACCGGAAAAAAGCCGCTGCTGAACTGGGAATCTCTGACCGTACGCTCTATCGCCGTATTAAACAGTATGGTCTCGACACATTGTGCGCCCTGCTCTTCATGATCCTCTGTGTACCTATGCTCTCAGCATGCTCCGTTTCTTACTCTTTCACAGGTGCCAGCATTAACTACGATGTGACAAAGACCATTACCATCGCCGATTTTCCCATACGATCCAACTATGTGTGGGGACCGATGGCTGGTATCTTTAACAACAGACTGAAAGATGAGTTCGCCAGTCACACCAAACTACGACAGGTGAAACGAAATGGTGACCTCGTTATTGAAGGAGAAATATCCAAGTATGAACAACGAAACAAATCGGTCACTGCTGAAGGACATTCTGCCATGACAGAACTCACCATGACAGTTAATGTGAGATTCACCAATAATACGAACCATTCACAGGACTTCGAACAACAGTTCACATCCAGTAAGTCGTATGAAACGACTCAGAATCTGAACGCAGTACAGGAGGAACTTGTCACACAGATGTCTAAAGATATCGTAGATCAAATTTTCAACGCAACCGTAGCAAATTGGTAATGGACTTAGAGCAACTAATAAAACATCCCGAGCTCTTGGATAAGGAAACGCTGTACGACCTGCGCTCCTTACTTGCCATGTATCCGTATTATCAGACGGCAAGACTCCTGATGTTGCAAAATCTCTACTTGCTCCATGATCCATCTTTCGATGAAGAATTACGGAGAGCCGCCATCTATATTACCGACCGCAGGACACTTTTTAATCTGGTAGAGGCTGCCCATTATAAACTGAGGGTGTCGTCAAGCAACTCTCTGAAAAATGACGAAGAACAAGAGAACTCATCGCAAACTGCTACTTCACAAAAAAGCAGGACAATCTCGCTGATCGACAGGTTCCTCGACTCCTTGCCTACGGAAGAAGACCAACCGGTTGTCAAAGGGAAAAGGAAACCCACACCAGCCGATGCTGCTGTTGACTATGTGGCTTATCTCCTCGAGACAGAAGATGAGAGCGAGAAGCAAGATGAACAGCCACTGATGAGAAGACAAGATTTGATAGATAATTTCATAAATAATGACACTGGGAAAATTGAATTAAAGGAAATTCCTGAATTCTCCCCACAAATTGAAGAATCTGATAAAAATGAAGAAAATACCACCGATGAGGGGTATTTTACGGAGACTTTAGCAAGAATTTACATAAAACAAGGCAGATATTCAAAGGCTTTGGAAATTATTAAGCGTTTAAATTTGATTTATCCAAAAAAAAATGCTTACTTTGCAGACCAAATCCGTTTCTTAGAGAAATTGATTATAAATAGTAACAAAAATAAGTAAAGAAAAATGACAAGTATTTACGGTTTATTCGTAGGATTGATTGTCCTGGCAGCACTGCTGATGATTGGTATCGTGCTCATCCAGGAATCTAAAGGTGGTGGTCTTGCCTCCAATTTCGCATCTTCTAATGCCATTATGGGTGTACGCAAGACTACCGATGTAATTGAGAAAGCTACATGGAGCCTCGCTGCAGCCATGGTAATTCTCAGCGTTCTTTGTGCTTATGTGGCACCAACAGCGAGCACCTCGCAGAGTGTGCTCGAGAATGTGGCCACCGAACAGCAGCAGACTAACCCGAACAACCTGCCAGGCTTCGGTGCAAGTCAGACAAAACAGGATGCTCCTGCAGCAAAAGATGCTCAGCAGACTACTCCTGCTAAAGAGGCTGCACCCGCTGCTCCTGCTGCACCCGCAAAGAAATAAATTCAAAAAAACATGGGAATTATTTGGATATCTCAAATAATTCCTGTACCTTTGCATCCGATTTGGAAAAATCGATTCTTTCGATCAAGAGAGAATGTGCATGGTGCCCGTAGTTCAGTTGGTTAGAGCGTCAGATTGTGGTTCTGAATGTCGACGGTTCGAGTCCGTCCGGGCACCCTTCAAAAGAGACATCGCTGAAAGGCAATGTCTTTTTTTGTGAGAGGGCGTGAACAAGAAGACATCGCTGAAAGGCAATGTCTCTTTTTGTTAGCAGCGCTAAAACTCAAATGAGTAAGAATTCTTGTCCGCAATGCCGATAAACAGGCATTGCGGTTTTCTTTTTTAAAAGTAAGGTTATAAGTCATTGGCCAAAAGTTTAAACCACTCCATCTGCTTGATATCATCGTTATACTGGTTGTAGTTGCTGGTGGACGGACTCTGCGGCACGAACATGGAAACACCATGGAACTTCTCTTCCGTCATCTTGAAGTCGGTATAGAATTTCTCCCACTTCTTAAGGGTATCCCACTTGTAGCCGGTGCGCTTCATGATGACGGCTTTCGAGAGGGCCTCATTCCACATCTGGTAGTCAGCTGCCGAGGCATAGCGGCTCATGAAGTCGCCTGCATCGTAGTAGAAGTTGTGCACGTCAAGGTGTTCTGATCCATTGTCGTCATAGCCGTAATGGATGATGCCGGTCATGTCGGCATAGCCGTCACCAAGGTTGGTCTTCACACTCTGCAGGGCCTGAGCAGTGGCCTGGGCCACATTGTCCATCTCGCTCATCTTCACTACCGACAACGGCAACTCGCCTTTGACGGAGGTGTGGTAACGTTCGATGATGGAGCTGTAAAACATCTCTTTCTCGAACATGGCAGGCAGAATAGTGTCATAGGGAGCACCTTGTCCGGGAATCTCGGCAGGTGAGCCAATCATGTAGTCAGTCACGTGGCGCAGTTCGTATAGATCCTCCAAACACATCATATGGCAGCAGTCGCACATGATGAACTTCATGTGAGGCATTTTCTGCAGGATGTTCTTCAGCGTGGGCACGTTGATCCATTTGCCAGAGTTACCGATACAATTGCCGTTGTCCAGTCCGTAGGCGCGTGTGGCGCTCACCTCCTGTTCCATCAGCCAGCCGGTGCCGTGTCCCCAGAGCACCAGTCCGTAGTCGCGAGTGGCGGCATATTTGTCATAGGCATAGCGCATCACCTGCTCCATCACTACTGGGTCGCAGGCACGTGCGTCGCTCTTCGAGATGCCCATGTCGGTTACGGAAACAGAGTCTGTCACCTCTCCCCTCCAGATGCGCGCCAGCCAGGGGGTCTCCGTACTGCTGTCATCCAGATAGCGGCATACGAACACCAGCATACAGTCTTTGTCGCTCAGTTTCTTTGAACCCTCCTTGATCTCTTTCAGGTCGGCCTTCAGAAAATCCACATGGTTTTCATTATTCGTCAGGTTGTTCCTACCTGCCATATAGACGAGAACAGTTCTCTCAGGCTGCACCTGCTGACGGGTGGCACACTTTTGGGCCGACCCATTGTCTGTTGATGCAAAATCTTCGTCGCTTGAACAAGCGGTGAAACTAATTGTTGCTGTTGCGGTAAGGATGCTCATGAACACCAGTTTTGCCAAATCTTTCATTGTCTTCATATACATTTCTTTTTTTATGAATGCAAAGTTAAGGCGATTCGTGTCTCTACCCAACAAAACTACAGTTTTCCTCATCCATAGCCTGCATGGGGCTGGCACGACCAGAACAACAAGTATTACTGCGATGCTGTGTATCAGTACTTCAGCCAGCATGATGGCGACATAGCATAAAGGAATGAATGTAATAATTTCTTGGCTTAGTATGCAATAAAAGAGAACTCAAAAGAAAAATTGTTGTAATAATCATTTGAACATTCAACTATTTAGCGTATCTTTGCTGTGAATAATATACTCAATGATGATGGAAGAGCTAAAATATCATTACAAATACCCGCATCCGAGCGTCACAACGGATTGTGTGATATTTGGATTTGATGGGACAAAACTTAATGTCCTATTGATAGAACGAGGTATCGATCCTTTCAAGGGATGTTGGGCATTCCCTGGTGGATTTCTGAACATGGATGAGACGGCTCTGCAGGGTGCTAAGCGCGAACTAAAAGAAGAAACCGGACTGGAGGATGCCTATATCCGTCAGTTCCATACATTCACGGCAGTTGATCGTGATCCACGCGAACGGGTGATCACAGTGGCCTATTATGCATTGGTGCGCATCAGTGAAGTCAAAGGCGGAGATGATGCAGCCAAGGCACAATGGTTTCCACTTGACCATGTTCCATCATTGGCATTCGATCATGACAAAATATTGCGCCAGGCTCTGAGCGAACTCCGTAGGCAGATCTATTTTGAGCCTATCGGTTTTGAACTCTTGCCAGAGAAGTTCACCTTAACACAGCTGCAACACCTGTATGAAGTCATCCTTGGTGTGAAGTTCGATCGAGGGGAGTTCTGTAACAAGATGCTGAAACTTGGTATATTGACAGAGTCGGAAGAAAAACTTACACTTGGCAACAAGGATGTGGCCATCCTTTACCAGTTCAATCCGGAGAACTACAATGAAATGAAAGAAAAAGGCTTTAGATTAGAGTTCTAACGAAGAACCTGTTGAGGAATGCAACTGCCATGCAATCATTAGGCCTCCCCAAAGCATATAGATAATATCTTTCGGGTAAGAAGATGATGTTGACACGAAGATGAAGGTGGAAAATGGAAAGGAATGGACATCAAAGAAGGCATGGACGGGCAAAAATATGAGTGCCGACCATGCCTTGTCTGATTGAGTATTGTCACCGTTACAATGGTTACTGTCCTGCCGAGAGGTCAATATCCGTTGTGGCCCGTCCGCTTGCACTCAGGAATACGAACACCAGTTTCTCCTTGGGCAGATCCTTCAGGTTGAGTTCACAAGTCTTTGCACCTCCAAGTGCATATGTCTTGACCGTCTGACCAGAGAAGCTGACAACATCCACTCTGTCAACTGGTTCAGAAGCCGAGACACTGAGCATTGTTCCTTTCTGTTGGACTTCTATCTTCAGGCTCGATGTGACAGCCCCCGACTTGTCCAATCCGGCAGCAGCCAACTTTTCGCGACAAGTCTCTGCCAGTGCAGGATTTGTCGCCTCTAAATAGCGCAGGGCATAGTGACGCCCCAACATGCGATAGCCCTCGGAAGAGAAATGCAGGTTGTCATCGCTGGGCAGACAACCCTCTGATGATACGACATACGTGTCTGGATAGTGGTTTTGTATATCGTTGATGGTAGGATTGGCATGTCCGCAGATACCGCCATATTCGCCCCGCACGACCTCACCAACAAGCAAGGGAACAGCCGTTGAGTCGAACTTCAGCTCCTGCTGCAGGTCGCGGTATATCTTGCGTACTTCCTTGCGCCACTCATCGTTATAGGCATCCGTCTCGCCTTGATGCAGAAGGATGCCCTTGATGACACCATCCTTGGCGGCAATCTTCGCCATGGAGAGTAGCCGCTGGTATGGATCGCGTCCATACTGATTCAGGATGCCGTTCATCCAGTCGCGCTCTTCCTTGTCAATCAGCGCAGCATTTTTGTCCTTGTCGAAGAATGTGATGGGACAGCCTTCTACGGCCACCGACACGATACCGATACGTACCCCGTCGGGTACGACATCGAGCAGCGTGCGTCCGAACCAGTCGGCAGGTCCCAGATGGGCATCGGCTCTACAGAGTGGTGGCACGGCCTTGCGCCAAGTTCCTAACTTACGGTCTGCGCCGTCGGTCGTGGCCATACTGAGGTAGCGGTCGCTCACGTTGAGGTCTTGCTGCTCGATAGGAGCCTGGCCTGCCATGTTCGACTGTCCGAAGCAGAGGAATATCCAGAAATTCTGATCCTGTGCCTGCATTTGTAATGTCCCCATAACTGTCAATAGAAGAATAATACCCTTTTTCATTGTCATATCGTTTTTAAAGTATCGGGAGAATGCGTTCCCACACAAGATTCAGCTCACCCTGCAAGTCTTCCACATCGGAGGTGATGGCAATGACGGCATTCTTGTCGGGCACCACGATGATGTACTGCCCTCTGGCACCGTCGGCACGGAAACAGCCGGGGCGGCAACGCCACATCTGATAGCCGTATCCCTGCATCCAGTCGCTGGTCTCCTTGGTCATACCTTTGCTCTCGGCCTCCTCTATACGAGTACCGGGATTGATGCTCTCCACCTGTTTCTTCGACATCTCTTCCACCCACTCGGCAGGGATCAGTTGTTTGCCGTTCCACTCGCCTTTCTGTAGCAGCAACTGTCCCATCTTCGCCAAGTCCTCGGTCTTCAGCCAGAGTCCCCAGCCACCACAGTTGATGCCCTGCGGACTCTCCTCCCATTTGGGCTTATCGATATGCAGAGGTTCAAAGAGGCGTGGGGTCAGATAGTCCACCACCTTCTCGCCCGTCACTTTCTGCACGATGGCAGAGAGCATGTAGGTGCCAAGGCTGTTATAGAGATAGAACGTGCCGGGCTCATGCACCACGGGGTGGGCCAGAAATGCCGTCACCCAATCCAGGTCAGCACCGCCAGAATTACGGAAGGATGGCTCCACGTCATGTCCGCACGGCATACGAGAGCAGGTCGTCCAGATGGTGGCGGTTGAAATTGCTAACGCCGATGGAGCGAACCTTGTCCCGTCATACATATTCTTCCATCATTTGCCAAGTCTGCTTTACACAGTCCTTCACGGGCCAATGGATCAGCAGCAGGTCGATATAGTCCATATTTAACTTTCTGAGGCTCTCATCAATAGAATCAGCTACAGTCTGGGGTCCCATCCGCATGATGTCGGTATGCACCTTCGTTGTCACGAAGATTTCATCTCGCGGCACACCGCTGTCAGCGATTCCTTGACCAACCTCCGTCTCGTTCTCATATCCCTGCGCCGTATCGATATGTCTGAAACCAGCTTCTAATGCCAGCCGGACGTTCTGACGTGCAGTCTCACCCCGTAGCGTCCATGTACCCACACCTACCTGGGGCATTTCCAATCCATTGTTCAGTTTTACATTCATAATCAATATTTATAATTGATACAAATGTACATATAATTAGGTGATAATTGTTATTTATGCTGTAAGATTTAAGTGTTTTTATTATTAAGGTCTGTGTTTGTGAACTTCATCAGATCAGAGAGACGGCCTTGAAATACACCATCGAGCCGTAAAGATGGAACTCTTCGATCGAGTAATGGTCTTCGAGTCTCCTTCGCAGTTGTTCGCTGGTTTCGAAAGGAGGTGTAAACCATCCTTTCCGTGATAAGACGGTATTCACCAGCCAGTCGGAAATACGTGACTCTCCTCTCACGTAGTAGCAGGCGATGAACAGTCCGCCGGGTTTCAGCACGCGGTGGACTTCCGAGTAGGCTCTCTCTTTGTCTGGGAAGACATGAAAGCCATTCATGCTCAGAACGACGTCGAACTGACGGTCACGGAAAGGCAACGCTCCGACATCGCCCTGCATGGTCTTAACATGATGAAGGTCGCCCTCCTTGAATCGTCGTTCAGCCTGGTCGAGCATGTCCTGACTGTAATCGACACACATGATCCGTGCGTCTTTCATCCGCCCATATTTCTCGCAGGTGAAGATGCCTGTACCGACAGGCACGTCGAGCAGATCACCCTTGAAGTCGTTAGGGATATAGTCAAGTACCCGGCGGGCAATCTCATTGTCGTCGCAGCCGCCCCAGAAGATGTTCATATAGAGCCGGCTCCACCACGTGTAGCGCGTGAGCACATCATCGTAGATGTTCCGGCTCTGTTTGTACGATTGTCTTATTTTGTCAGACATGATGATTCTCCAAATCTCTATTGTTTATTTCTCCTGACGAATCCGAATGAATGATAGGCAGGGCACATCCCAATGACTACCATCATGGATAGGACAAGATATTTATTTCTTTCCGTAAATGATTCCCACTCCTGTCAGCATACCCGGCACTTGCATCCACTTGGGGATGGGTATCTCACGACAAGAGTCGGCATAGTGTATCTCGGCTACGGCATCCTTTCGTAAGTGCTCCACAAGGGCTTGGAAGTCACCATAGAGAGATTTCTGTCCGTACAGGTCTTGAAGGGCAAAGCTGCCACCTTTTTTCAATACACGCAATGTCTCCCGTAGCAGTTCCTCTTTGCTCCGTCCGTCGTTCACCTCGTGATAGACGAAGTTGCTCACCACGGCATCGAAACTTTCATCCTCGAAGTCCAAGTGGTTGGCATCGCCCTGGTAGAAAGTGCAGCGGTCGGCCACTTGCTCTGCCTCGGCATTACGTATGCACATACGCTGACTATAGTCCCACTTGATACCCCAGTAGTCGATGCCCGTGCAGTGCGACTGTGGAAAGTGTTTGGCACAACGGATGGTCAGTGCGCCTGCTCCACATCCCACATCAAGAAGTCGGCCACGACCATCCCAGGGCAGAGTTGAAAGCACGAACTCGTGAACCTTCCCCATCATTCCGCCTCCACAGAACGAGAAAGCATGATGGAAGGCGGTCATGTAACAAGAGAAGAACAGAGAAACGCAAAGGACAACAGCCAAGATCATGATAAACGACATAGGCCATGCATAAAAGACCGTAAGACCCAATAGAACGGCACTAACCAGTGTCATGAGGTAGAATAATACCAGCAGTTTCTTAGGAACCCAGTTCCCGTAATCGGGTGTCATATAATCTTTCATTTCAGTATTCCTTTAATGGTTGCATACGACGGTTTTTTCCTAAACACCTCCACATCGCTGAAGCCCGCCTGCTCCAGCATGTCTTTCAGCTGCTCGGGCGAATACACAGTCATGCCCTCTACGACACTCGGCCATGCGGAGTCACTTTCTATCACTTCGAGCATGACAGCAAACTGACCGCCTGGTTTCAATACACGTTTCACTTCCTGGAAGCACTTCGGCAGGTTTGGCCAGAAATAGACGGTCTCCACGGCTGTCACCACATCGAACGTCTGATTGTCCCATGGCAGACGGTCGGCAGATCCCTGTTCCACAAACACTCGGTTGCCTAACAGCTGCTTGTTCACGTTCCTTGCCTTGGCGACACTCTCCTCGGAGATGTCAATGCCATAGACCTTACTACCCTGACTTCGTTTAAGCAGACGTTTCAGTGTGGCACCGCCGCCACAGCCGATGTCGGCCATCGTCATACAGTTGCGGAACGCAACATGATCAAGTCCCCAGTTGGTGAGCGGGGCATGGCCGAAATTCATGAACCGCAGCATCACACGCCCGAGGAATCCCTCAGGACGGGCACACTGACTGAAAAAATCCTTGAAAATATTCTTCATACCTTAACAATAATATAGTTGATAATCTTTCTCTTTTCCCGACGGCAAAGGTACTGCGTATTCAAGTAACTGGCAATACTTAGAAATCGGTAAATTTAGGTCTTGCTACTCATCATATCTTATGATGTCTCTTCACCCATCTAACAGGGGAAGCATGATTCTGTTTTCTTTCCATTTTTCCATCGAAACAGACTGTTTAATTCTTGCGTTTTGTCAGTAAAATTCATAAAATTTTGTGTTTTCAAAAAGTCCTCTAAAAAAATCGAAAAGATTATTTCGGTGTTTCATTACCCTTTGATGGGCTGTTCTTTTGCAAGTAGAGTCAGTTAAGAGGCGTTCCAGACATTCTTTACCATCATTCTGATGGCATCTACGACTCGTTCCAACGTCACTTTACCCCCATAGATGACTTCGGAATGGGTCGTAGATGCCATCGGAAAGGATGAAAGCACCGTTCGGAACAACCGGCGTTTGTTTTCCCTTCTCGCCCAAACGGTGTTTTCAACCCACAAAAATGATGTTTTCATCCTCTAAAAACGGCATTTTTGATGCCTGAAAACGATGATTTTACCCCATAATTACCGTGTTTTTACCTGTCTGGAAATGTCTGTTTATGCTAACTCTTTCATAATCAGCCATATAGTAAATTGCGTATTTTGTCGTTCAATCGACCAAAAGACAAGCTGGTGAGCAAAACAGACAATGTGCAGGTTAAGAAAAGTTAAATCAGTAAATATTCTTCATAATGGATACAGGGCTCTGCTTACTGTCAGTTTCTATGACATTCCGTGCTTATGGAAACCCCATATTCTTGTGGATTGTCTTCATCTATGGCAACACATGCACCATTAATGAATTGAACCCAAGAAGTTGTACAAAAAACTTCTTGGGTTCAATTCAGTTACTTTTGAGACGACCTCTTTTCTTCAAGTGAAGAGGCTTTTGCTCTCTAAGAATTCATACTTCTTACCTCTTACTTTTAAACTCCCATGACGACTTCCACGGTGTGCTTGCCTTCGGTGGCAGGAATCACGTTGCCCTTGATGGGCTCTCCGTCGAAAGTGATGCTCTTGACACCCTTCTGTACACCGTCGGGGTTCTTCACGTTGATGACGTATTCGGCTCCGCGGAACTTGCGTTTCACGGTGTATTCCTTAGCCGTCTGCGGCACGCAGGGGTCGATGAGCAGTCCGTTGTAGTCGGGTTTGATGCCGAGGATGAACTGCGTGATGGTGTACCAGTTCCAGGCGGCGGTACCCGTGAGCCACGAGTTCTTACCCTCACCGGGCTTGGCGGCATCCTTGCCGGCCACCATCTGCGAATAGACATACGGTTCCACCTTGTGCAGTGTCTGGTCTTTGATGAAGGCCGGACAGATCTTGGCATAGTGTTCCCAGGCATCATCGCCGCGCCCGGCGACGGTCTCACCAATGATCACCCACGGGTTGTTATGACAGAAGATACCTGCGTTCTCCTTATAGCCAGCAGGGTAGGAGCTGATCTCGCCCATCTCCACATGGTAGGTGGTGAAGGCAGGATTGTTCAATACCATGCCATGCTCAGAGTCGAGATATTTCTTGCAGGAGTCGAGGGCCTTCTCCACCATACCGTCTTCCATGCCGATGCCTGCCATGGTGCACCAGCCCTGACTCTCGATGAAGATCTTTCCTTCCTCGTTCTCATGCGAACCGATCTTGTTACCGTAGAAATCGTAGGCACGCAGATACCACTCGCCGTCCCAGCCATGCTTCTTCACGGCATCGATCATCTCGTCGATGCAACGTTGGGCACGGGCAGCCTCTGCGTCTTTCTTTAGTTCCTTACACAGCTCCACATAGTCCTTGCCGCAAACCACGAACAAGCCGGCAATCATCAGCGATTCGGCCTTCGAGCCTTCGGTCTTGTTCTCTGTGGTCTGGAAACTCTCGTTGGGATCCCAAGAGAAACAGTTCAGGTTCAGACAGTCGTTCCAGTCGGCACGACCGATCAGCGGCAGCATGTGCGGACCGAGGTTCTCTATCACATGGTTGAACGAGATGCGCAGGTGTTCAAACAGCGACACCTCGGTACCCGGTTCGTTATCCCAGGGCACCAGTTCATCGAGGATGGAGAAGTCGCCTGTCTCCTTCAGATAGGCCACGGTGCCGAAGATGAGCCACATCGGGTCGTCATTGAATCCACCGCCGATATCGTTGTTACCCCGTTTGGTGAGTGGTTGGTACTGATGATAGCATCCGCCGTCGGGGAACTGTGTAGAGGCAATGTCTATGATGCGCTGACGTGCACGACTGGGGATCTGATGAACGAATCCCACGAGATCTTGGTTGCTGTCGCGGAATCCCATACCTCGGCCTATACCACTCTCGAAGAAGCTTGCCGAGCGTGAGAAGTTGAACGTCACCATGCACTGGTATTGGTTCCAAATGTTCACCATACGGTCGAGCTTCTCATTACCACTCTTCACGCTGTAGCGGTCGAGCAGGTCATCCCAATAGTTGCACAACTGCTTGAAGGCAGCATCCACCTTCTCTGCGGTATTGAACTCGCTGATCAGCTCCTGTGCCTTCACCTTATTAATGATGGTACGGTCGAGGGCACCCAAAGAGGTAATCGGTCTCCTTTCCTTTGGGAGGGATTGAGGGTAGGCTTCGTATTTCTCCTCCTGTGGCATCTCCACATAGCCTAATACGAAGATAAGATCCTTCGTCTCACCAGGCTGCAGCTCCACCTCTATATAATGCGAGGCGATGGGGCTCCATCCGTGGGCCACCGAGTTCTTCGGCTTACCTTCCACTACGACATCGGGATTGGCGAACTCGTTGTAGAGACCAACGAACGACTCGCGGTCTGTGTCGAAACCCTGGATGGGTGTATTCACATGATAGAATGCGAAGTGATTGCGGCGCTCTTTGTATTCCGTCTTATGGTAGATGGTGGAGCCGTCGATCTCCACTTCACCCGTGGAGAAGTTGCGCTGGAAATTCTCCATGTCGGTGGCGGCGTTCCACAGGCACCACTCTGCGAATGAGAAGAGTTTCAGCTTCTTGACTTCAGATGAAGTGTTCTTGAGAGTGACTTTCTGCAACTCGCACCATTTCTTCAGGGGAACAAAGAAGAGGGCACTGGCTTCAATGCCGTTCTTGCTGCCTGTGATGCGTGTATAGCTCATGCCATGGCGACATTCATAACTGTCGAGCGGTGTCTTACAGGGCTTCCATCCCGGGTTCCAAATGGTGCCGTTGTCGTTGATGTAGAAATAGCGCCCGCCGTTATCCATCGGTACACCGTTATAACGATAACGTGTGATGCGGCGGAACTTGGCATCCTTGAAGAAGGAATAGCCACCGGCGGTGTTAGAGATCAGTGAGAAAAAGTCTTCGTTACCTAAATAGTTGATCCAAGGCCACGGTGTCTTTGGATCGGTGATGACGTACTCACGGGCGACATCATCAAAGTGTCCATAAATTTTGTCAGTCATATCCATCTGTGATTAAAAGTTTTCCGTTTTGGTTGCAAAGATAATCATTTCATCCATAAAAGGATGGTATTATCTTAACTATTACCAATACTATCTCACTTTTTGAGAATCTGCTCACCGTGGTTCTTGGTCTTGATCTCCTTCGGCAGGAAGATTTTCTCCACGAACCCTTCCTCATTGATGATAAAGGTGGTACGGAACGTCCCCATATATTTCCTTCCGTACATGCTCTTCTCGCCCCATACGCCGAACTGCTTCACTAACTGCATGTCGGTGTCGGCAATCAACGGGAAGGGGAGGTTGTTCTTCTCAATGAATTTCTGATGCGATGCCTCATCCTGAGTGCTCACACCGACAACGGCATAGCCTTGCTTGCGCAGTTCACCATAGTTGTCGCGCAGACTGCATGCCTCGGCGGTACAACCGCTGGTAGAGTCTTTGGGATAGAAATATAACACCAATTTCTTGCCTGCGAAGTCACTAAGCTTGATCTCGCGGCCATTCTCGTCTTTTCCCAGAATCTCCGGGGCTTTGTCTCCAATGTTCATAATGCTATAGGTTCTTGGTTATTATCAGTTTGCAAAGATACGTAAAGTCGAGCGAAATGCAAAAGGAAAACTTGCTTTTCTTTTCATTTGCTTTACCTCGCTCCGCGAACAGCGACCGTTGGTTCCGAGACCGAGTCGCTTCGACGTAGTAAAAGATACGGAAAAACGTAGAATCTTTTCTGTTCTCTTTGCTAAAGTTTCTTAGTATATACAAATAAATCGTTAAAGAGACTTTGTGTTGTGCAAGAAAAGACGTATCTTTGCATTCATCTTATGAACTAAGATATACAGTAATGAAAAAAAAATTAGGAATCTTATTAATAGCCATGGTGTTCATGCCGTTTAACCTTTTCGGACAGAGTTATGACAGCTTGTGGAAACAAGTGGAGTCGGCAGAGAAGGAGGATCTTCCCAAGACCCAGATGGAGGTTCTGGAGAAGATCGTTTCCAAGGCTGAGAAAGAGAAACAGTACGGACAGCTGATCAAGGCACAACTGAAGCATACGCAGGCTATGGCTTCGGTCTCTCCCGACTCGGTCAAGCCTTCCGTGGAACGTTTCAAACAGCAGACTCTTGCGGCGGAGAAAACAGATGCGGCATTGGCAGCGGTGCTGAACTGTATCTTGGGCAGTGTATATCGCTCTAATCCTTCTTTGGCCGATGATGCCAAAGAACTGAGTGAGCAGTATTATGCCAAGGCATTGAGTGATCCGAAGATGTTATCCGCACACCAGGCAGGAGAGTATGACCCGTTGGTGGTGAAAGGTGCCGACAGTGAACTGTTTAATCATGACCTGCTGCAGCTCCTCGGCTTTGAGGCACAGAAGTATCAGTTGCTGCGCACCTATTATGGGAGTGTGGGGAACCGCCGTGCCGCCCTTTATTGTGCGTTGAGGGATGTGAAACAACGTTATGAGGGTAGGGAAGGCAGCCGGTTCAAGACTTCTAAGTATGCTGCAGCCCTCGACTCACTGATTCAGCAATATGGTGATCTCCCTGAGTGTGGGGAGTTGGCTATTGCCCGTTGTGAGTTCATGGACGATTGTGTGGATGTCTCTGTGGATGACCAGGTGGCTTATATCCATGAGGCTTCTGCCCGATGGAGCGGATGGAAACGTATCAATCTGTTACATCATAAGGAAGAACAGTTGTGCTGTCCCCGTTTCTCGTTGTCAGCGGGGAGTCTGGTGACTTTGCCAGACCGGTCCATTAAAGTAGCAGTCTCGTCCATTTGCAACATCCCCCGACTGCAGGTCAAGGTGACTCGTCTGAACCATATGGGAGAGAGTAAGATCAGTGCCCGTGACAAGATAGAGAAACTGAAACCGATAAAGGGTTCGGAGAAGGTGTTCGTGAAGGATTTTACCTTTGAGAAAGAATACTATTCCCGTAAGGACTCGATGGAGATCGGACCGTTGCCTATCGGTGTTTACTTAGTGGAAGTGTCAGCACCCCAAAACAAGATCGAGGCACAGCGGATGATTCTCTACGTGAGCAATCTGATGTATTTGCAGGAAACCCTGCCTGAGAATAAGATACGCTATGTGGCGGTGAATGCCACCACAGGACAGCCCGTGGCAGGTGCCAAACTGAAACTGTCGTTCTATCAGGGATACAAAAAGGATGAAAAGGTGGTGACACTGACTTGCAACCAAAGGGGAGAGGCTGTCTATCAGATGGATAGGAACAGGGACTATCCCCATAAACTGTATCTGACTGCCGGGAAGGATTGCTATCTGCCAGAAAATCAGTCGAACAGCTATTTCTATTACTATCCGGATCATGAGATACGTAACATCTTCCATCTTTATACCGATCGTGAGATATACCGGCCAGGACAAACTGTTCATGTGTCCTTCTTGGCACATGAGAAAAATGACTTGGAGACACATGCGTTGGCAGACAAGGAATATACGGTGACCCTGCGGGATGCAAACTATAAAATCGTGGAGGAACGTAAACTGAGAACGGATGCTTTTGGTACGGCTTCGGCTGATTTCAGTCTGCCTGCCTCGGGGTTAACGGGTCGTTTCCGGATTGATGTGGGCACATCCACGAAGACTATCCGGGTGGAGGAATATAAACGTCCTACCTTCGAGGTGGAGTTCGATGAGGTGAAGGAAGCCTACAAGGACGGTGACGTGGTCACTGTGACAGGACGTGCCAAGACGTATGCTGGTGTGCCGGTGCAGGGCGCGAAGGTGAAATACCATGTGCGACGCACACAGGCCTGGTGGTGGCGCTGGAACTTTGACGATGAGGGTGATGAGGATCTGGATGAAGGAGAAATCGTCACAGATAACCAAGGCGAGTTCAAGGTTCAGGTGCCGATGGAACTGCCTGAATGGGTGGAGCCAGATGACCTGGATCATCATGGCTATTCCCGTTACCCGCGCTTCTACTCTTTCCAGGTGAATGCCGATGTGACCGATCAGGGTGGGGAGACCCATGCTGCCACAACGAGTCTGCCCTTGGGCAGTAAGCCTACGGCTTTTGCCTGTGAGATCCAGAAACGTAGCGAGAAAAAGAATCTGAAAGATTTCCGCTTCACCTTGCATAACGCATCAGGACAGGAAGTGGAAGGGAAGGTGAACTATACCATCGACGGGAAGAATCCTCGTATGGTGAAGGCGAACGAGAAGGTGGAGATCGATGCCACCGTGCTGGCATCTGGCAGACATGTCATCGAGGCTACCTGCGGAGAGGACACACTGAAAGAGGAATTCATCGTGTTCTCCATAGATGACAAGACACCTTGTGTGGAGACACACGACTGGTTCTATCAGACGGCAAAGGAGTTTCCCCGCGACGGGAAGGGAGTCACTGTGCAGGTCGGTGCCACTGACAAGGATACCCATGTGGTCTATTCGATTGTCTCGGGTAACCGACTCTTGGAAAGTGGTACGCTGAAAGTATCAAACAGTATTGTCTCTCGTACTTTTATATATAAGGAGGAATACGGATCGGGACTGTTGCTTACGTATGCCTGGGTGAAGGAAGGACGAACCTATACTCATTCTACTACCATCAAACGACCTTTGCCTGTGAAAGACCTGAAGGTGAGCTGGGTGACTTTCCGCGACCAACTGACACCCGGACAACAGGAGGAGTGGACTCTCCATGTAGCTCATACCGACGGTACACCGGCACAGGCACAGCTGATGGCGACGATGTATGACAAGAGCTTAGATCAGTTAGCGCAGAACAACTGGTATTTCAGTACAGGTATCTCACAATCGCTGCCCCAAACGAATTGGACTTATCCGATGTTCGGCTCGCTCTATGCATCGGGCAGTCAGCGGTTAAAACCGGTCAACGTGCCTTCGCTCCGTTTCTCGAAGTTTACGAGTGATATCGCCGCGTTCGCAGAAGAACTCAGCTATTATGGCATCCGTTATCGTACTCGTGTCGGTTCGGGAATGCTGTTAAGGGCAAAGGGAGAAATGGCTATGCCGATGATGGAGAATGCTGCTGTAGCAACGGCGGATGCTCTCAATGCGGCAGACGAAAAAGCCATGGAAGAGGTTGTCGTAGTGGGATATGGCACCCAGAAGAAATCTCTTGTAACGGGAAGTGTAGTCAAAGGCAATGATGCTACTGAAGGACCTCAGATGGATGAAGGGCAGATCCGTGAGAATCTCAACGAGACAGCATTCTTCTATCCTGCCTTGGTTACTGATGAAAACGGTGATGTTGGCATTCGTTTCACTCTCCCGGAGAGTGTCACCACGTGGCGATTCCTCGGACTGGCACACGACACACAGATGAATTACGGTCTCATGGAGGGAATCACTGTAGCGAAGAAAGATGTAATGGTACAGCCCAACATGCCGCGCTTTATCCGTATGGGTGACAAAGCTACGATCACAACCAAGATCTTTAACACTGCCGAAAAGGATGTCAGTGGACAAGTGGCTATCCGCCTGATCGATCCCGAGACGGAGCAGACGGTGATGGAAACCGTACAGCCGTTCAGCGTGGCGAAGGGAGAGACGGGGAATGCGATGTTCGACTTCATGCCTACGGAACAAACTCCTAATATGCTGATCTGTAAGATCATCGCCTATGGCGAGGGCTTCAGTGATGGTGAACAGCACTATCTGCCCATCTTGCCTAACAGTGAGATGGTGACGAACACGTTGCCCTTTACCCAACATGAGGCCGGTATCAAAACAGTCGATCTGACAAAGATGATACCCGCAGATGCGAAGAACGCGACCATGACTGTGGAATATACCAACAACCCGGCTTGGCTGATGGTGCAGACCCTGCCTTTTATCGGGGATGTGAACGAACATAATGCAATCAGTCTGGCTGCAGCCTACTACTCCAATAAGATCGGTGCCCATCTCATCGGACAAGCCCCGGAAATCAAGAGCGTGTTCAAACAGTGGCAACAGGAGAAGGGAGAGGAAACATCGCTGATGAGTGCCTTGGAAAAGAACCAAAGCTTGAAGGCTCTGGTGCTGAACGAAACACCGTGGGTGATGGATGCCCGTGATGAGAGCAGACAGAAGAAGGCACTGGCGAACTTCTTCGATGAGAACACACTGAACTATCGGCTGACCACCGCGTTGGAGCAGTTGAAGAAGTTACAGTTGTCAGACGGGTCTTTCTCATGGTGGGAAGGTATGCACGGGTCACCGAGCATGACGGCAGAAGTGATGGAGTTCCTGACTCGTCTGAACCTTCTTGTAGGCACTGATAACGCCACGAAGCAAATCCTGACGAGAGCAAACAGTTACCTGAGCGATATCGTGATCAATGAGGTGGCAGAGATGCGGAGACGTGAGAAAAAGGGTGAGAAGATCTATATCTGGTACTCACATGCCTTACAATGGGTCTATATCAATGCCATTGCCGACAGGAAACTGAATGCGCAGGAACAGGATGCTGTGGACTACCTGTTGGAGAAGTTGGAGAAGATGAACACCAAGCAGTCGATGTATGCCAAGGCAAAGATGGCGGTGGTGCTTGCGAAGAACGGGAAGAAAGAGAAGGCTAACCTCTATATGAAGAGCCTCAAAGAATACATGGTCTATACGGAGGAAATGGGACGTTACTTCGATACACCGCGTGCCGGCTATTCATGGTGCGACTATCGAATTCCCACACAGACGGCGGTGATTGAGGCTTGGAAGCAGTTGCAGCCCAATGACCAGCAGACCATCACGGAGTTGCAGCGGTGGTTACTGTTACAGAAACGTACACAGAATTGGGATACGCCCATCAACTGCGTGAACGCTGTGTATGCATTCCTTAACGGGAACACGGGGTTGTTGGCACAACAGGAGCCGACAGTGCTGAAGGTTGACGGACAGGTGCTTGACCTTCCGAAAACAACGGCAGGTATGGGCTATGTGAAGACTACGATGCCTGTGGCAGCACCGAAGATCCTGACGGCAGAGAAAACCAGTACGGGTACTTCATGGGGTGCCGTCTATACACAGTTCCTGCAGCCAACTGCTTCTGTGAAAGATCGTGCATCAGGATTGAAAGTCACTCGACAGCTGTTAACGTTGGAGAATAAACCTGTCGGTAACCTCACCGTTGGTGACCGGGTGAAGGTACGACTGACTGTTGAGGCAGACCGCGATTATGACTATGTACAGCTGATCGACAAACGGGCGGCTTGTATGGAACCTGTGAACCAGCTGAGCGGTTACCACTGGGGCTATTACTGTGCTCCCAAAGACTGTGTCACCCATTATTACTTCGATATCCTGTCTAAAGGTAAACATGTGATAGAGACAGAATACTTCATCGACCGTCAAGGCACTTACGAAACGGGCACTTGCGTTGTGCAATGTGCCTATAGTCCTGAATACATGGGTAGGACGAAGTCGCAGACTATAGTGATTCAATGAATATGAACAAGAAATTAATGATACTTGCAGCATGTGCTTGGACAATGACACATGTCCAAGCACAGAAGATTACCGCACAAACCGAGGTGGTTGATTGCGGAAGTGTGGTGTATGAGCACCCCGTAACGGTGAAATTCGAGATGCAGAACAGTGGTTATAGTCCGTTGGTGATTAAGGACGTGAAGACCAGCTGTGGCTGTACCTCTGTGGAATTCCCAAGGACATCCATCCCTGCAGGAGACGGATTCTCCGTCTCTGCCACCTATGATGCGAGGCAACTGGGACATTTCCTGAAGGATGTGGCCATCTACAGCAATGCCTCCGATAAACCTTTCTACCTCACCATACGAGGTGTCGTTGTGGAGGAAGTCGTTGACTTTGCCGGTGAATACCATTATACCTTGGCTGATGTGATGGCTGATAAGCACGATCTGGAGTTCGATGATGTGAACAGAGGTGACATGCCGATGGAAAAGATTCATATCATGAACAAGGGTACTAAGGCTATTACGCCAACGGTGATGCACCTGCCCGAATATCTTAAAGCCATTGTCTCACCCACAATTATCGCACCTGGACGTCAAGGAACAGTGTCTGTCATATTGGACTCCAAGAAACTGCGTGACTATGGACTGACACAGACAAGTGTCTTCCTTGGAATGTTCCCAGGTGACAAGGTGAGTCCGGAGAAGGAGATATCTGTTTCTGCAGTCTTGCTCCCAGCCTTTACTGAACTGACGGAGAGTCAGCTGGTGAATGGCCCGAAGATTAAACTCTCTCGTGAGAACGTGGATATTATCTTCGGCAAGAGAGCGAAGAAAACCGAGAGCATTACGATCGAGAATACGGGTCACATGATCTTGGACATCAGTTCATTGCAAATGTTCACCTCAGGACTGAAACTGAAACTGAATAAGACACGACTTCTCCCAGGCGAGTCGGCTGTGTTGAAGATCACTGCCGAGGCAAAGCAGTTACGTTCCGTTCGCACCCGTCCTCGTGTCCTGATGATCACCAATGATCCCACCAAACCGAAGGTGGTGATACATCTGAACGTGAAATAGTCGCTCACATCTCATCTTTAAATATCATATCATGGAACATCCAGAGAATAGCGAAGAATATAAAGGCTTGCAAGTTAATGCGGGCGTCAGTGGACAATCGATTGTGAATCCTTATCTGAAAAGAGGGCGGTTCCGCCGTCGGGAATTCAGTGTGAACGATATGGTGGATGGTATCCTCAAGGGGGATGTCACGATCTTGAGTCAGGCTGTCACGCTTGTGGAGAGTGTAAATCCCGATCACCAAAGCAAGGCTCAGGAGGTGATAGAAAAGTGCCTGCCTTATAGTGGGAAAAGTATCCGTGTCGGTATCAGTGGCGTACCTGGTGCTGGAAAGAGTACATCGATTGATGCCTTCGGATGTCATGTGCTGGATGAGCATGGCGGAAAACTGGCAGTACTTGCTATTGATCCGAGTTCAGAACGTTCCAAGGGAAGTATCCTGGGTGACAAGACTCGTATGGAGAAACTGTCGGTCAGGCCAGAGGCTTTCATCCGTCCTTCACCCACAGCAGGATCGTTAGGAGGAGTAGCTCGTAAGACACGTGAGACCATCATTCTCTGTGAGGCCGCTGGATATGATAAGGTGTTTGTGGAGACGGTGGGCGTAGGTCAGAGTGAGACGGCCTGTCATTCGATGGTAGATTTCTTCCTGCTTATTCAACTGGCAGGAACGGGAGATGAACTGCAAGGTATTAAAAGAGGAATTATGGAGATCAGCGATGGCATTGTCATCAACAAGTGTGATGGAAACAATGTGGATAAGTGTCAGATGGCTGCCACGAATTTCCGCAATGCCCTTCATTTCTTTCCCATGCCCGACAGTGGCTGGTTACCGAAGGTCTTATGCTACAGCGGTTTCTATAATATCGGTGTGAAGGAGATATGGGATATGGTCTATCAGTACATCGACTTTGTCAAGGCCAACGGCTATTTTTATGTCCGCAGGAACGAGCAGAGTAAATACTGGATGTATGAGACCATCAACGAACAGCTGCGCAACTCATTCTACCATAATCAGATTATTGCGCAACAATTACAGAAAACCGAGGAAACAGTGCTGCGAGGGGAGAAAACCTCTTTTATGGCAGCAGGAGAACTCTTGGAGAAGTACTTCAACGATATCAAAGGATTCAGAGTGAGAAAAGAAGGATGATGTCGGTAACAACCAATAATTGAAAAGCGGTAAAGGCACAGAATACAGGATATGTATCAAGTAGAGATAGAAACGGGATCGGGCTTCTGCTTTGGTGTGACAACGGCTATACGCAAGGCAGAGGAGGAATTGGCCAAGGGCACACGACTCTATTGCTTGGGTGACATTGTGCACAACGGAATGGAGTGTGAACGGCTTCGTCAAATGGGACTGCTGACCATCAACCATGAAGAGATGAAACTGTTACATGGGGTAACCATGCTGCTGCGAGCCCATGGGGAGCCTCCTGAGACATACGAACTGGCACGGAAGAACGAGATCGAGATCATCGATGCTACCTGTCCTGTGGTATTACAACTGCAGCGGCGCATCAAAAGGCAATATATCTATAATCAGGAGGAAGGGCAGCATCCAGCACCTCCACAGATTGCCATCTTTGGAAAACCCGGTCATGCCGAGGTGTTGGGATTGGTGGGGCAGACGGAGAATAATGCCATTGTGATTGCTCATTTCGAAGATGTGAAGAAGCTTGATTTTAGCCGTGATATCTACTTATACTCACAAACCACCAAGTCGTTGGAAGAGTTCCAACGGATTATTGGCTATATCAAACAGCATATCTCACCCACGGCAAAGTTCCAAAGCTTCGACACCATTTGTCGTCAGGTCGCAAACCGTATGCCGAGTATTGCTGCTTTTGCTGCGCGTCACGACCTGATCCTTTTTGTGTGTGGTAGGAAAAGCAGTAATGGCAGGGTGCTCTATGATGAGTGCCGACGTGTGAACTCCAACAGTTACTTGATAGAGGGACCTGATGAGATTGACAAGCAATGGTTTGGTGAGAATGTGAAGACGATCGGCATCTGTGGAGCCACCAGTACACCGAAATGGCTCATGGAAGAGTGCAGGGATTATCTTCTATATAAAATGAAAGATGAAGGGTGATCACCCTTCATCTTTTGTCTTTTCTGCAAAACGTTCCAGAAGCCACTCGTTCTGTTCTTCAATCGTCATGTGACTGTTGTCCAACAGTAAGGCATCGTCAGCCTGTCGTAAGGGAGAGACCTCACGATGTGAGTCGATATAGTCGCGTTCTTGTACGTTCTTGAGTATTTCTTCATAATTGGCTTCCATCCCTTTTGCCTGCAATTCCTTGAAACGGCGTTCTGCACGAACCTCTGCCGATGCGGTGACGAACACCTTCAGTTCTGCATGAGGAAACACTACGGTGCCGATGTCACGGCCATCCATCACAATCCCTTTCTCCTCACCCATTTTCTGTTGCTGGGCTACTAAGGCTTCGCGAACGAAGGGTAGGGCAGCGATGGGCGAGACATGGTTCGACACCTCCATGGTGCGGATGTCCTGTTCCACGCATACATGATTTAAATAGGTGTCGGGACGTCCCGTCTCAGCATTAAGCTGGAACGAGATATTGATTTCCGGCATCTTTTCCTTCAATGATTCTTCGTCGATCTGATCGTTCTCATCGAATATACCGTGTTGCAGTGCATAGAGGGTAACGGCACGATACATCGCACCGGTATCTACATAGATGTATCCCACCTTTCGCGCCAGGTCTTTAGCCATCGTTGATTTCCCGCAAGAGGAATGACCGTCAATTGCAATTGTTATCTTTTTCATGTTTATTATATTTTTTCTCTACGAATTAGACGAATTAGACGAATATTATTTCTCTACGAATTAGACGAATTATATTGGTGTGCGAATGGGTCGAATCGTTCATCTCATGCTACAAGGAGAAAGAGGCGTTGATCAGCAGAGAATGGGATGACACATGGTATTTGCCGTAGGCAATGTTCAGCTTGAAACGTTCCAGTTGTAAGCCTGCGCCGAGTGACAATCCCGCACCATGACTGCTTCCCCGTTCCTCATCGTTGGCAATGATCTCCATCTCGTTAGCCCGACGGAAGTTGTAACCTAAGGCCACATAGATCTGTGGCGAGAGAATGAGATCGGCTCCTGCTACGATGTGATTGATGAACTTGTAGTCCAGATGGTTCAGGTCAACAAGAGTCGCAGAGATGCGCAAAGGCGATCCAATCAGTCGTTTCGTTACCCCCACCTGTACGTCAAGGGGTAGCTTTCCGTATTCCTCTTCATAAGCATCCAGCTCGCCGCCCAGGTTTTTCACCACTGCCGAGACCGACCATTCTTTCTCAGGGTCGTAATAGTTGATTCCTAAGTCAACCCCCATGGCGAAAGCATTGAAGTTGCCGATATACGAACTGACGAACCGGGCAGTGATACCGCCCACGATGTTTGTGCCCAACTGATAGGAGAATGCCCCGGCAAGGGCAATGTCTTTAGCAGAGAACTCTCCTGTTTGGATATTATTTTCATCGGTCTCCCGCATCTTACCAAAGTCAAGGTATTGGGCCATTATACCGATGGTGGCCTTTTCTTTGATGATCTTATTGAAAGAGGCACTGGCCGTGTGGGTCCCTTCCATGTAGTTCATGTAGTTCAGGTTGATGCTTTTGTCACTCACAGAGGCGAGAAGGGCGGGATTGTGGAACATCAGGGACGGATCATCTTCGATCACGGAGATGTTGTCACCGCCCAATGCCGCTCCATGTGCACTCACTGGCAATCGAAGGAAATTGTATCCAGTCTGACTGTCCTGAGCCCGCAAGGTGCCCTTTAGCAGTATGAAGAGAAGACAAAAAATGACTTTTTTCATTAAATTCTTTTATTTTAGTGCAAAGATACACCTTTTTTACAAATATCTGTGTTAATTTTGCAAAGCATTCTGTATCATAACGGGAAAAAATGCATTTTAGTGTAACATGGAAGTCAAGAAATCATACAAAGCCGACTTAGAGCACAGAAGGAAAACGGGCTATATCCTCGGACTCATTCTGGTGCTGGCTCTCTTTGCCGTCGCCATGGAGTTCAACTTCAGCGATGGTGAGGTGATGTATGATGAGGAGATGCTGGATGACATCGTGCAGGACTTACAGCTAAAGGCTGCCGTGGAACAGAAGGATATGGTGGCCGTTGTCGAGGAGCCGAAGGAAGAGAAACCTGCTCCCACCACACGTATCAATCCTGTGGATGAGCAGGTGATGAAAGAGATACCCGACCGTACGTTGGAAGCGCAGCAGCAACTTCTTGAAGGTGAGACGGAGGATGCCAAAGAGGAAGAGGTGCCGCCTATTCCTCCTGTGGCGATTGATGCTGATAACAACCCGTTGAACTTCCGTGTGGTGGAGCGTTTGCCCGAGTTCCCTGGTGGTATGGTGGAGTTTATGAAATGGCTCACCAAGAACCTGCGATACCCGGAATCGGCACGCCAACAGAAGATGCAGGGCATGGTGGTGGTATCTTTCATCGTGAATACAGACGGTACTACCTCCGAAGCACGCGTTGTCCGGCCCAAGCATCCCGATCTTGACCGTGAGGCGATGCGAGTGGTGCGTATGATGCCGAAGTGGAAACCAGGAGAAGATCACGGCAAGGTCTGCCGTACAATGATATCCATACCAATTGTTTTTAAATTATGAGAACAGCAAACGAAATTCTACAAGCCATTAACCAATATCTTGACACGATGCCATACGACCGGCAGCCGAAGAGTCTTTATGAGCCTATCCAGTATGTCCTCTCATTAGGTGGTAAACGTATCCGTCCTACCTTGATGATGCTGGCCTATAATCTCTATCAGGAAGACCCAGAGAAGATTCTTCCGCAGGCTTGTGCCTTGGAGACCTATCATAACTTCACGTTGTTGCATGATGACTTGATGGATAAAGCCGATGTGCGCCGTGGTCATCCCACCGTTCATGTCAAGTGGGATGCCAACACAGCGATCCTTTCTGGTGACACGATGTTGCTCATGGCATTCCAACGTATGATGCAGTGCCCGGAGGATAAGCTGCAAGCGGTATTGGATGTGTTTACAGAGACCACCTTGGAGATAGATGAAGGACAGCAGTATGATATCTCTTTCGAGACGCGCAATGATGTGCGGGAAGAAGAGTATATCGAGATGATCCGTCTGAAAACGAGTGTGCTCTTAGCCTGTGCTCTGAAGATTGGTGCTATCCTTGGTGGAGCTTCGAAAGCAGATGCCGAGAATCTGTATAAGTTCGGTGAGCAGATCGGATTGGCATTCCAGTTGCAAGACGATTTCCTCGATGTATATGGCGATCCCAAGGTGTTTGGCAAGGCCATCGGTGGTGATATCCTCTGTAACAAGAAGACCTTCATGCTGATCAACGCATTCAACAAAGCCGATGAATCTCAGCGAAAAGAACTTGAACAGTGGGTGAATGCCGTGAATCCTGATCCTCAAGAGAAGATTGCCGCTGTCACCACCTTATATAATAATATAGGTATAAACCGATTGGCAGAAGAACGCATCCGCTATTACTTCAATGAGAGCCGTAAGTATCTGGATGCCGTGCAGGTGCCGGAGGAGCGCAAACAGGAACTGAGAGCCTATGCGGATAGAATGATGAAAAGAAACAAATGATCGATACACATGCCCATTTGGATGGGGAAGAATTCGCAGAGGATCGTGCTGAAGTGATAGCACGAGCCAAGGAGGCAGGAGTGAGCAAGGTGCTGGTTCCTGCCATCGACTATGCTTCTTCCATTGCCGTGATGCAACTCTGTGCCCAATATCCTCATTTCGCTTTCCCAATGGTCGGACTGCATCCAGAGGAAGTGAAGGATGATTGGAGGGAAGAACTGGAGAGAATCAGGAGTATTATTTCGAGGAGTGAGGAGTGTGGAGTGAGGAGTGAGAATAGTACTGAGATACAATCATCAGTTCTTGTGGATTCATTTATTCAAAGCATATCTCACTCCTCACTCCACACTCCTCACTCCTCAATTATAGCCATCGGCGAAGTAGGTCTCGACTACTACTGGAGCCGAGAATACGAGAAAGAGCAGTTAGCGGCGTTCGATGAACAGGTACAATGGAGCATTGAGACCAGTCTGCCCCTGATGATCCATTGTCGTAAGGGACAGAACGAGATGGTACACCTGCTGAAACAGTATGAACGAGAACTGCCGGGTGGCGTGTTCCATTGTTTTACGGGTAATGAACGTGAGGCAGCCGAGTTCCTTCAGTTCGACCGTTTTGTCTTAGGTGTCGGTGGTGTCCTTACCTTTAAGAAGTCGCACCTGCCTGAAGTGCTGCCCGCCTCCGTTCCCTTGGAACGCATCGTACTGGAAACCGACAGTCCGTATATGGCTCCTGTTCCGATGCGTGGTAAGCGCAACGAGAGTGCTTTTGTCCGCTTTGTCTTGCAAAAACTCGCAGAGTGCTACGGCGTAACAGAAGAACATGTGGCAGAGGTCACCAACCAGAATGTGTATCGGGTGTTTCCTACGATACATTCTTCTCCATGTAACTGCTGAATTGACGTGTCTCGGTATTCCCCGTGTTTCATTTTCCTTCGGGGTGAGAAGTGAGAAGTGAAAGGTGAGAACTGAGAGGTACGATTACCTTCAAGAATTGGCCTTAGTGCTTGTTCTTAGGTGTAATCATATCTCTCAGTTCTCACCTCTCACTTCTCAGTTATAAACAGAATTAGTTGTACCAAACCGATGAATCGACCTCAGAATAGAGCTCGTCGGTCTCACTGTTGTACACATTGTCGAGTTCGTAGTCCTCTTGGTTGTACATTTGTTTTGTAGTATTCATAGTAGTTCCTCCTTGGGGCTGAGGCTCCGTTGCCCCTTTTGATGGTGATTGCAGGGAGCCGCTGCTATTCTGTGACAAATATAAGAAAAAAATGAATACGTTGTTCGTTTTTCGTATATTTTAACCTTATGACCGTTGATTCTTCATTTTTTGTATCCTCATGTGTTTATATCTCGTAGAAAATGGTTATCTTTGCAATCAAATCAGAAAAACGATAACGGAAATATTCATACAATGATGAAGAAATTAATGATGCTGTTGACCGCCGGGATGATGCAGTTGTCCTTGTGCGCACAGTCATTTACTGAATGGCACGACATGGCGGTGAACGGTGTGAACCGCTTAGTGAATCACACCTCCTTCTTTGCTTTCGAGAACGAGGCACTGGCCAAGCAAGGTGATTGGAAGTCATCCGACCGTTTCCTTTCACTCCATGGCGACTGGAAGTTCAACTGGGTGGAGCATGCCAATGATCGTCCTGCCGACTTCTTCCGTCCCGACTACGATGACACGCAGTGGGGGAAGATGCCCGTGCCGGGTATATGGGAACTGAACGGCTACGGTGACCCAGAGTATGTGAACATCGGTTTTGCGTGGCGCGGTCATTTCCAGCACCTCACACAGAAAGACTATCAGGAAGGAGTGAGTGAGATTCCTGTACCCTCCAAAGATAACCATGTAGGCTCCTACCGAAAGACCATCATGGTGCCCGAGTCTTGGAAAGGTCAGCAGGTGATAGCTCACTTCGGCAGTGTCACCTCGTGTATCTACCTTTGGGTGAACGGACAGTTCGTGGGATACAGTGAGGACTCGAAGATTGCAGCAGAGTTTGATATCACCAAGTATGTGCATCCCGGTGAGAACCTCATTGCCTTTCAGGTGTTCCGCTGGTGTGATGGTTCCTGGTGCGAGGATCAGGACTTCTGGCGACTCTCCGGTGTTGCCCGCGACAGCTATCTGTATTGCCGTGATGCCAAGAACCATATTGATGACATCCGCATCTCCTCTTCCCTCATTAACAACTATCAGGATGGCACCTTGCAGGTGAATCTCTTGGCTCGAGGGAAGGTGAACGCCTATGTCGATCTGTATGATGCCGAAGGAAACCGTGTTGTCAACAGTGTGGTGAATGCATGGGACGAGTCGTTGCCGATGCAGGGCGGAGCCCTGCTGACGGTGCAGAACCCACACAAGTGGACTGCCGAGACCCCCTATCTCTATACCTTGGTGGTGCGCCTGTTGCCGAATCGCAAATATCCTGAGATCAGTGCGGAGTATGAGGCTATCGCCCAGAAGGTGGGCTTCCGCAGTGTAGAGATCAAGGATGCCCAGCTCTTGGTGAACGGACAGCCTGTCTATATCAAAGGTGTGGATCGCCATGAGATGGATCCCGACGGTGGCTATGTGGTGAGTCGTGAGCGGATGATTCTGGATATCCAGGTGATGAAACGCTTCAATGTGAATGCCGTGCGCACCAGTCATTATCCTAATGATCCGTTGTGGTACGACCTCTGCGACCAGTATGGTATCTACCTTGTGTCAGAGGCCAACCAGGAGAGCCATGGCTTCGGTTACAATCCCAAGGAAGCGATCTCCTTCACCCCGCTCTTCGCCCAGCAGATCCTGCAGCGCAACCAGCATAATGTCCAGGTGAACTACAACCATCCCAGTGTGATTATATGGTCGATGGGTAATGAGACCATCGGCGGTCCGAACTTCAAGGCCGCCTACGACTGGATCAAGAGTCAGGATCCAGTCCGTCCGGTGCAGTATGAGCAGACGGGCAGCGGTACACCCAGCGACATCATGTGTCCGATGTATGCTTCGCACAACTGGTGTGAACGCTATGCCTCTAACCCCGCAACCACCAAGCCGCTCATTCAGTGCGAATACAGCCATGCCATGGGCAACAGCTGCGGTGGCTTTAAAGAATACTGGGACCTGGTGCGCAAATACCCCAAATATCAGGGTGGCTTCATCTGGGACTTTGTGGATCAGGCGCTGCACCGCAAGCCTAATAAGAATAGTATAAATAGTAATAATAGCAAAAGTAGCAACACTCATATCGAATACACCTACGGTGGTGATTACAACAGCTACGATCCTTCGGATAACAACTTCAACTGCAACGGCTTGGTATCCCCCGACCGCGTGCCGAATCCCGAGATGTATGAGGTGGGTTACTTCTATCAGAATATCTGGGCAGAGCCCGTGGATATCCAGAAAGGAGTGGTTCGCGTGAAGAATGAAAATTTCTTCAAAGGTCTTGACAACATCCGCCTACACTGGAGTCTGCTGGTGGAAGGGAAGAAGGTGAAGGAGGGAACGGTTGACAAATTAGAGATCGCTCCCCAGCAGTCGCGTGACTATACCCTTCCGTTGGACATTGACGAGGATACCTATTACGGAAAAGAACAACTGCTGAACATCGACTTCACCTTGAAAGAGGCAGAGCCGTTGATGGAAGCAGGACAGCAGGTGGCTTACAGACAGATCGTGGTGAACGACTTCCGTCAGGACGATGCCGATGACAATGATCCGTCGGCCAAATTCTGGGTGAAGGAAGACAAGAAAGCACAGGAGGTCACCATTGGCGTGAAAGGATTCCGCCAGACAGATGACGTTATCAGTAAGAAAGACATTCGTGTGACGTTCGACCGTGCCACGGGTTTGATCTGCCACTATGAGGCAGAGGGCAGACCCGTATTAGCCGAAGGGGGAACCATCAAACCCAACTTCTGGCGTGCTGTCACCGATAACGATATGGGTGCTGGTATCCAGAGACGGTTTAAGGTGTGGCGTAACCCCGTGATGAACCTCGTCTCTTTCGAGGCCAAGAAGACCAAGACGAAGTTAGGAGAGAAATATGTCAATGTTACCGCTCTCTACGACATGCCCGAGGTGCAAGCCCAGCTGAAGATGGTCTATGCCCTCATGTCGAGCGGCAGAATGGTGGTTCATCAGAGTATGACGGTGAACGATACGGCCAAGGTGGCCGATATGCTCCGTTTCGGTGTGGTGGTGCAGCTGCCCTACGATATGGACAAGAGTCGCTTCTACGGTCGCGGACCGATAGAGAACTATGCTGACCGTAAGGAGTCGCAGCGGGTAGGTGTCTATGAGCAGACCGCCGATGAACAGTTCTATCCTTATATCCGTCCGCAGGAGACAGGCACGAAGAGTGACATCCGTTGGTGGGAGCAGACCGATGCTACGGGCTATGGTGTCTCCATCCGTTCGCATCGGATGCTCTATCTGTCGGCCCTTCATTATGACGTGGAGGCCCTCGACGATGGTGATGACAAGGATCAGCGCCATGTTGGGGATGTGCCGAAGTCGAAATTCACCAACCTCTACATTGACTCCGAGCATGCCGGTGTGGGTGGTATCAACAGCTGGAGCTGGGAAGGCTTTGCATTGCCCAAGTATCAGGTGAAGTACGGCAAGAAACGTTTAGGCTTCTCCCTCAGTGTAGAACGATAAATACTTCAATAAACAAAACTAAAAAAATGAAAAAAACAAAGAAATTCTTCTTGCTGGCATGTGCGGTGCTGACCTCTTTCAGCGCACAGGCCCAGCATCAGTTCACGGTGAATGCCAAGAAACTGGGCGCACCCATCCAGCCCACGATGTACGGTATCTTCTTCGAAGACATTAACTTCGGTGCCGATGGCGGCCTCTATGCCGAGATGGTGGAAAACCGTTCGTTTGAGTTCCCACAACGACTGATGGGGTGGAACACCTTCGGACAGGTGAAGGTTGCCGACCAGAATCCTGCCTTCGACAAGAATCCTCACTATGTCACCTTGAGCGATGCCGGTCATCGTGATAAGTTCACGGGTTTGGAGAACCGCGGCTTCTTCGGCATGGGACTGAAGAAAGGGATGAAGTACAACTTCTCCGTCTATGCCCGTACTGCCGGTGCTTCGCAGATCCGTGTGGAACTCATTGGCAGCGATAACGAGGTGATGGACAAGCAGAGTATTGAGATCAAGGGCAACGGATGGAAACGTTACACCGCTACGCTGACCTCTCCCAAAACCGATGCCAAAGGATTGATGCGCGTCTATTTAGAGAACAAGCAAAGTGTGGATCTCGACCATGTGAGTCTGTTCCCGCAGGATGCCTGGAAGGGATTGCTCAGGGCCGATCTGGTGAAAGACCTGAAAGATCTGAATCCCGGTGTGTTCCGTTTCCCTGGCGGTTGCATCGTGGAAGGTACCGATCTCGGCAGCCGTTATCAGTGGAAGAACAGTGTAGGACAGGTGGAGAACCGTCCACTGAACGAGAACCGCTGGAACTACACCTTCCCACACCGACTCTATCCGAACTATTACCAGACCTACGGACTGGGCTTCTATGAGTTCTTCCTGCTCTCTGAGGAGATTGGGGCACAGGCACTGCCCGTGCTGAGCTGCGGACTGGCTTGTCAGTTCCAGAACCCGGATGAGAACGAGGCACAGTGCCATGTGGCCGTTGACGACCTCCAGTCGTATATCGATGATGCCCTCGACCTGATCGAGTTTGCCAATGGCGGTACGGATACGAAATGGGGTAAGCTGCGTGCTGATATGGGGCATCCCGCTCCCTTCAACCTCCAGCAGATCGGTATCGGTAACGAGCAGTGGGGACCGCTCTATCCCGTTCGCTTAGAGAAGTTCATCAAGGCGATCCGTGCCAAGTACCCGAAGATGAAGATCGTGGGCACCAGCGGTCCGTCACCTGATGACAAGGACGGGAAACAGTTCACCTACGGATGGGAGCAGATGAAGAAGCTGAAGGCCGACCTCGTGGATGAGCACTACTATCGTGATCAAGACTGGTTCATGAACAACGTCACCCGTTATGACAACTACGACCGCAAGGGTCCGAAAGTGTTCGCAGGAGAATATGCTTGTCATGTGAAAGAGGAGCCCGCCGACTTCCCCACCGCTAAGAACGTGTTCGAGGCTGCCCTCGCTGAGGCTGCCGTCATGACTGGCTTTGAGCGCAATGCCGACATCGTGCACATGGCCACATACGCCCCGTTGTTTGCCCATGTGGAGGGCTGGCAGTGGCGTCCCGACCTGATCTGGATGGATAACCTCACCACCGTGCGCACTCCTAACTACTACGTGCAGCAGCTCTACGGACAGAATCCCGGCACCCATGTGCTCAGTCTGTTAGAAGGGAAGAAGCCCGTCACCGGACAGGATGGTCTGTGCGCCAGTGCTGTCTATGATCAGAACACAAAGGGCTACATCGTGAAGATCACCAATACGTCAGCCGAGCCGAAGGACATCGTCATCACCTTCAAGGGCGTGAAGAACCTGGGCAGCGGTAAGGTGACCACCCTCCATGCCGACCGTATGGATGCTGCCAACACCATTGAGAAGAAGAATAATGTGGTGCCGAGAACAGCCGATGTGAAGGCAGAGGGTAACGTACTGCAAGTGACGATTCCCGCCAAGACCTTCGCCGTCTATCGGTTCTGATGGTGATAGCCATACAATAGAAAACACGGAGAAACAAAGAACTGCGCACAGCGCGAGAACTCTTTGTTTCTCCGTGTCTTTGTTCAGTCGGATTTGCAATCCGACTGCAGTGAGTATAAGGACTTATAGTCCGAAAACCGCATAACGCCCGAGCGGGGTTATAGCGGTTGCTGATACCCCTGTTAGCTTTTAGGGTGTAGGCCAAGTGAAGGTGTCGTTCATCAACGCATTCTTCAAATCGTCGCTACTGAAGTTCGAGCCATCGTAATACTTGGTGCCGCCAATGGTGATGGTGCCGCAGCCGTTGCTGGTTGCTCCGAGTCCTATGCTGTAATAAGACATGTTACCTGGTTTTGCCGTCACCTTGGTCACAGTATTCTCGATGGTGATGTCTCCACATCCTGATTGGTCGCCAGCGCCAATACCAGGTGCCGCCTGGCCGCCTGTTGCCTCAATGGTACCTCCCTTGATGGTGATGTTGCCGCAGTTGCCAGAACCAGCACTGCCGATGCCGGCACATCCGATACCTCCAGTAGCAGTGATGGTACCACTTTCTATCACGATATGGCCACAGGCAATCTTGTTACCTGCGCCAATGCCTGCTCCATAGCCGTTGCTACTGGCATCGAGCGAGCCCGTTCCTGTGATGGTCAGTGTCTTTCCTGTAGGAATGTAGATGCCGGGATAGTCTTCTTCAAATCCTTTGGCGGTGTTTGTCCCTTCCAGTATGATAGTCGCATCGCCTTCGCAGGTGATGCCTGCCCATGGATATTTGTCTCCAAATTCGCCTTCAGTACCATTTATGGTGAGCCCGTTAAGTGTCACCTTAGCACCGTCTGCTATTGATACTTTGATTTTCTGATTCAGTACACCCATCAGGATATCACCGTCTTTGGCCACATAGTCTTCAGTCAACGTTGAGAGATTCACCTTGGGTCCACTCATCTTCACTGTAATGCTGTAGTACACGCCATTTTCGAATGTCACGTCGGTTTTCTCGTAGGTGTATTTGACGTCGTTTTCGTCAATGGCTGTCAGGGTGAACTTTGTGTTCGTATAGTACGATCTGATGGCTGCGTAGATTTCGCTTGTCGGTGAGGCTGGCGTGATGGTCAGAGGACCTTCTTTTTCAGAACTGCCATCGTAGCCACGGCTCTGACAGATGTTGTCCACATCGACGGTTCCGGGATGGCGGATGCCACTAATGGTGAGGGTCTTTGCTTTGATGGGGTCGCCTGTCTCCTTATCCACGAGATTGAACTTCACGATGGACTGCAAACTCTCGAAAGTAAGGCCTCCGGGAACGGTGACTGTCTTGTTCTCTTCATCAACAGTGAACTCGCCGGACCTATCCCAACGGACAAAAGCCGAAGCGTAGTCGTACTTCTTCTCTATGGAGTTTGCTTCAGAGAGCAATATGCCCGTCTGCCCCTGATAGTCCGCGGTGGCACTGTGCAGGTAGAACGAGATGTTACGCTTGTGCGTGGGCACTTTGTCGAGCGTTCCGCTGAGCGTGGCCTTCGTCGGATCTTCTGCATCAGGCGTGGCAGTGAGTGTGCCGAGGATATAAAATGCATACGGAGAATTGTCTTCCTGCTGCACTACATCGACCTTTTCACCTTCGTCCCACTTCACTTTGAGCGTGTTTCCATCGAGGTTCAGACCGCGGGTCTCGGCATTGCCGGTGGACTTGGTGGCCTGCACGGTCATTGTGTAGGTTTCCTTTGCGGATGTCATGATTGACGAACTGTCAACGATATTGTCATCGTTAGAACAGGCGGTGAGGGTGGCGGCAATGATGAGGGCTGCTGTCAGACTCACATTCTTTAGTTTCTCAATACTTTTCATCTTCATCATTTTCCCTCCTGTAGCTTAGTCCCATTCCAGGATTTCCGCTTCACCATAGTCCGAGCGTTTGGACTCTACACTCCCTGCCATCAGCTGAATTTGCTGGTGGATAGCGACGATCTTCATCGTCGGCTTCTGATACTCTTTCTTGTTCATTTTGTTATCGTTTATGCTATAATATAAAATAATCTAATAGCTATGCTTATCGGCTTTTAAGTAATTAATCGAGCAAAATTACATATTTTTTTGATGAAAAAAAAAGAACACTTGACCCCTTATTATTTGTTTTCAACATTTTTAACAGCTATTTCCACTCCTTTGCATTGGCCTCTGTAATGCTAATATTATATAATATGAGGACACGAGGATTCGCATTCAGCTCAGTCGGATTTGCAATCCGACTGCAGCGAGTATAAGGACTTATAGTCCGAAATCTGCATTGCAAATACTTCCTTTTGTCAAGATAATTTCTTGAAATTTTTGTTTCCGAAAATGCCTCTAAAAAATTCCCAAGGGTGTGTTTGGGACTTACAGAACGGAAAAACGGTTGGTTGATGACAGACAACATCTGTTCAGATTCCAAATCAAGTCTGTGTGGATTCCAAGCAGACTCTGTTTAGAATCCAAGTAGAGTCTCATTGGAATCCAAGTATAGCCTACTTAATGTTTACGTAGAGTCTAAGCAAAGTTTACGTAGAGTCTGATTTGACTCGTTCCAGACGCTCCTTACTCTCTTTCCGCCGTCTGTTACGGGTCTTTCCGCCGTCTGTTACGACTTATAACTGACGGCGGAACGAGTGTAAACGCCGTTCGGAACGGGAGTAAACACCGTTCGGAACGACCCGTAGATCGGGGGGGGGGGGGCGCCTTCGGCGAGAAATCCTACAAAATCTATCCAAATCAAACAAATGTATAGCGTCAACTTTGGGTGGTGGGGTTGGGTCGATTTCTCGCCGAAGGCGACTCCCCCAAGAAAGAAAAGTATAGTCTTTTTGACCCAGAAGTACTATGTTTTTGACCCTAAAACACTATGTTTTTGGGTGCTAAAGACTATATTTTTGTGAGTTAAAAATGCTGGATTTTGCTAACGTATTCATTATCAACGTTTTACCAAGCCTCTCCAGATTTGCGTTTTTTCGACCGAAGGACCAGTTGCTGACCGCCGAGCCATTCTGGCGCGTTAAATCAAGTTAAATCGTCAAGATAATTCAGATATTATTTAGAGGAGAGAGGAGAGAGAAGAGAGGAGGGAGAAGAGTGGAGGGAGGAGAGAGAATGGTATTAAGTTCAAGTGGATTGAATATGTTTTTCGGCACGATGTGATGATATCTCCCAAATTTTGACTACTTTTGCAATTCAAAAGAAGTGAAAGATGATTGTATGCATTGCCGAGAAACCCAGCGTGGCGCAGGATATAGCGCGTATCATCGGGGCTAACAATAGGAAAGACGGATATATGGAAGGCAACGGGTATCAGGTGACCTGGACATTCGGACACCTGTGCACGCTGAAGGAGCCGCACGACTATACCCCGATGTGGAAGTCGTGGAGCCTCAGTGCGCTACCCATGATTCCCCAGCGTTTCGGTATCAAGCTGATCGAGGATGTGGGTATCAAGAAACAGTTTGCTGTCATCGAGCAACTCATGCAGGCTGCCGACGGGATCATCAACTGCGGTGACGCCGGACAGGAGGGTGAGCTGATCCAGCGGTGGGTGATGCAGAAAGCACAGGCCAAGTGTCCGGTGAAACGCTTGTGGATCTCATCGATGACCGATGAGGCCATCCGTGAGGGATTCCAGCAGTTGAAGGATCAGAGTGAATACCAGCCACTGTATCTGGCGGGTCTGTCACGGGCTATCGGTGACTGGATCCTCGGCATGAATGCCACACGACTCTATACACTTAAATATGGTCAGAACCGACAGGTGCTGAGTATCGGTCGTGTGCAGACACCTACATTAGCACTGATCGTGAACCGTCAGAAGGAGATCGATCACTTCAAACCCGAACCTTACTGGGTGCTCTCCACCATCTACCGCGACACGCTCTTCACTGCCACCAAAGGGAAGTTCACCAGTAAGGAGGAGGGCGAACGGAGCTTCGAGACCATTCAGGGGAAGCCGCTCACCGTGACGAAGGTAGAGAAGAAGAACGGTAGGGAGGCACCGAAACAGTTGTATGACCTCACCTCGCTACAGGTGGATTGTAACCGGAAGTTCGGGATGAGTGCGGAGATGACGCTCAACACCATCCAGGCACTCTATGAGCGGAAACTCACCACCTATCCCCGTGTGGATACCCAATACCTCTCGGATGACATCTATCCGAAGTGCCCGCAGATCATGAACGGACTGTTTCAGGTGAAGATGGCGGGAACTGCTCCCTATGCCGATCTGGTAAGACCGTTGGGCGGGAAACCCCTGCCGAAGACGAAACGGGTGTTCGACACCTCAAAGGTGACAGATCACCATGCCATCATCCCTACAGGAGTGATCCCACAGAACCTGACTGATTTTGAACGACATGTCTATGACCTGGTGGCACGACGGTTCATCGGGGCGTTCTATCCCGATTGTAAGTTCTCTACCACCACGGTGTTAGGCGAGGTTGACGGGGTAGAGTTCAAGGTGACGGGAAAGGAAATCCTCGACCCGGGATGGCGTGTCGTTCTGGGAAAGCCATCGGAGTCGGCAGAGTCACCCGATTCCTCCGATTCCTTGGAAAAGAAAGAGGAAGAGAAGACACTGCCCGCCTTCGTGAAAGGGGAGAGCGGACCGCATATCCCTACACTCACTGAGAAGCAGACCACCCCGCCACCTTATTATAATGAGGCCTCTCTGCTGCGTGCCATGGAGACAGCGGGGAAGTTCGTGGAGGATGAGGAACTGCGGGCAGCGATGAAGGAGAACGGTATCGGTCGTCCGTCATCACGGGCGGGTATCATCGAAACGCTGTTCAAGCGTCATTATATCCGACGGGAGAAGAAACGCTTAGTGGCCACTCCCACCGGCATCGAACTGATCGACATGATCAAGGAGGAACTGTTGAAGAGTTGTGAGCTGACAGGTATCTGGGAGAAGAAACTGCGTGACATCGAACACCGGAAATACGACCCGGCGCAGTTTGTCAATGAACTGAAGGAACAGATCACTGCTATCGTCAACCAGGTGCTGGCAGACAACTCCAACCGCAGGGTGACACTGATAGAGGATGATCTTTCAAAAGGGAAAGGAAAAGCCAAGACGGATCCTGCAAACACTGAAGAGAAGAAACCGAAGAAACGTACCACGAAGAAAAGCACGAAGAAAGGGGATGACAAAAAGAATCTCGTGCCGCAGTCTGGTGACTCTCTCATCGGAACGGTGTGCCCCCTCTGTGGCAAGGGGCATCTCATCAAGGGAAAGACCGCTTATGGTTGCAGTGAGTGGAAGAACGGCTGCACCTACCGACTGCCTTTCACTGAATCGGCAAAACAGGGAGAGACACAATAAATCTTCTGTTCTGCCGTTTATAGAATGTATGCGCAGCTGTCATCTGTTTCTATTCCTGCTGTTGTTCTTGTTCTGCTCGTGCGGTGCCGACCAGAACATGAAGAAGGGTGAGAAGTTCCTCGCCATCGGGGAATACTATGATGCTGCGGAACAATTCAAGAAAGCTTATTCCAAAGCACCGGCTAAGGAAAGGGAACGCCGAGGACAGATTTCCAGGAAACTGGCTCACTGCTATGAACGTATCAACGCATCGCAGAAAGCCATCGCTTCCTACCGTAACATCATCAGGTATAAGCAGGATGATGTGGAAACACACCTGTCGTTTGCCCGTCAGCTGCTGCGCAACGGCAACTACAAGGAGGCGGAGAAGGAATTCCTGTGGGTGCTCGACTCCCTGCCAGATAACACACTGGCAAAGAACGGTCTGACATCAGCACGCACGGCTCCCGAGATCAAACAGACGGGATCGCGATACACTGTGAAGAAGATGGATGTGTTCAACTCTCGTAGGGCCGACTATAGTCCGATGCTCTGCGGTGATGAGTACAACCAGCTCTATTTCACTTCTACCCGTAATGAGGCGCAGGGGGATGAGGTAAGCGGTATCACAGGTGCCAAGGCAGGAGATATCTTCTTTTCGCAGAAAGATGACAAAGGAAAATGGGGACGACCGCAAACAATCGAGAGCGGACTGAACACAGAATATGATGAAGGGGCCTGCTGCTTCTCAACCGACCAGCATACGATGTATCTCACACAGTGTTCCACCGACCCTGACTATCCACGCTATGCGAACATCGTCACGGCCAGTCGTTCGGACGCTGCCTGGGGGAAAGCCACGAAGCTGGAGCTGTCGCGTGACACGCTGTCGAGCTTTGCCCACCCTGCTGTCTCACCAGATGGGGAGTGGCTGTACTTTGTGTCGGATATGCCGGGAGGAATGGGAGGAATGGATATCTGGCGTGTCCGTCTGACCGCTGCGGGAGTGGGTGGTGTAGAGAACATCGGGGCTCCCGTGAACACCGAGGGGGATGAGATGTTCCCCACGTTCCGCCCGAACGGTGACTTGTATTTCTCTTCTAACGGGCATCCGGGAATGGGTGGTCTGGATATCTTCATCGCGAAGGTGGACAAGAGCGGCAGGTATCGGTTGGAACATCCTGGATTCCCTTTGAACTCCCAGGGGGATGACTTCGGATGTACGTTCGAAGGACTGCACAACAGGGGGTTCTTCTGCTCAAACCGTGGAGACGGGCGTGGGTGGGATCATATCTATAGCTTCGAGAACCCCGAGATTGTACAGACCGTCAAGGGATGGGTTTACGAGATGGATGGCTATGAGCTGCCAGAGGCACAGGTGTATATGGTGGGAAACGATGGAACGAACGTCAAACTGAGTGTGAAAGGTGACGGCTCCTTCGAACAGGAAGTGCAGCCAGGAGTGGATTATGTGCTGTTAGCCTCCTGCAAGGGATTCCTGAACCATCGTGAGGAGATCAAGGTGAAGGCGGCGAAGGAGTCGGAGGTATATACGTTACAGTTCCCCTTGGCCAGTATCCGCGTCCCCGTTCTGATTGATAATATCTTCTATGACTTTGATAAGGCCACCCTGCGCCCTGAGTCGGCAACGGCATTGGATGAGCTGGTGGGACTGCTGAACGAGAATCCCAATGTGACCATTGAACTGAGTGCCCATGCCGACTATCGCGGCAGTGCGGATTATAACAAACGACTGTCACAGCGGCGCGCTGAGTCGGTGGTGAACTATCTGATAGCGCACGGCATCCCCAAGGAACGACTCACACCTGTAGGCTATGGTGTGGAGAAGCCCAAGACAATCCGTAAGAAGCTTACCGAGAAATACGGATGGCTGAAAGAGAATGATGTGCTGACGGAGGAGTTCGTGAAGGCTTTGAATGATCCCGAGAAAGAGGAGATCTGTAACCAGCTGAACCGACGTACAGAGTTCATCGTCCTGCGCACCACCTACGGTATGTTCGACGAGAACGGACAGCTGAAGAACCCACCGAAGAAAAAAGAGGAAACCAAACATCCCGAGGAGGATGATGGCTTCCTGCTGATAGAATAATCTGTGATATGCCGACTAACGTTCTGACGTGGCTGCCATATAACCGCCAACCATCAGCACACAAATCAGGGCAAGGTAGGTCATGAGCAGACTCTGGTGATAGAGCATGTTCGTGGAAAGGTCGGCCCACAGACCACTGATGGTGCCGCACAAAGCCTGCACCCCCTTACTGAAGTAGAGCAGCAGGATCCCTAAAACGGTACATACGATGGTCCAGATACGGTTCAGCTGCCATGCGCTCTTGGGCAGGTGGCGCATCACTCGGTGAGAGAATCCCTCGTCGCTGACTTCTATCGGATGACTGCTGAAGAAACTGTCAACGAGGTGCTCGTCTTCTTTTGTCACCATGATAGACTCTTGGGTGACAGTCTCACGGTATTGTTCTTTTCTTTTATCGTCCATAACCATTTTCTTTTAAGTAGCTTGCAAGTTGTTTCTTTCCTCGGGAGAGATGGGATTTCACGGTGCCTTGCGGCATCCCCGTGATCTCAGAGATCTTGTCAATGGGAAGCCCGTCCATCAACTGAAGGGTGATGCACGTGCGCTCATCGGCTTTTAACAGGCCTAACGCATGGTAGATGTCCATGTGCACCGTGGGATCGGAAACACCCTCACTGGTATGGCGCATGGCTGTCGTGTCGATGTCTTCTGTGACATGCTGTCCACGGCGGTAGTCATACAGCACGTTATAGGCAATGCGGTAGAGCCAGGTAGAGAAACCCGACAGTCCTTTGAAACTGGCTATCCGCGTATAGGCTTTGATGAAGGTATCTTGGGCAAGGTCATCGCTCAGCTGCGTATCTCCTAACGTCTGGCTCAGGAAAAACCTGCGCACAGGTGACTGGTATTTCTTAACAAGCTGATCGAATGCCCGCTTGTTATGGAATACCGCCACCTGTGTGACAAGAGATATATCGCTGATACCTGCCATTCACTTCCTTCTTTATCTTCCTATCGGCTTCTCGGGCATGATCAGCCAGAGAATAGGGTAGAGGATGAAACCACAGAATACGGTACACAGGGTGAGAAGGGCATAGGCCACACGTATCACGGTGGGATCTACATCCAGGTATTCTGCAATGCCTCCACAAACGCCCGCAATGATTCTGTCATTCGAGCGTAACAGTCTTTTCTGCTCCATATAGTTGTTGTTTAAAGATGTTTAATGAATAGTTGAGATCAGGGGATGTCGGCAGACCGGTGAGAGTCATGGCCAAGGTCGGTCGGGTCGTCATACTTGTCACGCTTCGAGGTGGATGTCTTGGCGATGACAGCTTGTCCGAGACCGTAGAAGGCGACTAACCATCCGATTCCTGCCATGGGGTTTGCTCCCAGGCAATAGCACATCACGGCGATGCCTATGCCCACGAAGATATTCTTGATGCCTTTCTTCCAAAGAAACTCGTCACTTTGTCGTTCTGTGCGCACCAACTCTTCGGGAATCTGCTGTCCGCTTTCCATGGCTTTCTCGGCAAGTTGGTAGCGTTGGCGGCGATTCTTGAAGATCTGGTAGATAATGAAAATGATGAGGAGGAAGGGAGCTAACACGATCACGCCGAACAGGAGTAAGACCGCGATGCCGATCAGTGTGCCTCCTACGCCGAGACCTAACAGATCCTTGACATCATTCAAAGAGATGTGATCCACATAGAATCCATCATCATCCCAGTTGGTGCCATGGGGAACGGTAACAACCGTACCGGCAGTATCGATGGATGTCGTGTCGGAGTAAGCCTCGATTCCTGCGGTGTCAGGAGTGGAGGTGACGTTCACCACTTGTGGGTGGTGACGGTGTTTCTGCGCCTGGATGCCACAGGTTGTGAACAGGAGGGCAGACAATAGAATAGCTATCAAATACTTTCTCATGCTTTTTGTTTTTTTTTGATCCATTTGTCAGTTAGACGAAAGTAGATCTCAAAAGGTTGCAGCCGGCATGAGATTTTTTAGAACAGCCTACGGGAAATGCGGAGGTTCAGTACGGGGAACACCTTGAATACCTTGATGGCTCTGACATAGGATCCCACATCACCACGGATACCACTCACGTCTTTGACCAGGTCAACACCGTCGTGGGTGACAACCTTGGGCGTGCCTCCCCAAAACAGGAATCCGCATTCGAATGCGAAGTTGTATAGCTTGCCGGTCTTGGGAACCTCTGAGCCATAGCCGAAACCTAAATAGGGCTTGAAACGGTTTACCAGGATCTTTGCCTCCATCATGGCTTTTTCATTGGGATAAGAATAATAAGGTGTACCGTCATCGAAGTCTCCTAAATGAACTCCCATGCGACCGTATCTATTAAATCTGTCAATGATGGCAGCATCTTGCTCTTCTTCTGGGTCAAGCATGTAAAGAATCTCGATGTTGTTCACCGTGATATCGAAAAGCGGCTCATTGTTGACAATCTTGTCATGCATGTGGTTATACATGCCTACGGCCACCAAGCTGCGCATGTCTTCATACGAGTTGTAGGCCTTGGCGATCTCTGAATTACCGTAATAGAATCCACCGGTAAGGAACCATTTCTTGTTGGGGAAGGGGAATACGTCCACCACCAGCTTGGCATTGTAATAGGTGGGGCGCCCGAACATCTTCACATTGGGCTCGATCTTGTAGCCAGTGAGTTGATCGAACAGGTCGGACATCTTTTCAAACTTCGTCACAATCTTGTTTCCGTCTTTGTCGGTATCGGGATCGTTAGGCAGTCCTACCTTGAAATGCATGGGCACCTTAAAGGAGGGCATGAAAGAGAAACCGGCACGAACCTGCACCATTTCACTGAGGGGCATGGCGAGTTCTGCACCGATACCTGTGGTTCCCGCAGTAACAGCTACGTCGAGGTGCTTGAAGCTGGACTGGTCTTCTGCCCCGGTAGTATAGACACCGGAGCCATAATAGGTCCCGACTGTGTTCTGGGCCTTTACGCAGATAATATTGATAAGAAATAGAATACTTACAATTGCTTTAAATCTGAACATCATACGATTCTGTTTGTTGGTAAATTGTTATTTCCTTTGCTATGTGGGTGCAAAATTAATCGTTTTTTCCTGAATACCCAAGTTTTTGTATAAAAGATTGGGGAAGAAGTGGCTTTATTATGAAACTTTGGCTACGCCGTACTGACTGTGCACTCGGAAAAACTCATATTCATTTGGCTTTTCTCTCGCTATTTTGTAACTTTGCACTCACATTTCCTTAACAAGATCATGAATATGAGAAGAATTCTTTTTGCCCTCGTGATGGTTATGACCGCTTTGAGCGTGCCTGCACAACTGCTGTACAGGATTTCTGGTCATGGACTGAAGTCACCCTCTTACATCGTGGGCACCTACCATCTGGCCAATGTGTCGTTTGTTGATTCCATCCCTGGCATACGCAGGGCTATGAACGACTGTCAGCAGGTTTATGGTGAACTGGTGATATCCAACGTTCTTGGACCTGACAGTGTGGCTATCATGGAGAAGGCTATGATGCTTCCTGAAGGGATGACCCTCAACAGTCTGCTCTCTGCCGATGAGATGAACCGACTGAATGCCTACTTGAAAGAACTGATAGGTTTTGATCTGACCAATCCGATGCTGGCTCAGCAGATGTCGAAGTTGTCACCGTCGGCTCTTAGTACGGCCTTGACGGTGCTCTCTTTCGTGAAGAAGGGAGGAAACGTAGATGAGCAGAACGGCTTCGACGACTATTTCCAGAAAGAGGCACTTGCCCAAGGCAAGGATGTGGGAGGACTGGAGACCTTGGCCTTCCAGGTGGAAACCTTGTTCAAGGGAACACCTTTGGATCGACAGAAAGAGCTGCTGATGTGTCTGGTAGATAATGCGGCCTTTATGGACGAGATGGATGAATGTATTATCAAAGCGTTCTACGCTCAGGATCTCAATGCCATCCAGGAAGCCATGGACCTCAAGTTGCACAACAACTGTGACTCCAGACCGGAGGAAGAAGATATGCTCATTTACAACCGCAATGCCGACTGGCTGAAGAAGATGCCTACTCTCATGATGCAGAAACCTACTCTGTTTGTTGTCGGTGCCGGTCATCTGCCTGGTGAGAAGGGGGTGCTTAACCTTTTGCGAAAGACAGGTTACACCGTAGAGGGTGTGAAGGATGAAACCGTGGAATGACGGATGTTTTTCGTAAAGGAGTTGCAGTTTTTTGAAATATTAGTTGTAATTTTGCACCATCAAGCATCAACGGAATGGAGTTACCCGAGGATTTCATACGATACATGGAAGGGTTCATGGGGGATACCCTATGGACGGAATTGCGGAAGGGACTTATGGAAGAGCCTCCCGTGAGTATCCGTCTAAATCCATTTAAGTCACAAGACATGACTGTAAATGATGGCGTTCCCGTGCCTTGGTGCCAGGGAGGATGGTACTTGCCCACCCGTCCGGTGTTTACTTCCGATCCACTCTTTCATGCAGGTGCCTATTATGTACAGGAAGCTTCTTCGATGTTCCTCGATACTGTCCTTCGTGAATATGTCAAGGAGCCAGTGACGATGCTCGACTTATGTGCTGCACCTGGCGGGAAGTCAACGGTTGCCAGAGCCGCCCTCCCAGAGGGTAGTCTGCTGGTCAGCAACGAGCCGATCCGCAAAAGGGCACAGATCTTAGTGGAGAATCTCCAGAAGTTTGGACATCCCGATGTCATCGTCACCAATAACTATCCACGTGATTATTCGTCTTCCGGTCTTCTGTTTGATGTGATTTTAGCGGATGTCCCTTGCTCTGGTGAAGGGATGTTCCGAAAAGATACAGAGGCGATCGGTGAATGGAGCTGGCATCATGTGGAACAGTGCTGGCGCTTACAACGTGAGATTGTCACACAAGCATGGGATTGTCTGCGACCAGGGGGGGTACTCATCTATTCCACTTGCACATTCAATGCCTTGGAAGATGAGGAGAATGTGCGATTCATCCAGGAGGAGTTTGATGCAGAGGTGTTGACGGTACCTGTCGATCCTTCGTGGAATATCACGGGATCGCTGGTGAAAGATTTTGCTGGTCCCATCTACCGATTTCTTCCCGGACAATCGAAGGGGGAGGGATTGTTCATGGCAGCGCTGCGGAAAAAAGGAACGGAGAGTGCAAGGACGTCCCAAAAGACCAAAGAAGGAAAGAGGAAGAGAACTCCGCTGGAAGATACAGCAAGAGAATGGCTGTTGCATAGTGAACGTTACGACATCCAACAGTTAGGAGAGAAGCTGACGGCTATTCCCAAAACATGGAAGGATTTCTACAGTCGTGTGATGAAATCCTTGCAGGTGATGCATGCCGGTATTACTATCGGTGAGATCAGGGGGAAGGATCTGGTGCCCAACCAGTCGTTAGCACTATCCGTGGAACGCCATCCACAGGCGTTTCCTGCGGTGGAGTTGACCGTAGAAGAAGCGATCAGCTATCTGAGGCGCGAACCGCTCCCTGGAATGTCTGACCAACCTCGCGGTTATGTCGTAGTAACCTGTATGGGACTCGCATTAGGTTTCCTGAAGAACCTCGGCACACGAACGAACAATCTCTATCCACAAGAATGGAGAATCAAGAGTTCCTACATTGATACCCCCTGTCTGAATATTCATCGAACCATATAATCAAACGATATGAAACAATACTTAGATCTCCTAAACCGTATCCTGACAGAAGGAACACAGAAAGGTGACCGTACAGGAACAGGTACGGTGAGTATTTTCGGAAACCAAATGCGATTCAATCTGGAAGAGGGCTTCCCGCTGCTCACTACTAAGAAGCTGCACCTGAAATCCATTATCTATGAACTGTTGTGGTTCCTGAAAGGTGATACCAACGTGCATTATCTTCAAGAACATGGCGTGAGGATATGGAATGAATGGGCTGACGAGAATGGAGAACTGGGTCCGGTCTATGGTCATCAGTGGCGGTCATGGCCAGACTATGATGGTGGCACCATCGACCAGATTCAGTATGTGCTTGACCAGATCCGCAATAATCCCAACTCCCGTCGTATGATTGTCAGTGCATGGAATGTGGCGGAGGTGAACAAGATGGCACTGCCTCCTTGCCATACCATGTTCCAGTTCTATGTGGCTGACGGCAGGCTGAGTCTGCAACTCTACCAACGCAGTGCCGATACCTTCCTGGGCGTGCCGTTCAACATTGCCTCGTATGCACTCTTGTTGTTGATGATGGCACAGGTGACAGGACTGAAACCAGGTGACTTCGTTCACACCACGGGTGATACCCACCTTTACCTCAATCATCTGGAGCAGGCACGACTCCAGCTCACGAGAACACCGCGACCTTTACCCACCATGCGACTCAACCCCGATGTGAAGAGTCTTTTTGATTTCCAATATGAAGATTTCATGTTGGAGAACTATGACCCGTGGCCCCATATCAAAGCCGAGGTGAGTGTGTAGGATAATTGACAATTAAAGATCAGAGACTATGTTGGTAAGTTTGATTGCAGCGGTGGCAAAGAACAGAGCCATTGGCTATCAGAACAGGTTACTTTATTGGCTGCCTAACGACTTGAAACGGTTCAAGGCACTGACGTCTGGGCATACCATCATCATGGGCAGACGGACTTTCGAAAGTCTGCCCAAGGGAACGTTGCCCAATAGGAGGAATGTGGTGTTGAGTCGTTCTACCCGTGAGTTCCCCGGATGCGAATGCTTCCCTTCATTGCAAGAGGCATTGCGCCATTGCGCAGAAGATGAGGATGTCTATATCATTGGGGGAGCCAGCCTATACAAACAGGCGATCAGCATTGCCGACCGCCTGTGTCTTACAGAGATTGATGATGTCCCCGCAGAGGCTGATGCTTTCTTTCCACCCTATGATGATTGGCAGGAGGTGGAACGCGAAGACCATACCACCGACGAGAAACATCAGTTTGACTATGCCTTTGTGGATTATGTGAGGAAAGGGGATTAGTCCTCTTCTTCCTCTGGAATGCTCTCCACTGGTAGCTGCCGACCGAAGGCTGAGCCGAAAGAGATGATAGTCTCGCTACGGGAGAGGCCTAACGGCTGCAGTTTGTCGTGGATGATATTCAGCAGGTGATGGTTGTTCATGGCATAGATCTTGATGAACATGTCATAGTCGCCAGTGGTGTAGTGGCATTCTACCACCTCGGGAATTTCTTTCATGGCTTCAACCACCACGTCGAACTTCTCTGGATCTTTGAGATTCAATCCGATATAAGCGCAGGTCTCATATCCGATCTTCTCCGGGTCGATGATAAACTGTGATCCTTTCAATACTCCCATATTGGTGAGCTTCTGGATACGCTGATGAATAGCTGCTCCGCTGACATTGCAGGCGCGTGCTACTTCAAGAAATGGGACACGCGCATCCTTCGCAATCATTCGCAGGATCTTTTTGTCTAAAGAATCTAAATTATGATGTGCCATTTTTACAGAATTGTTTGTCTGCAAAGATAACCTTTTTTTTTGAGAACACCAACTATTTCGTATAAAAAAAGTCCAAATAGATAGGAATTATTTGGGAATTGTGCTTTATTGTTATCATTTGGAAGGAACATAACAACGCATTGCCCCTATCGTTTTTCTGCGGAATAATTCACTCGGTAGGCTTTGGCTTGACGCAGTGCTTGTTTCACATCCGTAATCGTACCCATGTCGGTGTGGCGGTCGGCCTTCAGACTCACGGTCATAGCTTGCGCATCCTCTGCCGACATCCTTCCACGCTCCTTGATGATATAAGCGGGAATGCTGCCAGCATCTGCGAACTTGTCGTTCAACTGGATTCGAACCACCGAATCGTTCGTGCCGATAGGTTTACCAATATAGATATAGGTGACAGCCGATTTCTTGGTGAGCCGGGTCAGCTCAGTGCCCTGAGGCATCTGGTATTGTACCTTCACAGGTGTGCTTCTCATGTGGGTGACGATCATGAAGAAGAAAAGGACGGTGAAGATCAGGTCGGGCATCGACGACATGTTCAGTCCTGGTATATCATGATCGCGATGACGGAACATACTCATTCGCCACCTCCTTTCGGATAGACCTCGGCAATGCGCTGGGGGTAGTAGGAACGGAGGGAGTCACGCTGTTCTTCTGTACATTGTGAAAATGACTGGTGATAGACCTGTTGTGCCCGTTGCTCCCTGAGGGTATGGTAGGCCGCCACAATCTCGTTCTGCATATTGAAATAGGTGTCGTAAGTGGCCTCGCGTGCCACTTCCACGGAGATAATATGCTGTTGACGGTCGTGACAATGTTTCACGAAATCAACAACCTGCTGGCGCAGTTTCGGAAGGGTTGTTATACTGTCGTTCACACGGAGCTTGTTGTCGGCCGAAAGGGTCAGTTTCAGTACATCGTTTCGGTTCATATCCACCACCTGCTCCTCTTTGTCATCCTCCTCCGGCGGCAACTGTCTTGATAACCCCTTGTCGATATCCATCGAGGTGGTGACCAAAAAGAAGATCAGCAACATGAACGAGATGTCTGCTGTCGATGTGGTATTCAGCGCGGGGATGTTATGCTTTCTCCTCCTGAACATAATCCCCCCTTTCGTGCATGTAATGAGATTTCCTATTGAGACCCGACATGCCGAAGAGTACGGCGATGGCGGCAACAATGGCAAGAATGAGCGATGTGAAGATAAACATGTCGGTAACTTTGAGCCAGAACTTGTTTGTATAGGACTGTCCGTTCACCGTCATGGGGTCAGAAGAGCCGACGAGGAATGTCAGCAGCAGACAAGTCACCAAGAGCGCGGCGCAGCCATAGGCAATCTTCGTGACAGGAATATTGTTCACGATACTCTGTGACTTGTCGCGCAGGCGTAATGACCTGATCACCGACCATACGGAAAATGCCACTGCGGCAAAGATGGCCACGTACATCACTGTCAGCTCAATATCTATCAACCAGTCGTTCATGCGCCTTTCTGTTTGTATTTCATGAGGATATCAAGTAGTGAGATGGCACTCTCCTCCATCTGACTGGTTAGGTGTTCGATCTTCGAGAGTATATAGTTATAGAACACTTGCAGAATCAGCGCCACAATGATACCGAAGATGGTGGTGATCAAAGCAACCTTCATACCTGCTGCCACGATGGTAGGATTGATGTCGCCCACCTGTTGGATCTGATCGAATGCTAACACCATGCCGATCACGGTGCCCAGGAATCCCAGTGAGGGTGCCATGGCAATAAATAATGTGATCCATGAACATCCTTTCTCCAGATTCGCACTCTGCACGGAGCCGTAGCTCACAATGGAACGCTCAATGTCTTCCATTGATTCGTTGACACGCATCAGACCTTGATAGCAGATGGAAGCAACCGGTCCGCGGGTATCGCGGCAGATCGTCTTCGCCCCTTCCACATCTCCATGCATAATGCGTTCCTCAAGATCGCTCATCAGCTTCTTCGCATTGATCTCACTTAGGGTGAGGTAGATGATACGCTCGATGCAGAACGTCAGACCTAATACCAGAACCAATGCCACCAAAGACATGAAACTGGCGTTTCCATCGAGAAAGGTTTTCTTCAGTCGTTTGTGCATACCGCCTTCTTCCTCGTCTAAAAGCCCTTCTTCGGCAGTGATCGCCGTCATGTCTATCGGCATGGAGTCGATGGCGGTGGAATCGCTCACAGTCTGTACAACGTCTTTAACTGACGCATCCTGTGCTTCTGCCTGATTCGTGTAGGTAATAAGGATAAATGACATCAACGCAACTTTTGCCATGTGTCGCAAACCGCTGCCATTGGTGATTTGGAAAATACGGCCTATTGAAGAAAGCCAAGCCAAATGTTTCATGCGCGTGTATTTAAAAAGCGGAGAGAATAGGATTTAAAAACTTTGAATCCTGATTTCCTGCGGAGAGAACAGGATTTCCTCGGCCTTTTACCTCGGAGCTTTGAATCCTGTTTATACCTGCGGAGAGAACAGGATTCGAACCTGCGAACCGGTTTTGCCGGTTACACGCTTTCCAGGCGTGCCTCTTCAACCACTCGAGCACCTCTCCAAAGAAATCGGGTGCAAAGATAATACAAAAAAGTGAGAAGAGGAACATGAAAAGGGAAAAAAATATTGTTTACACTCGGATGATCTTGCTATTTAAACATAATTAACCATCTTCCCTCTGTTTCTTCCATTCTCCCTTTCCTGCGCTATCTGAGAGCCTTTGACTATGGTGATACGGTTCGATCGTGATGTCGCTACGTGTTGGGGGTGCCCGTCTGTTCTGCTAAAAAACAAATCACTTCGTTTTGTTTTTACTCGACTTTTGAATAAAACTTCATGCTCGAGTAAACAATTTCATTTGTTTCCTTCTCGCTTACCCAGTTTTTTCGTACCTTTGTCCCCACATTATTAATAAATAAAGAAAATGAGAAAGCTTATCATCTTGCTTTTCTGCATGATTTCCTTGTCGGCTGACATGATGGCTGGCAAGGTGTTGCAGAATGTGTATGCGCGAAAAACGACATCGTTGAACGGGGAGTGGCAGACCATCGTTGACCCCTTTGATGCCGGGTATTATGACTACAGAATGAAGGAATCGGTGAACGGATTCTTCAAAGACCAGAAGCCACAGTCTAAAGGCGACCATGTGGAATACGATTTCTCGGCACAGGAGACACTGAGAGTGCCCGGCGACTGGAACACCCAGCGTTCCGAGCTGTTGTTCTATGAAGGTAGTGTTTGGTATAAGAAGACATTTAAGTACAACCTGAAGAAAGACCGTCTGCTCTATCTCTATTTCGGCGGCGCGAACTATCAGACAGATGTCTATCTGAACGGGGAGAAGTTAGGAACGCATATTGGCGGTTTCACTCCCTTCCATTTCGATATTACAGATAAGGTGAAGAAAGGAGAGAATTTCATCGTGGTGCGCGTGAACAATGAGCGCCATGCCGATGGCGTTCCCACAGTGAACAGCGACTGGTGGAACTATGGTGGTATTACGCGCGATGTGATGCTGGTGGAAACACCTGTGGCACATATCGATGATTACGACATACGACTGCAGAAAGGATCCTATGAGAAAATTTTGGTACGGGCGCGTATAAACATCCCTGTAGCAGGTGTGAAGATCGATGTACATATTCCCGAGTTGAGCATCTTTGAAAAAATGACCACCAATGCGAGCGGTGTTGCCCAGATTTTGCTGAATGCCGAACCTAAGTTGTGGTCGCCAGATCATCCGAAGCTGTACAATGTGGAACTGTCGTGCGAGGGCGAGGGACTGATTGATCAGATTGGATTCCGTCATATCGAGACATCTGGGAAGAAGATTCTTCTCAATGGGAAGCAGATTTTCCTGCGTGGCATATCCGTCCATGAGGAGGCTCCGTTCCGGTCTGGACGTTGTGTGACAGAGAAAGACGACAGTGTGCTGATTGGCTGGGCGAAGTTCCTCGGCTGTAACTTCCTCCGTCTGGCACATTATCCCCACAATGAGCAGATGGTGCGCATGGCTGAGAAAGAGGGTTTGCTGTTGTGGAGCGAGATTCCTGTCTATTGGACTATCCAGTGGGATAGTCAGGAGACGTACAACAATGCCTATCGTCAGCTCACCGACAACATCCTGCGCGATCATAACCGCTGTGCCATTATCGTGTGGAGCATTGCCAATGAAACACCGCGTAGCCAGGCACGTGACCACTTCCTTACCGGCCTGGTGGAACGGGCACGCGAACTGGATGATGAGCGACTGATCAGTATGGCTATGGAGATTGAGACACATAACAACATCTCAACCGTGGAGGATCCCCTCAGTTCATTGGTGGATATCCTGAGCTTTAACAATTACTTAGGATGGTACGGAGGACGGCCTTCGGATTGTGAGAAGCGGAAATGGTTCTTCTCTCAGGAGAAACCTGTATTCATCAGTGAGTTTGGCGCCGGTGCCGTGGCAGGACGTTTCGGCGAAAAAGATGAGAAATGGACGGAAGAATACCAGGCAGAGGTGTATCGGCAGACGCTGAAGATGTACGACAAGATCTCGGGCTTTGCCGGATGCTCTCCATGGATCCTGATGGATTTCCGCTCACCGCGTCGGCAGCTGCATGGTACACAGGACTTCTTCAACCGTAAGGGTATCGTGTCAGACAAAGGGCGTACAAAGCAGGCTTTCTATGTGCTACAGGATTTCTATAAGAAAAAAGGTGCCTTTAAAAATATCAAGAAATGAAACAATCCCTTCTCCTCTTGTGCTGTGTGCTGAGTCTGTCTGTCGGGGCACAAAAGAAGCCGTTAGATCATTCTGTCTATGACAGTTGGCAGAGTGTGAGTGCTATGACCCTTTCTCCCAAGGGAAATGTAGTCACGTACGAGATTAACCCACAGGAAGGAGATGGCCGTCTGGTGATCCGTCATAACAAGAACGGAAAAGAAACGGTGATCGAAAGGGGCTATCGGGCGCGGATCCTCGATAACGAACAGATCGTGGTGTGCCTGATCAAACCTCTGTTCCAAGATACCCGACAGGCAAAGATCAAGAAGAAGAAAGAAGAGGATATGCCCAAGGACACGCTGGCCATTGTCGGTGTGAGGGATGGTAAGATCAAGAAATTCCCCGAAGTGTTGGGCTATCAGTTAGGTAAGCATGCCTTGGATGCCGTGGCTTTTACTACCTCCGACACCACCCTGATTCCTAAAAAGGAACGGAAGAGCAAAGATGTGGGGAAACCGATGCTGGTGTATCACTTTGCTTCAGGACTGACTGATACAATCCACCATGTAGGACAGTATCAGTTCGATAAGCAAGGACGTGTATTGGCGCTTACTGTCAAGGAGAATAAACATCAGTCGCTGGTGGCCTTCTATCAAGTGCCGTCAAGGAAGATAACGGTGCTGAACGACACCGCAGCTTACTCTTCGTTGCCTGTGTTCAACGAGATGGGCACTGAGGCCCTCTTCCTCCAGGCTGCAGATACACTCGACAGTGGGAGTAAGCACTGCGGACTGTTTCAAGTCAAAATCCCCACAACAGCCGGCGATTTCGCCAAACTGGAACCTGTCCGATTGGTGGAACCCATCAAACCGTTTGATTCTATCGACACATGGGGACTCACGGAGAACAGTACGCCGCGATTCAGCGATGACGGCAGCAAGGTGTTTGTGGGTATGCAACCCTATCAGGCTGCCAAGGACACGACGATTGTGCCTTTCGAGACGGCAGGATTGGATATCTGGAACTATGATGCTCAGGAACTGCCACCAATGATGAAAGCCAATCTGAAAAAGGACCTCAAGGCGACATGTCTGGCTTATTACCACCCACAAACCCGGCGCCTCGTTCCGCTCACCACTTCCAAATACGATCGTATCAGTCTGCTTGACCGGGGCAATGCCCCTTTCGCCTTGTCGGTGGATCAGACACAGACAGTGGTGGAGACACAGTGGAACATTCAGAACGAGGTGGAAGTGTCTCTCGTGGAGGTGACCACGGGACGGCGGATACCCGTTGCTAAGGGGGCCTTTGGACCTGTCTCTGTCTCACCAGCAGGACGGTACGTGATCTGGTACGACTATCGGAACCGCTGTTGGATGCTTTATGAAACCCAAAGCCGACAGACAAAAAACATGACCGAAGGACCGGGCGTGAACTTCTGGGACGAAGAAGACGATCACCCCATGATGCCTGAGAGCTACGGCATCGGAGGATGGACGCAAAACGACAGAGACGTGCTGCTCTACGATCGATATGATATTTGGAAGGTGAGTACTGCTGATGGGAAAGCGGTGTGCCTGACCAATGGGGAAGGACGTCGCACCCAACGAACCTACCGTTATGTCAGTACAAAGGACAGTAGTGAGGAGCCGTTTATCCGTCCCAACGAGACCATCTTGCTGAATGTCTTCGATCATGTCACGAAGAAAAATGGAATGGCCACGGTGAATGTGGCACGAACAGCCACACCACGACTCTGTATGCTGGAGGGATATACCTATGGGACACCTGTCAAGGCGAAAGAGACAGAGACTTATATCTATACTAAAGGTAATTTTGAACATCCCTATGATCTCTATCTGACCAACTCGCCAGGGAAGGGAGAACGGCAGCTGACTCATATCAACCCACAGCAGAAAGAGTATAACTGGGGTACGGCAGAACTGTATCACTGGACAGCCTTCGACGGTACACCGTTGGATGGTATCCTTTACAAACCAGAGGACTTCGATCCTACCAAGAAATATCCGGTGATGATGTATTTCTACGAGAAACGATCGGAAAGTCTCTATAGCTATGTCACACCGCAGCCCAGTTGGTCAACGGTGAATTTAGCTTTCTATTGCTCCCGCGGCTATCTGGTGTTCGTGCCGGATATCGTATATCATGCAGGAACACCGGGCGAGTCGGCATATAACTGCGTGGTGAGTGCGGCGGAGTCGTTGGCAAAGCTTCCGTGGGTGGATAAGGAGAACATGGCCATCCAAGGACAGAGTTGGGGAGGCTATCAGGTGGCCTATCTCATCACCCGGACAAATCTGTTCAAAGCAGCGGGAGCAGGAGCACCGGTGGTGAATATGACCAGTGCCTATGGCGGTATCCGATGGCAGACAGGCATGAGCCGTCAGTTCCAGTATGAGCAGACACAGAGTCGTATAGGGCGAGACCTTTGGAACGGCGTGGAATTGTATATGGAAAACTCTCCCTTGTTCAAACTACCACATGTCACAACGCCTGTGTTGATTATGCACAATGATAACGATGGGGCTGTACCATGGTATCAAGGCATTGAGATGTTCATGGGACTCCGCCGACTGGGCAAGCCAGCATGGCTCTTGGAATATAATGGGGAAGAGCACAATCTGAAGGAACGACGGAATCGTAAGGATCTTACCATCCGACTTCAGCAGTTCTTCGATCACTACCTCAAGGGAGAGCCGATGCCCGCATGGATGAAAAAGGGTGTTCCCACATCGAGAAAGGACACATACTTTGGCTTCGAGAATGCGGAATAATATTATTCATGTTTCCTTGCTTCAAAGATGAACTTGATAGGCTACAATCTGTGCGGCAGTTGTGCACTTTCAGTGCTGCCGCATGGCATCACTTTTTCTGGTACGTTGCACACTTAGTGCAGAGGCTTTGCACACTTTGTGCAGATACCTTGCACACTTTGTGCAAACGTCTTGCACTCTTTGTGCAACACCTCTGCACTATTTCTGCCACAATCCGCTTTCTAAAGCCCCCCTTCTTCTACGTACTACAAAGGCTCAGTGAATGAAACATACGAAACTTGAATAACAATAGCAACCCCATTCAGGCTTCATTTTAAGAAAACTGAATTTTTTTTCCTTCCGCGTGCAAGATTTTAAGTTTTTGTCGTTTATTAGATAGAAAGAATTATAAGGAGTATGAAGAAAATGTATTTATTAATGATGGGTTTGATGGCCTGTGTATGTCTGACAACCCAGTCGTGCGCTCAGGCGGATGATGACGATATCAATTACAACGCCCCTTCTTACGATTCATCCTTGGGAATGCCGGGTGAGTTCCATGGCTATTGGATCGTGTGTGATACACAGACCGATAGCTGTGTGATGAGATACGATGGTCAGGTGTTCTCCTTTTCCAAGTTGCCTATTGAAACTATTATGGACTATTTCGATTTTTATATAAGGAATGGCTATTTCCTACAGGGGTGTATAGGACTCGACGGGAGCCAGTTTCATGGTAATAACGCGACAGGCTCCGAAAAAGTCCAAATAGAGGCTGGTCCTATGGTTGTCCTTCCTACTGTAGTGGGTTACTCAGAGAGTAATCTCTATTTTAATACTTCTATACAAGTGTATGATAATGCTGTTGAAGAGAATTATTCCAACATGTATTATAGCTTTTGTACCAAAGTAGGAGATAAGACGACGTCCTATCGTTTTTTGTTTGATAAAGAGACCTACGGTGTATATAATTGGGAGCGGAAGTCACGAGTCATCAAATTTAACATTAAGGAAATCAGCATCATCACGCCAGGGCAGCGAGAAAACAATGTAACTTTAAGCCCGATGATGGAACTGATATTTGTATCTAAAGACTGACTGTGGAGACAGAGGAACAGTTGTTACAAAGGATACGACAGGGGGAATGCGGAGCGCAGCGAAGACTGTATGAGCGTTTTTCCGGCTACCTGATGGCAGTGTGCCTTCGGTATCTTTCCGACAGGGAGGCTACAGAAGATGTACTGCAAGACTGTTTCGTAAAAATCCTTACTTCCATCGGACGGTTTGAGTATCGAGGGGAGGGATCCCTGAAGGCTTGGGTGACCCGCGTTGCTGCCAATGAATCGTTGAACTACCTTCGGCAACATGAACGGATAGAACTGGTGGAGGAAATCCCTGATGAGATGGAAGAAGAGGAGCCGGATGTGGGAAATGTTCCCCTCGAACTGTTGCAACGGATGATCGAGGAGTTGCCTGTGGGCTATCGGGCGGTGTTCAATCTCTACGTTTTTGAGCAGATGAGTCATAAGCAGATAGCCAAGGTGTTGGGAATTAAGGAGAGCACTTCGGCATCACAATATTTCAGAGCCAAGAAGCTATTAGCAAGACGAATAAGGAATTACATAAATCAACAATCAAAATGAACGAGAAAGAGTGGACATCAAAGCTTCGCGAGCGGATGGCAGACTATGAAGAGGCTGCCCCGGAGAACTTGTGGGGACGGATTGAGGGTGCTCTTTCCGAGAAGCACTCCAATATTGCTGAGACCGTACCAGTGAAGAAGGCAAAGGTGATGTCGTGGCGTTGGTGGGCGGCTACGGCTGCTGTCACCTTACTGCTGATCACAGGAGGAGGACTATTATATAAGTACGCGCGAGAGGAAACAAAGAACGTAGAACAGCTGGCACGACAAAATACGAAAAGGAAAGGGGGAGAGTCCGCCCCTGTCCTTTCTCAAGTGATGCCTGAACCGATTTCCAAGGAATCCTTCGTTTTGAATGGAACAGAAGGAAGTAATGATATCTTCGTTTTGAATGGAACAGAAGGAAGTAATGATATCTTCGTTTTGAATGGAACAGAAGAAAGTAAAGATATTGTGACAGAACAGGTAAAAGAGGAAAGTTTGAGAGAAAACGTGCTGGAGGAAAAACCAGCAGACACACGAAGCGATGATAGCGAGGAGCAACGGGAGCAGCAACGGCGTGTCCAAGCCATGCCGGCAGCTTCCCCTCGTTCCTCTATGAGTGATTCCCGGGATTACATGTCACACCGCAGGAAGTCATCTGGTCCCTCAGTCACACTCTTTGCCCAGAATATGATGGGAGGTGATGACATGCGCCACGATCCTGTGATGATGAATGCGGCCACGGCAGCCAAATATGAGAACGCTTATATGCAGGGCAATTCGTTAAGCACCCGTAGGGCAACTGGCTATCTCTATAACTTCGAAGAGATCACCAAGCACCATCAACCAGTGACACTGGGTCTGTCGGTATCGTATCCATTGAATTCCCGTCTTTCATTACTCTCCGGTATCACCTATACGAAACAGTCGTCTGATTTCATCCAGAAGATGAATAACAGCAGAGTGGTGAATGAGCAACAGTTGTACTATGTAGGGGTACCTCTTAGGGTAAGATATCAGTTGATGTCGTGGAAAGGATTCACGTTGTATGGCACTGCCGGCGGGGCGGTTGACTTCAATGTAAAGGCCACCTATACAACAGAAGGTGCAAAGAGTCCTGGTAAGAAAGACCGCATGATGTTCTCTGTAGATGCCGCCGCCGGAGTGCAATATCATATTCTCCCGCAGATAGGAGTGTTTGTGGAGCCGGGCGTAAAATATTATTTCGATAACAAGAGTGGCGTGGAGAACTATTTCAAGGAACACCCAGCCCGTTTCAATTTGCAGATGGGTGTCCGCTTCGAAATGAACAAACGGTAGGTCGTGTCCTTTCCTGTTCTTCTCCTACGGTGGTAACGTGATAAAATATTTGGAAATAATACGGTCATTTTGTTGGCCGTATTTATTTTTTTTGTATATTTGCATTCGAAACAAGTTTTTTGCAGTTTAACTAAAATCACTTAATAAGCGAACAATAATAATAACATGAAAATCGGTCTATTTATTCCTTGCTATGTGGATGCCGTATATCCAGAGGTCGGTGTTGCCACATACAAACTCTTGAAGAGTCTTGGCTTGGATGTGGAATATCCGCTGAATCAGACATGCTGTGGACAGCCCATGGCGAACGCTGGTTTCGAGAAACAGGCTATTCCCTTGGCAGAGAAGTTCGAGGACAAATTCAAGGGTTTCGATTATGTTGTTGCTCCATCAGTGAGCTGTACGGCATTTGTGAAGATTAACTATCCGCGCCTGCTTCAGGGAAAACATGAATGTACCACGTCCGACAAGATCATGGATGTGGTTGAGTTCCTGCATGATGTGGTGAAGGTGGATAAGCTCCCAGGTAAGTTCCCGCACAAGGTGAGTTTACATAACTCCTGTCATGGCGTGCGTGAACTGGGCCTGAGTTCTCCCAGTGAACATCATGAGAAAAAATTCAATAAGATCAAGGACTTACTGGAGTTGAAGGAGGGTATAGAAGTTGTTGAGCCAGAACGTCCAGACGAGTGTTGTGGCTTCGGCGGAATGTTCTCTGTGGAGGAGACTGCTGTTTGTGAGCAGATGGGTAAGGATAAGGTAAAACGTCACATGGATACGGGCGCAGAGTATGTTACAGGTCCCGACTGTTCTTGTCTGATGCACATGGCTGGTGTTGCCAAGAAGCAGAATCTGCCTGTCAAGTTTATCCATGCAGTACAGATTCTGGCTGCCGGAATCTGATTTACTTTTCGTGAAAACGAAATATCGGTATAACGAAATGTCATAATAACGAAACAACGATCAATTATGAGTACAGCACATAGTAACGCGGCGAAAGAGTTCTTAAAGAACCAAAAATATGCGAGCTGGCACGATGCAACGTTCTGGTCGGTTCGTTCCAAGAGAGATAAAATGGCCTACGGGTTAGAGGAGTGGGAGCAGTTGCGTGAGAAAGCTTCGCAGATCAAACGCCACACGATCACTCATCTTGACGAGTATCTGGACCAGTTTGCTACCAATGCCGAGAAGAATGGATGTATCGTGCACTGGGCAAAGGATGCTGATGAGTTCAATGAGATAGTGTATGGTATCCTGAAAGACCATGATGTGAAGAAGATTGTCAAGAGTAAGTCGATGCTTACCGAAGAATGTGAGATGAACCCTTATCTGGAGGCTCATGGCATAGAGGTGGTGGAGACAGACTTGGGAGAGCGTATCATCCAGTTGAAGGGACAGAAACCCAGTCATATCGTGATGCCTGCCATTCACCTGAACCATGATGATGTGGGTGAGCTCTTCGAGGAGAAACTGGGAACAGAGAAGGGAAACCATGATCCTACCTACCTTACTTATATGGCACGTCTGAGTCTGCGCAATGAGTTCCTGACAGCAGATGCCGGTATGACAGGTGCAAACTTCGGTATTGCGGAGACGGGTGACATCGTGGTGTGCACCAACGAAGGTAATGCAGATATGTCCACATCGTGTCCGAAACTGCATATCGCAGCTATCGGCTTGGAGAAAGTGATTCCTAACTATGATAGTCTTGCTGTCTTCCAGCGTATGCTTTGTCGTGCAGGAACGGGTCAGCCCACCACCACCTACACCTCTCATTTCCGTAAAGCTCGTCCCACGGCCAAGAATATGCATATCGTATTGGTAGATAACGGTCGCAGTGAGTGGATCGCCAATCCCGAGCATTGGGAGGTGTTGAAGTGTATCCGCTGTGGCAGTTGTATGAATACCTGTCCCGTCTATCGTCGTTCTGGTGGTTATTCCTACTCATATTTTATTCCCGGTCCTATTGGAATAAACCTGGGTATGCTTCGTGATAAGGAGAAACACAGTGGTAACGTGAGTGCTTGCACCCTCTGCCTGAGTTGTCAGACTGTTTGCCCGGTGAAACTCAATCTCGGCGATCAGATCTATCAGTGGCGCCAGCAGTTAGATGACTTCGGTACGGCCAACCCACAGAAGAAGCTGATGTGCAAGGGTATGGGTGTGCTTTTCGGTAGCAGCGGTGTCTATAACACGGCCATGAAGTTTGCTCCTTTAGCCAATTGGGTTCCCAGTGCTTTGATGCAGAGTGGTATTAACCCGTGGGCTCAGAGCGGTCATAAGATGATGACTTTCCCCAAGAATTCGTTCCAGGAACTTTGGCGGAAGGGTAAAGTGAAATGATTTGCAATGGGTAATTGATAACTGACAATTAATAAGCGTATGAGTACAAAAGAAGAGATTCTGTCAAAGTACAGAAAAAATATACAGCAAAGGTTTGAAATGCCTGATCTGACCGACATCAAGGGTATCACCTATCCGGATCCTTTGGTGCAGTTTATCTCCATGACACAATCGGTAGGAGGTAAGGTGGTGGAGATGGAACCGGGACAGAATATCAACGATCTGATCAAGGAATTGTACCCGGATGCCAAGGAGATAGCCAGTAATCTGCCTGAAGTAACCATTGCCACCCGTAACCCAGATACTGTGGGTTCACCACAGGCATTGAATGGGACGGATGTAGGGGTGATCGAGGGAAAATTCGGTGTGGCAGAGAATGCCTGCGTATGGGTCCCCCAACAGATGGAAGAAAAGGCCGTGTGTTTCATCTCTGAGAATCTGGTGATCTTATTGAAGAAAAGCGAGATCGTCAACAATATGCATGAAGCCTATAAGCGTATAGAGTTCAATGACTACGGTTATGGGACATTTATCAGTGGACCGTCAAAGACCGCCGACATCGCGCAGGTCTTGGTGATGGGGGCACAGGCCGCTCGTTCGGCTACCGTAGTGTTGATTCCGTAGAGAAGTGACTCAAGAGGTCGGCAACAAGTTCGACCTCTTTTTTTGTCAAAGCTTGATGACAGGGAATACTGAGTTCCTGGTCGTGGATTCGTTCTGTTATCGGAAAGGAGTACGTATTCCATTTCCGATAGCATTTTTGTTTGTGCGGGGGGATAGGGTAGTGAATCTGTGTCTGTACACCGTTCGTTTCCAGATACTGCTGCAGTTCATTCCGTTTTGCACAGAGCAGGGGGAAGACGTGATAGACACTGGATGAGTCGGTGGGCAGTGTGATTCCCGGATTCTGGATATGTGTCAGATAATATCGGGCAATGTCCCGGCGCCGTTGGTTTTCTTTGTCTAAATACTTCAGTTTGACGTCGAGGATGGCTGCTTGCAGTTCATCCATCCTGGAGTTTCGTCCTATATAATCAAAGACATATTTTCTGGATGAACCGTAGTTTCCGATGGATGCAATGGTGCGAGCCAATTCCTGATCGTTTGTGGTGACAGCACCGGCATCTCCCAGAGCTCCTAAGTTCTTTCCCGGATAGAAGCTGTGAGCAGCGGCATCGCCAAGTGACCCCGTCCGTTTCAATGGAGAATGATCACTTGACAATTGGCAGGAACTTGCTTCTTGCCCATTGTCCATGGGCAGGCGACACCCATGTGCCTGTGCATTGTCCTCTATGAGCTTCAGTTGATGTTTTTTGCATAGCCTGCCGATCTTCTCTGTAAAGGCACATCGCCCATAGAGATGGACAATCATCACGGCTCTTGTTCGCGGGGTAATGGCTTCTTCTATCAGACTGTCATCAATCTGGAAAGTGTCAATCGATGGTTCCACAAGGATGGGGGTGAGCCCACACTCGGTAATGGAGAGGATGGAGGCGATATAAGTGTTGGCAGGTACGATGACTTCATCTCCTTTCTGCATCACCCCCATCTCCATATAGGCTCGAAGTATCAGAGTGAGTGCATCGAGTCCGTTGCCGCAGCTGATACAATGACGGCTACCGATATAATCGGCATAGTGCTCTTCGAACAACTGGGTCATCTCTCCTTTGAGATACCACCCGCTGTCGAGTACATGCATCATAGCTTGTCGGATCTCTTCGCCATGAGCATCATTGATCCTTTTCAGGTCCAGGTATTTGATCATAGCGTCCATTCGTATGTATCATAACAGACTCCCCTTCCTCCGAAGCCTTCCTTCTGATGGATGAGGTTCTCATTCAGCTTGTCACCATGTTCCTCTGTTGATTTCCCGAAATCGAAAAACACCTGACAGTGATCCATTTCGTGAAGCAGGTGGTGCATGATCAAGTCGAGAGCACCAGTCTTTTTTCCTTCATCATCAGTAGCAATATACTGGGAGTGGATCACGATGGGTGTGAGGTAGAGTAGCATGCCGCCGATGAGTCGCCCATGATGGTAGGCACCAACCAGTTGAATGTTATCGGGGAAACGTGATTGTAACAGTCGTATCTCCCCGATCGTGTGAACAGGCTTTAACCCGTATTTGTGGAATAGGTTCTGTGACAGGATCTGCCAGAATGCCTCATAGTCATCGGTCATTCGAACCGTAATACCATTTCTCTTGGCTTTCATGACGCATCGTTTGCGCAGTGTTGACCATTTTGTGGGGTGAGGAATCAGGATACAGGTGGAGATCTCCTTGGCAGTCATCTGCCCCCGGCACTCGTTATAGATAGCGAACAGATCTTCTTCCGCCGGTATGCGGTGGTATATCCATGGAGTGGGGCGGTAGATGATACGGCGGATGCCCGCACTACGGTAATAGTCGTTCAGGAGATGAAAGAGTTTGACGGTGTTGGCAGCAGTGGCCTTCTCATCCATAATGAGTCCCCCGTATGTCAGTCCTTGGTGAGAACACAGAATGCCATCGCTGACATTAGCAGGAAGAAGGGCATAGAGTCTTCCTTTGAGATAGCACATGACAGAGTGGTCGTGGAACCGGTCGGCATGGTAATCCATATACTGGCGATCAAAGAGGAAAGTCCCATTCTTCGACTGCTTCACGAACCGATTCCACTCTTCGGCTTTATCAGGTGTATATCGTCTTATCTCGAACATCCCACGTATTTTAGGAACTCATCGTAATCATAGATATAGTCATCTTCATCAAAATGCTCGGATGCCAGGACCAGACAGACGGCACCCGATGAGAAATCATCGAGCGTGCGCCATGTGTTGACATCGATCAACAATCCCTGGTAGGGATGGTTCAGCAGCACTGTTTTGCGCTCATGACCATTGTCGAGCGTCACATGGAAAGAACCGCTCAGAGCCACGACAAACTGTTTGAGCCTTTTATGTGCATGACCGCCACGACTCTCTCCGCCGGGCACGTCATACACCCAGTAGGCACGTTTGATCTCAAAGGGCACCATGTCTTTCCCTTCCGCCACTGTCAAGTTACCGCGTGGATCCGTGATCTTGGGCAAGTCAATGATTTTGATCTCCATTGTTCTTACGGTCGTTCCGTCTTATTTCTTCATATACGAGTCAGTTCCCAGTACCGTCTTTGCCAGTCGCTTGGCTTTGTCGCGTAGCGCATTGACATCGTCACCCACCTCACCGTAGCAGAGCACGACTCCCATACGACGACCTTTGTGGGCCTCAGGCTTTCCAAAGATGCGGATACGGGTGCGGTCTTCTCGCAGTGCTTCCTCCAGATGATAGTCGAGCAATGAACGGTCAACGGGCACTGCGGCCTCCTTGGGTGACAATATTACAGCGGAGGCACCTGCATGTTCCAGATGGATGGCAGGAATAGGCAGTCCCATTACGGCCCGGAAATGTAGTTCGAACTCCGAGAGGTTTGTGGTATGTCCCAAAGTTACCATACCCGTGTCGTGTGGACGTGGTGACAACTCAGAGAATATCACCTCACCCTGTTTGGTCAGGAAGAACTCAACCCCCCAGATACCTGCACCTGTCAGTGCTTTGGTTACTTCGTCAGCCATGTGTTGTGCTTGTTTCAAGGCAGCTTCGTCAATCTGATAAGGTTGCCACGATTCACGATAGTCACCCCCCTTCTGCACATGACCTATGGGTGGACAGAATAATGTTGGCCAACCGTGCTGCTGGGTCACGGTGAGCAATGTGAACTCCGACTCGAAATCGATGAATTCCTCGATAATCACTTCCTTTACGTCACCGCGACTGCCTTCCATTGCTTCCTGAAATGCTTGTTCCAGTTCCTCATCGTTGTGGACATAGCTCTGACCATGTCCGCTTGATGACATCAAAGGTTTCACCACACAAGGGAATCCGATCTCATCGGCGGCTTGTTTAAACTCCTCGAAAGTCTTGGCGTAGAAATATTTGGCAGTACGCAGTCCGAGTTCCTTAGCCGCAAGATCGCGGATGGCACGGCGGTTCATGGTATAGTTCACGGCACGTGCCGAGGGAACCACTTGGATGCCTTGCTCCTCAAACTGGAACAGACGTTCCGTTCTGATAGCCTCAATTTCTGGAACAATGAGATCAGGCTGGTGTTTCCTAACCACTGCCTCCAGGGCATCACCGTCGAGCATGTTGAACACTTCCCGTTCATCGGCTACCTGCATGGCAGGGGCATTATCGTAACGGTCGCAGGCAATGACATACTGTCCTGCTCGCATGGCAGCAATCACAAATTCCTTGCCCAGTTCACCTGAGCCTAATAATAAAATCTTCTTCATAATTGGAGGGTGCCGTAGTATGGCAGTTCATTGAACATTTAACGGTTTGCGTACATATTGTCGTAATATTTCTGGTAGTCGCCCGAGGTGACATTGTCGAGCCATTCTTGGTTGTCAAGATACCAGCGGACGGTTTTTTCGATTCCTTCCTCGAACTGCAGACTGGGTTCCCAACCAAGTTCCTTCTGCAGTTTCGTAGAGTCGATGGCATAACGCAGATCATGACCGGCACGGTCGGTGACAAAAGTGATAAGATCCATGTCCTCCCCTTCTTTGCGCCCTAACAGACGGTCAACAGTCTTGATCACCACTTTGATGATGTCGATGTTCTTCCATTCATTGAAGCCGCCGATGTTGTAGGTCTCGGCAATTTTCCCCTCATGGAAGATCAGGTCGATGGCACGGGCATGATCTTCCACGAACAGCCAGTCGCGCACATTCTCTCCTTTGCCATATACAGGCAATGGTTTGCGGTGACGGATATTGTTGATAAAAAGTGGAATCAGCTTCTCTGGGAACTGATATGGCCCATAGTTGTTTGAGCAGTTGGTCACGATGACGGGCATGCCATAAGTGTCATGATAGGCACGTACAAAATGGTCGGAAGATGCCTTGGCTGCACTATAGGGAGAGTGAGGATTGTACTTTGTGGTCTCCAAGAAAAACTTGTCTCCGTATGCCAGATGGTGTTCTGCCGATGATGCTGTGGTGGTAAACGGTGGCTCGATGCCTTCGGGATGTGTCAGTTCCAAGGCGCCATACACCTCATCGGTAGAGATATGGTAGAAACGCTTACCTTCGTATTTCTCAGGAAGACTCTCCCAATAGAGTTTCGCAGCCTGCAGCAAAGACAGCGTTCCCATCACGTTGGTTTTGGCGAAGGTGAAGGGATCCTTGATGGAACGATCCACATGACTCTCTGCTGCCAGATGGATGATACCATCCACCTTCTTGTCCTGCATCAGCTGGTAGAAGGCATCGAAGTCGCAGATGTCCATTTTCACAAACTCGTAGTTGGGCTTGTCCTCAATGTCCTTGAGATTTGCCAGGTTACCTGCATACGTCAGCTTGTCGAGGTTGATGATGTGGTAATCGGGATATTTGTTCACAAACAGGCGCACCACATGACTTCCAATAAAGCCTGCGCCACCGGTAATAACAATCGTTCTTTTCATATCTTAATCAATTTCAAATTCATTTAAATATCTCCTTTTCATTTCTTATCTCGTAAAGTGATCACTTCCAAATCTTTGAAATCCTTTCCGTCGATGGCCAGTCGGACGAGTGTGCGCTCTTGATGCCAGCCTTGGATACCAGCGGCACCTGGGTTGATGTGCAACAGTCCGAGTGTCTTGTCGTATTTCACCTTGAGGATATGCGAATGACCGGCGATGAAGAGTTGAGGCGGGTTGGAATAGAGCGTGCTCCTGATGGAGGCATCGTAGTTGCCCGGGTAACCGCCGATATGCTTGATGAGCACATCCACGTCCTCGCACTTAAACCGGTTCAGTTCGCGATACATCAGTCTGAGGTCACCACCGTCGCAGTTTCCGCAGACGGCACGGAACGGGCGGAACTCGGCCAACCGTTCTGCCACCTCCACGCTGCCGATATCACCGGCATGCCAGATCTCGTCGCAGGGCTCAAAGTAGTGCAGGTATTTGTCATCCCAATAGCTATGGGTGTCGCTGATGATGCCGATTTTCTTCATGTCACAGCAGGAATCGTTGTTCGATAAACGTTTTGATAAGCTCCTCGGTTTTCTTCAGTCCTAAGACAGATGAGTTCACACAGAGGTCATAACTCTCTGCATGTCCCCATTTCTTTCCTGTATAGTAGTTGTAGTACGAGGCCCGTGCACTCTCTTTGTTTCTCAGGATCTTCCGGGCCGTCTCTTCATCGCATTCATGCCTTTCTGCCACAGCCTTCAGTCGGTCTTCCATATTGGCCGTGATGAAAATGTTCACCGTATCTTTCCGTTCCCGCAGCACATAGTCGGCACATCGTCCGATAAACACGCAAGACCCATCCTCGGCGGCTTTCTTGATGGCATCGCTCTGGAACTGGAACAGACTCTCTTGTGAGAAGCGGCTGTTGTAGAAATTGTTGTCGCCTACATGAGGTGCATGCAAGTGGAACAGGGATTTCATGAATCCTTTCTGTTCATCGTTCTGTTCGAAGAAAGCTTCCGAGAAACCACTCTCCTTTGCAGCTAAGTTCAGCAGTTCCTTATCGTACAGCTTACAGTCGAAATCTTCTGCCAGCAGTTTGGCGATGATACGTCCGCCAGACCCTAACTGCCTCCCCACATTGATGATGATGTGATTATTGCCCATTGGTAAGTGCTTTATGTTGTAGTTTGAATTGACGCATATATCTAATCATGATGATCCAGGTGACGATGAAGGCCACGGTATCACTGGCAGGTAGTGATGCCCACACGCCATTCACACCCATGATAGGGGGTAAGATGATCAGTAGGGGCAGCAGGAAGATCATCTGGCGCGAGAGCGAGAGGAAGATGCTGATCTTGGCCTTGCCGATGGATTGGAAGAAATTTGTGATCACTGCCTGCGAGCCTATCAATGGGAAAGCCAGCATGTTGATGCGGATACCGAGTGCCGACTTTTCAATTAGTTCTGTATCGGTAGTGAACAGTCGAGCGCAGGGGTATGAAAGGAATTCTCCTACCAGCCAGCCCACAATCATGATGAAGGTGGCGGAGATCATCGACAGGTTCAATACCTTCAGCATCCGGTCGAACTGCATGGCTCCGTAGTTATACCCAGCGATGGGCTGCATTCCTTGGTTAATGCCCATCACGATCATGAAGAAGAAGAAACCGATGCGGTTGGCGATACCATAGGCACCCACGGCCAGGTCGCCGCCATATCTCACGAGGGCGGTATTGATGAAGATCACGATGATGCACGAACAGGCATTCATCGCCAAGGGAGAGATGCCGATGGCGAGGATGTTCTTGATGATAGCCTTGTCGAGCTTGTAGATGCCCCGTTGGAAATGCAGCAGTTCGTTCGGGTTCGTGAACAGTTTGATCTGCCAGCAAAGTGCGGTGATCTGAGAGAGGATGGTGGCGAGGGCGGCTCCGCGGATCCCCATGTCGAAGGTATAGATGAACAGGGGGTCGAGAGCGGTGTTCAGTACAACGGTGAAGATTGTGGCATACATCGCGTGCTTGGGCTTAGAGGCTGCTCTTAGTAGGGCGTTCATACCGAAGTAGAGATGGGTGAACACATTACCCAGCAGGATCACCACCATATACTCATGAGCATAGGGAAGGGTGTTGTCGGTGGCACCGAAGAACCGCAGGATCGGGTCAAGAAATATCAGGCAGAGGGCACCGAAGATGACTCCCGTGATAATCTTCAGCACCACGGAGTTGCCTAAGATACGCAGGGCCATGGAATAGTCTTTCTGTCCCAGCTTTACCGACAGGTAGGTAGAGGCTCCCACACCAATGCAGGCACCGATGGCACCACTGAGGTTCATGAACGGAAAGGTGATAGCCAAGCCCGAGATGGCCAGTGGTCCCACTCCCTGTCCGATGAAGATGGAGTCAACCATATTATATAAGGATGAGGCCACCATAGCCACAATTGCGGGTATGGCATATTGCATCAGCAGACCGCCCACGGGTTTCGTCCCCAATTCCAATGTCGCTTTTTTGTTGTCCATATCGAGTGCAAAGATACAATAATTAATTGACAAATCATCTGATTGACGTGTTTTTTGTTTTGAGTTTTGCATATATGCAGTTTTATTATTACTTTTGCAAGCAAAGAAAAAACGTAAGGATGAGGAAAAGAACGATCTTACAGGCATTGGCCATCGCTTTGTTGGTGCTTTTTGTCAACGGACCGAATGTCGTATCACTGATTATCGTGCTCGTCGGTGAGCTTCTTTTGGCCGTTTTCGCCTATAAGCAGAAAGAGAAGAAGGACGAAAAAGTGGAGGAACCGCTGGCTCCTGCACATGAACTGCTTCAACTATATGGAGATCCTGATGACATTATCCTGCTGGATGCGGTGCGGGGGAACGAACTGAACCATCAGATCCTGGTCTATCGCGACCAACGGTGTTTCGTGGTTGAAGGCCAACCCCTGAACTGGCAGGATATCAAGAGTGTGACGTTTAACAACTATGCCACACCTTACGAGATTCCTGTCTATCAGATTGTGATAGCTACCACCCTGCGCGATCATCCTTTCATTCATCTCAGTGTGGGGCAGGACATCAGCTGGGCACGTGAAATCGTGATGGAGATGGAAAACTGGATCGAAGGAGAGGAGAAGGAGAGAAGATGAAGAAAGTGCTGACAATCATCGTCCTGCTGCTCTTCGTGATTACTTCGACAGCACGCAACACCGACAGAGTGAAGTTCCCCGGTGGAAAATGCTACATGCTACGGGTGCAGTTGTGTGACAAGCAAGGAACGACTTTCAGTCTTGACCATCCCGAGGATTTCCTCTCGCAGCGAGCCATAGAACGCCGACAGCGGCAACGGTTAGCCATCGATAGTACTGACCTGCCGCTATGTGCCCGTTATGTGCAGGCTGTGGAAGCCACGGGGGTGGAGACGGTTGCCGTGAGCAAATGGAACAACACGATGTTGGTGCGGGTACGAAAGCTTGACGTGATGAAAACCCTCTTGCGACTACCTTTCGTGACTCATGTGACGAAGGTCTGGACTTCTCCCGACTCGATAGAACGTCGCAAGCCCCGTCCTCACTACCGGACGACGTTTAATAAATGGGACCACCTCGACGAGAACCCCGAGGGCGTTACCTATGACCAGATAGAGATGCTCGGTGGCAATCGCTTGCATAAACAGGGGTATCGGGGACGGGACATGGTGATCGCTGTGCTCGACGGTGGTTTCATGAATGCCGATGTGATCCCTGTGCTGACCAGAATCCGTCTGCTGGGATCGGTTGACTTTACCCATGCAGTGAACAAGGAGAGTATTTTCAACGGTATTGATCACGGGACGATGGTGCTCTCGACGATGGCTGCGAACGAACCGGGAATGTTCGTCGGCACGGCTCCCGATGCCGGCTACTGGCTGCTACGCTGTGAGGATACACAGACGGAACAGATGGTGGAGGAGGATTACTGGGCTGCCGCCGTGGAGTTTGCCGACAGCGCCGGTGTAGATGTGATCAACAGCTCATTGGGCTACCATCATTTCGACGACCCTTCGCAGAACTATCGGTATTGTCAGTTAGACGGTTCTTCCACGTTGATCTCTCGTACCGCCTCCATGGTGGCACAGAAGGGGATGATCTTGGTGAACAGTGCTGGCAACGACGGCATGGGCACCTGGAAGAAGATCAACGTGCCAGCCGATGCGAAAGACATCATCACAGTGGGGGCAGTGAGCGCAAATAGGGAGAATGCAGCCTTCAGTGGTATCGGTCCGACAGCCGACGGCAGGGTGAAACCTGATGTGATGGCAATGGGAAGTCCTACATCGGTCATCACCGGACGGGGGGTGATCAGTAAGGATATCGGAACTTCGTTCTCCGCTCCTCTGGTGACGGGCTTGATTGCTTGTCTGTGGCAGGCCTTCCCCCATAAGACGGCTTTGGAAGTAATGGACATGGTGCGGCAGAGCAGTGATAACGTGGAATGTCCTGATAATATCTTTGGCTACGGCATTCCGAATTTTTGGAAAGCGTATCAGAAGATGAGAGATGAAAGATGAGATGAATAAGACACTTACTCTATACGAACTCAACTCATTGGTACGCGAGACCATCGAGCTGGAACTCAATCAGGAATATTGGGTGGAGGCAGAGATCTCGGAGGCTCGCGAGGTGAGAGGTCATTGTTATCTGCAACTGGTGCAGTATGACAATGGAGGAGCCACTATGGGCAAGGATTACGGGAATCGGGTTACGCAGCGCAGAACTCCCGTGGCTCAGGCTGCTGCCAAATGCTGGCAATCGTCATGGCAGCTGATTCGCCCTCACTTTGAGCGAGTGACGGGACAGCGGCTCCATGCTGGTATGAAAGTGCTGCTGAAGGTCTATGCGCAGTTCCACGAGACTTACGGTTTCTCTTGGATCGTTACGGATATCGACCCTACTTATACCATGGGCGATATGGCACGCAAACGACAGGAGATCATACGTGTGTTGAAAGAAGAGGGGGTGTTTGAACTGAACAAGGAATTGAAGCTCCCCATGTTCACTCAGCGCATTGCTGTGGTGAGCAGTGAGAATGCGGCAGGCTATGGTGACTTTGTGAACCAGTTAGAACAGAACGAATATGGCTTTAGTTTCCATACTCGTCTCTTCCCCGCAGTGATGCAGGGGGAACAGGTGGAGACAAGTATCATTGCTGCACTCGACAAGATCAACAGGTGTATAGACGATTTTGATTGTGTGGTGATTATCCGTGGTGGTGGTGCCGTGGCCGACCTTTCGGGGTTTGATACGCTGGCTTTGGCGGAGAACGTGGCGAACTTCCCGCTTCCTGTGATTACGGGAATCGGTCATGAGCGTGATGAGAGTATCTTGGACATGGTTTCCCATACCCGTGTGAAAACACCCACTGCTGCAGCGGCCTTCTTAGTGAGTCATCTGAAAGAGGTCTATGACCTGTTGGTAACAGCTCAGCAGGTGATTGTCTCGACAGTGCGTAGTAGAATGGATGTGGAGAAAATGCGCCTTACCCGTTTGACTGCTCATCTCCCTGCCCTTTTCTCACTGGTGAGAACCCGTCAGGAGGCTCGCCTTACCCGTTTGGAACAACAGTTGCTGAATATGATTCGAAGACGGATAGATATGGGGCGCAACAAAACAGAACGGTTGGAAGATTTGCTGAACCGATGCTGCGAACGGAAAATGATGAAGGAGCACCATCGGATGGAACTGCTTTCTCGGCGGATGGAAGCCGTGGATCCCATGCGACTGTTACAGCGAGGATACAGCATCACCTTATTTAAAGGAAAGAGTGTACGTAATGTTCACCTGCTGAAACCTGGTGATGAGATAGAAACGCGGGTTGAGAACGGTACCTTCCTGTCGGTGGTGAAGTCATGAATGTTGAATTATAATAAAAGGTATGATGGAAAAGAAAATGACATACGAAGAGGCGATGCGCCAGATAGAGCACATCGTTGCAAAAATGGAGAATGATGAACTTGACATCGATGAGATGGGTGAGCAGTTGAAAAAGGCTCAGCAACTCATCAAACTCTGCAAGGCCAAACTGACCAAGACAGAGGAGGAAATCCAAAAGATTCTGTCGGAAGACGAGTAGTCTCGCCTTCCCACAGAATTAGAAATAGATACCGATGGAAACAGACTTATTTTTCCGTCTATCATTGAGCTATTATTAATAACGCAAAGTTAGGTTTTTCCTTTAAACCGACAAGAAAAAAGTGTTAAAAGCGATTTTTTGTTAAATATTGTTGCTTAAACGCAGGATTTTGATTACTTTTGCAAGCAAATAAGAACGATTATCATTAAAATGACAATAGCAAAATGAAGAATTTAGATTGGTCGAGTCTGTCGTTCGGTTATATGCCGACTGACTACAACGTTCGCTGTTACTATCGCGATGGAAAATGGGGCGAGATCGAAGTTTGCTCCGATGAGTATCTGAAAATCCATATGGCAGCTACCTGTCTGCATTACGGACAGGAGGCCTTCGAGGGACTAAAGGCTTATCGTTGTCCAGATGGAAAGGTGCGTGTATTCCGTATGGAGGAGAATGCCGCCCGTCTGCAGAGTACATGCCGCGGCATTATGATGCCCGAGGTCTCTACGGAGCTGTTCTGTGAGATGGTAAAGAAAGTGGTACGACTGAATCAGGAATGGATTCCCACCTATGAGAGCGGAGCCACGCTTTACATTCGTCCGCTGCTCATCGGAACAAGTGCACAAGTGGGCGTTCATCCCGCAAAGGAATATTGCTTCCTGATCTTCGTCACTCCGGTTGGGCCTTACTTCAAGGGGGGCTTCTCCAGCAATCCCTATGTGATTGTTCGCGACTATGACCGCTCTGCTCCCTTAGGCACAGGTAAATATAAGGTAGGTGGAAACTATGCTGCCAGTTTGTTTGCCAATAATCTGGCACATGAGAAGGGATATGCCTGCGAGTTCTACCTCGATGCCAAGGAGAAGAAATATATGGATGAGTGCGGTGCTGCCAATTTCTTCGGTATCAAGGACAACACATATATCACTCCGAAGTCAACCTCTATCCTGCCATCTATCACCAACAAGAGTCTGATGCAAGTGGCAGAAGACTTAGGTATGAAGGTGGAACGTCGTCCTATTCCCGAAGAGGAGTTGGAGACCTTCGAGGAGGCTGGCGCATGCGGAACAGCTGCTGTGATCAGTCCGATATCCTATATCGACGACCTTGATACAGGAAAGCGTTATGACTTCGGTCCGGAACCTGGTCCGATGTCCAAGAAACTCTTCGATACACTACGTGGTATTCAGTATGGTACCATCGAGGATAAGCACGGATGGACTACCGTGGTGATAGAGTAATTTAGTGAAGAGTAATTAAGTGAAGAATGAAGAGTGAAGAGTGAAGAATTTGCTGCCGCACCAGTCACTTATGTCAATAGCCACAGCGGCAGCAAATCCTTCACTTTTCACTCTTCACTCTTCACTCTTCACTCTTCACTCTTCACTCTTCACTCTTCACTCTTCACTTTTCACTCTTTTTTCTCCCTTGTGTAATCAAATGTAATCATTTTCTTGTGGCAAAAGGGCTTTTTCTCTACTTTTGCCGACGAAATCCGACGGGATCCGGACTCGTTGCGTTTCATCCACAGAAAGGCTGTGGATTCATTACTCACCTTTTAAAAACAAAGAAAATGAAAATGACAAAGATTTTTTTAGCGGCTCTCGCAGCCTGTGTGATGACAGTCAGTGCACATGCACAAGTAAATAACCGGCAGGATAAGGCCTCTCAGGGTAAGATTTATGATCAGGTGGAGCAGATGCCTACTTTCCCTGGCGGAACTCAGGAGTTCTTCAAATATTTCGGTCATGAAATGAAATACCCCAAGGATGCCTTTGAAAAGAAGATCAGTGGGAAAGTTGTTGTTGACTTCGTTGTCGAGAAAGATGGATCCATCAGTAACGTGAAGATCAACAAAAGCATCTATCCTTCCTTGGATGCTGAGGCCAAACGGGTGGTAGAGGCCATGCCCAAATGGAATCCTGGCAAGCAGGATGGGAAACTGGTTCGTGTGAAGTTTACAATGCCGGTATCGTTTAGCCTTGACTGATCGGATGAGAGTATTACCTTATATATTACTCACATTGGTCGGACTGTTGTCGGGTTGCTCTCATGAGCAATCCGACACCTATCGCTATCTTCTCGATGTGGAGAGGATGGTCTCGAAAGAACCTAACCGTGCCATGCAGATGATCTATGCGATGGAGGTGGCGAACCGGAAAGTCGAAGCCTGGCATGCTATCCATGACATGGAATGTGAACGTTTGGAAACGGAGGTGGACTCCGCATTGTTCGGATTGCTCTACACCGAGGTGATCCATAAGATCGGTATGGAGATCCGTGATGATTCCCTCATAGCCATGAGCACACGGTATTATGAGAAGGAAGGGGATCGTGACCGACTGGCTCGGTCGCTGCTCCATCTGGGTATCACTCACCAGAGTAATGACCGTTGGCGCGAAGCGGTAGCGTGTCTGAAGCGGGCAGAGGAACTGTCTGTTGAGATGGACGACAGTATCTTCTCGTATGATGTGTGTGATGCCATCGGCCATCTGAATGAGACGGCAAACTGCAAAGACCTGATGCTTACTTATTATCAACGAGCATTGGCTTGGGCCGACATGATGGGGAACGACAGCTTGAAAGTGCTAACCTTGAACAAGATGATTCGAGCCCAGGTTCATCTCGGTATGGTTGACAGTGCTCGTGCTTATATCACGCAGGCACAGCCCTTGCTTTCCAGCCTCACGCCACAGCTGCGGTCGGATCTTCTTGCCAGTATCGGCAGCTTTGCACTGATTGAGCAAGATACGGTAAAGGCTACCAGGTATCTGACGCAGGCCCTCCAACTCTTTCCCAATGACTATGCAGCTAAGCTGATGGGCGATGTGATGGAAGGGCAGGGAAAGATGAAAGAGGCCACCGATTACTGGTTTGAGGCGTTGAATACCGATCATGTGCAAGTGAAGATTGAGGCGTATGAGAAACTGGTGGACTATTACAAGCATCATGAGGAATGGCGGGCTCTCGACTTGAGTGACCATCTGAATCATCTCTATCAAAACATGCGGAGCAATGACAAAGCAGAGACGATTGCTGCCTTGCAGAAAGAGTATGACAGTCGTATGGAACGGCACCGTTCTGCGCGAAGACTGATCATCCTCACGGCAGTGATTCTCGTACTCGTCGTTGCCATCGTGCTGTTTGTCTATTACCATCGTCGGAAGATGAGGGCATATCAGGTAGTGCAGGACCGTATTAAAGTGCTGCAGGACCAGCTCTCAGAGAAGAAGGAGAAGGAGTCGGTGGCCGATATGCAACTGATGGATACGCTGCTCAACGATACTACGGTATATTACTTCCACAGGATGGCCAGTGGGGGAAGGGTACCTGATAATGCCCAGTGGAAAGAGTTGTATGACCTGATACAGCGTGTGCTTCCCGATTTCCTTCCATCGGTGAACAGGAATGGACTGCTCACCGAACGGGATTTACGTATCTGTATGCTGATCAAGTTGCGTTTCGTTCCCACGGAAATCGCTACGCTGATAGGATTGTCACCGCAGTCGGTCACCAATAGTCGTACGCGCCTGCTTCGTACGATCTTCGGAGTGAAGGGCGGCGCAAGAGATTTCGATGCCAGAATCCAACAGCTGAAAGACTGAGGCTTACCGTTTTGATGCTGAAAGATGGATTAACCATCCCTGATATTTGTATTTGTCGAAACTATTCATTACCTTTGCAGCCAAATATTGGTATCTATGGGTAAGGGAAAACTGGCGAAGTTCGCTGATATGGAACGTTATGAGAATGTGTTTCAGTATCCGTTCTCTGTAGTTGACAATGTTCCTTTCGACATGAAGGGGCATTGGCGTGAGATGTATTTCCATAACGATCATCCCATCGTGTTAGAGCTGGGATGCGGCAAGGGAGAGTATGCGGTGGAACTGGCTCGACGGTTCCCTGAGAAGAATTTCATTGGAGTGGATATCAAGGGAGCACGGATGTGGACAGGTGCTACGCAGGCCTTGAACGACGGATTGAAGAATGTGGCATTCCTGCGTACGAATATCGAGATCATCGACCGCTTCTTTGCCGAGGATGAAGTGCAGGAGATCTGGCTTACTTTCAGCGATCCGCAGATGAAAAATCCGCGCAAACGTCTGACCTCTTCTTTCTTTTTAGAACGTTATCGTCGTTTCTTGATCAACGGAGGGATTATCCATCTGAAGACGGATTCGAATTTCCTCTTTACCTATACCACTTGTCTGGTGGAGAAGAATCAATTGCCTTTGCTTTTACGTACAGAAGACCTCTACGGATCGGAGAATCCTGATGAGGTGGCTTCCTCTATCCAGACTTATTATGAGAATATGTGGATTGAACGCGGACTGAACATTCGGTATATGAAATTCCTACTGCCTCGGAATGGTGTGCTGGAGGAACCGGATGTTGAAATACCTTTGGATGATTACCGCAGCTATCGGCGCGATAAACGGAGTCCCAAGGAAACAGCGAAGTAGAGCTTTCAAGTATATAAACGCAGATATATTATAGTAAAACAATGAAAAAGATTCTATTAATTGTGGCTGCCATCATGATGGCTACCATGAACATCTATGCACAGGAAGAGACTAAACCTGTTTATCTCACTACGGAGGAGTTGCCAGACCTGATCAAGTGCCTGCCGGCACCTCCCGCGTTTGACAGTCCTGAATTTGCTAACGACATGATGCGTTATGCCTGGGGAAAACAGCAGCGCATTGACCAGGAAAGGGCGGAGATAGCCAAGGGTGATGCCGTCTGGGATCCTATCGATGCCTTGTTCCATCAGTTCGCCGTACCTTTTGGCCTGGAGGTCACAGCGGAAAATACCCCGGAGATCTACAAATTGCTCACCACGGCCATCTATACCACCGATCAGATGCGTGTGGCACCGAAGGCCTTCTATCATCGTCAGCGCCCCTTTGAACGTTTCGAGGATGCGATGCTCACGGGTGAGGAAGATGAATTGCGCGGTGAGGGCAGTTATCCCTCAGGACATACCATGCGCGGTCAGATGTGTGCTTTGCTAATGTCACAGATTGCCCCGCAGCAAACGGATACCCTCTTCTATCGTGCTTATATATACGGTCAGAGTCGTGTCATTGCCGGTGCACACTGGCAGAGTGATGTGGATGCCAGTCGTATAGGAGCCAGCATCGGTTTCTGTGCCCTTCAGGGCAGTGAGGCTTTCCGTGAGCAGATGAAGAAGGCACAGGCGGAATATGCAGAGAAGACCAGTCAGGGTACTGGAGTGCGCAGAGCTGTTATCGTGGAGCACCCTGCTTCTGCCCGTACCTACCACGTCGATGGCATTTCTGCCAACGAAGTAAGTCGTGGTGCTTTGATTACGAATAGTAAGAAAGTCATCAGGAAGTAAGGCACCTCCTGAATCCCTTCCTGATTTTCTGACAGGTGTGTTGGTGCTGTTACATACAGTGCCAACACACCTGCTCTCGTATTAAGTCAGTGGCGTGTATTCCATCCCGAACACTTTGGCCACTGCCTCGTAGGTGATTTTCCCATCCACGATATTGACTCCCTTTCGGAGAGCCTCATCATCGGCACATGCCTTTTCCCATCCTTTGTCAGCCAGTGCCAGGACATAGCGCAGTGTGGCATTGGTAAGGGCAATGGTGGATGTGTTTGGTACAGCACCGGGGATATTGGCCACGGCATAGTGGACGATACCGTCAACCATATAAACGGGATCACTGTGCTTGGTGGGGTGGGAGGTCTCGAAGCAACCGCCTTGGTCGATGGCCACGTCAACGAGTACCGTGCCTGGTTCCATCAGTTTCAGCATGTCCTTTGTGATCAGGTGAGGGGTGGCATCTCCAGGAATCAGCACAGAACCGATCACGATGTCAACGGTGGGCAGCTCCTGTCGGATATTGTGTTCTGTTGAGTAGAGCGTATGGACCTGTGGCATATCGGCAGCTAAGCGTTTCAGACGGGGCAGGGAGATATCGGTGATGGTGACATCCGCTCCCATACCGATGGCGATACGGGCGGCAGCTTCGCCAACGGTACCACCGCCAAGGACAAGCACTTTGGCGGGCTTGACACCGGGGACGCCAGCCATGAGCTTTCCCTTTCCCCCTTGGGTCTTCTGCAGGTAGTAGGCACCGTTCTGTGTTGCCATGCGCCCTGCCACCTCACTCATGGGGATCAGCAGGGGGAGGGATCGGTCTTTCATCTCCACCGTCTCATAGGCAATACAGGTCGCACCACTTGCCAGCATGGCCTCTGTGAGCTCTCGTTCGCAGGCGAAATGGAAGTAAGTGAACAAAACCTGTCCTTTTCGAACTAAAGGATATTCCGGAGCGATGGGCTCCTTCACCTTGACAATCATGTCGGCCTTGGCATACACATCCTCTATCTTAGGCAGGATGGAGGCTCCGACGGCCTGATACTGTTCATCGTGGAATCCACTGCCTTCGCCAGCCGTGTGCTGTACGAAGACCTCATGCCCGTGCTTCACCAGTTCAGCTACGCCGGCGGGGGTCATGCCTACACGATTCTCATTGTCTTTGATCTCTTTTGGAATTCCTACTTTCATAAGCGTATCATTTAGGGTTAGTAGTTACATCCGCAAAGATACAAAAAAAATGGATACGTTGTTTCGCATCGTATCCATTTTTTTTGTTCATTAATGAAAGAAGGGTAGTATCAACTTCAGTCCGATGTTCCGTCCCATATTATAGACACCCTTCCGTCCTGTCACCGTGTTCTCTTCTGCATACTTCAGACGGCTCAAATGGTTTTGGTAAGCACGGTCGAAGATATTGTTGGCAAAGAGATACAAAGAGGCAACTTTCCGTCCGTGGTACAGGAGGTCTGTTCCTGCAGAGAGATTAAATAAGGTGTACGACGGGGTAGGGGCCTCGGTATCGTAGGCTGCCAAGACATGATCCTGTTTCAGGTTACAATCCATTTCAATACTCGCATAGGTGTTGTTGAGTACCTTTCCGTCTCGGATGAAATCATATCGGAGCGTAGATAGCCAGTGGGGTGCCGGGGTGAATGGCAGGTACTTACTTTCGGCGGTCTGGTGCAGCTGCACGCTGTTTACATAAGAGAAGGTATTCTCAAAATGAAGTCTTTCCTCAGGATGGATGTCAACCATCACCTCTCCGCCGATGATGCGTGCATCACCGGAGGTATATTGGTAAACGGGAACATCCTCGATGATCTCATTACCTTTCCGCTGGAGGAAAATGTAATGACTGATGCGGTTGGCAAAGAGGGACACCTGGGTGGAGATGATGTCTGAGGAGTAATCGAATCCGGCATCCAACTGCCAGCTCTGCTCTGCCTTGAGTCCCGAGTTACCGAGCTCATAGCGTAGCGTTCCTTCATGTTCACCGTTGCTTCCCAGCTCACTCATGTTGGGAGCGCGGAAACCTCGTGACAGGTTGATGCGGAAATTCATCTGGTCGTTGATGTTGTAGATAGCCCCTAAGCTTCCCGTCATTCCATTAAAGGTACGTGAGAATTGTGTGAACCGTTCCTCTCCGTCTTCTGTCAAGGGATGACTGTGCAAATGACGGCTGTCATACCTGACACCAGCACTCACATGCCAGTTACCGAAAGAACGGCATGTCGTGGCAAAGACACCTACGTCGAAGAGGTTGTAAGCAGGAATCAGGAATTCATCTCCCATGTTCTCCGACCGTTGGTACATACCATTGACACCGAAAGCACTCTTCCATCCGTCCCAGACGGTTGACTGATAGTGAAGATCGTAGTTGAGGGTGTGGAGCTTGAAGTCAAGTCCACTCTCCTCGGCACTCTCTTCATATTCCTCACGTCGGTTCTGCTGATAACCCACCAGTATCTTCAGGGAACCGTTACCCAGCAGGACGGAGTTGTCCCACACCGCCTTGTAATGGTGTATTTGCTGGAAGGGGAGCATCTTTCCATAGCTCTTCCCGTCATTGTCTGATACCAGTTCTCCTGTAGCTTCATCCCTCTCACCTTCCACGATACCAGGTGTGAGATGGTAATATGACAGTTTGAGATGGGAGTATCCCCAGACACGGTTGATGCCCATCATACCCGTCAGTGCCCTTTCCCTGAAACGGCTGTTGGGCACATATCCGTCATATCGGTTCTTGTAGTCGTGAGCCATTTTCTCACTCCATCGCCAGTTCCATACCAGTCCGCCCTGATTCCCTGCATGGTTGATGGAATAGTCGAACAGTCCGTTGTTTGTCTGGTATTCAGAGCTGACTTCTCCAAACATGGTGCCTTTGGGCATGACAGGCTCATCGTGGAAGATCAGCACTCCCGCCATGGCATCAGAGCCATAGACCAGACTGGCCGGTCCCTTCAGGATCTCTACGGAGTGCACGCTCTGGGCATCGATCTCAATGCCATGCTCATCTCCCCATTGCTGTCCTTCCTGCCGGATTCCGTCGTTCACCACGAGAATGCGGTTGTACCCCAATCCGCGGATGACGGGTTTGGAAATGCCGCTTCCGGTGGTAATCTGTGACACGCCAGGTTGTTTCGCTAATGCATCAATGATGTTGGTGGATGGTGTGGCCTGTAGTTCACGGGGAGAGACAACGGCAACAGGGGATGGGGAGTTCTTAAGGAGCTCCGTTCCCGTGAGTCCCGTTACCACCACTTCATTGATCATGGCATTGGCTTCTTTCAAGACGAAGTCCATCCGGTGCACCGTGCGCAGGTCAATGGTACGGATCAACGTCTGGTGTCCTACATAACTCACTTGTATGGTTGTGCTGATAGCGGGGAGCCCGGTAATGGCATACTCTCCGTCCTCATTGGTGATCGTCCCCTCCTTCAGCTCTGGGAAATAAATGCTGACGCCTATCAGGGGCATCTTGTCGATGTCGTCGGTTACTTTACCCGACAACGAGGCTTTGCCTACTGCTGTATCCGCCCATCCACAGGTGCACATACAGAGCAGCAAAGCGATGAATTGTATCTTCATTGCTTCTTCTTTTGTTGATGAATGGTCTAACTTTCATGCCGCATTCCTCGTAATGCGAGCATGTGGACTGTCAGAAAGTTGAATTGTCTAACTCTTGATGTCTATTTCACAAAAGAAGAAGGCGGTGCGCGAAGCATGATGCAAGGTGTCTGCCTTGCGACAGCACTGCTGGGAACGGTGTGGCAGGATACCTTGCGGGTAAAGAAATAAAAAGTGAACGCCAGCAATGCTGGTAATAAATAAGGTAGGGTACTGAACTGACACAGCAGACAGTCATCTACCGAAAGGGAATGCGAGGTGATATGTCCTCCATGAGGAACATGATGGATACATTCCACACAACTACCTTCTTCCATTGCCCCTGTCTGATGACGATGCAATGAAGTGACAATGAGCATCGGGATGAACACTGCCAGCAGGATTTGCGCAAAGATCTGTCTGCGTTGTTTGATGTGAAACTGTACCATTCCGCTTGCAAAGGTACTACGAAATGGTCAAAATCAAGAATAATTTGAAAGAAATCATGCAAAAACTATAACAAACGGGCAATCTGACGGTCAGTGGCCTCGGGTAACAGTTGCTCGAAATGTGACTTGATCCGCCGGAACGATTCCTCGGCACTCCGGGCACACTGACAAGCCTCCCTGCCTAAGAGCTGTTCGGGTAATGCCAGCAACGACCACCCCCAGCCGTACTCCCTGTTGTGTTTGTCACGGGGGTAGATAAAATCCTCTGTCACGATACGGCATTCCATCTGCAGACGGGTGATGTAGCTATCGAACTTACTGCGCATCTTCGGACCAGTGAACCCGCAGGCGGCACGCAGCTCGCGTGTGATCATACTGCCTCGTTCCTGTAAGGTGAAGAGAATGGCTTCTTCTATACTGCCACTCTCGGGCTCCGCACTCCTGTCCCGACGGTAGTTGCAGAAGTCGGGCCACCACTCCTTACTGATAAAGCCTGCCTTGCCGGCAAAGAACTTGCCGTACACACAATCGCCCTCGGTGATGATCTCACCTTTCCATTTCCACAACGGCCAGTCCCAACCACCGTCGGGGAACACCACATAACGGCAGTCGTCTGCCACAACGGCCTCTGCGGAAAAGCCACGAATCTCACCTTCCAACAGGGGAAGGAATCCTACTTGCTGGATGTATGTGACCAGCTGGGCGGCTGTATATATCTCTGAACTACTCATCATTTCTTTTCTTTGTTGCAAAATTAGTTCTTTTTGATGAGATCGCGAAACTTTCAGTTGTTTTTTTACTGTGACTATTGGCTATCGTGAGGTTGTATGGCTTTTCTTTGGCATAAAAGAAACAATATTCTTCATTCTTTTCTTTGGCGCAAAGAAAACTTCTCTATCACTCTTTTCTTTGGCGCAAAGAAAAGAGACAAAAGAAACATCCACCCCAACCCGTCCTTCCCCTATATGGGAAGGCTCAACCGCTCCTACTCGTCGCTCTTTCACTAAGGTAAGCTCGCCCCATCAAAGGGGCGGCTTGATTTTTTGTCGGCTTACGCAATGAACGCTGATCATTGTACTTTGAACTATGAACTATGAACTTTGAACTTTGAACAAAGGTAAGCTCGCCCCATCAAAGGGGGCGGCTTGATTTTTTGTCGGCTTACGCAATGAACGCTGATCATTGTACTTTGAACTATGAACTATGAACTTTGAACTTTGAACAAAGGTAAGCTCGCCCCGTCAAAGGGGCGGCTTGATTCTTACCCCATTCGGCTTTGCGGATTCTTCGGATTTGTTTCTACGGACTTATTGGACTTTACGGACTATCAGCCGTGACGGCTGATAATTTCTGTGTTTTTTGTGATTTCTGTGTGAGATTAATTATTCAAAGGATCTAAGGATATTAGGGACATTTTCGTGTTTATCGTGGTTCCCGTCTTTCCGTTGTTTCTCTCCGCTTTGCTTTGAGTGACCGTTGTTTTTGCCTGATCTTTTTCAGAGAGATGATTCATATCCCATTGAGTGGCACAGTTGACAAATGGGGGTAAACAAAGTTACTGACCCCACCCCTTACCCCTCCCATCGTAGGGGAGGGGTGGAGCGTAGCGAGGGGTGGGGTCAGTAATTTTGCTCTGCATGATTTGAGATCCTCCGTTGACTCCAATAACTCTGCGTGAATATATTGTCAGGATAATTCGTAATTATTTAATGGTTGTGAAAGAATGTTAATTAAAAGAAAGAGAATACTCGGAGAATACGGATGTGTCCACAAGTGCCTTTTTGTGCAAGTAAAGTCTGTTTGGGGGCAAAGTAGAGTCTAACTTGGATGCAAGTAGAGTCTGTTTTGAACCCAAGTAGAGTCTTCGTAATGTTTACGTAGGCTCTGTTTAGGGTCGTTCCAGACGCTTCTAACACCTGTTCCACCGTCATCTACGACTCGTTCCGCCGTCACCATCCACTTGTAGATGCCGCTGGAACAGGTGAAAACACCGATCCGAACGACCCTTAGATGACGTCTCTTCGAAAAACCATAATTCTTACTTTTGAAAGTTTGCGGGATGCCCTTACGGGCAGAAATTGAACAAAATCTATTCAAAATCAAACAAATCAATAGCACAGTTATTTGAAAGATTTGGAAAAATTTGTGGTTCATCCCCGAATTGCGTTGGCAAGTTTATATAGTAGTATAGAAAAAGCCGCCAATTCATTATCTTTGTGGTTCCCCAACCATATCAGATATGAACGGCAGCTTATTATATCAGGCATACGGTG
>Ga0247609_10000090_pt1 | contig 126834 bp, 103 predicted proteins | sample 172DNAGHGlowgp2_FD_193487 | JGI IMG/M metagenome (GOLD analysis project Ga0247609, IMG submission 193487) | Sheep rumen microbial communities from Palmerston North, Manawatu-Wanganui, New Zealand - 1728 DNA GHGlow gp2 | ecosystem: Host-associated > Mammals > Digestive system > Stomach > Rumen...
TAAAAAGGAGGAGTTAGCCGTCAAGCGAACGGGCAAGCGCCCAATTTCCGACACAGGCCGAGGTGACACAAGACCCTGACGTTGCTGTGAGGCTGTGAAGTGTACATCCCGTGGCGCTTACAACATAATGTCCGGGTGTTTCCAGATGAGCACATAATTGGCGTGAAATGCATATCGTTGATTGCCAGTGAATTGCACATATTGAGTCCGGAATTTTTCCCGACTCAATATTTGTAATTGTCTAATTCAGCGATAGTTGCATTTCACGGGGTCTGAAACACCGGGATGCATGGAGTTCATGGGTATTGCTCCGACAAGGCCCATCGTGCCTCCGGAGGCAGGACTTCGTGTGCATCGCTTCGAACAGGGCTCATCGTGCCTCCGGGAGTCGGGACTTCGTGAGCATCGCTTCGAACAGGACCGAGTTGCCACCGGGGGGCAGTGTGAGGGGTGTCAGTGCTGTCGCGCTTCGCTTGCCTGCTCACGGCTTTTTCGAAGAAATGTACGGCACGAGGGCCTTCCATATCATCGAAAAAGCCGTCGAGCCTGTACGGGGCTGACGCGCCGCTTCAAGGCCGGGACAGTAAGCAAGGGCGTCCGTCACCCGCCCGGGAAAGCAAGGGACGGCACACACTTATCAAGAGTCTTTTGCCGTGGCTGACGCCTGAACCCTTGGACCCGTTAAGCTTCGATTCGGGGGAAAGGTGCTTCGATTCGAGGGCTGGGGATCTATGTGTACACGGAAATGGCGTTCTGCGAGGGTTTTTGTTTACACATAGACTGGAAAACGGCGAAAAACGGGGTTTGGGAATCTATGTGTACAAGGGAGAAGAAAGGAAAAGTGGCCCAGGAGGGCGTAGAATGGGGATTAGGGATTAGGGGTGATGTACACATAGAATTAGGAATGGGCCCAGGATATCTATGTGTACACGGAAATGGCGTTCTGCTAGGGTTTTTGTGTACACGTAGACGGGAAAACGGGGAAAAGCGGGGTTTGGGAATCTATGTGTACAAGGGAGAAGAAAGGAAATGTGGCCATGAAGGGCGTGGAATGGGGATTGGGGCTTGGAGGCGGTGTACACATAGAAGGGAAACCCGGGAAAAACGACCTCCAGAAATCTATGTGTACACGGAAATGGCATTCTGTGAGGGTTTTTGTGTACACATAGACGGGCAACCGGGGAAAAACAGGGCTGTGAGAAAGTCAGCGCTGGACATCGATCCGCCCGGGTGGCCCGACTTTGCGGCGCACACCATGCGCAGGATGTCCCTTCGCACCTGGGTGGAGATGTTTTTGAGTTCTTCGTTAGTTTTGGCCATTGTTATAGGTTTTGTATTTTTCTCTTGATTCTTCAAATTTGCGAAATTTTCTGTTTTTTTAGGAATTATTGCTATTTTTACGTTCGATTAATCATTTTTAACAAAACACGTGTATGAAAAAACTTTTAATTGCACTTGCACTGGTTGCAGGACTCACTCTCCTTTCAAGCTGCTCAGCTTCCTACAAGACAATCCGTGAGCCCAATGTAAAGATCGAACTCTATTCCGCAGACTACACTCTTTCGGAGCCCAAGACTGCAGAGGCCACAATCACCAAGGTGTTCATGATTGACTGGGAGCACCTTTTCAACAAGAAAACCGCCGACATCAACGCAGCCATCTTCAGCAGCCTGATGCCCTCCAGCGATGACAGCTATGCAATCTACAAGATCCTCGAAGAGAATCCCGGCTACGACTTTGTGATGTACCCTCAGGTGACCACGGAAACCCAGAACTACATCATTTACAGCACCACCAAGGTAACGGTGACTGCCCGTCTGGGAAAATTCAACAAATAGTTTCCCGCTAAAGACATTGAAAAAAGGAGGCACATAAACGCTGTGTCTCCTTTTTTGTCGGGGTGATGTGACTCGAACACACGACCCTCTGGTCCCAAACCAGATGCGCTAGCCAACTGCGCCACACCCCGAAACGGGATGCAAATGTATAGCTTTTTTTGTATCTTTGCAACCGTCATGATAATTCAGGCAAAAAATATCCGAAAGAGTTTCGGCACTCTGGAAGTGCTGAAGGGGGTGGATTTCTCCATGGAAAAAGGAGAGGTGGTGGCCATTACGGGCGCCTCAGGCGCAGGTAAGTCCACGCTGCTGCAGATTCTGGGCACGCTTTCCACGCCCGACAGCGGGGAACTCATCATCGACTCTCTTTCACCCCTGGGCCTTAGCCAGCGCGCCCTTGCAGCATTCCGCAACAAGCACATTGGCTTCGTGTTCCAGGCACATCATCTGCTGCCGGAGTTCACGGCGCTGGAGAACGTGATGATTCCTGCACTCATAGGCGGAAACACGCAGCGTGAAGCCCGTGAGAAGGCTCTGCCGCTGCTGAAGGCGGTGGGGCTCACGGAGCGGATCGGCCATAAACCCGGGGAACTTTCCGGCGGTGAGCAGCAGCGCGTTGCCATTGCCAGGGCGCTTGTGAATTCCCCCGCCATCCTATTTGCCGATGAACCCACGGGCAACCTGGACTCCCAGACCAAGGAGGAAATCCATCGCCTTTTCTTCAGCCTGAGGGACAGCCTGGGGCAGAGCCTGGTGATCGTGACCCACGATCCCGCCCTGGCCGCACTCTGCGACCGCGTGTGCTCCATGAAGGACGGCATGTTTGTATAACAAGCTTTTTTTGTAACTTTGCGGGTTATGAAGAATATCCGCAACTTTTGCATCATCGCACATATCGACCATGGTAAGTCCACGCTGGCCGACCGTCTTCTGGAACTCACGCGCACGCTGAGCGACCGCGAGATGGAAAACCAGGTGCTGGACGACATGGACCTGGAGAGGGAGAAGGGAATCACGATCAAGAGCCACGCCATCCAGATGGAGTATACCCGCGGGGGAGAGACCTACAGGCTCAACCTCATCGACACTCCCGGGCACGTGGACTTCAGCTATGAGGTGTCGCGCAGCATCGCTTCCTGCGAGGGGGCCCTGCTTGTTGTCGATGCTTCCCAGGGCATCCAGGCCCAGACCATTTCCAACCTGTACCAGGCCATAGACCACAGCCTGGAGATTATCCCGGTGCTGAACAAGATCGATATGGACAGTGCCCAGCCGGAGGTGGTGACGGACCAGGTGTGCGACCTCCTGGGCTGCGATCCGGAAGACGTCTACCGCGTGAGCGCCCGCACCGGAGAAGGCGTGCAGGCCGTGCTGGATGCGATCGTGGACAAGATTCCCGCCCCGAAAGGGGACCCGGAGGCGCCGCTCCAGGCCCTCATCTTCGACTCCGTGTTCAACGCCTTCCGCGGCATTATCGCGTATTTCAAGGTGGTGAGCGGAGCCATCCGCAAGGGCGATAAAGTGAAGTTCGTATCCACCGGAAACGAGTACGAGGCGGAAGAAATAGGCAATCTGAAACTCAAGCTTAACCCCACCGGCGAAGTGAAAACCGGCGATGTGGGCTATATCATAACCGGCATCAAGGCCGCCGTGGAAGTGAAGGTGGGCGATACCATCACCCACGTGGAGAACCCCTGCAAAGAGGCCATTGCAGGCTTCGAAGAGGTGAAGCCGATGGTGTTCGCCGGCCTCTATCCCGTGGACGCATCAAAGTTCGAAGAACTCCGCGCCACCCTGGAGAAATTCCAGCTGAACGACGCCTCATTCACCTACGAGCCGGAAAGCTCCCTGGCCCTTGGCTTCGGCTTCCGATGCGGCTTCCTGGGCCTTCTGCACCTGGAAATCGTGCAGGAGCGCCTCTTCCGCGAATTCAACATGGACGTTATCACCACGGTGCCCAACGTCTCGTATAAGGTATATACCACCAAGGGGGAAGTTGTCGATGTCCACAATCCCTCAGGCCTTCCGCCGGCAACCCTCATCGACCATATCGAAGAGCCGTACATCCGCGCGCAGATAATCTCCAAGTCGGATTTCTACGGCCCCATAATGAAGCTGTGCATGGACAAGCGCGGCACGCTCATCGGCCAGCACTACATCACGTCGGACCGCGTGGAGCTGAACTACGACCTCCCGCTGAGCGAAGTGGTCTTCGACTTCTACGACAAGCTCAAGTCCATTTCCAAGGGCTACGCTTCGTTCGACTATCACGTGACGGACTTCCGCCCGGCGCGCCTTGTGAAGCTGGACATCCTCCTGAACGGGGACCCTGCCGATGCACTCTCCACCCTCATCCACGAGGACCATGCCTACGACTTCGGCCGCAAGATCTGCGTGAAACTGAAAGAACTCATCCCCAGGCAGCAGTTCGACATTGCCGTTCAGGCCGCCATAGGCGCGAAAATCATTGCCCGCGAAACTGTGCGCCAGGTGCGTAAGGATGTGACGGCAAAGTGCTACGGCGGCGACGTCACCCGTAAAAGAAAGCTTCTGGAAAAGCAGAAGGAAGGAAAGAAACGCATGCGCCAGATCGGTACCGTCCAGGTGCCCCAGAGCGCATTCATGGCAGTACTGAAACTTGACTGATGACACTGAAAGCAGCAATAAAGTCGATGCGTCTCCGCACTCTGCCCCTTTCCACGGGAGGAGTGCTCCTGGGCATCCTGCTCGCCGTTGCCGACTGGCAGGTGAGCTGGCTCACGGCCATCCTGGTGGTGCTCACGACCGTGTGCCTGCAGATACTCTCCAACCTCTCGAACGAGCTGGGCGACGTTCTTAAGGGCACCGACGGTGCCGACAGGCAGGGCCCCGAGTACGGCCTTAACGGCGGTGGAATGACGGTGAAGGAAATGAAGGGGCTGATCCTCCTTTTCGTCGTCCTGTGCATGCTCTTCGGATCGGCAATGGTGTATGTGTCCTGGGGCACGCTTCTGGACATCGGAAAGCCGGCTGCACAGATGGACTGGAGCCCCACCCTTGTGCTCCTTCTCGGTGCCGGGGCAATCTGGGCGGCAATGAAATACACCCTGGGCAAGAACCCGTACGGGTATCGCGGACTTGGCGATGTGTACGTGTTCATCTTCTTCGGCCTGGTTGCGGTGATGGGCGCATATCTCGTTTGCAGCCACACTGTTTTCCTGAGGCTTCTCCTTCCCGGCGCGGCCGTGGGATTCTTCTCAATGGGAGTGCTGAACGTGAACAATATACGCGACGCAAAAACCGATGCGGTGAACCGCGTGACCGTGGCAATCAGGCTGGGCCCCAGAGGCGCGCGCATCTATCAGACCGTGCTCATCGTCCTTGGCTGGGCCTGCATGGTGGGGTACTGCCTCCTTCGCTGGCACAGCTGGTGGCACTATCTTTTCGTGCTCACCCTTCCTTTATATATACTGCATCTCAAGGGTGTGTGGCGCCTTAAGGAAAAAGCCCTGGACCCCATGCTCCCGCTCCTTGTGATGTCCACCTTCCTTTTTTGTGTCCTTGCCGGATTCGGCTTTATCGTACATCTGTTATGAGCAGCGACTGGAAAGAGCGTCTGGGCGTGGTGTTTTCCACCAATCCCGATTTCAAATACGAAACATCCCGTGAAGCGGAGCCCGAGACTCTGGCCCCTGAGGCACAGAAACTTATAGTCCGCATCGACAGGCGGAACCGCGGTGGCAAGCAGGTGACCCTGGTGGAAGGATTCGTGGGATCGCAGGCCGACCTTGCCGAACTGGGGCGTGCCCTGAAGGTGAAACTGGGCGTGGGCGGTGCTGCCAAGGACGGAGAGATTACCATCCAGGGGGATTTCCGCGACAAAGTGTTGGCTCTTCTCACAGCCATGGGATATAAGGCAAAACGCGGCAACTGATGGCGGTGAAACTTTTCCATAGCCTGGGTGAATTGCTCCTTCCCACCGTGCCTTCCGGCCCGGCGGAAGCGGTAGCGGGCGATCTTCCCCTGCTTGGAGAGATTATGATGGTGGTTTTCATCCTTCTGGCACTTCTGCTTCTGGGAAACTTTCTGAGCATAGTGCCCCATCTTGCCGACAGTATCCTTCGCGCCCGGGGCAGCACCGCCCTGGAAGGAAGCGTGCGGGTGAGCAGGGACCGCAACATGATTGCCCTGGTTTTCGTGATTCCGGCTATCATAATCCAGTTCAGGTACAAAATGTACTTCCCGGTCTTTGTCCAGGATATGACTCCCACGGCCAGACTGCTCACCACATCGGGAATGTTTGTGGGATATCTGCTGCTGAGGTATCTCATGTATCTATGGTTCAGGCCAAGGCGCAGCGATGCCTACCAGATGTCCCACCGCTCCGGCTTCTCATTCTTCATCCTTCTGTGCCTGGTGACGTTTCTCACCATAGGAGTGCTGGAACTTTTCAATGCCAGTGACCTCACAGTGAGGACCTTCCTTTGGGTGGAGGTGATACTCTTTTACTCCATATTTTTCTTCCGCAGAGGACAAATTTTATCCACAAATTGCTCTCCTTTCATAACTTTTTTGTACCTTTGCGCCCTTGAAATTTTGCCAACAGGCCTCCTCGTGGCCTCGGCAGTAGTTTTTTAGAAAAATGGCAGTAAAGAATATTCTGGTTTCCCAAGTTACGCCCCGCGTACTCACGCCATACCAGGCGGTCAGCGAAAAATTCGGAGTGGAATTCACCTTCCGTCCGTTCTTCCTTATCGAGCCCATGCCGGCCAGGGAGTTTCGCTCACAGAAGATCAATCTTTCTGATTATACAGCAATAGTGTTCTCGTCGCGTCACGCAATCGACGCTTTCTTCGCCCTGGCGGAGGAAATGCGCGTGAAGATTCCCGAGACAATGAAGTATTTCTGCACTACGGAGCTCGTGGCAATGTACCTGCAGAAGCACATCGTGTACCGCAAGCGCAAGATTTTCTTTGGCGACGGTACCCCCCAGAGCGTGGTGGCCCTCATCGGCCCCAAGCACAAGGGCGAGACCTTCCTGATTGCCCAGAGCGACACTTCCAGCGATTCCCTTGCCCGTGAATTCGAGGCGAAGGGCCTGAATTACCGCACCGGCATTCTGGTGAAGAGCGTGTGTCAGGACATCAAGGACCTGAGTCTTGCCGATTTCGACATGGCCGTGCTGTACAACCCCGCGGACCTGAATTCCCTCCTGGAGAACTTCCCGGAATTCAAGCAGGGCGACATGAAGATGATGGCCTATGGCAAAACCATTGCGAAGGCAATGGAGGAAGCCGGACTCCGGGTGGATGTGAAGGCACCCACTCCCGAGGCTCCGTCCGTGGCCCGTGCAATTGAGCTTTATCTGGACAGCCTTTCGTGATGAAGACCTTCGCCCTCCCAAAGTCCGAGCGTATATCCGGCAGGCAGGCGCTTGAGAACCTGCTTGAAAACGGCAGGGGAGGGACGGCAGGCTGTCTCAGGTACAAAGTGGTTTTCACCGGGGCCGAGCAGGCCCGGATAATGGTTTCCGTTCCCAAGAGACAGTTCAAGCGCGCCGTGAAGAGGAATCTTCTGAAGCGGCGCATGAGGGAGGCTTACCGCCTCCAGAAGCCCTCTTTCGGGGCAGATATCCTCTTTGTGTACATTTCCCGCGAAGTGCTTCCGTTCCAGACGGTGTATGCCGACATGGCGGCCGCACTGGAGCGCCTATCAGCCCTGAAAGATGAACAAAACGCTTAAGAGCATACTGGTGTTCCCCTTTGTGCTGCTGATAAAGTTCTATCAGCTGTGCATAAGCCCGTTCACCCCTCCCAGCTGCCGTTTCACGCCCACCTGCTCGCAGTATGCGCTGGAAGCGTTCAAGAAGTACGGCCCTTTCAAGGGACTGTATCTTTCAGTTCGCCGCATCCTCCGCTGCCATCCTTGGGGCGGCAGCGGCTATGACCCCGTTCCGTAATGCCCAAGAAAGAAAACATACAGGAAATGTTCGATTCGGTGGCTCCTTCCTACGACCGCCTGAATCACATAATGTCGCTTAACGTGGACAGGATCTGGCGCCGCAAGGCCATCCGCGAGATTGTCGATGGCACGCCGCAGAAGATCCTGGATGTGGCCTGCGGCACCGGCGACAGCACCATCGGCATAGCCCAGGCAGCCGGGTCCGGATCGAAGATTACCGGGGCCGATATTTCCGAGGGAATGATGAAGCTCGTGTGGGAAAAAGCCGCCAAGGCAGGGGTGCACGACAAAATCAAGCTGGTTTGTGCCGACGGGGAAGCACTCCCTTTCCCCGATGCGAGTTTCAACCGCGTAACCTGCGCATTCGGAATCCGCAATTTCGAGCATAAGGGCAAGGGACTTGAAGAGTTTCTCCGTGTCCTGGTCCCCGGCGGAAAGGTTGTGATCCTGGAGCTGTCGGTTCCCCGAAAGAGGTGGATGCGGAGGCTCTATAACCTGTATTTCATGCACATAGTGCCCTGGATTGGCGGCATGATTTCCGGCAACAAGCAGGCCTACAGGTATCTTCCGGCATCGGTGCAGGCGTTCCCGCAGCCGGAAGAATTCTGCGTGATGATGACTAATGCCGGCTTTGCCGATGTGCGCTTCCGGACCTTCACCTTCGGCCTCTGCCGCATGTACGTGGGCGTGAAGAAGTAAATCCCCGAAAAATTGCGTATATTTGCAAATTAACGCAAACCTGAACCAGATGGACAGTAAAGCATTCAAGCGCTGGAATCTGATTGTAGCCGCGGCGGTTACTCTTATTTCGGCAGTTACATATCTCTCCACAATCGAGCCCACGGCATCGTTCTGGGACTGCGGAGAATTCATAGCATCGTCGTACAAACTGGAAGTGGGACACCCCCCGGGAAACCCGGTGTTCCAGCTATTCACGCGCTTTTTCACCATGCCTTTCCCTCCGGAAAAGGCTGCGGTGGCAACCAATGCCATGAACGGCATACTGAGTGCCTTGACCATTTTCTTCCTGTATCTCACAACGGTGTTCTTCATCCGCAGGCTCATTAAGCCAAAGGACGGAGAATACACTGTGGGCCAGGCAATTGCAATCTTCGGCGCAGGCGCCGTGGGTGCCCTTGCCTATACCTTCAGCGACACTTTCTGGTTCTCGGCCGTGGAAGGTGAAGTGTATGCGATGTCGTCGCTGTTCACAGCCCTGGTCTTCTGGGTGATGTGCAAGTGGTATGAGGATGCGAAAAAGCCTCACTCATCGCGCTGGATCGTACTCATCGCTTTCCTTATGGGCCTGAGCATCGGAGTTCACCTTCTGAACCTCCTCACCATTCCCGCCTTCGTGTTCATGTACTACTACCGCATGAACGAAGACAAGAAACTTCCGTTCAAGAAGCTTCTGGGCATCTTTATGATAGGTGTGGTGATAGAGTTCCTGCTGGTGTACCTGTTCATCCCGTATCTGCCCAAGCTGGCGGCCTTCTTCGACCGAATTTTCGTGAACGGTTTCCATCTGCCGTACAACAGCGGTGCAACCTTCTTCCTGGTGGGCCTGCTGGTTCTGTGCTTCTGGGGCCTTTTCGCAACGCTCAGGAAAGGAAAGGTGTTCTGGAACACCGTGCTGCTGTGCGTTACCACCCTTGTGATAGGGTTCTCGCTGTTCTCCATAGTGATTATCCGCTCAAGCGTGAAAACCCCCACCAACGAGTATCAGCCCGATAACCCCTACACACTGGTGCGTTACCTCAGCCGTGAGCAGTACGGCAGCACTCCGCTCATCTACGGCCAGTATTACGACTCCCCGTACGAGCTCAAGCAGGGCAAGTACTGGGCTCCGCTGGATGGAAAATACGTGAAGGTGGACAGCCCCACCGACGTCACTTATCTCCCTGAAGGCAAGATGCTTTTCCCGCGCATGTGGAACGGGGGAGACCAGCGCTACATCGACTTTTATGAATCCTATACCGGAGGCAGGGGAAAGAGGGTGAAAGGCGCAACCTACCGCAAGCCCACTTTCGGGGCCAACATGGCCTTCTTCCTGGACTATCAGCTGAACTGGATGTACTGGCGCTATTTCATGTGGAACTTCGCCGGAAGGCAGAACGAAATTCACAGCCCGTCGCCCGGAAATCCCTTCAACGGCAACTGGGAGTGCGGTATTCCCGTCATCGACAAACTGCGTCTTGGGGATCAGTCGGAGGCTCCGGCAATCCTGAGCGAAAACAAGGGCAAGAACCATTATTTCCTGCTGCCGCTGCTGCTTGGCATCATCGGCCTGGTTTTCCAGTTCGACCGTGACAAGCGCGGAAGCTGGCTGGTGTTCCTGATGTTCTTCATGACGGGCATTGCCATAGTGATTTACCTTAACCAGCCGCCTTATCAGGTTAGGGAGAGGGATTATGCCTATGCCGGCTCGTTCTACATGTTCGCGATGTGGATAGGCATGGGTGTGGCCGCGCTGTACGAGTGGATCAACGGCGCAACCCACGGAAAATACGACAAAGCCATAGCCGTGGCCACATCGGCCCTTTGCCTTGGAGTGCCTGCGCTGATGGCGGAGGAGAACTGGGACGACCACGACCGCTCCAACCGCCGCACCGCGGTGGAGATGGCATCGAACTATCTCAATTCAGTGGGGCAGAACGGCCTGCTGATCACCCACGGGGACAACGATACCTTCCCTCTGTGGTACGCCCAGGAGGTGGAAGGCGTGCGCACCGACGTGAGGGTCGTGAACACTTCGCTGCTGGGCACCGACTGGTACATAGACCAGATGAAGTGGGCCTGCAACGAAAGCGCCCCGCTGCCGCTGACGGTGCCTCAGGCACAGTATCTCTACGGCACGAACGAGTATGTGTTCATAATTGACGATACCGGCCAGACGACGGACATCCGCGAGGTGATGGACATCTTCAAGGATCCGAGGATGCGCATCGAGCTCCAGAAGGGCAAGAAGGTGGATTTCATCTGCGCCCGCAACATCAGCATCCCCGTGAACAAGGAGAATGTCCTTGCCGCCGGAATAGTTGAGCCGATGTTTGCCGATATGGTTCCGGACAGCATAGTGATAAGCATGTCCAAGGACAAGAACTACCTCACCAAGCCCGAACTGTTCATGCTTGACCTCCTCTCGGGCTATGAGTGGGACCGTCCAATCAATATGCTGAACATGGGCGGGGACCTGAACATAGGAATAAAGGAGTACCTCATGTACGACGGATTCTCCTACCGTTTCATCCCCTTCAAGAACAAGGTGGGTTCCATGAATCCCGGCAAGATGGACGCCCTTGCCATGTACGCGAAGATGAAGGATACCTTCACCTGGGACGCCCTTGGCCGCACCGATTATTTCGCCGACTACCAGAACATGTACACCTTCCTTGGCGTGCTAAGCCAGAGGCAGATGTTCCTTAACGTGGCGAACGCGCTGATAGAGATTAACGAGGACGAAAAGGCTCTGGAGATACTGGACATGTGCGAAAAGTGCGTTCCCGAGGAGCAGTTCCCGCTCGAAACCATTCCCGCGGGATTCACCGGAAACGACTATGTGGTGATGCAGATTGTGGAAACCTACTTCTTCCTGGGGCAGAAAGAGAAGGCCATGGCCCTTGCCACCCGCATGGGCGATCTGCTCATGGAAACGGCATCCTTCTATGCCGGTTTCCTTAGCCTTGGCCGCCCCGAACTGGAGGCCTCAAGCCGCGCCATCTTCTACCTGGAAGACGTACTGGAAGAATACGGCGAGAAAGACCTTGCCGAAAGCCTTAACGACCGCCTGACCGAGGTTTACAAGCAGTTCTCAGAGTAGGAGCCCTAGCGCTTTTGGTGCAGGTCCCCCATGTTTTTGGCGCAGGTGTGATTTTACCCTCGACACCTGCGCCAAAAAGAGCCTACACCTGCGCAGGCAACATGGTGGGTAAATCGTTAGTATTTGGATTTTGGAGTCTTATTGGGTATCTTTGCTACGGAACCATTACCCGTTGAGTTATGCTTGCCAGTAGAAATCTCCTTCTTATCGCCCTTTCCGCTCTAGCTTCCATCCAGCTGAGTTTTGCGCAAGGGCCGGGATCTGATGCCGTGACCCTTCCGCTGAGGGCGCCTACAGGTAACCGAGGATATGAGCGCAGGGCATTGCGGACGGACTCTGAGGTCCTTGACGAAATCCTGAAGACAGCCGAGTCTGCGCGAAAGGAGTCGTGGGACGGTCAGATGCGTGACGACTATACGGATTATACCCCCGGCTTCATCCCCATCGCGGAGGATGTGAGCCCAAGTGGCGCGAGGGTGTATAGCGTGCCCATCCAGACTGCTGCGGGTTGGAGGCTTACGCCTCAGCTTTCGCTGGCGTATAACAGCCAGGCGGGAAACGGGGTTGCAGGATACGGATGGGAGGTCGCCGGCCTTTCATCTATCCGTGACCGCTCCTTCAATCACTATTATGATGGCTCATACTCATCCCCCCTGTACGATTCTCCTGATGCGGCATACTCCCTTGACGGAGTCCCTCTTGTCCAATCTGAGGGAGCAGTGTACGGATACTCTTTCGAGACCACCCGTGGACACATTCAGGTAAAGAAACACTCTTCTCCCTCCGGTGCGGCCCTGTACTTCACGGCCCTGTATCCCGACGGCAGCGTAGCTACGTTCGGCTATACTGATGCCACAGATCCCCATAGCACCTACCCTATAACCTCGCTCACCGACATTGACGGCAACACGATATCTTTTTCCTATGTGCGTTATATTGGTAATTACTATATCAGCCGTGTGGACTATGGTTTGAACTCTTCGATTGAGTTCATGTACACTGTCCGTAATGATACCCCTCCGCCCCCGTACGGTTACACTGCCGGAGAACTGTCATCCTACCCGACCAGGCTTCTTGAGAGCATAACCTCACGTGACGGCAATACGACCATCTGCCAGTATACCCTCACCCACGAGGTACTTGACGGGGTTTCGCTTCTTAAACAAATCAGTTGCACGTCCGGGGCAAGCGAGCTGTATCCCATCACCTTTTTTTATGATATCGACCTTCATCCTGAAGTGTCGAATAACTTTGTCAAGGTGGACAGCAGCTCCTTTCAGTCATATTATACCAAGACCGCAACCCGCGGAGTGATTTACCGTCGCGGCCGCCTTCTGCCGGGAAGCGCTTCGGATTGTGTCGTATCCCTCCCGGAGTATGACACATATACCAAAATCGACAGTTCTTATTACTTGTTGAAGAAGTATTACAAGTACGGGAGTGCCTACTATCCCAACCAGCAGATACTGTGCAATCTTTTTGACTATCCCTCCGCGACACAGACAATAATCCTTGCGGGTGGGGGTTTTCAGACCATAGAAGCGCTGGATGTCGATGGTGACGGCGTGGATGAACTGGTGAAGGTGAACAACGGCTCCACCAGCACGGATATAACAGACTTCACCATTACGGTTTACTCATTCGATGCCTTCAAGCAGATGACCAGCCGCTCATTTACGGTATCTGTAAATGCCGGCACTCACAATCCCCGATATAATAATCCCGCCAAGTGCTTTTACAGATGGGGCGATTTCCGCGGCGACGGCCGTCCCATGCTCCTGATAATGACCAGACAGTCATCCCGATTTGCTCTCATCGACCTGAACACAGGGCAGAAGGTGAGCGAGAGTTCGCTTTTCACGATGAGCGACGAAGAGAGTAATTTGGTGTTGTGCGCCGATCTTGAGAATGACGGTCGGGACGACCTGTGCCACGTGACGGATTCCGGAATAGACGTTTATTCCCTGACATCGATTGTGGGCACTTCATTTTCTTACCGGACCACATACAGCGGAGCTACTCGCTCATCCCTATGCGTTGAGCCGAATTATACGATAAACGGCATTCCCCAGACTGTTGGTTGCCAAATGGAGGCGCTTGACCTTAACGGGGACGGCTACAGGGAGATTGTTTCATATCCCCTTCCTTTCACTATTTATAACGAATGGATCTTTACTTCATCCACAGTCAATGTCGCATACTTCAACGGGTCATCCTTTGACACTTTCACCTTCTCCCTGTATCCCAGATCGACCCGCGACCGAATCGTATTCCTTGATGTGGACAAGGACGGGCTTCCGGATATGCTTCACATCAAGGATTCCAGGATGTATGTTGTTCCGAACATCCGCGGGGTTTTCACTGCTCAGTCGGCCTACGTCAATGTCCAGCTTGATTCCACCTCGGAACTCATTCCCGGATCTTTGTCGCGCAACAACCGTTTCGGCGAAATCCTTGTAATCTCTGGCCCCAATGTGACTCAGTACAAGTACGGTACCGACCATGGCAAGCTCCGCCTTCTGGAGAGTATGCGCAGCATCCCCGGCTTGGTGCATCAGAATATATATGAATCGGCATACTACGACGCGGGAGTGTACCTCGAAGACGGGGGAAGGACGTACGACAGTTCTTCCGGTTTTAAACGCATGCGCGTTCCCATTTCCCTTCTGTACAACAGCCGCACGCGCCTCAACGCTGAAATCATCCACGACGAGTACTACACCTATTGGGACGCAGTGATTAACGCACGCGGACTGGGTTTCTGCGGTTTCGGGAAGATACGCTCCCTGGACTACAATCAGTATACAAGCAGCGTCAGCGTCCTGGATCCCGAGCGGTTCGGGGTGGTTACCTCTTCATCGTCGGCGCTCCTTTCCGCCTCCGAGCCTTACTTGTCGGTGACCAATACGTATGACAGCCACTCCACCACCTATGGTAAGCTCAATCCCCGCCTGACGGGGAGTGTGTCTGCCGATAACCTCACGGGCATCACGACAACGACCAATATCACTTACGATGCCTACGATTTCCCTATAACGGTCAGCACAGCCCGAAGGATAGGAAGTGGAGAGGCCAAGACAGAATTCATTGGCCGCACCTACCAGCACAGCGCGTCGGCGACGAGGTACGTCCTGGGTTCCGTCACCGGTGAATATGTTCAGCTGGAGGGTGACGGGAGCAGCAGCACCTCGTGGCGTAGGCGCACAGCCATCACCTACGACTCTTCGTTCCGCCCGCTTACGAGGAAGTATTACACGGGGCCTCAGCCGAACTTGTCGGGGCTGGTTTCCGAGACCCGCTGGCAGTACGACAGCCACGGCAATGTAATCTCCGAGGAGACGGCTCCATACGGAGCAACAACATATACGGGGACGTCGTACTCATACGACAGCAGCGGGCGCTACCTCGTCAGCTCCACGGACGAACTCGGTCACACCACAACGTACGGTTCCTACAACAAGTTCGGCAAGCCTGCGTCGGTAACGGATTACCGTGGCAGGGTCACGGCATACACGTACGATGCATGGGGCAATCTGATAAGGACGGCACATCCCGACGGGGGCGTGGACTCCACTCTGGTTCAGTGGGGAGGTAGCAAACTGTACACCGTTACTCAGGTATCTACAGGGCAACCCCGAACTGAGGTCCATTACGATGCTCTGGGGCGTGAGGTAAGAAGCGGTGTCATGCGTTTTGACGGCCAGTGGCAGTGGGTAGATACATACTATGGCAGCGACGGACTTATGTACAGTAAGTCACTGCCCTTCCGTGGAGAATATGCGACGAGGTGGAACTCTTATGAATATGACGATTATCGCCGCGTTACAAGGCTTCAGGAGCCTTCGGGCAAGGTGACAACATGGTCATATAACGGCGCATCCACCACCACGGTTAAGGACGGTATCACATCCACGAGCACTACCGATGCGAGCGGCAATGTGGTGAGCGTGACAGATGGCGGAGGAACGATCACCTACACCCTCAGGGACGACGGCCAGCCCTCGTCAATCACCTCTGGAGGAGTTACCACAACCATTACATACGACAATTACGGTAGAAGGATTCTCCTCACGGATCCCGGCGCAGGTACCTATGCCGACACCTGCGCATGGAATGCCGACGGCTCAAGAGTGGAAACCCACTCTGGCCCCGGCGGAACGAAGGTGAGTTCTTACGACAGATATGGCCGGACAACGTCAGTGTCCCGCCAGGGCGAGTTCAGTACGTCTTATACGTATGACAACTACGGTCGCCTCGCCTCTGAGACATCGACCAACGGGACGATGACCGAGTACACCTATGACGGCCTTGACCGCGTGGCGACTCGCAAGGAAACGGCCCCTGACGGGAAATGGCTCCAGAGCACGTACACATACGGCCAGGGCAGTGTGCTCTCAAGCATCCAATACACTTCCCACAACGGCCTCATTACCACTGAATACTGTTCCTACTCCAACGGGCACGAAACGGGCATCACTCTTTCCGACAGCACCCTTGTGTGGCAGCTGGTGTCGGAGAACGAGCTCGGGCTTGTAACGGAGATAAACACCGGAACGATAAACCGCGAATACGGTTACACTGCCTTTGGCCTTCCTACGTTCCGGAAGATGAACGGCGGAGCTCTTCAGCACTTTACCTACCAGTTCGATGTGAACACCGGGAACCTCCTTTCCCGTCAGGACCTCAGGCACAGCACTGGAGAGACCTTTGGTTATGACTCATTGAACCGCCTCACGGCCATCGGCAGCCGCCAGATAGCGTATGCCCCCAACGGCAACATCACCTCGATGGGCGGAGTGGGCGCGATGTCTTACGGGGATGCTGTGAATCCATATGTCGTGACCAGCCTTCTTCCCGAGGCCGGCGGCCCTGGAATCCTGATCCCGAAGCAGAGCGTTACGTACAACAGTTTCGAACGCCCTGCCACGATAACCCAGAACGGAGTCACAGCTACACTTACCTACAATGCCGATGGCGACAGGGTGAAGATGACTGTTACGGGGAACAGCGGAACCCTTCTTTCCCGCCACTATATCGCGGGCCGCTACGAATGCGACTCCCTTCCCTCGGGACAGGTGAAGGAGCGGCTCTATCTTGGCGGTGACGCCTACTCTGCGCCCATGGTGTACCAGCGAGACAGCCTTGGCGGAGCGTGGATTGCATACAACATCGGCAGGGACTATCTGGGTAACATAACGCAGCTAGCAACGGTGAACGGCACGCTCGTGGCCGAGTACAGCTACGACCCCTGGGGGCGTCTGCGCAATCCCGGGACGCTGGAGATCTTCGCAGCGGGCAGCGAGCCGGAACTATTCCTCGGCCGCGGCTACACCGGTCACGAGCACCTCAATTGGTTCGGCCTCATCAACATGAACGCCCGCCTGTACGACCCTCTCCTTGGCCGCTTCCTCAGCCCCGACCCCTACGTCCAGGCCCCCGACTTCACCCAGAACTTCAACCGCTACTCCTATGCGCTGAATAATCCTTTGAGGTATAGCGATGAAAGTGGAGAATATGTGATTTGGGATGACATCGCTGCAGGCCTAATCGGTGGCGTTATTAATTGGGCGATAAACGGCTTTCAGTTTAACACGGCAGGTCTGGCATATTTCGGAATTGGTTTTGTCGGCGGAATAGCAAGCATATACATCTCTCCTATTGTTTCTGCCGGAGTAATATCCGGTGCCAATAGCGTTGTAAGGCAAGGATTTGGAGTGGATGGAAATTGGAATGGGGAACGCATTGATTGGACCGCTGTCGGATTTAGTGCCGTGATGGGGAGCATGACTGCCTGGGCAGGAGGAGAGTTGTCTTCAGCGCTGTCGGGTTCTCTGGGGTACATTACATCAAAAATTCCCGGTAAAGCATGGGCTGGGATGATTAATAAAGGCATCTCCTGTGGGGCGACTGGATTCCTTATGAGTGGATCAATCTCAGCCATCACTCAATTTGATGAAGGGGGAAAAGTAAATTGGGATAAGGTGTGGGTGGCAGCAAGGGATTCAGGATTATCAGGGTTGTCTTTAGGTGCGATTGCTGGCACAGCTGAAGGCATAAAAGAAGCTCATGTGGCAGGTGAGAACCCTTGGGCATTTACTGACAAGCAATTAAATCCAAGTACTACGACCCTCAGTTATCATTCTTTAGGAGCTCAATCAATACCATTTAAGGGAAGAAAGCTAAGTGACAAGTATTTGGAAAAGTTAGGCTTAAACCCACATGAAATTAAGGCTGCTTTCATGGGTAATGGAAATAATTCAGTATTTAACATATATAAAGGGCCTCATGGACAATTGTTCGTTTGCCGTCCCGTTGATGGTGTTTATCTGCCAACCTATTATTTTATTAAAGGGAATAGTTATTACATTGACATTAGTGTTTATTTAAATACACAGTAAAGAAATGATTGATTATCGCTTTAATATATATTTTGTTTCTTCAGACAAAAAACAATTAGAGGAGTATCTCTCTTCTGAGGATAAGCTGTTTCACTTGGAAAGAAACAAATGTAAGTTCCATCTAAAAGATGGTTTGTTTTGGTTGACATTAGTTTGCTTCAAGGAAACAAATGACTTTAACAAACTATTCAAAAAAGTTCTCTCATATTTAGGTGATGGCGTTTCCATTAAAACGACCCTGATAAAGTATGGTTTTGAACTAGTGTTCGAATTAATTCTGACAGCCACAAATTTTGAAGAAGATATTTTGGGCTTTACACTTGAATCTGAATTAATGGCGATATCTTCTTATTTAGAAACACCTTTTAGAATTGTGATTAATTATAAACCAAAATTCAAGATAGACGAGTATAGTTATCCCACTTCTGGTGTTTATTTATATGTGTTTTCATCCGATCAGAAGATAGACAACGATAAGGTTAGTAGAGTTGCTGGGGCAAAACCAACCCGAACTTATAATAAAGGAGACTTCTTGCATAATGACATCGAATGGATATACAGTCAAGAAATACCGGAAATCTTATTACGTAAGACCAATGACTGGATTCTTGAGTATGTACACGATCATGAAATGCCAGAGCGACCAATTAGAGAGATGATAGATAGTATCAAGAGCCCTGATAATCTCGGGCTCTACTGTAAAGAAAACAATCTTGAAACAAAAATTGATCTGACATTATATGGCATTTACTCACATAGAATGGAGTTTACAATTTGTAAAGAGTTTTTGAGTCTTTGCAAGAGTCTTAATGTGTCCTTCCTTGATGTTGACATTATGGCATAATTGCCATTTGAATTCATTACATTTTCCCACATTAATAATGGATAGTGATTTGGCAAATGACGTCAGAAACTATTTGGGCGAAGAATTGCCAAATCATTTTGATTCAATGTACAACATCACTCAAACTGGCTCATTAATCGAATCAAGAATTGATAAGTTAACATATGTTTGATTTTTTCCTTGAATCAGAAACAACGCAAATAGATAGTAAGTATCCAGATGATATCAGAGTCATTATAGATTCTAATATAGTAGGAAAGGATAATCTGATATCTTTCATTAGTCAAGGTATTGGAAGCCCCTATTCTGGAGATAATTGGGATGAACTATATGATGCATTAGCTGATTTATCTTGGTGCCAAGGAAGAATTGTGCGGATTATTCATTTTGAATTGCCGGAATTGTCAATAAAAGACATGAGTATTTACTTGTCACTCCTCCAATCCGCAATTGGCGTATGGAGGTCTTCAAAAAAGAGTAATAATCCGCCAACACTAGGGTGTTTAGGGCTAATAGTTTCTTTTAGCAATCACATAAAGCAAACTATTGAGAGTTTTTTAGTTTGAAACGGGTGATAAAATGTCACAATTACTACCAATTAATTATATAATCTTCTATATATCATGAAGAGAATACTAACTCTATTACTATTTTGGTCTATAATTCCAAGTTCTCCGTTGTTTGCCCAAGATTTGGGACAAAATGAGGACTTTGTAGTAGTGCAATCTACTTCTGTTTACATTGATTATTGTTTAAGCAACGATTTGAAACTATTATGGGCCGAAGAACATGGTATACCTATTGTAAACACCACTCTTATTATTAATGGTGTCATTATAATGGATAAACATACGATCGACCTGGTTCGGAATACTATTCATGGGAAAAGATTGGGTCCTTATCATATTATTAAAATAAGGCATTATTCAAGAGACGAACTATTAAAAAAGAGAAGTGGCATTGCCGTTATTTCTGATTTTGGTGCCGTTGAAATCGTTTTAAGAAAATGCGAGGTGTTTGATGCTTTTGCTTTGGAATAATTTTCATGTATAGCTTTTTACATTTTAATTATGAAGAATACTCTCTATTATATGACCATTTCTATGTGCTTCTTGTTTTACAACAATATGTCCGGGCAGAATACTATTGTTTACTCCTACGATTCCGCTGGCAACAGAACACAGAGGGATACCACGTCCACGAATGTCGCTATGTCGCCCGCTGTAGATAGAAATGGAGTGCTTGAAGCAAGCTATGACCTGCCTTCCACGGGGGATTTTGACAAATACGACCCTTCGACGGGCCAGTATGACGGACAGTGGGTATGGAAAAAATCTGTATCAACATATGGTTATTATCACGATATCGTTGGTCTTGATTGGTTAAAATACAGATTGCGTTCGAAATATAATGATTCTGTACTCGCTTTGGATGGTTGGCTTTAGGTGCGATTGCCGGCACAGCTGAAGGCATAAAAGAAGCTCATGTGGCAGGTGAGAACCCTTGGGCATTTACTGACAAGCAATTAAATCCAAGTACTACGACCCTCAGTTATCATTCTTTAGGAGCTCAATCAATACCATTTAAGGGAAGAAAGCTAAGTGACAAGTATTTGGAAAAGTTAGGCTTAAACCCACATGAAATTAAGGCTGCTTTCATGGGTAATGGAAATAATTCAGTATTTAACATCATGTGTGTCCGGTAAAAGTTCCGGACGGTTTATATACAGTTTAACATTTAAAACAAAGTTGGTTCGGTAGAACCATCCAGTTCATTGACAATATTGTAGTTAGGTTTCCTGAAGAGTTTGTCAAGAGACTTACACTCTGCTAATGAGGCACTTGCGAGTTGTAGCATCTCGTAGATAGGCCTGTCGATCCCCATTTTCTTCTGCACAATTGCCATCATACAGTAGGCGGTTATTGCGGTGTAGATTTGGATTCTCACGGCGTTCTCGGACTCACCCCAGAACTTTTTTATCTTCAAATGCTGCTTCAACCACTTGAAGAAGAGCTCAATCTGCCAACGATTGTGATATAGTTCAGCGACCATCATTGGGCTGATATCCAATGCGTTAGTGAAGAATATGAACTTCCTCTTCTGCTCATCGTCCCAGTAGACTATACGTCGGACCTTCTCTGGATACTTCCCTCTGGTGAGTTCGCCGTTCATGTACCCGATTGCATCGGATAGGATGCCTGAACCTGGAGGAAAACGCCTCGTCCACTTCATGGGTTTGAAGTCATTATTCTTCTTTCCCCGAACAATGAAATAGGCTCCGATAGCGTTTATCCTGAACAGCCTTTCGAAGTCATTGTCGCCTCGGTCGAAGATGTAGAACGAGTCCTCTTCATACGGAATGACGTCCATGGCGTTCATGTCATTCACACGGGCTTCCGTGATGTGGAAGAATGTCGGGATGGAAGTCTCAAGGTCATACAGGGTATGTACTTTGATGCCGCCTTTTCGCTGATTCTTCCGGTAAATGGCCCATTTGAATGTCTCCAGGCAAAGTTCGATAGTCGTTGAGTCAAAGGCATATACGTTGCCCCCAAGCTTGAAGATATCGCTTGCTCGACACTCCCTGGCTTCAGCTACTGTATGGTACGCAAACTGCTCAAAGATGTGGTAATCTCGCTTGTTATTGGCATCGGCAAGGGTGCTTTTCGACACATTCTTTCCAAAGCCGAGGCGGTATGCTTTATCTTCCAGAGCTTGCGCTGCGAACACAACATCGCGGAGACTTTCACGGTTGGAAAGCTGTACATACATGAGGACGGCGAGCTGGTTATAGCAGGTGAAGTTCTTGACATACTTGTCGCCATCATACTTCCTCACTAGGTAGTTGAAATGGTTGCGATCAAGGAAGTCTAAAAGCTGTGAGTAGACCAATTTTCCATTACTCATGTGCCATTCTACGTTAGTCTGGCAAAGATAATTTCTAATCGGTTGACTCCAAAAACCTTTGTAATTACCTAACTCTCAATATTTTCAAAGAACTTTTATGATTTTTTACCGGACACTAATGGCTTTCTTGTCTCAAACCAATAACGGGTATTATATTAGACGGTTTATTAAATAAGTTTATTTATGAACAACAATACTGATTTTAGGCGTTCTGTTATCTTATTATTGACGTGTGTTTTTTTGCTATCCTGCGAAAAGACAAAAGATTATTATATTATAATTAAGAATAATAGTGAGAAAATATATGTTTTGAGCCTTATTTACAGTATCCAAAAGATTCAATTATTGATACTCACTGTTATAGTTTTGAGTTCCCACTCATAATCAGACCACATTCGTCACGCAGTTTTATTAACGGAGTAAATGGACGAGTCTTCTCATGGTATTGTGAATTCGATTATTCTGAAACGGAGTATTCTGGTTTTGTGTCTGTTTTCATTTGTGAGGTAAATGATGAAATAGTGGAAGCTCATGATAGAGGTGAAAACCACGAAGATTTTGATGACTCCGTTATTGCCCGATATGATCTGAAGCGTGAAGACATCGAAGCACTTGACTGGGTTATCACATATCCTCCTTCCGAAGAAATGAAAGGGATACATATGTGGCCAGAGTATCAATCATATTTGAATGAATAGAGAGTCGGTTGCATACAACAGTTTCGACCGTTCGGAGTCCGTCTCAGAAAGCGGCACGGTGGCTCAGATAACATACAACTGGGTTTGGACCGTGTACAACATCGGCAGGGACTATCTGGGGAACATAACGCAAATAGCAACGGTGAACGGCACGCTCGTGGCCGGAGTATGAATCCTATTCACCCTAGCGCTTTGCGCGGACGTAGATGCTGAGCGGGAGGATTTTGCCGAAGGAGTCGCCGAGGCAGAGTTCCCCGCTTTCCATTTCACGGATGTTTCCCTTGAAGGCCTGGCGTACGACGGTTTCGCCAAGGGTGGCGGAGTAGCCGTTGGAGTATAGGTTCAGCACAACGAAGCTGTCGCGCGGGGAGAGAATTTCGCCCACGTTTTCCAGCATGCCGAAAAGCAGCTCGTCCAGTTTCCATTTTTCGCCGTCGGGGCCGTGTCCATAGGCCGGGGGATCCAGGATGATGCCGTCGTAGCGGTTACCCCTGCGGGCTTCACGCCTTGCGAACTTGAGGGCGTCTTCCACAACCCAGCGGATGCCGTCCAGGCCGCTGCGCTCCATGTTCTCGCGCGCCCAGGTTACCACCTGGCGAACGGAATCCAGATGGGTAACATCGGCCCCGGCGCACTTCGCGGCTATGGACGCCGCACCGGTGTATGCGAAAAGGTTAAGCACCTTGGGGGCGGGGAGGCCGTTGGCTTTGTGGATGCGCACCAGACGCGAAGTCTCGCGGAAAATATACTCCCAGTTGGGGGCCTGTTCGGGGAAAACTCCCACATGCTTGAATGCGGTGAGGCCAAGGCGAAGGCTCAGGTGCAGGTCGCTGGCCGCGTGGGTATCGGCCTCCGGGGCTCCGTTATACACTATCCCCCACTGGTCTGCCATATTTTTGAGACGGTTCCACGTGCCGCTGTCTTCCTTTCCCGCCTTGCCGAAGCCGGCACCGGGAGTAAAGCTCACGTGGGCGAGCCTTTGCCAGTCGGAATCGGCCATGGAAGGCCTCCAGAGCGCCTTAGGCTCCGGGCGGCGGAGAATGTACTTTCCGAAGCGCTCCAGCTTTTCCCCGTTTCCGGAGTCCAGGAGCTCATAGTCTTTCCAATACGCTGCGGGATATTCGATGGCCATTGCGAGAAAACGATTAATCAAGTGCAAATATACTGATTTTCCTTGAAGGGCCTATAAATTATTAATAAAATAATTTTGTTATATTTAAAATAATTTTTACCTTTGCACATGAGAGTAATTGCTATATCAACTTTAAGGGACTATTGGAGCAAGCACGCGGAAACCAAACAGCCGCTGAGCGAGTGGTATGTCAAGACCTGCAATGCACATTGGAAATCGCTGCAGGATATGAGGAATGATTTCAACTCGGTGGATTATGTGGGAAATCAGCGCTATGTTTTCAATATTAAGGGTAACAACTATTGGCTTGTCGTTGCCGTTAAGTTTACACCGGAACTGGTATATATCCGGTTCGTGGGAACACATGATGAGTATAGCAGAATTGATGTTTCAACGATATAGAACATGGCACAACTCAAGAACGAACAGCAATACAGGGCGATGATGCACCGTATTGACGAACTCTTTTTCGACACGGATGAGAGTACTCCTGCAGACGATCCCCGTCTGCAGGAACTTGACGTTTTGTCCGCTCTTGTGGAGGAATACGAAAAGGAGCACTTCCCGATAGAAACTCCGAGCCTGGCTGCCACGCTGCTTGCCCGCCTTTCCGAACTCGGTATTACTCAGAAAGAAATGGCCTTGCTTCTGGGAATGACTGCCTCCAGGCTTAGTTCAATCATCTGCGGAAAAACCAATCCCACTTACGAACAGGCCAGGGTAATCGCTACCCGTCTGAACATCTCCCCCGCAATCGTCCTTGCCTGCTAACGGATTCCGTAGCGTCGTAGGATTCTCAGAACCGGCTTTCTGATGCTGCGGGCCCAAAGGGTGTAACCATAGTCGCCCGGATGGGTCCCGTCCACGGAAGTGTAATGGTCCGGGGAGGTGGCGTTGGTGCTGGTAACGAAATACACGTCTTTGTATTTGCGTCGCGCCTCCTTCATAAGGTCTGCGACAACCTTGATGCGGCCTGCCTCGTATTCATCGGCCTTGAGGTTAAAGTTCCTTCGCTCCCGATATATTGTCTGCTGGAATATGAGGGGCTTTCCGGGATGGGCTGCCTGAAGTGCCTCGATGAAGGGGAACAGTCTCTCGCGGATTTCCTCCGGAGAGGGGTTGGAGAATGTGTCGAACAGGAAAGCATCCACATCTGGTGCTTCACACAGGGTAGCGGCAAAGTAATCCTGCAGACGGCAGCGGCCGCTAACGCCGAGATTCAGGAACTGGATTCCGGTTTCGCGGGAAAGGATGGACGGATAGGCCATCCCGGCTTTGGAGGTGGAGGCTCCGTGAGTGAAACTGGAGCCGAAAACCACAACCCGGTGACGGAATGGATTCTCCAGCGGTTCCAGCATATAACCGTCCTCGACGCCGATTTTTACCGACGCCATCTCGCTGCGCACGGGAAGATACAGAAGACACTCCTTAACGCTGGTATCCATATCCTTAATGAGGTTCACGGGTTTGTCCAAAGAGTTGTCGTTCTGAAGCCCCGCGGCCGCCCACAGCCATTTGCCGTTTTTCTTTATATACAGGTCAAATCCCCTGCCCGCAAATCCGGTTGTTCCTCCACCGAAATACGGCCTCACATATACAGGAAGCACTTTTATTGAGGGGGAATCGGTGCGAAATGCCACCGCAATCCCGGCCGACTCCACCACAAGCGACAACTCCTGGGTGGTAAAACCGTGGAAACGGGCCGTGTCGATACGGTGATAGGGATTCGGCGTGTCGGGGAAAACCTTCCCCGTGAGCGTAAGTGCCGACGCATCAACGTAATTGTATTCCTGCCCGATGAGTGCCGATGACGCCATAACCAGCGCCAGAAGCACGAGTATTATTTTTCTTGCCATATAAAAAAGGGGCCGGCCGACAAAGCCAGCCAGCCCCTGAGCAATAACGAATAAGTGCTTATTCGATGGTAACAACGTATACCTTACCCGCATTCTGGTCTGTCACATACAGTTTGGAATAATCACTGTTAAACGCCATACTGCCGACACAATTCAAAGCAGCATCAGCGCCATAACCATCTTTTGGAGTATTTGTACCGTTAGTGATGATTGTTGTAACCACGGCGTCGTCCCATCCGCCAGGGCCAAATGTAATCTTTCTGATGGCAAATCCATCACCTACATACAGGTTACCATCGCCATCGAAAGCAAGGCCATAAGTGTTAGCAGTAAATGTAGCTGTTGATACAGGGCCGTCCACTAAAGCAGCATAATTGGTTGCCTTTGTGCCATTTCCGGCAACCGCCACCGGTGCTCCGCCGGCACTGGATTCTTTGAACAGCTTAAAGCCATTATCTGCAGTGGCAATAATAAAGTCACCATTGCCATCAACGGTAAAGCTAATCGGCTTGACTTTGGATAGAGAGCCAGAATTGAAGTCGGCAAACTTTGTCTTTGTTCCGGTTATGCCACCCTCATACTTAAATAGGCCATAAGCATCTCTGATGACAACATATGCATCCGAACCGCTGAATTGAATCATCATGGGGCTATAATTGCCGGTTGAGATATTCGAATAAGTTATTTCTTTTGTGGTCAGATTGCTACAAGTATAAAAACGTCCCAGACTCTTGTCTACTATGTAAAGGACTCCGCTATGATAGCATCCGCCCCAAGGCACGGCATTTCCAGAATTATATGATACTTTCTCTACCGTCTGTCCGTTAAGGTCAACGAACATTACGGCGTCGTTCTGATCGAAAACTACTGCTTTATTGTCGGGAAGCATTACCATGCCACGTGGAGCATATAATTTTGTTTCAGCAAAAGAACCGGTCACATGAGAAGAGGTACTCGCGGCTTTTCCAGCCGAACCAATCAGCGTTGTCAATTTATATTTCGTAAGCGTAATCGCGGGCATGGGCTTGATGTGTCCACGCTCAATCTGGATGTTGTTGGCGGTTTTGAGCGTGCCGGGGACGACAGTGTTGTCGTCAAAGGCAAGCCAAACGTTCAACTGCGGGTAGACATTCTTGCCGCCGACGGACACCGGGCCCACCGGAAGCGGAACATAAACCGTAATACCCTCGCTAGAAGCCTTCTGGGCAGCCGTGGCCGCGGTAATAATCTCGGTAATTTTGTACTCGCCGCTGTGATCATAGGCTTTTACGTACGGGACGTTTGCCGGGTCCGGGTCGAAACCGCCACCTGCCGTTGTCCAGTTGTAGGTCTTATTCATCGTCGAGCAGATCTTGTACGTTTTTTTGCCTGCGGCAATAAGGTCCGGATCCACCACCGGGGCGCTCACAACAAGTTTCGTGGCCTTCGGGGGCACATTCTTGTAGGTAACCTTCAGAACACCGCCAAGGTGCTTGAATTCCAGGGGCTGCCCTGTTTCAACGCGGGCGAGCATCGGCGCTTCCACATTGCCTTCCGCCCAGGTATAAGTATCCTTGAGGACAACTTTGAGCGAGCCGTCCTCTTCGCAGGGATAAGAGCCGCTTACCTTTGCCGGGTAAATTGCGAATGAATTCTGCCCGTAAACGATGGCATCATCCGTTTTAGGAACAAATTCCGCCGCGCCGGCAGTGGGTTCGCCGGAATACTGGTATGTGGTATATCCATTTGCATTGTTACTGCGCACAACGAAATTGTCATTGGTTTTCCACATGTACACACCGCTAACGAACGCGGTCTTGGTGTCATCGGCAGAAATGCGGGCGACGAGTGTCGGAGCTTTGACTGCCTCGGGAGCATTCACGTCATTTGAGGAAGGAACTTCCTTGTTGCAGGAAACTGCAGCGACGGCGAAGGCCGTCATAAGAATCAAAGAAATCTTTTTCATAAGGCTGTCCTCCATTATGACCACGAACCTTCTTCATCTTCAATCCAGTCTTCGATTCCGTCGGAAGCCGGTGTCGAGAGATTTGTCGCACAGTAGTTCGAGTCCTGTGCAATTACAAGCAATTCAGTCTCGGGCTGCAGATACATTTTTCTTTTCATAGCTATAGTTAATTATATATATGTTGTCAGTCAATTGCAAAAATCACCATCAGCGGCCAATGGTCGGATGTATAGTATCCATTGTACAAATCATCTATCACTTTGTATTTCACCACATCCAGGCCGCCCTTGAAGTACAGGTAGTCTATGCGGTGATACCACTTGCTGCGCTGCTCGTCTTCATAACTCCAGGCATTGTATGTGGCAACGGGCCCCTCCTTGACTCCAAGATCCGCACTGCGGTAATAAGAATCCGTGAGCTGGACTTTAAAGTAATCGGCATGCGCGCTTTCCGTGGTGGAACTGTTCATGTCGCCGCCCAGGATCACGGCATACTCGCCGGTGGGATTAAGAGATGCTATTCGGTTACAGATGAGCTCTGCCGATTTTGTCCTGATTGTTACCGCCTCATCTTCCGAGATGGATGTGCCGGAACTGGTAACTTCAAGGTGGGTGTTCAGATACAGTACTTTCTTTCCCGACGCGCGGTCTTCCAGTTTCACCCACTGGCAGAGACGCCGGCGTCCGGGATCGGTGGACACCCATCCCGGGTAGGGATTGCTGGGTTCGTCCGGAGTAGCGGAAAGGTAGAAGTACCCGCGTTCAATCTCTACGAACTTCGCGGCTTTCCATGCCATGCACGGCTCTTCCGGCGTGTCAAAGAAAGTATAATCTGCCAGACTGGACTGCAGATATGTCTTCTGGCCGCTGCGGCTTTCCTGGAAACCAATGATATCGAAATCGTAATCCTGAATGAGTTGTACGACTCCGGTGCGGCGGAATGTCCAACTCCTTTCATCGGCATCGTTATCGTTTTCGAAACGGATATTGAATGTGGCCGCCTTGAGTTTTGTTTTTTCATCCACAGGCCCGTCGGGATCGCCGATATACAGTTCACGGACATGGCCCGTTCCCTGGTCGGTTATGTACAGAACGGAACCGGTGCTGTTAAGGAGAAGACCGCCCATCTGCCGGAATGTGGCATCGGTGCCTACCCCGTCCACAATGTTTGCACGCCGCTCATTGACATTTGAGCCAGCAGCCTGTGCTCCGCCGGCAACGGTAGAGACAACAGCGTTGGAGTAGCCGAGCGAGCCCTTGCGGATTTTGCGGATCCTATAAGTATCGGCCACGTAAATATCACCGTTGGGGGCAATGGCGATGTCGGCAATACCGGCAGTGAACTTTGCTGTGAGGGGCTCACCTGTGGTTCCGTCGGAAATTGCCTTTGCATCCAGTATCCCGGCAATAGCCTCATATGCGCCAGTAGAGGTATTGACCGTCAGAATCTGGCATCCGTTTGTAGCCACGAGCATATTGCCGTCGGCATCGAATTCCATAGCGAGCGGCCATTTGCCGATATTGACCGTGAGCGAAGGCGAGGCCGTGAAATCTCCCCCGTCGTATTTGTAGATTGTATTGAGGTCGCGAACGGCAAGATATCCGTTTCCGGCGGCATCAAAGACCACATCCATCACGCTCTTGCCATTCCAGGTGCTCTGCGCGGCAATCTGTGTAATCGCATTCGTGGACGGGTCGAATGTGTATACTTTGGCCTTTGCTTTCTCTGCAAACCAAACCTTTCCGCCGTGGGCGCTACCAAGCCATGGAACATGATTGGCATCTCCATAGGTATAGGGTGCCGATAAGGTTCCGGCATCAAGGTCCCAGACACGGACGCTCTGGCCCTGGTCCAGAATCACGGCTTTATGATCCGGAACAATCCAGGCCATACCCCTGGCCGAACCGAGTATAGCAGAAGAAGCATCACCCCCGGCCTTGGCGCTTGCCGTATTGTTGAATCCGGCCGCGCCGAACAACGTAGTTACCATATTGGGAAGTTTGAGGGCCGGATATGTGATTGCTTCCATCGGCTTCACATGGGCCCGCTCAATCTTCACGTTTGCCGCACTGCGAAGCGTTCCGGATATCGTGCTTCCGTTACCATCCACAAGGTATATCCTGATTTCCGGATATGTGTGCGAGGAACCAGGACCAACCGGAAGCGGGACATAGAACACCATGGTGGAGGCAATGGATGAGAACGGAATGCCGATGAGACCATCGGCCCCGGCATAGGCCTGCACATAAGGCTTATCCGTTGTGAAAGAACCCGACCATCCCTGTACGGGAAGTTCCTTGGTGGTTTCATACCCAGGGGTGAGCACCATAAGTTTGGCAGCACCTGCGGGTATGTTGGAAACCGAAACTTTCAGCAAACCGCCCAGATGGTTGAAAACAAGATGCTCGCCCTGCTTCACTTTGGAAATCATCGGCGCCTCGGAATTGCCGTTGCTCCATGAAAAATTGTTCTTGAGCCACAGTTTGAGAGTGGTGCCGCTTACCTGGCAGTTGGTGGAAGCCAGAGATGGATAAATAGCAAATCCGCCGTCACCGTAAAGGATGCTCTCCTGAGTGGCTTCTGTGGGCGAGAACTCTGCCGATGCCGTGGTATTGGCCCCGGAATAACGCATGTCCAGGGTTCCGCCGCCTATAAGGGCCACACGGATGCGGTCTCCTGTACGCCACTGGTATGCGGTGCCGTCAAAACCCGTCTTTGTTTCAAGGCTTTCTCCGAAATCGGCATAAAGGACCATATCCCCGGAAGGGGTGGGATCTTCCGGTTTGGAAGGCTGCTGCTCTTCCGGATTGTCCGGTTCTTTTTCTGGCACTTGAGGTTCTTTCGCACATGCGAAGAGTACCAGTGAGGGAATCAAAAGATATAACAGTCTTTTCATATAGAATTAGAATTTAAAGTCAACTATTACCGGCTGATGATCGGACGGATGCCAGAAAGATGTAACCACAGCGTCGCGTTCCGGTTCCGTGTATTCGTCCCTGACGATACGGGCATCGGTAATGAACGGATACAGGTCCGGGGTGCAGAACACATAGTCATAACGGGTATTGGCAATGGTGGAAAGAATCACGTCCTCCGGATAACGCCGTTTAATTATATCCCAATAAGGTGTATTCTGGTGCATGTAGTCCTGGGCCTGGAACTTGGGATCATCGGCCGGAAGCCCGTAGTATGCATTGTCGGTGCGGGATATGGAATTGAAATCCCCCATCATGATCCAGTTGCCTTCAGTGGCGCTTCCGATGGTATGCTTGCAAACATATTCAACCTCCATTCTGCGATAAGTGTCTCCGCCATGGGCCGCCTTTGAGGCTTCCTGATCGGGAGCATTATAGGCATATTGATGCGGCCAGGTGTGCAGGGCAACCAAATTCAAGGTTTTTCCGGAAACCGTAACCTGCGCCCAGACCGCGCCGTGGGACACAACGCTGTCCGGTTCTTCGCCAACTATTTGCGCCATGCCATGAATGGGCGATTTTGAGGTTATCACCTGAGGATAATTATCCCTCATGCCACCCACATATACATAGCGGTGACCATATCTGGCAGCCAGTTCCGGCCAGTGGTCCACAAGATACTTTTCCTCAAGGGGCAGTTTATCCCTGGTTCCTGTATAGTATATGCTGCTGGCCTCGCACCAAACGCACACATCGGCATCCTGGGCCGAAACCCACTTAACAAAGTTATCGTAGTTGTTTCCCTGGTCGCTCCACATTCCATTCTGGATATTCCAGAAAAGAAGACGAAAAGGAGTACCCTTCGATGGTTTCACGGCAGGTGAAGAACACCCCGCAACAACAATGAACAATGTAAAGAAGGATATTAACCGTTTCATTTTATGGTAACTCTTCGTATCAGGCAGTTCTGAGAATCACAGATGTACAGAGTGGAAGCGTCATAGACCAGGACGCCGTCCACTTCATTGAACTTGGCATTGAGGCCTTTCCCGTCGGCATATCCCTTTGTGCCGCCAAGAACAGTTTCCACCTTACCTTTGGAGTAATCCCCGGAGGCATCAGGGGTGAGTTTACGCACGCAGTGATATGCTGCGTCGCCAACATACAGAGTTCCGTCCGGAGCGAAGTCAAAGCCCTGGCAGGAGCGGATGCTGGTCTTGAGCGGATCCCCGAGAGGGTCGTCATGCATGAGCTCCACCTTTTCTCCGGTCCCCATAATAGTGGTCTGGTTACCTTCGGAATCAATGGAGATGAGCCTGTAACCGTGCTGGACTGATACCACCATATTACCCTTGGGGTCAAAGCCGATGAAGGCGGGACCGTCATCCGGTATCTGGGCAAAATCCGTCTTCTCCAGGGTTGCAGGATTGAACTTGTAAATCACTTTGCCGTTTCGGCAGGGAACGTATATGAAACCATCGGTCCCCACCGCCACGTTCATGGGATTGTCCAGGCCGGAAGCCATCATGGTGTTCTCCCTGGAGGACGGAGTGAAGCGATAGAGTTTTCCCTTTGCCTTGTCGTTGTACCAGTAGTTTCCGGAAGCGTCAAAGGCCCCTTGCCACACGGCAGCTCCGGATTCGGTTACCAGTGCTTCGGTAGTTACGGTCATATCCTGGGCGATGTGTCGGATTGCATTTCCCCCGCGGTCGGTGAACCAAAGGGTGCCGTCGGGAGCTTTGTTGATACCGGTGGGCATATAAGTGCAGGCTCCGGTACCCACGCCATCGGTGCATTTACGCACCCCCTGCTGGCCTACGACAGTGGACACAAGATACTCGTGGTCCGGAGTTTTAAGATAATTGAACTCGAGACCTGTCGCTTCTCCGGCGGGTCCCTTCACGCTGATTATGCGCGTGCCCGGCAGATTCTCGGGAACGATAATAAGCAAGCGGTCCCTGTATGCCTCAAGCACCCTTGCCGGGACACCGTCCACCGTTACTGCATTATTCAGCGGGTCGGTGGAAAAATTGCGTCCCAAAATGGTCACAAGGTCACCGGGATATCCGTTTTTCGGATCCACGGAAACCAGCCTCAGGTCGGTAACTCTGGCCACATAGCCACTCTGCTTCTGACACGAGGCCAGAAGGACGAGAGGAATCAGTATGTATAAGAATCTCTTCATGATTAATCAATCAGTATTTCTCGAATCAGGAAAGAATTGTATTCTGTGACGATAAGCCTCTTTCCGGAAGGATCCATGCGGATTTCACCGGGAGTGTCGAAGCGGGCTTCGGCGCCCACGCCGTCGGTAATGGCCTTCTGGCCGGAAGAGCCGGCAATCGTGCTCACTATGGCATCGGTATAACCGTTTTCACCGCGGGTAATAAGCTTAATCACCTTGAAAGAGTCGTCGGCCACATAGATGTTGCCGGAGGAATCCACGGTCATTCCGAAGAGGTTGGAGCCGAATTTGGCCGTAAGGGGCTGGCCGGGCTCACCGTTGTAATCAGCCTTGGCATTCTCTATACCGGCTATAACAAACTTTTCGCCGGAAGGCTTTATGCCGATAATCTGGCAGCCCTGAGTTGTTACGATAAGGTTGCCATCGGGGGCGAATTCCATAGCCAGGGGGCCATATGTTGTGAATTCTGCGAACACGGTCATGGCGGAGAAGTCTCCGCCTTCAGCCTTGAATATCGCCTTTGAACCGTCACGAACCAGAACGTAGCCGTTTCCGGCGGCATCAAAGCAGACGTCCATGGGCGATGTGCCGGTGAAGTTTGCCTCCACCTGCTCGGCGGAGTTGGTCTTGTAGTTATAACGGACCAGCCTGTTGTTGCCCTTGCTGGCAATGTAAATCCAGTCGCCATGTACGCAACCGCGCCATGCCGCATTCAGAAGGGACTTGGCCGCAACGGATGAATTGCTCACTTCCCATGTAGCGGGATCCATGAAACGGATAGCATTGTTGCCATTGTCGAAAATAGCTATTCTTCCGTCTGGCAGGAAGCAGACGCCACGGGGCTGGCGGAATTTGGCAACCGTGGAAACGCCGTCTACGATGGTTGTAACATCTGCTGCACGGCCTGCTGTTCCAGACATTGTCTTGACCGTATATGTATGCGTCTTGGATACGTACATGAACACCGGACCTTCCACGGTCTTTCCGCCCACCGAAACCACCACGGGGTAAGAACCCTTGGGATTCTCCGGAATCTCTACCGTGAGCTCGGTAACCGTAGCGGCAAGGACTGTGGCCTGTACTCCATTAATTGTTACCACGTTCTCCGAAGGAACATCGCTGAAGCAGATACCTCCGATCTTCACGATATCTCCCGCTGCACCCGTATTCGGCGTAACAGAATATACAGAAAGTTCCGGTTTCTTGTTGTAAGTGAATTCCGGTCCCGTTATCGTTTCTCCGTCCACGGTTACAACGAATGGATACCGGCCTTCGGGATTGTCGGGAAGAATCACCACCAGGCGGGTGTCGTTGGCACTTTCAATCTCCGCGGTCTTGCCGTTGATGGTAACGCTGTTGCGCTCCTTTTTGTTGGAGAAGAGTTGTCCGCCGATGGCAATCCGGTCTCCCACAACACCTGATGACGGAGTATACGAAAATATTGCGGGTTTTTCAGGCGCCACCGGCTCTGCATAACGGAACGACAGTCCATCAAGCGTAACACCGGCGGTGGTTACCGATACCGACACCTGACCAAGTGCATGCTCAGGCATAGTAACGGTAATTCTGTCTGTGGTTACGGTTTTGACTATTGCAGCCACTCCGTCTACTGAAACAGTGGCCGGGTCTTCAAAGCCGTAACCGGAGATGATAACCTCTGTTCCCGGATATCCAGCCTTGGGAATGAGGGAAAGCAGCTTGGGTGAGGGTTTTACCTCTTCTGCGGGCTTCTCCCGGCAGGAAACGGCGAGCATCGCCGCTATCGCCATAAATAGATATAATGTCTTTTTCATGCCTACGGTTCATTAACTGTTACCATCCAGGTGTTCACGACGGGGCGCTGGGCTCCGTCGGATGCCCGGTTGCGAAGCATATAGATATCGGCCGAGGGATGGCGTATCACAAGCTGCGCACTTCCGCCGCCGTCCAGGTTGGATGACCAGCTGCAACCGAGGCTCTTCATGATTTCGCCCATTTCCCAGTACAGCATTCCGTCAGACCAAAGAGACTGACGGCCATCCACAATCATGAAATAGACGGTTTTGCCGTCGGCAGTATAGCCAACCACGTTACGTGGATGACGGTTTGTGGAGTATCCGGTGAAGTCTCCGGGCACCTCGCCGTCCTTGAGGACGATAACGCCGCTACCGGTAACATCCCTGAGATCCCGGGCCATTGTCCGATAAGTTACGGTGTCGCGGATAAACGGAACGCCGTCGAAATCAAAGCCGAAGAAACTGATAGCCTGGTCCGTAAGGGTTGATGAATACACGAACGTGTCCTTCAGAATCCTTCCGTTGCGGTGGATAGGACCGCGGATCTTGCCATTGGAGGTATCCCAGAAATCGGCATTCACAACAGCCACAACCCTTTGCCCGGGCTTGTCTACGAACTCAATCATGTCGGACGGAGTCTGCCGGCTGCCGATAACATATGAGTCGATGTCGAAAGGCATTCCCACCTTCATCTTGAGGCCGGGCGTAGAAAGGTCGACGCGCAGTATGAATACATGTTCAACTTTGGCCGTGGAAGTTTGAAGATGAATATCCGTCTCATCCACACCCATTGCGATGACAAAAGTAGTATCGGCATAAATATGGCCCACAGACGCAGCACCTGCCACCATCCTGCCAAGTTCGGTACGCGGCTGATAGGTGGTATCGGGGATGTCTTCCGGGCCGGTAGGAAGCTTCTTGCAGCCGATTGCGGCGACTAGAATCAGTATATATAATATGTATCTTTTCATGGCTACTGGTTATTGTCATCGCCCTGGGTTGCCACCCAAAGTGGATGCTGTTTCAATTCCTTATTCAATGTTAGTTCCCTGGACGGGATGGGGAATACGGTGAATTTTGTATCCACACCCACAACCTGCTCGTATTTACCGGTGCGCACGAGGTCGAACCAACGGAATCCCTCACCGAAAAGTTCCAGACGGCGCTCGTTCAAAACGGCATCCAGGAAGGCTGCCTCGTTTGCGGGAGCCACGGCAGGAAGACCACGGAATCGACGCAGTTCATTCAAACGGTCGATTCCAAGGGCAAGCCCCTTGCATTCCGCACTTATCAGATACATCTCCGCAAGCCTTGTGATATAGATGGGGTCGTGCCCGGCATCGCCCTGGCAATACTTGTTCAACACATTGTTGCTGCCCTGGATATCAACCGACACCGTGCGCCGTTTATCAATATGCTGGAACATATCCATCGCCTCCTGTGTGGGGCAAAAAGTATAACTGCCGCCAACCGGAGACTCCTTGGTATAATAGTACGAGCCGATATTGTAACTTCCCTCTTCCAGGAGATTCGCGAAAGTGAAGATTTCTTCACGGTTCGCCACTCCGCGGAAAATGTCGGTAAAGGGAGCAAGGGCGAAGCGGCCGCAGGTGATGAGTTCTTCAGCAAGGGCAGCAGCCTCTGCCTTTTTTCCCATGGCAAGGTATGTCCTTGCCAGAAGGGCCTTGGCTGCATCTTTGGAAACGTAATTCTTGGTGGAGAAATCCGGAGCCATCTGCGCTGCCAGTTTGAATTCATCCTCTACGAATTTCCAGCACTGGTCTTCATCGGTCTGGCCGACATCGCCGGTAATGGGCCCGGTAATGATGGGAACCGAACGCCAGCGGGTTACAAGATTGTAGTAGTACAGGCCGCGGAAGAAGTGTCCCACGCCCAGCATTTCGTCTTTTTTGGCCGAATCCGGAATTTTCTCAACGGAATTGATGAAATTATTGATTTGGAACAAGCCGGCGTAGTAGCCGTTCCACGGACTCGCCACCATGCTGTTGTCCGGAGCGATTGCGCCCTGAACCACAAGTGCGGGAGTGTTCGTGGATGTTGCTCCAGGACGGATAAGATCTCCGCCGATTATGTCGAACATCGCCCATCCGTTGAATGTGGGCTTGTATTGTGCAATATTGTAGACGCCCACCATAAGAAGGGCGGCATCTTCCTCGGTAAGGTTGTCGCTGGACACAGCATTATGCGGATACTGGTTCAGGAACTTGTCGCATGATACCAGCGAAAGTGCTAATGCAAACAATATGATAATCTTTTTCATAGCCTTCTAGAACTTTAAGTTGATACCAAAGGTCCAGCTTCGCGGCTGGGGAATCCACATGCAATCCAGGCCCATCTTCGTAGCGTTGAGCGAGGTATTCACTTCCGGATCCAGGAAACGGAACGGGCTGTAGAGCCATATATTGTCGCCCTGGACATAAACGCGGAGTTTGTCTATGCCGATGCGCTTTGACAGGTTTGCGGGAAGGGTATAACCCAGAGACAGATTCCTCAAGCGGATATAGGACGCGTCGTGAAGGAATCGGGTGGTTTTGAACATTGTGGAGTTCCATGTATAACCGTATATCGCCCTGGGAGTGGTATTTGTGGTTCCGGGACCTGTCCATCGGGCCAGGGCTTCGGATTCCTGAGCCGGCCAGTTGCCGTTTCCAAGACGCAGACCTCCGGTCCAGTACTCATACAACTTGGCGCCGTAGGAGAAAGTGAAGAAGATATTGAAGTCCAAATCCTTATAGGTAAAAGAATTGTTCAGACCGCCCGTGAACTTCGGATTGGGAGAGCCCACGAACTGGCTGTCATAGGCCGATGAAATATCTCCGTCAGGTTTACCTTCGGGGCCACCGACATCCTCGTAGATGCAGTCACCGGCACGTACTCCGTAATTCTCGTATAGGTATGTGGGGACTTCTTCGTCGTTTTGGTAAATGCCGGTCATCTTAATCATATAGAAACTGCCCACTTCCTCCCCCACTTTCAATGCGTGGTAATCATCGGTACGGAGAATCTCATCCTCGCCGATTAGAGCGGTGAGTTTGTTGCGAACGAAGGAGATATTGAAATCGCCCTTCCAGTGGAAATCGTGCTTGCCAAGGTTTCCGCCGACGGCAAATTCCAACCCCTTGTTGCGCATGGAACCGATGTTGCATGTGTAATTGGTGAAACCGGTGGTGGCCGATACCGGCTTGTCATAAAGCAGATTTCTGGTGTCCTTGAGGAAAGCATCGGCCGTAATTGTGAGAGCTCCGCCCCAGAAGGAAAGGTCCGTGCCGATATCGTACTGGTCGGCCTTTTCCCATTCAAGATCCCGGTTGCCCTGTGTCATAACCGCAAGGCCGTTCTCATTCATGTAATTATATCCACCGTTGGCAAGTGACTGATATGCATAACTGCCGATTCCGCCCTGGTTGCCTGTTGCGCCATAGCTTGTACGCAATTTGGCGTTGATGTCTTTCCATTGCCAGAACGGCTCTTCGGAAATGTTCCAACCCAGCGATACGGAAGGGAAGAATCCGTAACGGTGCTCCGGTGCGAACTTGGACGAGCCGTCGAAACGGGCATTCACAGTAAGCAGATACCTGTTCTCCCAATTGAGAGTGGTCCGGTGCATGAAAGACTGAAGCGCCCACGTGGAAAGGCCGCTCGTCACATCGGTGAATTCTGCAGCCACCGAGTTCACGTCAAAAGACTTCGACGGGAAGCCCTGGCCTTTCTGCAGCGCCGTGGAGCTGTTATCCATCTGGAAGGAATGACCCAGCATTGAATCCAATGTGAGGGAACCGAATTTATGATTGTAGTTCAGCACGTTGTCCACAACAATCGAAGTGAAATTCTTTCTGGAGTCTGTCAGGACGCCTACAGAATTGCCGTACATATGCTCCGAAGTGTAGTACACATGATCTTCCGCAGCCATGATATCTCCACCTAAGCTGGTTTTGAAGTGCAGGTCCTTGCTGAAATTTAGTTTAATGTATGCCGAACCGTACATGCGGTAGCTTCTGTTGTATACATGCTGCTCGTTAATAGCCGTCAACAGGTTGTAATGCAGCAGTTCTGCATCTTTCTTTGTATAGGTGCCGTCTGGCTTGAACGGTGTGTCCCAGGGCCTGTGTTCCAGACCGTGGGTGAGCATGGACGTGCCGATGGAGCCATCAGGGACACGGTTGGCATTGGTATAACTGAAGTTCATCGAGGCACCAACGGAAAGCCATCTCCGGATGTCGGTATTCACGTTGGTTTTCAGCGTATATTTTTCATAGAGACTTCCGATTCCAACGCCCTCGTTCTGCTTTGCATTGGCGGAGATGTAATAATTGCCGTTCTCTGAACCGCCGGAGACAGACACTGCCGCGTTCCAGCTTTTGGCCACGCGGAAAACCATGTCAAGCCAGCTGAACTGCGGCTTTCCCGGATAAGGGTTTTCCAGACGCGGAATTGAAGAGCCCGTCTGGATATTGTAATTGTCGATGGCTTCGTTCTGCACTTCCAGATACAAATCGGCATCGGCAACCTTCAGCTTGTCGAGATTCGGAAGCCAACTGAGCCCGAAACTGGCATCTGCGCTGAGCTTCGGCGCGCCTTTCGAACCCTTTTTCGTCGTAATGATGATTACGCCGTTGGTGCCACGGGAACCGTAGATTGCGGCCGACGCCGCATCTTTGAGCACCTGCACGCTTTCAATATCGGCAGGATTGATATCCGTAAGTCCCGTGAGAGATTCTCCGCCCCAGGCTCCGGTATCTCCGGAGGTGTTGCTCATCGGAATACCGTCAATAACATACAAAGGCTCGTTGCCAGCGGTGAGCGAACCAATACCACGGATGCTCACACGGCTTTTGCCGCCGGGAGTTCCCGACGCCGCCGTAACGTTCACGCCCGCGATGCGTCCCTGAAGCATGGCATCTGGACTTAGGACCTGGCGTTCGCCTTCATTGGCAGGCTTATATGTTGAGATGGCTGAAGTGATATCCCGGCGCTGCATGGTGCCATAACCCACAACCACCGTTTCTTCAAGGAGAATTGTATCCTCTGTCATTACGATGGTCAATCCGTCGGTTCGGTTCCCCGCCGTGAAACTGGCATCCTTGTAGCCGAGCATGCGAACCACAATCGTACTGCCTTTTTCTGCCGGAATGGAAAAAGTGCCGTCAATTGACGTGGTTACTGCCGATTGCATCCCCAACACTTGAACAAGCGCTCCCACAAGGGGCCCGTCATTGTCAACTACCACTCCGGTATAGGTGGAACTCCGGGGGCTCTCCTTTTCCTTCTCTACAATTAGAATCATTTTCCCGCTAATTCGGGCTTCTGCGTTGGAGCCGTCGAGCAGTATCGGCAGCAGTTCCGACAAAGTCTTTCCGCTTGGAGTGGAAACGACTTTTCGCAGATCCAGGAGGTTCTCGTTGTATGCTATGGAATAGCCGCTTTGCTGTTCAACTGCGGCAAGCGCCTGTGAAAGGGTCATCTGTCTCTGGGAGAAATTGATGACCGGTTCCTGGGCATATGCCGGCAGCGAAAGCAGCAGGTATCCCACAAGCATACAGACAAGAAATCTTGTCTTTCTCATAGGTCCTTCAGCTTATTTAATGTAAATGGAATTGTCTGTGTGTGTGAATTGCATGTGAGGCACGACAACGCACAGGGCCTCCATCAACTCATCCACGGTTTCACCGTGAATGAATCGGGCCGTTATCACCGCGCTGTCGTATTTGTCCGTGGCCAGATACACCTGGACGCCGTAATGGCGCTGGACTATTCTTATTATTTCGTGTATGGACGCCGAACGGAAACAGAGTTCTCCGCTTGTCCATGACAGGGATTCAATGGAATTTGCCTTCTCCTTTATAATGGCGCCAGTGGCCTTTTCATAAGAGACTCTCTCTTCCGGTTCAAGTTTTACCAGGCGTTCGGGAGCATCGTTGGGCCACACTGAAACAGACCCGCGATTCAGCGTTGCAGTGACGGTGGGAGAATCGAAATAGGCATTTACGTCGAACATCGTTCCATAAACCATCACTGTTATATCCGAGGTCTTCACCTCAAATGGAGATGTCTCCGATGCCGTCACATCAAATACGGCTTCTCCTGAAAGGAAAACACTGCGCTCTTTTCCGAAAGATTCCGGATAAATGAGTACCGACTGGGAATTCAGCATAACATGTGAATTGTCCGGCAGGACCACCTCCGTAGTTTCGCCGCTTGCTGTGGAGCACTGGATGTAATTCACCGCAACGGGCTCAGCCTGAGAGGCCGAACGACTTGCATACCATATTGAAAGTGCCGGAACCAGAATAAGCGCAACCGCAGCCGCAGCGGCTAGAAGCGAACGCTTCCAGATTACTATCCTGCGCCGTTTTTGCCCGTCCAGATATCTTTCAAGGGCGTTTGCCCTTGACATTACCACCTTAAATGCCGCTTCAACCTCCGCATTGGAAACGGAGGAGCCGTCGATATTGTCCCAACCGGGAAAGCTTCCGAAAATCGCCATAATTATGAAGTTTTACATAATAATGACGAAAAAGCGGCGCGTTGCACCCAATACATACTATATAAATAGTGCAATGCAGGATGAAATCTTGCGGAGCTCCTTCAGAGCGGCGTTAATATGATTCTCAACAGTTTTCTTCGAGATGCCAAGACTGCGGGCAATCTCGTCGTTCGAAAGCCCCTCCTTGCGGGAAAGCATAAATACTTCCTTGCGCTTGTATGGCATACGACCCACTGCTTCCTCGTACTGTTTGCGACGCTCGGCGGCAAAGTAGTCTTCGTCAAGGGGATATGTGGCGGCGGTATCGTGCTCGGAAGTAAAAGGAATCTTCACCCGGTTCGTGCGGCCGTAATCGATGGCGGCGTTCCTGCACATGCGGTAGAGATAAGCCCCGGCAGAACGCAACTTCCCTATCGAGGAACGAATGAGCCACAACTTCACAAAGATGTTCTGCGCCAAATCGCTCGCATCGGCCTCGTTCTCAACAAGAGTAAGCATAAAAGACTTGACCTTCGGATAGTAATACCCGAAGAAGGTGCGGAAAGCGCTCTCATCGCCCTCCGAGATGCGGCAAAGAAGTCTCTCTTCGTCTGTGAGCATAGCAAGGCAAATTTAGCAATTTTTCCAAGGTTTCGCAAAAAGTTCGTATATTTGTGGATTGGATAATTCTTAAAACCTAAAACAAGATATGCAACAGTTTATCGACAAGTACGACTTCACCGGCAAAAAGGCCATCGTGAGAGTCGATTTCAACGTTCCCCTGAACGAAAACTTCGAAATTACCGACGACACCCGCATCCGCAGGGCAATGCCCACCCTCAAGAAGGTCCTTGCATCCGGAGGTTCCGTGATCATCATGTCGCATCTTGGCCGTCCCAAGAAAGTGGATCCCAAGTTCTCCCTCAAACACATCGTGGGCAGGGTGAGCGAATGCCTGGGCGTTCCCGTCCAGTTTGCCGATGACTGCCAGAAGGCCGATGCACAGGCTGCGGCCCTCAAGCCCGGCGAGGCTCTCCTCCTGGAGAACCTGCGCTACTACGCAGAGGAAGAAGGCAAACCCCGCGGACTCGCAGAGGATGCCACCGACGAAGAGAAGAAGGCAGCAAAAGCCGTCGTGAAGGCCAGCCAGAAGGAATTCGTGAAGAAGCTCGCCAGCTATGCCGACTGCTACATCAACGACGCTTTCGGCACCGCCCACCGCGCACACGCTTCCACCGCCCTCATCGCCGAATACTTCCCCAACGACAAGATGTTCGGTTATCTGATGGAAGGCGAGATCGAGGCCATCGACAATGTCCTCACGAACGCCAAGCGCCCCCTCACCGCAATCATCGGCGGATCGAAGGTGAGCTCCAAGCTCGCAGTCCTTAAGAACCTCGTGGGCAAGGTGGACAACCTCATCATCGGCGGCGGCATGGGCTACACCTTCATCAAGGCACAGGGCGGCCATATCGGCCTTTCACTGCACGAGGACGACCTCATGCCCGATGCACTCGAGATTCTGGCAACAGCAAAGGAGAAGGGCGTGAACGTGAGCCTTTCCGTTGCAACCGTGGCAGGCCAGGCATTCGACAACGACACTCCCCAGAAGGTATTCGACATCTACAACATTCCCGACGACTGGGAGGGCATGGACGCTTCCCCGGCATCCCTGGAGAACTGGCGCAAGATTATCATGGAGTCCAAGACCATCCTCTGGAACGGCCCCGTGGGCGTTTTCGAGCTTCCGAACTTTGCAAAGGGAACCCTGCAGATCGCACAGGACCTTGCCGATGCCACCAAGAACGGCGCATACACCCTCGTGGGCGGAGGCGACTCCGTGGCAGCAGTGACCCAGATGGGCTTTGCCGACAAAGTGAGCTACGTTTCCACCGGTGGCGGCGCAATGCTCGAGGCCATCGAAGGAAAGGTTCTCCCCGGTATCGCTGCTATCAGGGACTAAGCGGAGAATAAGCTATTTGGAGAGGCTGCGTGCGTAGTGCGTGGCCTCTTTTTTGGGCTTTTCGGGATGCACCGAACGGGCGGGAATCTTCTTGATGAATGCCCAGACGATGAAGAAAATGCCCAGCAGGACGAAGGGAATGGAGAGGAACTGGCCCATGTTCAGAGCCATGTTTTTCTCGAATTCAACCTGCGGATTCTTGATGAATTCGATGAGGATGCGGCTGCCGAAGCACACGATGAGGAAAAGGCCCACATAAGTGCCGCGGTACATTTTATCCAGCTTCCACTTGTACAGGGCGATGAGTACGAAACCCAGGATGAGGTAGGTGAATCCTTCGTAGAGCTGCGTGGGATGGCAGGGGAGGGTTTCGCCGTTGCGCTCGAAGATGAAGCCCCAGGGAAGGGAGGTGGGGCCGCCGTAGATTTCCGAATTGAAGAGGTTGCCCATCCTTATGAAGAACGCGGCGAAGGCCACCGGGATGCAGAGATGGTCCAGGAGCCAGACAAAGTCGAAATCGTACTTCTTTCCGTACTTGGAAGCGAACCACCACATGCCCAGTATGAGGGCGATGGTGCCGCCGTGGCTGGCCAGGCCGCCTTTCCAGGGCATGAATATCTCCCAGAATCCTTTCCAGCTGCCAAGGTAATAGTCCGGCTGATAGAACAGGCAGTGCCCCAGGCGGGCTCCCACTATTGTGCAGATGAGAAGGGTGTACAGGAGGGGATCCAGAACCTTCTCCGGGATGCCCTCGCGGCGTACAAACCAGCGGAAAATGAACCAGCCCAGAATGAAGCCGCTCACGAAAAGAAGTGAATACCAGCGGAGCTCGAAGCCTCCTATATGAAATAATGCGGGATTTACGTTCCAGTGTACGATAAGTGTTTCCATACCGCAAAGATAGTAAAACTCCTCTATAAATACCATACAAATACTTTATAAAAATTTTTAAATTAGGCGCGATTTTTGCAGTAAATCGGCGGCTTTTATTGACAGATTTTTATGAAAAAACTCCTTCTGGCGCTTGCCATCCTGGCACCAATGCAGCTTGCGCGGGCGCAGTATGCGGAAACTCCACCGGAAAGCAGCGATTCCACAGTGGTCCTTACCCTGGACGACGCACTGAAAATCGCCCTCTCTGAAAACATAAGCGTGAAGATTGCAGAGCTTGAAGTCACCCGCAGCGAATATGCGCAGCGCGGCTCCTACGCCGCCCTGTTCCCGCAGGTGAACGCAAGCGGCTCCTTCCAGCACACCATACAGAAACAGGTTATGTATATGGGCGGAGGCTCAAGCTCCGGTTCCGGTTCCGGCTCCGGCGGCGGAATGGCTTCCATGTTCACGGATGCCCTGGCCCCCATTTCCTACTATATAGGTGAATTCCTGAAAAAGCATCCGGACATTGCCCCGTATGTGGCGCCCCCGGCCGATCCTTCCGACAATTCGGGGGATGGCGGCATCCAGGTGGGCCGTTCCAACACATGGACGGCCGGCATCAACGCCAGTATGCCCATCGTGAACGTACAGCTCTGGGAAAGCCTCAAACTGAGCGGAGACCAGGTGGAAATTGCTGTGGAACAGGCACGCGAGTCGCGCCTTGGGATGGTAACCTCCGTGAAGCAGGCCTTCTTTGCCGTGCTCATGGCAAAGGCATCCTACGACGTGTACAATGCTGTTTACGAGAACGCCATGGAGAACTACAAGCTCACTGAAATGCGCTACAACAGCCAGAAGGCTTCGGAGCTGGATTTCACGAGGGCCAAGAGCAATCTTGCATCGGCAATTCCCAACCTCTACAATGCGGAAAATGCCATAGAGCTTGCCCTTTGGCAGCTGAAAGCCGTGATGGGCGTGGACCTGGACATGAAGGTGGATGTGGCCGGCTCGCTTGACGATTATGCGGAGACCATGTTCCGTGAGCTGCATAACTATGACGATGCCGACATTTCCTCCAACTCCCAGCTCCGTCAGCTGGCACTCCAGGCAGAGATTATTGCAAAGCAGATAAGGCTCCAGCAGTATGCCTATCTCCCCACCCTGTCGCTGGCTTTCGCATACAACTACAACGCAATGGCGGAAGACTTCGACTTCAGCAATTACCGCTGGACTCCTTACTCATACATAGGCCTGCAGCTGAACATTCCCATCTTTGCCGGCGGTCAGAGGTATCATCAGGTGAAGCAGGCACGCGTGCAGGAGTCGGAACTGGAATACCAGAGGATCAATGCGGAGCGCCAGCTTAAGATCGGGATCCGCCAGAGCCTTGCCACCATGGAAACTGCAATGAAGACCTACGAGGCGGCAAAGGATGCTCTGGAAAGCGCTGAAAAGGCCTATGACTTCGCGGCCAAGAGCTACGAGGTTGGCAGGAGCACCCTCACGGACCTTAACAACACCGAACTGGTGCTCACCCAGACAAGGCTCCAGGTGATGCAGGCGGTGTACAACTTTATCCTGGCGCAGGCCACCCTGGAACAGACCCTGGGCTATGATTTTACAACAGGCGACGAAGAATAAGATGATGAATATGAAAAAACTATATATTTTGGCCGCTGCAGCACTTCTCGCATCCTGCGGGAACGGCGGCAACAAGGAAGCCTCGGAAGCCGGATCGCTGCTTGCCGGCGGAGGAACCGCCCAGGTGACGGTTCAGAACGTAGAAATTGCAACGGCCCAGAAGAGGGAAGTGCCCCAGGAAAGCGTGTATTCCGCAAGCGTGGAGCCTTATGCGGTGAACAACATCGCCCCTCAGACTGCAGGGCGCATCCGTAAGATCAATGTCGATGTGGGCTCCTACGTGGGCAGGGGACAGATCCTTGCAGAAATGGACCGCCTCCAGCTTGAGCAGACAAAGCTCCAGCTCCAGAACGACAGCACCGAGTATGCTCGCCTGAAGGCCCTGTACGAGCAGGGCGGCCTGGCGGCTTCGGATTTCGAAGCCTTCGAGCTGGCCTACAGGGTGAGGCAGACAACCTATCAGAATTTGCTGGAAAACACCATACTGCGCAGCCCCATCACGGGATTCGTGACTGCCCGCAACTACGACGTGAACGACCTTTATTCCATGGCCCAGCCCATCTTCACCGTTCAGCAGGTGATTCCCGTGAAACTGCTTGTGGGCATTTCCGAGAGCGAATACACCAAGGTGAAAAAGGGCGACAGCGTAACTCTCACGGCCGATGCTCTTCCCGGCAGGGAGTTCACTGGACAGGTGGTGCGCCTGCATCCCACCATGAATGCGGCAACCCACACTTTCAATGTGGAGGTGAGGGTGAACAATGCCGACAAAGCCCTGCGCCCCGGCATGTATGCCCGCGTGACCGTGAAGTTCGGAGTGAACAACAGCATAGTGGTTCCGGACAGGGCAATCGTGAAGCAGGAAGGCTCCGGCCAGCGTTTCGTGTTCGTGCTGAACGAGGCTGACAATACGGTGTCCTATGTTCCCGTTGCCATCGGCCGCCATATGGGCAGGGAATACGAGATTACATCCGGCCTGGAGGAAGGCTGGAAGGTTGTGGTCAAGGGCCAGAACGGCCTGAAGGACGGTTCTTCCGTGAACGTGCTCAAAGAGGACTAAGCCATGAGCATCTACAGAGCATCGGTTAACAATCCGGTAACCACCATACTGGTTTTCCTGGCATTCGCCATTCTGGGCATATTCGCCCTCACGCGCCTGCCGGTGGACAATATGCCGGACTTCGAGTCCAATGTGATCATGGTTATGAGCTCCTATCCCGGAGCCAGCGCGGAGGATGTGGAAAACAACCTCACGAAGGTTCTGGAGAACACCCTGAACAGTGTTGCGGAGCTAAAGAACATCACATCCAACTCCAGGGAGAACATCTCCATCATCACCCTTGAATTCGAATACGGAACGGATATAGACGAGGCCACCAACGACGTCCGCGACAAGCTGGACATGGTGAGCCAGACCCTTCCGGACGGCGCATCGCTGCCGTACCTGTTCAAGTTCAGCGCGGACGACATGCCCATCATGATCATGGCCGCAACGGCCGATCAGAGCGTGGCCGCGCTGGATAAGATCCTGGACGACAAAGTGGCCACCCCGCTTGCCCGAGTGAGCGGCGTGGGCCAGGTGTCGGTTGCCGGCGCCCCCAAGAGGGAAATCCAGGTCTATTGCGACCCTTCGAAGCTGGAAGCCTACCGCCTGTCCATAGCGGCCATTTCCGCCGTCATCGCCCAGGAGAACCGTAACGTTCCTTCAGGCAGCATCGACATCGGTTCCGATACCTACACGCTTCGAATAAAGAAGGAGTTCAGCGACCCCTCGGAGCTGCTGGACGTGGTCGTGGGCAGTTTCAACGGCAATGCGGTGTATCTCCGCGACGTTGCCCGCATAGACGACACCCTGGAAGAGAAATCGCAGGAATCCTACACAAACGGCGTCCGCGGAGCACAGATCATCATCCAGAAGCAGAGCGGATACAATACCGTTGAGGTTATCCGGAAGGTGAAGGCGGAGATGAGGGTGATAAGCCACAACCTCCCCTCCGACATAAAGATTACCCAGGTGGTGGACAATTCGGAGGATATCCTCCTCACCATCAAGTCGCTGCGCGATACCATCATAATCACCTTCCTGGTGGTGATGCTGGTTGTGTTCCTCTTCCTTGGAAGGCTCAAGGGAACCCTCATCGTGATTCTGAGTATCCCCATCGCCCTGCTGGCTTCGCTGCTGTACCTTATGGCCAGCGGCAACACGCTCAATATCATATCGATGAGTGCGCTTGCCATTGCCATCGGCATGGTTGTGGACGATGCCATCGTGGTGCTGGAGAACGTGACCACGCATCTGGAGAAAGGTGAGAAGCCCAAGGAAGCGGCCGTTCACGGTACCGCGGAGGTGGGTATTTCCGTCATCGCCTCCACCCTCACCATGTTGTGCGTGTTCCTTCCGCTCACCATGATCCAGGGTATGACGGGCATCATGTTCCGCCAGCTGGGATGGATCGTGTCCATCATCATGATCGTTTCCACCACGGCGGCCCTCACCCTTGTACCCACCCTGTGTGCGCTTCTTCTTAACAACAAGCCCACCACCAACAAACTGTACAAGTTCATCTTCGGCCCCGTGAACAAGGCCCTGGATGCGGTGTCGGCAGGATATTCCCGCCTCATCGCCTGGAGCATGAGGCACAAGAAGCTCATCCTTTTCGGTGCCATTGTGGTATTCGTTGCCGTGCTGGTGATATTCGTCCCGCGGATGAAGACGGAGTATTTCCCCACCCAGGACGAAGGCAGGATATCGGCAACCATCGAAATGCCGATCGGAACCGCGCAGGAACTCACCGGCGAAGTGGCCCAGGCCATATACGCCAGACTCATTGCCGATATTCCCGAAATCAAGGTGCTGAGCTACCGTTACGGCCAGGCAGATTCCGAAAACGCCTTTGCCTCCATGCGTCAGAACGGCACCTACCTAATAACGATGAACATCCGGATAGGTTCGTCCACGACGCGTGACCGCACCGTCTCCGAGATTGCCGATGTGGTGAGGGCGGATCTTCGTGAATTCCCGGAGCTGAACCGCTTCAACGTGAACGAAGGCGGAATGGGTATGGGCGGCCGCGCCAACGTGCAGCTGGAGATTTACGGCTACGATTTCGAGGAAACGGAAGACATTGCAAGAAGCATCCGCGGCAAGCTGATGGAAACGGGCTGCTTCACCCAGGCCATCCTGTCGCGTGACCAGTACACGCCTGAATACGAAGTGGACTTCGACCGTGAGAAACTGGCTCTGAACGGCCTCTCTTCAACCGCGGCGGCATCGGCAGTTGCCGCAGCCATGTCCGGAACGGTGGCTTCATATTACCGTGAAGAAGGTGAGGAATACAATATCCGCGTGCGTTATGCCCCCGAATTCCGCACTTCCATCGAGGACCTCGAAAACATAATCATCTACAACAATGCCGGTGCGGGTATCCGCGTGAGGGACCTTGGAACCATAGTGGAGTCCAAGGTGCCGCCCACCATACAGAGAAAGAACCGCGAGCGTTACATCACGGTAACCGGCATCATGGCCCAGGGAAAGGCCCTGAGCGACGGTGTGGATGTGGTGAATACCATCATGGCGGAGAATCCCCTCCCTTCCCACATGAGCTGGAGAATAGGCGGCGACTATGAAGAGCAGCAGAAGATGTTCGGCGACATGCTGCTCCTCATCGCCCTTATCATCATCCTGGTCTATATGGTCATGGCCTCGCAGTTCGAATCCCTGCTGGGTCCGTTCGTGATCATGTTCTCCATCCCCTTCGCCCTTGTAGGCGTGGCCCTTGGCAGCATTGCCCACGGCTGGATGCCCATCAGCGTGATGGGTATGATCGGTATCATTATCCTGCTGGGAATAGTGGTGAAGAACGGTATCGTGCTCATAGACTACACCATCCTGTGCCAGGAGAGGGGAATGAGCGTGAGGGAGTCCAGCGTAACTGCCGCACAGAGCCGTCTGAGGCCAATCCTTATGACCACGCTCACCACCGTGCTGGGTATGCTGCCCATGGCCTGGGGTACGGGCGAGGGCTCGGAACTGTGGAAGGGACTTGGCATTACGGTTGCCTGGGGTCTTAGCATTTCCACCCTTATCACCCTGGTGATCATCCCAGTCCTGTACTGCGGTTTCACCGAGCACCGTGAAAGGAGAAAAGCTAAAAAAGCCGCTAAAACTGCAACAAAGTAGTACAATTTTGCATCTTTAATTCTGACATGCAATTATGAAAGCTCTTTTTATTGTTTACAACCAGGCCTACAATCAGGAGATTGTGGATCTTCTGGAAGGAATGGGGCAGAGGGGATACACCGTGTGGGAAGAGATAGGCGGCCGCGGAAGCGTGGACGGAGAACCTCACCTTGGAAACCACGCCTGGCCCACCCAGAACCACGCTCTGCTGTCGGTTACGGACAACGACCTTGCTGCTCAGGTGATGCAAAAGCTCAGGGAAGTGGATGAAAGCAATCCGGCGCTTGGCCTCAGGGCATATGTTCTTCCGGTGGAAGATGCATTGTAATTCAAAAAATTAAGCTATATTTGCAGAACACGCATAATAAACAACAAAATGGCCAAAGTAGCAACAAATACAAATTTCGACTCCCTGCTGGAAGACAGCAAGCTTGTGGTCGTGGATTTCTGGGCAACATGGTGCGGCCCCTGCCGTATGATTTCCCCCATTCTGGACGAAGCGGAAATGGAAATGGCAGATCAGTTCACCCTTGTGAAAGTGAATGTGGACGATGCGGATGAGATTGCCGCACGCTTCCGCATCATGAGCATCCCCACCCTTCTTTTCATCAAGAACGGAGAGATTGTGGACAAAAGCGTTGGTGCCATGCCCAAGAGCGCCCTTGTTGAAAAAATCAAAGCAAATCTATAGTATCTCATTATGAAAAAAGTTATCGCAATCATCGCCGTGGCGCTTGCTTCTTTCAGCATTGCACACGCTCAGTTCGGTATCGTCGGCGGTTTCACTTCTTCCAGTACCAAGATCGATACCAAAGATTGGAAGGCCAATGCGGAGAATATCAGCCTCTACCATGTCGGTCTCACCTATAAGATTGACCTTGGCCTTGGCCTTGCAATCCAGCCTTCCCTCACCTACGAGATGAAGGGCGCAACTGCAACCGAGTATCTTGGAATGCAGGATGTGGCTGCTGCAAAGAACACCATCGACACCAAATCCGGCTATGCCGAATTCGGCCTGGATCTCCAGTGGGGTCCGGATCTGATGATGTTCCGTCCTTTCGTTTTCGGTTCCCCGTTCATCGGCTATCAGGTTTATAGCGAAGAACTTAATGAGTGGTCAGGTGCAGTTGGCAGCATTGGCACCGGCGAAGTGAACAACGAGAAAATCCAGGAGGCAGCAAACGAGGCAAAGAACAAGCTCGAATATGGCTTCGGCTTCGGCGTGGGTGTGGACATCATGAAGTTCCTCCAGCTCAAGGCTCAGTATTACATGAACCTTGGCAACCTCTACGACAACGGAAAGGTTGATGGAAATACCATCCTGAACAACTTCAAAGCCAACTACAACAGTATCGAGAACTACAATGGCATCAAGGTCTCCCTGGCCATTCTCTTCTAGGACTGACAGTTGAAACAAATCAGGGCCTTTTTATCCGGTCCCATGGACGAAGTGACGTCGCTTATGGCGGCGTCACTCCGTAGTGGTGTATCCCTGTTGGAAAAAACCAACGGGGATTTGCTGGCAGAAAGAGGCAAGATGATGCGTCCCATGCTGTGCCTGCTCTCTGCGGGAGCATGCGGGGGAATAAATCCGGATTCCCTGCATTATGCTGCGGCAGCGGAGCTGATGCACAATGCCACCCTCATGCATGACGATGTTGTGGACGGGGCAACCCTCCGCCGCGGGAAACCCACCCTTGGAGCGCTCCTGGGCCCCAGGGCATCGGTGCTGATTGGCGATTTCTGGCTTGTGAAGGCCATGGACTGCGTCGTACACGCAACAGACCGTGGCAACAAGGTCCAGAGCATCTTTTCAAAGACCCTCTCGGATCTTGCGGAAGGCGAGATGATGCAGATGGAAAAGGCAATGAAGCTGGACACCACCCAGGAAGACTATATCCGCATCATCTACTGCAAGACGGCTTCGCTTTTCGAGTCGTCGGCAGTGAGCGGTGCGCGTTCTGCCGGGGCCGGTAAAGAGATGGAGGAGGCTATAGCCAGCTTCGCACGAAACCTGGGAATTGCCTTCCAGATAAAGGACGATATCCTTGATTATCTGCCCTCGGACGCCCTGGGAAAGCCTTCAGGACAGGATCTGAGGGAGCAGAAGATAACCCAGCCGCTTCTTTGCGTTCTGGAAAAGATGGGGGCCGATGAAGCTTCGCAGCTCAGGCACAAGCTCTCCCTGGTGCCGCAGGATCCGGCTATTGCGGAGGAGATAGAAGCGGTTGTAGCAGCCCGAGGAGGAGTGGCCATGGCGGCCATGGTGATGGATTCTTACATAGAAAAAGCAATTTTCTGCCTTTCTGCTCTTCCGGAATCCAAAGAAAAGAGTTATCTTGCAAGACTTGCCCGTTATGTGGGCGAAAGACGTTTTTAACCCGTGATGTCGGAATCTCATACCCAGGTGCTGGAAGTCCTCCGCTCAATGGTGGACTGCGGCCGCGTACCTCACGCCATCCTGTTCCACCAGAACGACGGCGGGGGAGCGTATCCGCTTATCCTGGAATTCCTGGAGTATCTGTACAGGGGCAATCCCAGGGTTAAGAAGCTTATCCATCCGGACATTCATTACGTGTTTCCGGTGGCGGGATCGGACAAACCGGTATCCCAGAATTTCATTTCCCAGTGGCGCACTCTCCTTCAGGAGAATCCGTTTTTCCTGGAGAACGAGCTGTATGCCGCCCTTGGGATAGAAGGCAAGCAGAGCAATATTTCGGTGTGGGAGGCGCGTTCCGTTCTGGAGAAGCTGTCTCTTTCGGCAGTGGAAGGTGGGTGGCGCACCGTGGTTGTGTACCTTCCCGAGAAAATGAACGCCCAGGCCGCGAATACGCTGCTCAAAATGGTGGAGGAACCGCCGGAGAAAACCCTGTTCCTGCTGGTCACGCAGGCCCCGGAGAAGGTTCTCACCACCATCTTCTCCCGCTGCATCTTCATGCGCCTGAGGCCCCTCCCCAGGGAAGAATTCCTAAAGGTGCACCCCTCCATGGGGGAGAGCGAGGAGGAGTACTCCAATTATTTTCACGACCTTGTGAAAAGCGTGCTGGACAGGGATTATCTTTCCGGCATGGAAACCGCGGAGGCCCTTGGCGCCATGGGCTCGCGGGAAAAGCAGAAGGCTTTCTGCCGGTATTCGGCGGATGCGCTGCGCAATGTTTTCATGATCCAGCAGGGGCTTGAGGACCTTGCCGACATGAGGGAAGACGAAAAGCCGTTCTTCCACGAGATCGCGGCCAAGTGCCGCAAGACTTTCCCCCGCCATGCCGCTGGGGAACTGGACAGGGCTGTAACGCTCATAGAGAGGAATGTGTCGCAGAAAATCCTTTTCAGCGACCTTGTGTGCCGTCTTATATCGGCAAGGAGATAAGTATGGAAAGCAACGAAATCATCAGATACGACTGCTTCCGCGGCTGCACCGTGAATTACGGTCAGGGAGATTCCCCTGACATCCGTTACCGTCAGGGATGCTGCAAGCTGGAAGTCTATAATACGCTCAAGGGAATAAGCCAGGAGCAGTGGGACAATTACTACGAGGTGCGCTTCAAGAACACCCGCAAGGGTATTTACGTGAACGCATCGAACCAGAGCATCAAGACCGGCGACCTTGTGGTTGTGGAGGCAAACACCGGCCACGACCTTGGCATAGTTACGCTGGAAGGGCCCATGGTGGGGCGTCAGGTGAAGGCGAAGGGGATAGACATAGAGAGCACTCCGCTGAAGAAAATATACCGCAAGGCCAAGCCTTTCGACATAGAACGCTGGCAGGAGGCCATTGCAAGGGAAGAGGAAACCATGATCAAGGCCCGCGTACTGGCTGCGAATCTGGGCCTGGAGATGAAGATCGGGGATGTCGAATTCCAGGGCGACGGCACCAAGGCCATCTTCTATTACATTGCCGACGGCCGCGTGGACTTCCGCCAGCTCATCAAGGATTTCGCCGAAGAGTTCCATATCCGAGTGGAGATGAAGCAGATCGGCGCCCGCCAGGAAGCCGGCCTCATCGGCGGTCTTGGCGTGTGCGGCAGGGAATTGTGCTGCGCCAATTACATAACCCAGTTCCAGAGCATTTCCACCCAGGCTGCCCGTTGCCAGGACCTTTCCCTGAATCCGCAGAAACTGGCCGGCCAGTGCGGCAAGCTCAAGTGCTGCCTGAATTACGAGGTGGCCAGCTATATGGACGCCCACGCCCGCATCCCCAAGGTTGTGGAACCGCTTGAATTCGAGGACGGCCTTGCCTATCTTGTGAAAACCGACATCCTTCGCGAGAAGCTCTGGTTCTCATACGAAAAAGGCTCTCTGGAGCATATCTATCCGCTGTCGGCCGATGAGGTCCGCGAAGTTCAGAAGATGAACCGGGAAGGCATCAGGCCGGAGACTCTCCGTGCCGATATGGAAAGCTCCGGCCCCGAGTTCGTAACCGCGGTGGGAGACGACAGCATCTCCCGTTTCGACCCTGAAAAGCGCCGTAAGAAGCGCAACAAGCGCCGTAAGAAATGAGAAAACCGGGAAGGCTGCTGTTGTGCGCAGGGATACTTGCGTTTCTGGCGGTTTCCTGCAGGGAGCCTGCCTCTTCCGAGGTGTTCATCCCAGTCCCCGGCCCTTATACCTTCACTCTGGATTTCAGCGATTCGCTCGCGACCTACGATGTGGCCCTGTTCACAAGGATAGACTCCCGCGCGGGCTCTGTCCAGGCTCTTGGAGAACTGCCGCTGATTGCGGTGTGGACAGCCCCCGACTATTCACAGGAAGACGTTTTCTCCAACCCCTACTACACTTTCACGGAGGTGGTTTATCTGCCGCTGGGGGCTTCGAAAAGGAGTTATTTCTCTTCTCAGGTGTGGCATCCCTACCGCAAGGGGGTGAACCCGGGAATCTATGGGGACTGGACCCTCACTCTCAGCATTCCCGATACTGTTCAGGTGCGCGGCCTCAGAGGTCTGGGAGTGGAACTCCACAGAAAATACGGCAAATAGCAAATGGGACACGGTAAATTACGCAAATTTGCGGAAAACGAGACCTTCCGCTGCCTCCTTCAGCCGGATGCATCAAGCGTCCTGGTGAAGGGCGGACGCGCACTCGTTCTCCGGGACCATCCGATAAAAGGCCGGTGGAACACCGACATGTTCGCCAAAGAGCAGCCCATAGTCCTCGAACTGGGATGCGGAAAAGGGGACTACACGATAGCCCTGGCCAAGAGGCATCCGGAGATGAATTTCATCGGGGTCGATATCAAAGGCGCCCGCCTTTGGACAGGTGCAAAGTATGCCACGGAGCAGGGCCTGCCGAACGTGGCGTTCCTCCGCACCCGGATAGAGTTCATAGGGGCGTTCTTCGCCCCGGGTGAGGTGAGCGGGATATGGCTCACTTTCTCGGACCCGCAGCTGAGCGGCAGCGGCAACAGCAGGCTCTCATCGCCCATGTTCCTGGAGCGGTACCGCGGCTTCCTTAAGCCCGGCGGCACCGTGCATCTGAAAACGGACTCCCGCTTCCTTCACGAATATACCATGTCGGTAGTGCGTGCCAACGGCCTGCGGCTTCTCGCCTGCGGTACAGATATTTATAATGAAGGAATCAACGTCGCATCCGGAGTCGGACTTTTAGTCCGCGGAGGAACGGCGACGGAGATTCCCATTGTGACCCAGGTGCAGACATTCTACGAGAAGATGTTCCTGGAGATGGGGCTGCCCATCACCTATATGGCCTTCACCATCGACCATGAAGGACCATACGTGCAGCCCACGGATTTCGATGCCGCATATTGGCGTGAGAAGGAGGGCCCGCGCCGCTCTTTCAGCCATCAGCCATCAGCTAAACAGTAGTCCAGTGGATGCGCACTCCGTCGCGCTCCATGCCGCGGAACCAGGTCATCTGGCGCTTTGCGAACTGGTGTATGGCGTTCGCGAGGGCCGTTTCCATGTCGTCGAAGCTTAGCTGGCCCAGGATGTACTGGGTTACGAATTTGTACTCAAGACCGTAATAGATAAGGTCCGGGGCTGGGATGCCGCTCTCAAGCAGAGCCCGCACCTCTTCCACCAGGCCCTGTTCCAGACGCTCGTGAAGCCGCCTGTCGATGCGTGCCACGCGCTCCTCGCGCGTGACCAGCGTCCCGATGTAGAATGTGCTGCGGGGAAATCCGGCCAGACGGAGGGGAGAAGTGTTTCGGATGGCCTTTTTTCGGCCTCCGAAACACTTACTCCCCGGAGTCAATCCAAGGCCGGATTTCCCAAGCGCTACCTCCAGGGCGCGGACGGTGCGCTTCTTGGACTGGATCACGCCGTCCGGAATGGCGGGGTTGAGCTCCCGCAGGCGGCGGATGAGTTCTTCGTGGGGGAGCTGCTCCAGGGAGCGGCGAAGCTCCGGGTCGGGCTCCACGGGGGAGAGCTCATAGCCGCAGGTGGCGGCTTCGATATACAGGCCCGAGCCGCCGCAGAGGATGGGTATGGCACCGCGGGAGCGGATGTCGCCATAGGCCTCCAGGAAGTCTCTCTGGTACTCCCAGATATTGTATTTGTGCCCGGCGGGAACTATGTCGATGAGGTGATAAGGCACCTCCCCGTACTCGCAGAGGTCCTTCCCTGTGCCTATGTCCATGCCGCGATAGACCTGCCTGGAGTCGGCCGAAAGGATTTCGGCATTCCCAAGTGCGCGGGCCAGTTCCACGGCGTAGCGGGTTTTGCCCGATGCTGTGGGGCCAAGTACGCACACGAGGTCCATGGAGCCGTTCAAAAGCGACTCCTTAAGTGCCTGGATATCTATCTGTTCCGCTTCCGGAAGCTTGGCCATGGGCGGGATGCCCGGGCGGTCGGGAAGAAGTTCGGTACGGTTCATATCTGCAAATATACGCAAAATTCGTATCTTTGCCCCTGCAATGTCACTGTACAGGTATTTCAGAATAAGCAAACCCGCTGCGGAGCCTCTGCCTTCGGAGCAGGTGGAACCCAGTTACAAGCGCTTCAGGCGCAGGACTTTCTGGGCGGTGACAATCTCCTACGTATTCTATTACGTATGCCGCATGACGATGGGTGTGGTGAAGCAGCCCCTCATAGACGGGGGAGTGCTCACCGCAGGGCAGCTGGGTATAATTGGCTCGGCTTTCTATATGGTCTACGCCATAGGGAAGTTCACCAACGGCTTCATTGCCGATTATTGCAATATCCGGAGGTTCATGGCCGCGGGTCTGGCGGTATCGGCAGTGCTGAATATGCTGCTGGGGATTCTGGGCCTGCTTCACGGACCCATGGGGATAGGGAGCGTGAGCATGCTGGTTTTCTTCGCGCTCCTGTGGGGCGTGAACGGATGGACCCAGAGTATGGGCTCTCCTCCCGGAACGATTTCGCTTTCAAGGTGGTATCCGCTCAAGACGCGCGGCACCATGTACAGCATATTCAGTTCCACGCCCCAGCTTGGAAAGGCTGTGTCCATGGTGGCAACCGGCTTTATCGTGGCCGCGGCAGGGTGGCAGTGGGGGTTCCTGGCGGCCGGAGCCGCAGGCATCATAGGCACGCTGATAGCTGTTTTCGGAATATCGGATACGCCGGAGAGCAAGGGGCTCCCTTCTGTGCAGGAACTTTCCGGGGAAGAGGTGCATGCACTGGACAAAAAGCCCACCAGAGAGCTCCAGAAATGGGTTTTCAGGCATCCCGGAATATGGGTCATAGCAATCTCCAGCGCCTTTATATACATCACCCAGCACGCGGTGAGCGACTGGGGTGTGCTGTTCCTCCAGAAGCATAAGGATTTCTCGCTGGAAGGCGCAACCCAGATAATAGGCCTTGCAGAGGTGTTCGGAATCAGCGGCAATCTGCTGGCGGGATGGCTCTCGGACTATGTGTTCCGCGGCAACCGCGAGCGCCCGGTGATCATTGCCGGCATCCTGGCTCTGGCCTCTCTTGCCGGCTTCCTCTTCCTTGGTGGCGGGTACTGGGCCAATATCGCCCTTGTGGCGCTGTTCAGCACGTCTTTCAGCGTTGTGTTCTGCATAGTGGCAGGTCTTATGGCGCTGGATTTCGTTCCCCGCAAAGCCACCGGAGCGGCACTCGGAATCGTGGGCATTTCAAGCTATCTGGCTGCTGCGCTTCAGTCCGTGGTGAGCGGATTCCTCATCCAGGGCAATGCCTCCGGGGATGTGTACAATTTCACGCCCGTTTCCATTTTCTGGACCGTGGCCTGTGTAATAGCCTTCGTGCTGCCGGTCTTCGGCTGGAAGCACCTGCGTCCCGCCCGGTAGCAAAAAAATTCCTATCTTTGTGCCTGTGAATAACGAAGCCACGGTTGTAAAGAATGCCGGAAGCCACTACCTTCTGGCGCATCTGCCGCAGTGGGACCCGTTCCCGGCTGTGCTGCGCGGCCGCATCCGCCTGAAAGGAAGCGGCATCACCAACCCCGTCGCCGTTGGGGATGTGGTGCGTTACAGCATTGTCGATGGTGCCGCCACCATAGACGAAGTGCTTCCGCGCCGGAACTACGTTATCCGCCGCTCCACCAATCTTTCCCGTCAGGCGCATATAATCGCGGCCAATGTGGACAGGGCCTATATCATTGTGTCCCTGTGCTTTCCGGAGGTAAAGCTGCCCTTCCTGGACAGGCTTCTGGTAACCTGCGAGGTGTACGGGATTCCCGCCACCATCGTCCTTTCAAAGGTGGATATGTACCGCGATTTTGCCGCAGAGCAGATAGAGGCATTCCACAGGATATATGAAGGCGCGGGGTATGAAGTTCTGGAAACATCGGCCCGGGAAGGCCTTGGCGTGGATGAGCTCCGCGAAGCCTGCCGCGGCAAGGTGAACCTCCTGTCAGGCGAATCCGGCGTTGGAAAATCCTCCCTGATCAAGGCCCTGGATCCCTCCCTGGAACCCAAGACGGGCGAAATCTCCGAAGTGCACCTTCAGGGGAAACATACGACGTCTCTCTACGAGATGTATCCGCTTTCCGCGGCCGCGGTTCCTCCGCGGACTAAAAGTTTTTCTCCCGAAAAAAGGTCGAAAAACTTTTGTCCGACTTCGGATGCGGCCGCTGATGAGCCTCTGGGATTCGTTATCGACACTCCCGGGCTCAGAGGCTTCGGACTGGTGGACCTGGAGAAGGAGGAAATAGCGAAGTACTTCCCCGAGATGCTGCGCGCATCGGCAGACTGCCGGTTCACCCCCTGCACCCACACCCACGAACCCGGCTGCGCCGTAAAGGTTGCGGTTGAGGCCGGAGAGATAAGCGCGGAACGCTACAATTCCTATCTTGGCATGCTGGAGGAAGACCGTAAATTCCGATGAAACTCCGCCGCGAAATCCTCCGCCTTGCCGTTCCCAGCATATTGGCAAACATCACCGTGCCCCTCGTGGGAATGGTGGACCTTGCCGTGGCGGGGCACCTGGAAGGAGGCTTTTCCAGCGCCGCATTCATCGGCGGAATCTCCATCGGCTCGATGCTCTTCGAACTCCTGTACTGGAACTTTTCCTTCCTGCGTAGCGGCACCGGCGGCCTCACGGCCCAGGCCTATGGCCGCGGCGACGTCGAGTATCAGGGCTTCTGCCTCAGGCGCGCCCTGGGAATAGCGCTCCTGTCCGGCCTTGCGATGATAGCGCTTCAGTGGCTCATCGTGAAGGCGGCTTTCCTTGTGGTGGAATGCAGCCCTCAAGTGCGGGAACTCGCAGAGCAGTACTTCTATATACGTATATGGGCCGCTCCCGCAACGATTTCGCTCTTCGCCTTCAAGGGATGGTTCATAGGCATGCAGGACAGCGTGCGCGCCATGACTGCCGACCTTGTGGTGAACTTTGCGAACATTGCGATGAGCATCCTCCTTGCCATCCTCATCGGCTTCCGCGGCATAGCCCTTGGCACCGTGATAGCGCAGTGGAGCGGCTTCGCCTACTGCATCGCAGCAATCCTCCACCGCTATCGCTTTGCGCTGAATTGGCCAGACCGGAGTCGGACAAAACTTTTTCGACCTTTTTCGGGAGAAAAAGTTTTAGTCCGCGGAGGTCAAAAGGCCAATTCAGCGGAACACGCCGGATACTTCTTCCGGATGAACCGCGACCTGGTGCTGCGGTCCATGTCCATGATCGCCGTGTACATCGGCTTCACCGTGATCTCCGCGCGCCACGGCGACCTGATGCTGGCATCGGCATCCATCCTGATGAAGCTGCTCATGCTGTTTAGCTACTTCTCCGACGGCTTCGCCTATGCCGGAGAGGCGCTCACCGGCCGCTTCATCGGGGAGGGGAGCCAGGACGGCGTGCACTCCACGATCCGCGGCACTTTCCTCTGGGGAGGCGGCTGCGCGCTGCTTTTCCTGGCAATCTACAGCCTTGCCGGAGTGCCTCTGCTGCGCCTTTTCTCGGGCGACGAAGCAGTGGTCCAGGCAACCAGGCAGTTCCTGCCCTGGCTCATGCTGATGCCAGTCATCGGCATACCTGCATTCATCTGGGACGGCATTTACACCGGGGCCACCCGCACGCGCGACATGATGCTCTCGGTGGTGCTTTGCGCCCTGGGCTTCTTTGCCACCTATCTCGGCGGCTTTTATCTGATGAAGGCCGATGACACCCTGGCCATCCACATCCTGATGGCCGCCTACTTCGTGCACCTTGCAATCCGCTCGCTGTATCTCACCCTGAGCTGGAAGAAGGCATAGGGGCTGTTCGTCGCTTAAAACAGTCAGTTCAGTCCACTTCTGCCGCCGGAGTGTTGGGATTTCCGTATCAAAAAGTTAATTTTGTTGATACGAAAACTAATAACACCAGATATGAACATAATCATTCAGATTCAGTACGAGACCGCCTGGGGCGAGTCTGTGAGCATGAAGGTGGGGAAGCGCCGTTTTCCCATGGATTACTCTTTCGGAGGCATCTGGCAGGTGGAACTCACGGGCCGCGAGCTCAAGGACGGAGCCCACTATGGGTTCGAGGTAGTAAGGGGCGGAGAGGTGATCCGCCGCGAATGGAGGGATCACGTGTATAATGCGCCCGCATCGGCAAAAAGCTGTGTTATAAGGGAACGCTGGTTTGAAAGGCCGTCGAATTCGGCCTTCTGGTCGTCGGCATTCAGCGACGTCATTTTCCGACGTCCGGACGGAGCGTCGTTCAGGGCACCGCGCGCTAAAGCTGCCGCCCCAGGCAACGTAACCATAAAGGTGGCCGTTCCGGAAGTTCGCAGCAACCAGGGCGTTGCGCTGGTGGGTTCCGGCAAGGCCCTTGGCGGCTGGAGCAGGCTCCATCCCCTCACGGACGCCGCCTTCCCCTGGTGGGAAACCACTCTGGATCTGAAGGAAGCCGTTGAATACAAGTTCGTTGTGTATGACACAAAGTCCAAGGAAATATGTCTCTGGGAAGAAGGCCCCAACCATTTCCTGGCAGAGGTGCCGCCCGCAGGCGCCCACCTTGTGATTGCCGATATGGTACCGCGCTTCCCCTTCAAGCCCTGGAGAGGAGCCGGAGTGGCCGTTCCGGTATTCGCCCTGCGCACGGAAGACAGCTTCGGAGTGGGTGAATTCAACGACATCAAGAAACTGGTGGACTGGGCGGTGGCAACCGGCCAGAACGTGATCCAGCTGCTTCCCATCAACGATACCACGATGACTCACACCTGGCAGGATTCCTATCCCTACAACGCCGTGAGCTCATTCGCCCTGCATCCGCAGTTCATCCATCTGCCGGATGCCGGTGTGCGCAACGATGCGCACTACCGTGCCCTGAAGGCGGAGCTGGAACAGCTTAAGCAGATAGACTATGAGAAAGTGAACTCCGCAAAGCTGGAACTCCTTCGCAAGGTGTATGCTTCCAAGGGAGAAAAGATCATGCAGACCAGGGAGTATCACGACTTTGTGGCCGCCAATGCGGAATGGCTCATGCCTTATGCCGCGTTCAGCGTGCTCAGGGACATCAACGGCACTCCGGACTTCAGCACCTGGGGAGAGTTCGCAACCTACCGTGCCCGCAAGGTGGACGAGTTCATAGCCGGCAACATCGACGAAGTGAACTTCTACTGCTTCCTGCAGTTCCTTCTGGACAAACAGCTCCACGAGGTCGTGCATTACGCTCACGTGAAGGGTGTTGCGCTTAAGGGAGACCTTCCCATCGGTGTGAGCCGCTGCAGCGTGGACGCCTGGCAGAATCCCCATCTGTTCCACATGGACAGCCAGGCCGGCGCACCGCCGGATGCCTTCAGCGCCGACGGTCAGAACTGGGGTTTCCCCACCTACAACTGGGAGAGGATGGAAGAGGACGGCTTCGCCTGGTGGAAGGCCCGCATGGGCAAGATGGCGGAGTACTTCGACGCCTTCCGCATAGACCATATCCTTGGTTTCTTCCGCATCTGGGAGATTCCCTCGGAGTACAAGAGCGGCCTCATGGGCCACTTCAGCCCCGCCCTGCCGTATTCGGAGGACGAGCTGCGTCACGCCGGCTTCGACCCCCATACCGGCAGCGGCACCGATGTCCTGTTCGTGGAGGATCCCCGCCGGAAGGGTTACTGGCACCCGCGCATATCGGCCCAGTTCACAAGCGCCTATGCCAGTCTTGCCGACTGGCAGAAGGCCCGCTACAACGAGCTATACAACGACTTCTTCTATCACAGGCACAACGACTTCTGGAGGGAGAGCGCTATGAAGAAGCTTCCCGCGCTTCTCCGCTCCACAGGCATGCTCTCCTGTGGCGAAGACCTTGGCATGATTCCCGCCTGCGTGCCGGACGTGATGGATTCGCAGAACATCCTGTCGCTGGAAATCCAGCGCATGCCCAAGGATCCGAAGGACGATTTCGCCAATCCCGCCCTCTATCCTTACTGGTGCGTCTGCGCCACGGGAACTCACGACACGGCGCCGCTCCGCGCCTGGTGGGAGGAAGACAGGGCGCTCACCGACAAGTTCTATCACCAGATGCTTGGCGGCGAAGGAGATGCCCCGTACTTCTGCGAGCCCTGGATTGCAGAGCGCATCGTGGCCCAGCACCTGTATTCACCCGCAATGCTTTGCATCCTGCCTCTGCAGGACTGGCTTGCCTGCGACGGTGATATCCGCTATCAGGGGAACCCTGCCGATGAACGCATCAACGTTCCGGCAATTCCACGCTTCTACTGGCGCTACCGCATGCACTGCACCGTTGAATCGCTCATTGAAGCCGCAGGCCTCAACGGGCATCTCAAGGGGATGATTGAAGGTTCGGGAAGAGGAAACTAATTCCCCAGCCATTTAAGGAAAGCTTCTACACGGGCCCGAGATACAGTGAGGTCCGTGTAGTTGTCTATACCGGGAGCAAGCGTAATGCGCAGGCGGCCGCCAAGCAGCTTGGAAACGCTTTCAATGGCGCTTTCGGATATGATGCAGCTGCGGGAGATGCGGAAAAAGTGCCCGCGGGGGATGCTCTGCTCCAGGGTGTCCAGGGAATCGTCCAGCACAAAGGTCTGGTTGCGGCTGGTAACAATATAGGAGTTCTTCGATTCCGAATAGAAGTACGCTATGTCACGTGTGTGCACGGGAACGATTCGGTCGTTCAGGCGGATGAGGAATTTCTCCTTCGCAGCCGCGGGGGCGGGTTCCGCCGGCTTCTGGGGAATGGCGGCATCGGCCTTTACGCGGGAAAGGGCGCGGCGCATGTCCTCCACTTCCACGGGCTTCAGAAGATAGTCCAGCGAATTCACCTCGAAGGCCTTCACTGCGTAGTTGTCGTAGGCCGTGGTCATTATCACCGGGCACTTGATGTCGGTCTTGGAGAAAATGTCGAAGCAGTTGCCGTCGGCCAGCTCCACATCCATGAATATTACGTCGGGAAGAGAGTCCCTATTGTCCTGAAGCCACTGCAGCGTGGCCTTTACGGAACCTGTGACTCCTGCAACTTCCACTTCCGGGAAATTGGCTTCCAGAAGGGCAAGCATATTTTTCTGGGCGCGAGGTTCATCCTCGATAATAAGCGCTCTCATAGGTGTTTGTCTTAATGCGCAAAAATAGCAATTAATTCTTATTCATCCAAAAGTGGCAGGACAACGGTGAATGTGTCTTCGGTTTTTTCCACTTTCACTTCCTTGCCCGCAATGTCCCTGTACTGGTTGCGTATATACTGGAGTCCAAGCCTTGTGGAGGCATGGCTCGGGGACATTCTGGGGATGATGTTGTTGCTCACCGTAAGGCTCTTCCCATCGGAATCCAGCTGTACTACAAGGGGCGCGTAATCAGGAGATATGGTATTGTGCTTGGTGCTGTTTTCCAGCAGCAGCTGGAGTGTGCACGGGACGATGAGCTTGTTCATGTCCTCTTCTCTCAGGCGGTTCTGCACCTTAAGGCCTTCCGGGAAGCGGATGCGGAGGAGGTCGAAGTACATCTTGGAGAATAACAGCTCTTCACGGAGGGTCACCAGAGAGTTCTGCTCATGGTTCATCATGTAGCGGTAAATGCCGGCGAGCTTGTGCACGTATTCGCTGGCTTCTTCCCGGGAACCATCCCTGACCACGCTGTCCAGCACATTCAGGCTGTTGAAAAGGAAGTGGGGATTCACCTGGTTCTTGAGGGCCATGTAACGGAATTCGGCCTGATGCCTCTGTTCCCTCTGGTGTACCACTTCCTTCTGCATCCTCACGGAGAAATGGACCATGTAGGTGATGGAGAAAATGGTGCTTGCAACCAGCATGGCCACTATTGAATAGCGGAAGAACTGTGTTATGCTGAAATAGCGCAGGTGGAAGGGAAGGTCCAGTGTCACGATCACGGCGCAGAGAACGGATAGCACCGCAAGGAAGACGATGGTGAGGGACGTGGAGGCGTCAATCCTCACTTGGTAATGTCTGCCGATGCGGATGAAGGCAATGGATGCGGCAATCATCACCAGCAGCGACAGGCCATTGTCCAGCAGGGCGAAGATGTAGTTCACAACATCCACCCCGGAGAAAAGGCCGCCGGCGAAGATGAAGTCGATATAGACCCTTAATCCGAACACCATCAGGGTTGCGAAGACGAGCCAGCCGTAGTCCTTCTTCCATGACAGTTTACGCTCATGTTCCGCAGAACCGCTGGGGTGGAAATGGCTTGCGAACAGGTCCAGCACCCAGCCCAGGAATTCGGTTGTCACAAAGGTGGCGATTGAGTGCTGGAGCAGGGGATGGCAGAAACTCAGAAGCCTTGCGCCCAGGCTGCCCATGATGAAGCCCACAATGTTCACCAGGATAATGCTTATGGCTGTGAATTCCGTGGTCAGGTTCCGCCTTACGCAGATGAATATGGTGAGAACCATGGTGAGCGCCGTGAGAAGGAGACTGTCTCTCCAGCCCAGCAGGGTGCAGATGACTGTTGCCGCTGCGTGAAGCAGGGCAAAGATGTGAATGAGCCAGGGCGTGCTGATGCTTCTGATGCTTTTCATGGTGCGAAAATACTAAATAATCCGTTCGTCGCAAAATAATATCCGTTCTTCACTCAAATTGCCTGCGCGCCTTATACGCGTGCGAGACTTTAGGCCGCTTTTGTTAATTTTGTGTTTGCTTTGATGCTTAAAACTGGTAACTGAGATGTCTGTTAAACGTGATTTGAGTTTCCGTCAGCTCGTGGATTTGAGCTTTGGATTCCTGGGCGTGCAAATAGCATATGCCCTTCAGAGTGCCAATATCAGCCGTATTTTCGCAACCCTTGGCGCGGATCCCCACCAGCTCTCGTTCTTCTGGATCCTTCCCCCGCTGATGGGTATGATAGTCCAGCCCCTCATCGGCAAGTATTCAGACCGTACATGGTGCAAGATGGGCCGCCGCAAGCCGTACCTTATCGTGGGGGCCGTGATTGCCGTGCTGGTGATGCTCTTCCTTCCCAATGCCGGTTCGCTCAATTTCCCGGCAAAGGTGTTCCTGGGCTTGAACATGGCCATGTGGTTCGGCTTGTTCTCCCTGATTTTCCTGGACACTTCCATCAACATCGCCATGCAGCCTTTCAAGATGATGGTGGGCGACATGGTGAACGAGAAGCAGAAAACCCAGGCCTACAGCATCCAGAGCTTCCTTTGCAATGCGGGTTCGCTCCTGGGCTTCCTTTTCCCCATCATCTTCACTTGGATCGGAATCGCCAACACCGCACCTGAAGGCGTCGTGCCTCCGAGCGTAGTGTGGAGCTTCTATATCGGCGCTGCAATCCTTATCCTCTGCGTGGTCTATACCTTCGTGAGAGTGAAGGAAATGCCTCCGAAGGAGTATGCGGAATTCCACGACATAGACCTTGCAAAGGAAAACGCCAAGCCCAAGATGGGCTTCGTCCAGCTGCTCTCCAAGGCCCCCGCAACTTTCTGGACCGTGGGTCTGGTGCAGTTCTTCTGCTGGGCCGCTTTCCTTTATATGTGGACATACAGTACCGGCGCCGTGGCGCAGAACTGCTTTGGCGCAGATCCCACCGCCACTACTTCCGAGGCCTATCAGGCTGCGGGCAACTGGGTGGGCCTGGCTTTCGCCGTGCAGGCTGTGGGCGCCCTCATATGGGCCGCGGTGCTTCCCCGTTTCAAGAACCTCAAGCTTTCTTACATCGTGTCCCTGCTGATCGGTGCAGTCGGTTTTGCCACAATCATGTTCGTGCATAACAGGTTCGTGGTCCTTGGCAGCTATTTCCTCATCGGAACAGCCTGGGCCGCAATGCTCGCACTGCCTTTCACCCTCCTCACCAATTCCCTGCAGGGAAGCCCCTACATGGGATCGTATCTGGGCCTTTTCAACTGCACCATCTGCCTGCCGCAGATCGTTGCAGCGGCAACCGGCGGCCTGGTGATAGGGCTTGTGGGCGGCAGCCAGCCCATGATGCTGCTCCTTGCCGGAGTGTATCTGGTTCTGGGAGCCGTTTCCGTGGTGCTTATCAAGGTTAAGAAATAACCCAAAAAACTAAATAAATCTAACTACACAACTACATGAAAAGAATTTTAACCGCAGTCGCAGTGCTCATCGCAGCCTGCTCAACTGTATTCGCCCAGGGCGGATATCAGGTTAAAGGTGTGGTGGTGGATGAATTCGGACCCGTTATCGGCGCAACCGTAATACAGGTTGGCACTTCGAACGGCGTGGTCACGGATTTCGACGGCCACTACGCCCTCACAGTCCCCAACAAGGATGTGGAGATTGAAATTGCCTTCTACGGCTATGTGACCCAGAGGTTCAAGGCCTCCGAGGTTCCCGCCACCGTGAAGATGACCGACGACACCCAGCTTCTTGACGAGGTCGTGGTTATCGGTTACGGTACCGTGAAGAAGAGCGATATGACCGGTTCCATCACCGCCATCAAGACCGAGGAAATCAACCGCGGCGCAATCGTTTCCACCCAGGACATGCTCAAGGGTAAGATTGCCGGTCTGCAGGTCGTTCCCGGCGACGGACAGCCCGGTTCCGGTTCCACCCTCCGTATCCGCGGCGCCGCTTCGCTGAACGCTTCCAACAACCCTCTGGTGGTTATCGACGGCGTTCCCATCGCTGAAGGCGCAGGTGAAGGTATGTCCAACCCTCTGGAAACCATCAACCCCAACGACATCGAGAGCTTCACCGTCCTGAAGGATGCATCATCGGCCGCCATCTACGGTTCCCGCGCATCCAACGGTGTTATCCTCATCACCACCAAGAAGGGCACGGGCAGCCGTCCGCAGGTATCCTACAACGGCAGCTTCTCCGTCCAGACCAACTCCGGCAAACTGGATGTGATGGGCGCCCAGGAGTATGTGGATTTCATCACCTCCGTGTACCGTCCCGGCACCATCAACGGCGATGCAGTCCTTGAAAGGCTGGTTCTCCAGATGGATCCCGAAACCGGCACCTATCCCGTGGACGAGAACGGCAATCCCATGTACATTGCCGCCAACAACACGGACTGGACCTCCCTCATTTTCCGTCCCGCACTTGCACAGGACCACAATATCAGCCTGTTCGGCAAGACCAAGAAGATCGGTCTTCCTTACCGTCTGTCCCTTGGTTATACCGGCCAGCAGGGTACCCTCTACACTTCCAAGTACAACAAGGGCACCCTTGACTTCAGCACCAATCCCCAGTTCCTTGACAAGCACCTCACCCTGAACATCAACGCCAAGGGTGTTTACTCACGTCAGCGCTGGGCGGATGGCGGTGCAGTGGGAACCGCAGCGTTCTTCAACCCCACCATCGACCCTTACTTCCGCAATGCCGACGGCACAGTGGACACCACCACCGCCAACGGTTACTTCAACTACGGTACCGGTACGGGCGATGCCTTCACCCCCGCCAACCTCGCTCCCCAGAACCCTCTGGGCATGCTCTACGAGAACAACAACACCGGTAATGTGTACCGTATCATCACGAATGCACAGGCCGACTATAAAGTGCACGGTTTCGAAGACCTGAGGTTGAACCTGAACATCGGCATGGACTATTCCTACAGCCACGGCGATGCAATCACCAATCCCGGTTCCTTCAACGCAATCAAGGACACCGAGAATCCCCGCATCGGCCAGTACACCGACTGGAGCCATGTCCGCCGCAACCAGGTCCTGGAATTCTATGCCAACTACAACAAGGAATTCGGCATCAGCCATCTGGATGCAATGGCCGGTTATTCCTATCAGAAGGTATATTCCTACGACCGCGACATATCCTACTTCAACATCACCAACGAACCCAAGCTGAATCCGGGCGAGACCATCGACGAGCGCTATATCCCCAACCGCCAGCAGAACGTTCTGATTTCGTTCTACGGACGTGTCAACTACAGCATCGCTTCGAAGTATCTGTTCACCTTCACCCTGCGTGACGATATGTCGTCCCGCTTCTCCAAGAAGAACCGTGCAGGTCTGTTCCCTTCAGCCGCATTCGCATGGAACATGAAGGAAGAAGGCTTCCTCAAGGGTATCGACAAGCTTTCCCAGTTGAAGCTCCGTCTCTCCTGGGGCCAGACCGGCCAGCAGGAAATCGGCGCCAACTATCCTTATCTTGCCAGGTACAACTTCTCCGTGAACCCCTATCGCCGTTACAACATGGGTGATGCCGGTTACATGGACTTCCTCACCCCCGGCGCCTACGATCCCGATATCAAGTGGGAAACCACCACAACCTACAATGTGGGTATCGACTACGGCTTCCTGAAAGACCGCATCACCGGTACTCTGGATGTGTATCGCAGGGACACCAAGGACCTGCTGAACAGCGTTACCACCCCTATGGGTGCGAACTTTGGTAACACCCTTCTCACCAACATCGGTTCCATGATGAACGCCGGTGTGGAATTCTCCATTAACGCGATTCCCATCGAGACCAAGGACCAGTCCCTCACCGTGGGCTTCAACGGCACATTCCAGAAGACCGTGTTCACCAAGCTCACCGGCGGTGACAACGATGGTTACTACATCGAGACCGGCGGCATCTCCGGCGGTACCGGCAATACCATCCAGCGTCATATGGTTGGCTATGCCCCTTATACCTTCTATACCTATCAGCAGATCTACGACGAGAACGGCAAGGCAATCCAGGGCGCCCTTGTGGACCGCAACGGAAACGGCGTGATCGACTCCGGCGACAAATACATGACCGGAAAGAGCCCCACCCCGTTCTTCTACTATGGTCTTAACCTGAAGTACAGGTACAAGAACTGGGACTTCGGCTTCAACGGCCACGGCTCCCTTGGCAACTGGGCCTACAACAACGTGCGTGCAGGAAACTCCACCACTAACCAGACATTCTCCAATATCAATATCTCCAACTATCTGCGCAGCGTGAAGGATACCGGTTTCACCGCCGGCAACTCCAACGAGCAGTATGCTTCCGATTACTTCCTTGAGGATTGCTCTTTCTTCCGTCTGGACGATATCAACCTTGGTTACACCTTCGACGAGCTGGGTTCCTGGAAGAACGCGAATCTGCGTCTGGGCTTATCCGTCCAGAACGTTTTCGTTCTCAGCGGTTACTCCGGACTTGATCCCGAAAACGGCGGTATCGACAATTCCATATGGCCCAGGCCCAGGACTTTCGCACTCCGCGCCAACCTTAACTTCTAATGACTACGGGATATGAAAAGAAATATTAAACTTTTGGCTTCTGCAGCAGCAGTCATAGTATCGGTCTCCTCCTGCCTTGGAGATTTGGACCAGCTCCCGCTGAATCGCACAGACGTCACATCGGAAACCGCCTATGGCGCAGACGAGTCTGCGTATCTCCAGGGCCTTTCCAAGATCTATTTCGAGATGGTGTCGGTGGACCTTACCGACCTTAACATCGGCGATGGCGGCGCATCGGAATTCATCCGCGCCTACTGGTCGCTGAACGAAAACTCCACCGACGAATCCAAGTGCGCATGGAGCAACGACGCCTGGGTGCGTGCAATCAACACCAACACCTGGTCCGACGCTTCCAACGACGCTACAACGGCTGTCTATGCCCGTAGCCTCCATGGAATCACTTTCACCAACGAGTACCTGAAGCAGACCACTCCCGATCTTCTTGATTCCCGCGGCTGCTCCGACGAACTCAAGGCCCACATCCAGCAGTACCGTGCAGAGGCCCGTTTCCTGCGTGCATTCTACTATTTCGTGGCAATGGACGTGTTCGGTTCTCCTGCATTCGTTACCGAGACTTCTCCTTTCGGCGCTGTGAATCCCACACAGGCAAGCCGCGAGGATGTGTTCAACTACATCGAGTCCGAACTCAAAGACTTGGTTAAGGACGGCAGCGCAATGCCGGCTGCCAGAAGCAATTATCCCCGTGTGGACAAAGGCTCCTGCTACGGCCTCCTTGCCCGTCTGTACCTTAATGCGAAGGTCTATACCGGAAAGGACCGTTTCGCCGATGCAAAGGAAACCTGCGAAACCATCTTCAACCTTGGCTATGGCCTTGCAAGCAACTATGCCGATCTTTTCCGCGGCGACAACGGTGAGAACCCCGACACCCGCAAGGAACTGCTCTTTGTTGCAGCCTATGATGCCGACCAGACCCAGAGCTGGGGCGGTACCAACCTGCTCACACACGCCTGCGTGGGTGAAAAGGACGTAACTGCCGATTCCCATCCCAACGGCGTGAACGGCGGCTGGGGCGGCCTGCGCACCTCCTTCGATTTCGTGAACAAGTATTTCCAGCCCACCCTTGTCCCCGGCAAGGATGCCGACGGCAGATATGTCAATGGAAACTACACCATCAAGGACAAGCGCGGACAGTTCTTCTTCCTTGGAAGCGGCGATCAGCTCCGTTATGAGGATATGCCCAGCGAAGAGGCTCTGTACAACTTCCTCTATGGATGGAGCTGCATCAAGTTCAACAATATTCCTCACGACCAGACCGCTGCCGAATTCAACGACGTGGCTGCCACCAAGGAATACTGCGACATCGACTTCCCTGTAATCCGCCTTGGCGAAATCTACCTCATCTATGCAGAGGCCTGCATGGAACTGAATCAGGATACGGACAAGGCTCTCCTGAAACTCAAGGAACTCACCGACCGTGCCGGCGTTTCCGCTCCCACTGCTATCACCAAGGATTTCCTTGTGGCGGAGCGTGCTCGTGAGCTTATGTGGGAAGGACACCGCCGTACGGACCTCATCCGCTATGGCCTGTTCAACTCCTCTGAATTCCTGTGGCCCTGGAAGGGCGGCGTGAAGGCCGGTACCGGCTTCGAGGAGTATCGCAACATCTTTGCAATTCCTCCTCAGGAAATGTCGGCAAACAAGGATCTGGTACAGAACCCCGGTTACACTGAATAAAAGAAAGAGATTGCTATGAAACTCAATAAGATTATTATTTCGCTCGCGGCAGCGGCAATGGCGCTGGCTGGATGCCAGCCCCTGGAAAAAGTTACCGTGAACCTGAAAGACTCCGTTGCTCCGGTGATCACAGCCCAGAGTGTGACCGGCGAAACCGTAAGCGCCACCTACACTCCCGCACAGATGTATCTTGGAAGCGACCCCGTGAATCCCGCAATGGTGAAGCACGTTCTTGCAGTTGTGTCCGTAAAGGGTGAAACCGAAGAAGAGGCAAAGGCTGTGAGCGCCGTTGTGGAATGTGAAGACGATGCCACGAAAGGCGTTGTGAAGGCTGAAATGTCGGCTGTAAGTGCCGTAATAGTGGGCCTTGGCTATAACTATGGCGATAAAGTGGCCGTGGAGATGGTTGTGCGTGCACAGCTCAGCGCAACTGCTTCCAGCGGTTACAAGGATTCCGAAGAAAAGATTGCCATTGCTTCCCTGACCCTCAAGAAACCTGCCAGCCGTGGCGGCCGCTATGGCGCATTCGACAAGGTGAGCTCCTGGGGCGTGACCGGAGCAATCGCATCTGCCGGACTTAACTGGGACGGCGATGTTGCAATGTACACCGACGGTACCTGGCATGTGGCAGAGGGCGTTGAACTCACCACTTCCGACCAGTTCAAGTTCCGTAAGGATGCCGCATGGACCGATAACTTCGGCGCAGGTCCCGACATCACCACCGAGCCTTATCCTGTGACCCTTGACAGCAAGCAGGATGCAGGCGCAGGCGGAAAGAACCTCGCAGTTGCAGAGAACGGCGTTTACGACCTCCTTCTGAACCCTGAGGCCAAGCTCTACATCGTGGTGAAGCATGTGGACGATCCCTATGCCGCATTCACGAAGGCCAGCACCTGGGGCGTGATCGGCGCCATCGCTTCCACCGGAAACAGCTGGAATGCCGATGAGGCCATGACCACCGACGGCACCTGGCATGTGTGCAAGGGCCTGGATCTGGCCACCAGCGACCAGTTCAAGTTCCGTAAGGATGCCGCATGGACCGATAACTTCGGTGCAGGTCCCGACATCACCACCGAACCTTTCGTGGTTACCCTGAACGAAGAACAGGATGCAGGCGCAGGCGGAAAGAACCTCGCGGTTCCTGCCGACGGTTCCTACGACCTCCTGCTGAATCCGGATACCAAGAAGTACAAGATTGTGGAATCGGCTTCTCCCAAGCCCTTCGATCCCGAAAAGTACTAGTAGTTTATTCCTGAAAAGAGCGAAGGCTGCCCTCCGGGGCGGCCTTCGTTTTTTTTATTCCGTCCGTCGGCTTAGAAAGCGGAAATCTTGTTTTTGCGCTCAATTATTATTATAATTGAAGTCCTAAAACTAATAAGGAATATGAAACGATACGTTCTCATAACTCTGGCACTTGTATCCACTCTGCTGTTTTCCTGCAAGAAGGAAAGGGATAACCAGAAAGTGAAATTCGAAGCGGTTCCCGAAGTCCTTGCTTTCGCAGGCGACGGCGAAACCCAGACATTCAGCCTTAAGACCAACTCCGAATCCTGGACCATAACCGCATCGGAGCAGTGGTTCAGCGTGGAGCCGGACCGCGGAAGCGGAGACGCCCAGGTGAGCGTAACTGCGCAGGCAAACACCTCGCAGTCAAAGCGTTTTGCAACGCTCAGGGTGAGCGACGACAACGCACTGGGCAGCCTTGAAATAGTCGTTTCCCAGGGCGCCAGCGGCGAACCCCGCCCGGACAATCCGGATACTCACGGGGAGGACGATGGCCCGGACAATTCTTCGGTCTTCATCCCCAAGGCCGACTTCGACACAGAAAGCGTTTGGAGCGTCACCGGAGGCATAATGGGCCTTGGATGGTCAAAGGACCATCCCATGTATGAAGAGCCCACCTATGGCTGGATCGCCGCCTTCGACGTGGTGATCACCGCGGAAGAAATCGCTGCCGGCAGCGGCGGAGGCGAATTCAAATTCCGCAAGGACGGCGCCTGGACCACCAACCTCGGCGCCGGAAAGGGCCAGCCGGAGATGGACAAGCGCTACAAGCTTGCCGATGACGGCGGCAACTTCAAGCTCCCCGCCGGAACCTACGACCTTTACATGCATCCCACTTTCATGCTGCTGTACGTACTTCCCGCAGGTGCCGATTTCAAGCACGGCGATGCCGTTGCGGCAAGCGAAGTGGGGGAGAACGTGAGAATCTATATCCTGAACAACTCCACCTGGACAAAGCCTTTCCTCTATGTCTATGGAGCCGGCGGCGCCCTCCAGCCCAACGGTGGCTGGCCCGGCACCTATGCCGCGGGAACCAAGCAGTTCGGTGAATACACATGGACCTATTGGGAGGCCTCCGGCTTCAGCGGCGTGAATGGAATGAACCTGATTCTGAGCAACAACGGAGATCCCCAGTATCCCGCTCCGGACTCCACCGACCCCCTGTGGAGCGACATAACCATACTCAATACCATGTATTATGTATGGGACGGAACCAAGGTTACCGAGGTTGAGGATCCCGCAAATCCCGGAGTTACCGGCAAGGGCGGCGAACCGGACAAAATGGAGTTCGGCTCCAGTTCCTGGACCTTGATAGGAACCCTTGGCGGCACAAACTGGGACTACGACTTCCCCATGGACACCGAAGGCTACTGGGAAGTGGCCCGCGAGGTGAGTATCGCTTCGGGAGAGCAGTTCAAGTTCCGTCAGAACCGCAAATGGGATGTGAACCTTGGCGGCGGCGAGTGGTCGGAAACCGGAGCAACCACCGTGTCTCTTGATACGAAGATTGCCCTTTCCGACGGTGCCGGAAACCTGAGCGTTGCGGCAAGCGGCAAGTACGACATTTACCTGAGCGTGGAGAACAAGATTGCCTATGTCCTCACCGCCGGTGCCCAGTGGAAACACGAGGCCGACGGCAAGCCGGACTTCACCATAGGCGGCGGCTACGATCCGGACCTCGCGCCATCGGCAAAGAAATCCGGTCTCACCTACCAGGTGAACGTGTTCAGCTTCAAGGACAGCGACGGGGACGGTTATGGCGACTTCCAGGGCCTGATTTCCGAACTTGACTACTTTGACAAGCTTGGCGTGACCGCCCTGTGGCTTAGCCCTATCCAGCCTGCCCAGAGCTATCACGGCTACGACGTAACGGACTATGAGGCCGTGAACAGGCGTTACGGCACCCTGGACGACTTCCAGGAGCTCATAACCAAAGCGCACCAGCACAACATCCGAATCTACATGGACTACGTGATGAACCACTCCGGGGACCAGAACATCTGGTTCATGGACGTGAAGGACAACGGCACCAAGAGCCCCTACTGGGACTACTACTCGCTGTCCAAGAATCCGGAGGCCGACATCAAGGCCGGCAAGATTGCCCAGGTGCCCGCTTCCTTCGGATTCAACAAGTACAAGTGGTTCCCCGTGCTCATAGGAGGCAACAGCCAGAAGCGCTTCAAGATAGACCTGGACTGGACCAACTCTTCGGCCCCCACGATGACGGTTACGGAAACCGAACAGCCCGTTACCACCACCGGCACATACAGCAACCCCGCCCGTTATCTCTACTGGGGCAGCGGTACCTACAGCCAGTTCGTGGACAACGGTACCAATAAATATACCCTGGTGCTGGACTACAAGAGCGACTGGGGCTGCCTTGTGCGCACCACCAAGGACGATGTATGGACGGGCAAGACCAAGTGGGGCTTCAACTCCACCGGCGACCAGATGAAGCTGGGCGTGGCCCATACCCTCTATTCGGATGACAATCCGGACAACGTCCAGTCCATAGTGATGCCGGGCGGCGAACTCTACTACTATTATACCGAGTTCGGCACCGGAATGTTCGTGGACTTCAACTACGGCCCTTCATCGTCCTGCAAGAATTCCAGCGCCTTCAAGGCCATCATGCACGGTGTGGACAAGTGGCTGAGCATGGGTGTGGACGGCTTCCGCCTGGATGCCGTGAAGCACATCTATGCCAATGAGACAGGCCCTGAGAACAAGGAGTTCTGGAATGCCTTCTACGAGGAATCCAACAAGCTTTACAAGCAATACGCTTCCAAGCGCAGCGGACTCAGCGGCATCGTGGACGAGAATATCTTCATGGTGGGCGAGGTGCTCTCCGGCGACGGAGACTGCACTCCGTTCTACAGCGGCCTTCCCGCCCTGTTCGAGTTCCAGTTCTGGTGGGATCTGCGCGAATGCCTGAACGGAGAATCCATCTACAATGCCGGCTATGGCCAGACCTTCCCCTCATCCCTGCCTTATCGCTGGAACAACCATCAGGGGGTCCGTGCCGATGCAATAGCCACTCCCAAGCTGGCGAACCACGACGAGGACCGTACGGCATCGTCCCTTGGCAACTACAAGCCGAAGATTCGCCTTGCAGCCTGCGTGCTGCTCACATCGGCAGGGCGTCCGTACATCTACCAGGGCGAAGAGCTTGGCTACTGGGGCACCAAGAGCGGCGGCGACGAGTATGTGCGCACCCCCATCCTGTGGACATCGTCAAAGAGCTCTGCAGCATCCAAGGGCGTGTCCAACAAAGTGGACTGGAACATGCTCCAGCCTGCAATTTCTGTGGAGCATCAGGCTGCCGATGAAACTTCGCTCCTTTCCCTCTACCGCCAGTTTGGCTATGCCCGCAGCACCAACGCCGCCCTCGCAGGCGGATGGCCCGAGGCCGATACCGCCGACAGCGCCGGCGGAAAGATCGCCGGCTGGTATCTCCACGCCCAGGACGGCTCCGGCAAGGTTGTCCTCGTGCTCCACAATTTCTCCGGCAGCACACAGCATTCCAACCGCTGGCCCACGGAGAATGCAACAAGTGAGAGCATTATCGCATCTAACGGAAGGGTTTCCGTGAGCGGAAGCGTGGCAAGCGGAACCACGGTTACCCTGCCAGCCTACAGTTCAGTTGTATTTGCTTTGAATTAGTACCAGATATGAAAGCCAGTTTAAGCAGAATCGCGCTCTTCCTAGCGCTCGCATGCATGCTTTCCGCATGTAAAAAGGATCCCGTTGACAATCCTGGCGGCGGAGTCAAACAGTCCGACTTCAACCAGACAAGCCAGTGGTCGCTGGTGGGAACCCTGGGCGGAACCAATTGGAATACCGACTTTACCATGAAGACGAACGGCTCCTGGCACGCGCTCTTCAACATCAGCATCGCGGCAAGCGACAAATTCAAATTCCGCTTCAACAAAGGCTGGGCGGTGAACTTCGGTGCGTCGAACGTGAAGGTAGGGGAGAAGGCCACCCTTGTCCAGGACGGCGACGACATCAAACTCCCTGCCGGAAACTACGATATCTACATCTCCCCGGAGAACTGCATAGGCTATTTCCTGAAGGCCGGAAGCAAGTTTACCCATGCCGATGAAGGTGCCCCGCTGCCTTCCGGCGGCACCCTCCTTGGCGAGTACAATCCGTCCCTGTCTCCATCGGCCAAGAAAGCCGGAATCGTGTATCAGCTGAACGTGTATTCGTTTGCCGACAGCGACGGCGACGGCTGGGGCGATTTCCAGGGCATCATCGACCATCTGGATTATCTGGATGCGATCGGTGCAACCGCCCTGTGGCTTTCTCCTATCCAGACAAGCCAGAGCTATCACGCCTACGATATCAAGGACTACTACACAATCAATCCCAGATACGGCGGAAAGAACGCTTCGTCGGCAAAGGCAGAGCAGAAGTTCCAGGAGCTTATCAACGAAGCGAAAAATCATAACATTACCATTTATCTGGACTATGTGCTGAACCATTCCGGCGACCAGTGCTCCTGGTTCACGAAGGCAAAGGCAGGGGATGCGCTGTACAGGCAGTACTATGTGTTCTCCGACGATCCCACGGGTGATACCAAGAACGGCAGGGTGGACAATTTCGCAGGCCAGACGGATCCCCATATGGGAGGCTGGCACAGCGTGGTGAGCGGAGCAGCCGGCTATAACGGCCGCCTGCACTTCAAGCTGGATGTTTCAAGCGCATCGGCCCCCAAACTCACCGTTACCCAGACCACGGATGCGGCCCAGAGCAGCAATTCCGACGCATCGGTGAACTGGTACATCTTCAACAACAACCCCATCCGCATGTATAAGACGTCCACCAACGTGTACGAGCTCACCGCGGATGTGAGCAACGACTGGGGCATACTCGTGAAGGACCACGAAACTGAGTGGGGCGACCACAAGTGGGGCGCCAAGGCCGATGATCCCAAGATCACCTTCGGCACTCCCAAGACCCTTGTGAAGGGCGATGCCGCCAACAATATCATCTTCGGCGGCAGCGTGAGCCACTACTTCGGCAGTTTCGACGGCTCCATGCCCGATCTGAACTACGGTCCTTATACCAGCTGCGCTTCTTCGCCGGCATTCATCGACCTTGCGGCATCGGCCGACAAGTGGATAAAGATGGGAATCGGCGGTCTGCGCCTGGATGCGGTGATGTGGATCTATCAGTGCCATACAGACGCAAACGTGGCATTCCTCTCGGCCTGGTACGACCACTGCAACGCCACCTACAAGGCCAATGGCGGCCATGGCGATTTCTTCATGGTGGGCGAGGCCTATGACTATAACGCTTCCGTTGTGGGAGGCTATTACAAGGGCCTGCCCGGGAACTTCGATTTCGCCTATTACGGTACTCTCAAGGACCGCATCAACAATGGCAAGGGCTCAGATTTCGCATCCACGGTGGCCGGCTTCATAAGACAGTATCAGAGCGGATACAATTCAAGGAAGTACACCCATTCCAGCGGAATGATAGAGGCTCCGAAGCTTTCAAACCACGACGAAGACCGCATTGCTTCCGACCTTGGCAACAACGAGTTCAAGAAGCGTCTTGCCGCCGCCGTCCTGCTCACCTCTCAGGGCAATCCCTTCATCTACCAGGGTGAGGAGCTTGGCTACTGGGGCGTGAAGAACAGCGGGGACCAGAATGTGCGCCAGCCCATCAACTGGACAAAGGACTGCACCGTTCCCAGCAACTGGTGCAGCTTCGACAAGGCTGTTATCACTGCCGATCTTTCCGTTGAGGCGCAGGCTGCAAGCGAGGAGTCGCTCCTGCAGCTGTACAGGCATTTTGCCTATGCCAGGAACGTGAATCCGGCCCTTGCAAGCGGCACCATGGAGCCGTCCACCAGCGATAACAGCGCAGTTGCCGCCTGGTACATGAACGGCGGCTCGCAGAAGGTGCTTGTGCTGCACAACTTCTCATCGTCCAAGGTGAGCGTTACCCGCAGCTCCGACAAGCTGGACAAGATCGTGGTAGGAAACGGCGACGTCCAGGTGAGCGGAAACACCGTCACCCTGCCTGCCTATTCTTCTGTTGTGTTCGAGCAGTAGGGAAGGGCTTTACGGCCGGCTGACTGCGCAGGTTTTGCGCTGGAGCGTAAACGATTGAATATCAAACAAATGCGTGTTTGCGGGTGCAACTTGAGTTGCACCCGCAAGTGTTTATCTTGTTGATACACAGCGGATTAGTCTCCAGCAAAATTTCGCCCCTTACAAGGTACATTCAATGAAGTGCGCCCTTAGGGCCGGAATATTCTATGCATAAAACAATTTAAAATTTGTACAATTCGAAAATTGTTTATATATTTGCAAAAAGGGTTGTCATGAGATTCGAGGATATCTTACATAATGGAAGGCTTTGGGCGGTAGTGTATGAAGGAGAAACAAACAATGTCCTTTCAGAAACTTTTTCAAACTGGTTAAGCCCTGCTTTTCTTCAAGCGTTCTTCGAGAACAACAAAAACGATTTGGAGAGCTACTTCCACATAACGAATGTTGATGAAGCCATCTATGATACAATATCAGATGCCGTGGCACTATCTTGTGTTATACTGGATCTGAATCCTGATGCAAGTTTGGATAATCTGTTTCGCCCTCTGGAGAACTCGAGAATAAGAGAAATGCTGCTGTCTCGGGAGAAGGCTAAAGGAACGAGATCATCAAATCACGATTCTTGGCTTAGGATATACGCAATCAAATTGGAACCAAATATTTATCTTGTCACGGGAGGTGCAATAAAACTGACACATTTAATGCAGGACAGACAGCATACGCTTGATGAATTGATTAAAATGGAACGTGTAAGAAACTACTTGTTAGAAAACGGAGTGGTCGATGCCGATGGCCTTAAAGAAATAGCGTAATGAATACAATAGACTTTTTAAGAGCTCACGAGTATAAGAGTAAGGAAGATTTTCTGTCGCAGGCTCAGTATTATAAGGATAACTGGGCGTGGATGAAATACTCTGTCGCTATCGCTGTTAAAGTGAGGCGAAGGATGCAGGAGTTGGGGTGGACACAAAAGCAACTGGCGGAAGCTCTGGACTGTACTCAGCAGCATATTTCAGTGCTTCTCAATGGGAAAGTGAATATGACTTTGGAAACCGTCGCCAAGTTGGAAACGGCTCTTCAGTTTGACCTGATTCGCACAAGTCTGGGAACATTTTCCAGTCCCGATTCCGAACCTTGGAAACCGGGTTATTTAAACAGTCCTGCCTTAGGCGAGTCCAAGCCAGACATAAACGCGTCCACGTTGGTGGACGGGTATCCGCAGAGGAAGAAGAAAGGACCGCGAAAGAAGTAGGTTTATTCCGGTCTCACATACCTCTCGCCGGTAACGTCCTTCACGGCGTCGATGAAGGCGGGGGCGTAGGCGGGGGAGGTGCGGCGGCCGGGGGCGAGTTCGCCGTTCTCGCTGTGGAGCATGATCTGGTCGTTATGCTTCACGATGAGGAGACGGGCCAGTTTGTCCCAGCGCTTCATCATCCTGTCGGTATAGGAGATGCTCTTTGCGGTGAGGAAGTCGGATAGCTCGCCGGGGGTGAGTTCCGCCGCTTTAGCTTCAACATCGGCCTGATCGGCCTCGTAGTAGTCCTCCAGTTCTTTCTGTGCGTCCCAGAGGTCCCCGATCATGGCACTGTAGCGCGGGTAAATCATGTTCGCCACGAAATTGTTCATCCAGAATGCGCTTTCGGTGCTGAACTCGCGCACGTTGTTATTCTCGCGGCGGAAAGGCTCCGGAATGCGGTTAATGCCGCAGTACACGGGTACGTATGCCACCATTGAGGCATCATCAAGATTGAAATAGGTGATTCCGCCAAGGGCATCCGGCAGCCAGCTGCGCATGCGGCACACCATGGTCATGCCGCTCTGCTGGCAGCCGATCGGGCGCTCGCGGAACATAGGTGTGCCGTCAGAAGCGTTGAAGTTCACGGGCTGGTTGCGGTAGGGTGTTGCCCAGGGACCGGCGCTCACATCGGCAGTCATATCCAGGGCAGTGCCCTCGTAGTGGTCGCGCATATCGGCCTGGATGTCGCGGTAGCTCACCTTGGATTCCGGTTTGATCCAAAGCGGAAGGGCATCGTGCCCGCTCATGTCGCCGTTCAGGAAGGGCAGGTATGCGTCCATGGCGGCATCGTCGGTGTGGCGGCGGAAGAAACTCCATACGCGGGCCTCGCAGTAGCGGATTTTGCCGAAGCTCAGAGGGCCGTATGCCTCGCGGAAACTGAAATCCTTGTCTGCTCCGCTGAAATAACCCATTTCGCGTGCGAATGAGATTACATCGGCAGAGTACATGCAGGTGCCGGGAACAATGCAGAAGCCCTTCTTCTTATCGGCCTTCTTCGCCTGCGGGAACTGCTGGATACGGCTGGAGTTGGCATAGGCACAGATGCAGTCGTCCGGGACGCGGAGAGCCACCCAGACTGCGCCTTTGCGGCCGGGGCCCTTGCCGATGATTTCCACAATCCAGGCCTCCTGAGGGTCGCAGATGGCGAAGGATTCGCCGGTGGAATTGTAACCGTATTCCTGAAGGAGGTTATGCATCACTTCTATGGCTTCGCGGGCTGTGGCAGACCTCTGCAGAACAATGTGCATGAGGGAGAAGTAGTCGAAATATCCTTCGTTGTTCACCAGTTCCTTGCGGCCGTCCCAGGTGGTCTCCACCATACTCACCTGCTTCTCGTTCATGAGCCCAACAACCGAATAGGTGTATGGAGCCTGGGGAATATAATTCACCTGACCGGTGCCCCAGCTGCGGATTGCAATCATTTCGCCTTTGGGATGCATGCCCGGGGCAGAGTAGGAGAGGGCTCCTGAAAAGCCGAAGCCGTCGCAGTTGTAGGTGCAGATTACGCTGCCGTCCGTGGAGGCGTCTTTGCCCACGATGAGATTGGTGCATGCGTTTGCCTTGTAGTTTGCGAGTGAGCCGGCAATGATGGCCAGAGCGGCAAGAAGGAAGGTTCGTTTCATGGTAACTTGTGGTAACTAATCCGTTTTGTGCAAAGATATAAAAAATAAGCTGTAAATTTGGAAACGCTAAAACTGTTCTTATGAAAAAGAAGTTTCGTCTGCCGCTGGTGGTTAAGGTGCTCATCGCCATCGTGTTGGGCGTGGGGCTGGGACACTTCGTGCCGGGTTGGGCAGTGAGGGCCACCAACACCTTCACCGGCCTGTTCGACCAGCTGCTCAAATTCTTTATTCCTTTAATAATAGTGGGGCTTGTCACTCCCGCCATTGCCGATGTTGGCCACAAGGCCGGGAAGATGCTGCTCATAACGGTGGGGCTGGCGTATCTGTTCACCGTGTGCTCCGGGCTTTTTGCGTATCTTTTCAGCGTGGAACTGTTCCCGCGGATGCTGGATACGTCGTCCCTGGGTGCTCTGGAGGCCGCAGGCAGGGAGTTCAAGCCTTATTTCAGCATCGGCATACCTCCCCTTATGGACGTGATGACAGCGCTTGTGCTGTCGTTCATGCTGGGCCTTGGAATAGCGTTCTGCAATGCGCTCAGGCTACATGCGGGCTTTGACGAGCTTAAGGCTATTATTGTACGGAGCATCGAGAAGGTGATTATCCCGCTGCTGCCGTTTTATATCTTCGGCCTGTTCCTGGACATGACGGCCGCAGGGAAGGTGGGCCCCGTTCTGGGCTCGTTCCTGGCCATTGTGGCTGTGATTTTCGTTATGACTCTGGTGCTCCTGGTGCTTCAGTACTGCGTTGCCGGAATCGTGACGCGACGGAATCCGTTCAAACTGCTGGCGGGGATGCTTCCGGCCTACGTTACCGCTCTGGGTACGGCGTCATCGGCCGCTACCATTCCAGTGACGCTCAAATGCGCGCTGAAGAACGGCGTGAGCGAGGGTGTTTCCGGCTTCACGGTGCCGCTGTGCGCCACGATCCATCTTTCCGGGAGTACGCTCAAAATCACTTCCTGCGCAATTGCGCTGATGCTTATGCTGGGTATGCCCTTCGATTTTCCCATGATCCTGGGCTTTGTGCTTATGCTGGGTGTGACGATGGTGGCTGCTCCCGGCGTTCCCGGCGGCGCCATCATGGCTGCCCTGGGCGTTCTGTCCAGCATTCTGGGATTTGATGCCACGCAGCAGGCGCTCATGATCACGCTGTACATTGCCATGGACAGCTTCGGCACCGCCTGCAACGTCACGGGCGACGGCGCGATCGCGCTGATTGTGGATAGGATTGGGCGGGGGCACCAGGGGCACGGCCGGGCGTGATGCCCGCCAGGTGGTCGATGGTGCATTTCTGTGCGGGATAATGGGCGTGAAACGTAAGTTGCAGCCTGTTAATGACTTACAAATATTGAGTCCGGAAATTTTCCGGACTCAATTGCTGCAACGTATTGATTATCCGCAGGTTCCATTTCACGCACTTTCGCCTTATGTGGTTGCGTTATCACGGGCTATTTCATTCTGATTACGATAACACCGTTGGATCCGCGCACGCCGTACAGGGCGCACGAGGAGGAATCCTTGAGTACGTCGATGGATTTTACATCGTAGGGATTGATCCAGCTGATGTCGTTCACGGGCGTGCCGTCCACCACGAACAGAGGATCGGTACTTGAGTTGATGGAGTTGATTCCGCGGATGAGAATTTTGCCGTCCTGCACCAGCACGCCGGGTACTTTGCCGCGGATATAGTCATATATGTCGCGGTACGATTCCGTGGTTCTTTCCATGTCGATATGGCCTACGGCCTGAGTCCCCTCTGCCTCCGTCACCACTATCCCGTAGCCCATATACACGGAGTTGTCACTTGCCTGTGTGGATGTGGCTTCTCCCAGCAGCGCACACGAGCACGCCATGGCTGCGGTGATGATGAGTGCTAAGTGATTCATATCTGACGGGATTTGGGCTAAAGATAATAAAATATTTTCTTATGTCCGAAAGTGAAACACTGCGAAATTAATTTTTTGGGTATTCTTTTGCTATTTTTTCCGAAAATGCATAACTTTAGCCGAATAATGCGAAAATGTTAGGCTATATTTTCCAACAAACCACTCGGAGATAATTACAATTAATAACGTCGTTAACATTATGACAAAGAAAAAACTCTACGAGGCTCCGGAATCGGAGATGATTAAAGTTCTCCAGGAGACCCACCTCCTGGACGGATCCGAGACAGTTACTGCCACAAGGCCGAACTACGAACAGGATCCTGAAGAAGATTGGGAATATTAATGGAGGACTGCCGTATGAAAAAAACTTTTTTGATCATGGCTGCCATTGCAGGCGTAGCCTTCATTTCCTGCCAGAAAGAGACCAATGTGGAAACGTCCGAACCCGAGCAGGTTGGTAAGACTTTCACCCTTACCGTAGAAGCCACCAAGGCGGTTGGCACCAAGGCCCTTGCCTTTGAAGGTGCAAAACTTGTAACCTCTTGGGCTGCAACCGATGAGGTTAAGGTGTGCAAGCACGGCTCTGCCACTGCTATCGGAACGCTTACGCCTGTGACCCCCGGCTCGGCCACAACTGATCTCACCGGCTCTGTCACGCTCACCGATGTGAACGTTGGCGACAAACTGGACCTCATTTTCCCCGACACCAACTGGACTTACGAAGGTCAGGACGGAACGCTGGAAACGATTTCTTCCAGTTTTGACTTCTCCCGTGCAGAGGTTACCGTGAGTAAGATCAACGTCGACAAACTCGGTGCATCCGATGCCACCTTCACCAATGAGCAAAGCCTTGTGAAGTTTACCCTCTATGAAGCCGATCATAACAGCCTCATTAGTGTTAATTCTCTTACAATTTCTGCGGCAAGCGGGAAACTGGTGAAGTCTTATGCCGTTTCCAGTGATACTTATGCACCTGTTTACGGAGACATCGTCATCACGCCGTCTGCTCCCACCTCTGAATTCTATGTGGCTCTCAGAAACAACTCTGATGCCGCTGACGCCTACACTTTGAGGGCTCAGTATGGCACAGGTCCTTATACTTACTATACTTTCATTAAGAGCGGAGTCACGTTTGCTAATGGTCATTACAAGGCAGTCAATGTCAAGATGACTGAAGATAGTGAAATCTATACGGTTGCCGGCACTCCGGCTGAAGTGTTTGGTTCTCCTACATGGAGTCCGGACATTACTGCTAATGACATGGTCAAGCAGGCCGACGGTACATATCGCAAGACCTATACGCTAAATGGAACTGAGGTGGGGCCGATTAAATTTAAGGTCGTTAAGAATCGTGACTGGGCAAATGCATGGCCTACGGACGACTTCGTTATTGATAACGTAACGAAAGGTACGCTCGTCATTACCTTCAATCCTTCCACTGGTGCGGTGAACGGATACATTGAGTCCGAAGCATTCACGATTGCAGGTGACGATACAACCATATTCGGAACCTACTGGGATCCCAGCAATGCCGATAATGATATGGTTAAGCAGTTCGACGGTACCTTCCTGAAGAACTACACCATTACATCTCCCGTTAATATCCAATTCAAAGTGGCTCAGGATCATAAATGGGACACTTCCTGGGGCGATGCTAACAGCCTTAGCGGCAATTATGAATATTCAATCCCTCATGCCGGAACCCTGCATATTTCCTTCGATCCCGCCACTGGCGATATCGATGCCTGGATGGACGACATCAGGTATACCATTGCCGGAGGCTTCAATGGTTGGGATGTTACGGCCGATCCTATGATTAAGCAGGCAGACGGCACTTACAAGTGCGAAGTTTCAGTTCCTGCCGGTATGTCGATGTCGTTTGAATACAAGGCTGTGCTTGGCGAAACAACCTGGATTGGCGATCCTTCTAATGGAGGCAATAACTACAGTATCGCTGTGGGTGATCTAGGCGCAACAGTTTTGATCTTTACCTACACTCCTGCAACCAATACCTTAACTGCAGAAGAGCAGCAGGTAAAACTGTACTTTAAAACCACCACTGCTGTGGAGAACGAGCTTTGTTTCGACTGTGACGAGTTAGGAATGGCAAGCTGGCCGGGAACGCCTGTCAATACCTCAAATAATGAGATTATCGCCGGTTCCAAGTACTACTATATGGAGTTCCCCGCATCAAAGATCTGGGGGATGACTATTAGCGGGATTTACCTAGTCGACAGGGATAATTGGAATACCACTGGTACTACGCTGACCTTCCCCGAAGGAAAACTCGAGTATTTCATTATCGGAACAAAGAGTCAGGAACTTGAACTCCTGGCAGGCCGTCCTTCTGAGCCTTCCATTACAATAGATGGCACTTTCTCGGATTGGGATGGCATTGCCGGAGGCTCTTATTCGAGCACGAATTCCTCCATTATGAAGGCATATGTCACCGACACCAAGTTCTTCCTCTATTTCAAGATGATTCCCGGATCAGGAGTTACATTTGATTTGGCTGGTTGGCGTTATTTCAGACTGTACTTCGACAAAGACAGTAACAAAACCACTGGTTGGGATACAAGTCACTGGCTTTATGCAGGTGCTGATGAGATTTATTATGGAGAAAATGGCGCAAAGCAATGCCTCCTTGTCTATCATTCTAAGGGCGGTCTCGCCAATGCTGCCATAGAGGGTATCTCAGATAATTCTTATGAGTTGGAGCCTGTGGCTAATGCAGACGGCACCATTGAAGTTGAGCTCAGTTTCAACCGTTCTGAACTTGGTACTTTCACTTCAGACGAAATGATCATTTATGCCAGCGGTTCAGTTGCCGATGGCCAAAGTATTTTTGGCAAGTTATCTGGTGTTATTGTACCGTAAACTATTTTGAAGTATTCACTAGACAGGGCGCTTATCCGCCCTGTCTTTTTTTTGTCTTATAAAAGACTTTCCGGTAAAATGAAACATCACGAAATCTTATTTTGGGGTATTCTTTTGCAATTTAATTTGAAAATGAATAACTTTCGCTGAATAACTCGAAATTATTACACTAAAATATTCTGTTATGATCAAAAAGCAGTATGAAACACCAGAGTTCCAGTTCTTCGATGTAAAACTGGAACAGACAATCCTGTCAGCTGTAGAAAAAATGAATACAGTTGTCGGTAGTTGGGAAGAAGATGACGAATAAAGAGTACACGACTATGAAAAAAGCATTCTTTCTTGTAGCCGTTGCTACACTCGCCCTTCTCTCCTGCCAGAAGGAAAACGATCTTAACACTGTAAAGCCCGCCGAAAATCACGGGCTCACCTTCAAAGCCTCCATCGAGGCTCTCTCTGATCCCGATACCAAGGCCGCTATCGACGCCAGCAACGGGCTCGTATGGGCTGAGAACGATATGATTGGTATTTATTTCCCCGATTGGGGCGATAAGAATCAGCCCTTCAGGCTCAATGCTGCCTCTGCTGGTCAAACAGAGGGTGAATTTACCATCGCCTCTGCCGCAGATCCTACAGGGGCCACTGCAACGGCCGCATACTTCCCTTGGTGGGATACAGAATCTCTAAGCGCTGATTATCCGTCAAGTTCTCAGACCAATGTTTGGGAGGGTGTCGTTTATTTCAAAATGAAAAGTGAGTACTATGGTTACTCAAACGGTAGAATGCTCACACCACTCGTTGCCCCCATTACAAGCAGTAGCGACAATATCGCTTTCAAACACGCTGGCGCGGCAGTGAAGGTAACCATCAACAACCTCGTTAGTGGTACATATCACACCACGATGTCTGTAACTGGAAAACAGATATCCGGTGACTTCCATGTCAATCCTGCTAATGCTGGTACTGAAGCCTTAACTTTGGATGCTGCAGAGGATGCTACCAAGAATAGCGTAACCCTTCATGCCTGGAAGAGTTCTGGTGCATTCTCTTGGATTTTCCCTGTCCCTGAACTCACAAAACCTAAGTTGCAGTTCGAGATAAAGGATAATAATGGTGTTCCGGTTTGGTCCAAAAAACTTAAAGCCCAGGCAAATGACCTTGGTCGCGGCGATATTCTCGTGATGCCTGCTCTGACCATTACTCCTTATGAGAAGTTCGTTCAGGATGACGCATGCGCATGGTCATTCTCCGGAAACATCAACGGAAGTGCATGGCAGGATAACGTTCCTATGGTATCTGACGGCAAGTATTGGATTCTTGCCGGTTGCACTTTCAAGGCTGGCGATAAATTCAAAATCCGTAAGAGCAAAGCTTGGGACGAGGCATATCCTTCTAGCGACTGGGTATTCACAGATGCGCTTGCAGGCAGCAAGGATATCATTTTCAATAGCGAAACCAAAGAAATACAAGTGGTTGCTCACAGCTTCCCTTATCCTGAGGCAGACCTTTCTTCTCTGTCAACTTCTTCCATTACCATTAATGGCGACATGACAGATTGGACCTTTGTAAATTCTTTGACAAGCAATAGCACAGGCACGTCCAGAATCCGTTCCTGGAAGTTTGCTTCTGACGCGAATAATCTCTATTTCTATTATGTTCTGAGGAAAAATAGGATGTCCACGGCGGCCCAGTTTAAAATCGTGTTTAACTGGGATAACTCAGGTGGTTATTCAGTTGATGATTATAGTGGTTGTGAAGCAGATGTTGTATTTCAGCCTTTTACCAATGCGGCAGAAGGTACTCCGACCTGCGTCAATGGCACAATAAATGAGGCTACTATTAATGGTACCGCAATTACTGATGCTGGCATTAAGGTCTTCGGTTCGGATCCTAATGTTTCAGCGACAGGAGACTCTGCGGATTACTATATAGAAGTAAGCATTCCCAAGTCAAAGATTCCTAGTCTTCCAGCAAGTGGAACTCTCCAAGCCGGAGCTACCTACGCCTGGTACGAAACCGGATTCCAGGATATCACTCTCTAATCTGTCCTGACAGAATATTCTTTTTCGCCACTCCTTCCCGGGGTGGCGAAATTGTTTTGTAGCTCTCATCATCGACAAACCCCGTGGGGGCTAATCCGTTGTAGTACAGCATTTTCCCGTATCTTCCCCTGGTGAAAATGCACCAGGGGAGCGCCAAGCAAGCAGCTGATAATCAGCGCTATCGCCCCCACGGCTACAAACTAGTCAGCATCACCTAGAAAACGCTCTCCAAAAGATAAAAAACATAAAAATGTGGCGAAAGTTCCGTATTAGGGACGAAAGAGCCCAATGTTAAAAAAAGTATTTATGTTTCTTATCTAAGTGTAAGGAATAATTGTATATTATTGCAGTCCGATATTGTGAGTAAATTAACCGCTCATAATAATTAGCATATATGTTAAACTTTTATTATCTTTGCATCGTATGAAAAAGCAGGCAACGCTAGATATTATCGGACAATCATCAAAAGTGACATTGTACTCAATCAGTTTTGAAAAGGACGGGACTACGGAATTTGAAAAATTTGTTCAAACATTTGAAACTAATGCAACCTTTAATAAAGACTACCAGAGGATTATTGCCGCTCTTCAGGCTGTTCTGAATTATGGTGCGTTGGAGAGGTTCTTCCGTCCAGAAGGGAAACTAAATGATTCAGTTCCAGCGCTCCCAATTGAGGGGGGAAGACTCAGGCTTTACTGTCTAAGGCTATCAGAGCAAATAGTTATTATAGGCAATGGGGCAGAGAAAAAAACAAGAACGTATGAAGAGGATCCAAGACTTTATGGTTATGTACTCGATCTTCAAAGATTTGAGAAGATTGTAAATGACTGCATTCAAAAAGGATTCGTTGTTATTGAAGAAAAAGAACTTGTAGGTATTGATAATACAACATTTTTAATATGAGGAACAAACAGGAGTGGTTCAACGAAAAAGTTACGGCGGTCTCTCCGCAAGTCAGGCTTGAAATGGAATTATCGGCCGGAATAATCGCAAAAATCGACCGTATTTTAAAAGAAAAGAATATGACTCAGCGCGACCTTGCACGCAAGTTGGGCAAGAGCGAGGCTGTTGTATCCCGTTGGACGACCGGTTTCCCTAATCTCACGCTTAGGTCAATCGCTGAACTTACCGTTGCACTGGATGAGCAACTTATTATTTGTCCGTAGAAGAAGAGATCTTTCGTAGAGCCCTGTTCAATTCATTCTTCTTGGAGGTTAAATACTTTCCGGTATTGTTCGGCCTTTTTCTCGAGGGCGAGGGGATAGGCGCGGGAGGTTGAGGGCATGCGCCAAAGGGTTAGTCCGTCCGGGGTTACAGTGCATTGACCCACCGCAGGAATCTCGCAGTCAAGCTGCCCGGAAATGGTCTCGGCGGCCTTCTCGCCCGTCACGACAATGGTCTTGCACAGCGGAATCCTTTCCAGAAGCGCGCGGATATCGGTCGGCGTAACAACCTCCAGAAACTTGTCGGAAGCGTTGTCTTTAAGCCGCCTCACCGCAGAAGCCGTGTCGTACATCGCAATGCCCTCGTGGTTGCAGAAAGCGATGATCCGCTCCATGTCGAAGCGCTTCTCACCGGGGATTGTGAAATGGTCCTTATCGGCAAAGAACAGCAGCCCTGCCACACGCCAGAAGTCATTGAGCCAGTTAGGGTAGTAGAACGGCATGCTCCACCGCTTCTCCTGAGGTGGAAAACTCCCCAGGAACAGGACTTTGGCATTGGCCGGAAGGAACGGCTCAAAGGGATGCTGCTCAACAGGACTCATGCTGCAAAGATAACACTTTCCACTGCCCCAAAAAGATAAAATACATAAAAATGTGGCGAAAGTTCCGTATTAGGGACGAAAGAGCCCGATGATAAAAATAATTATGTTTCTTATCTAAGTGTAAGGGAAAAGACGATGTCGCTGAGGCTGTATTTTTAAAGAAACAGGGGTCGATGGGGCTCCGTTTGCCTCCCCATTTGTCGCGTAAAACTGAGGTGTTGTCGCAAATTTTGCGGCAACACTTTATTTATTATCAGGTAATTTTGGTTTAGAGAGAAAGATTGCGTAACTTCGCGCGCTCTTTTCGTAGGGGTGTTTTGGTGCCCTTATTTGAAAGCGGAAAAACGTGATTATTAAACGCAAAAAATAATATCTTATTATGAAAAAGACCTACGAGGCTCCTGTGATGGAGCAGATGGTAATCCGGTTTGAGAGCAATTTCATGTTCTCCGAAGGAGAAGGTAACGCCAGTGCAAGCAAAATGGCAAGTGGCAGTTGGAATTCTTGGGATGAGTAATGGAGGATATGACGATGAAAAAGCTCATGATATCTTTCGCAGCCCTTGCTATCGTTGTAAGCTGCACTACCGAGAAGCTCTCTCAGGATATTTCCGCAGAGGAATCCGCTGCTAACGGAACGGTTGTTACGCTGACCGCCAATCTTCCGGCCCTAACCAAAGCGACTGTTGATGACAAAGCTTTCTCCTGGAGTGCTGGTGACAAAATCAGCCTTCCTTCCAACAAAGGTGAAGCTATTTTCACGACTACTAACGGTGACGGAATTTTCACTTGCACCCTCAGCGAAGGTGAGGAACTTGTATCTGGCACGGCTAAATACCCCGCTACGACTCCTGGAACCTCTTTCTCATCGATTGAGGACGCAAAGAAAGCTTTCATGATGGAGGCCGATTATACTGTTGGTAACAAGAGCATTTCCTTCAACCACAAGAGCGCTATTGTTAAGGTCTCTTTCACAAACGTTCCCTCCTTCGCCACTGGCCTGAAGGTCACCGAAGGTGAAACTGTCGTTGCAACGATTGCCCTCTCTTCTCCTTCCGAGAATGTTGATTTCTTCGTTCCTATCACTCCGAACGGCTCCAAGAAATACACTTTCGCTCTGATGGAGAATGACAACGTGGTTAAGTCTGCGGCAAAAACAGTCGAACTTATTGCGGGTACCTATTATACAACGCCTGAGATAGCTGTAAAATATATTCAAGTCGGTGTCCGTGATTTCATCTATGGGAATGGACAAACTGGAACTTGGAACCTCAAAGATAATTGGAAAGTACGTTATTGGAAAGGATCATCCACCGGCGATGCCCCTCTCAGGGATTTGCATATGACTGAAACTAAATCAATTCCCAATTATTATACGGATGGCGTTTTCCAACTTTTCTATACTGTCGATGTTCCGACAAATAGCATTGATGGCTTCAAAGTATGGTGTGACACCGGCGGCAATGATTGGTTTGGTTCTAATGCAGATCCTAGTTTCACAAAAGTTTATGTTTTTGAATGGGACTATGGCAAAGAGAAGCTTGCCTATTACGAATAGTTTTTAACATTATAAAACGGCTCGCAGGACACTGCGGGCCGTTTTTGCTTAGTGCTCCGAAGCATCCCCGTCATCGACAAACCCCCGTGGGGGCCAACCCCTTGCAGCACAGCGCTTTCCCGTACCTTCCCCTGGTGAAAATGCACCAGGGGAGCACCCAGTAAGCAACTGATAATCAGCGTTATAGCCCCCACGAAATGGCGGCGGCGAAGAAGAAAGCCCTTATAGCAGCTCCGTAAAGTCGTAGATGAGGTGGTCGGAGAGGGGACGGATGACATCTGCCGGGACGGTGGTGGCCAGAGCCACCACGGTGGTGCCGGCGGCGCGGGCCGCCTGCAGGCCTTTTATGCTGTCCTCGAACACGACGCATTCCTCCGGTTTGAACCCCAGCCTGGCAGCAGCCTTAAGGTAGCAGTCGGGATCCGGCTTGCTGGCTTTGAAGTCCTCGCTTGTGAGGATTGCGTCAAAGGAGGGGATGAACTGCGGATATCGACGGTAAACATTGGACATCTTTACACGATTGCTGCTGGTTACCACAGCCATCGGAATTCCCAGTCCGCGCAGCTTCTGCACGTACTCGCGCGCACCCTTAACGGGAATGAGAGGCATCTGTGCCTCAAATTCATCCACCCGCCGCGTGATTTCCGGCTGCAGGTATTCCCTTTCACCCGAGAACCACACATCAAGAGTATATATCAGCGTAGTGCCCTTGATGGCCTGTGTCATCTCCGGATGGTCCGGTATGAACTCACGGGCAATCCCGTCCCAGAAACCATCGTACTGTGCTTCGGTATCTATAAGCACCCCGTCCAGGTCGAACAGAGCCGCTTTGAATGGTAAATCTTGAATTGACATACTGCTGCCCCTACGCCTTCTCGCAGACAAACCGGAAGAAAGGCTCGATCTCCTTCTTTGTGACGAAACGGGCCATGTACACCTGGTCGCCAAGGGCGCCGGAGAGGGCGGCGGGCATGCGGTCGCACATCACCATGGAAGCGCCGTAAGCGGCAAGAATATCCCCGTGGGAATACTTGTAGCGGCTGCTGTCGCGGCGGCTGGCGTAGGCGCAGTAATACTGCTCGCCTTCGCCCTTGTGACGCTCACCGAACGCAACCATATCGGCCCATATCTGATACACGTCTGTGGAATGGGCGAAGTTCATCATATCGGGCGTGTAGCCACCGGCAGGGCGCATATTCACCTCCAGGCCAACGAATGTGCCCTTGGGCCCCAGACCCTCGCGGTCACGGTCGATCTTGAAGAACTCCAGATGCACGAAGCGGCTGCGGATGCCAAAGGCCTTCACCGTCCTGCGGCCGGCGTCGCGAAGAGCTGCGGGCACGGTCTTGTCCACGTAGTAGCACGAATCCAGGCCCTTGTTCACGATCTCCATGATGGGCGTGGGATACACTCCCATGGACTCGAAAAGAGGCTCCTGCTTGTCGTTGTAAATCGCGTCGTAACTCACCAGAAGGCCGGTTATGAACTCCTCGATCACGAAGAGGCCGTAGTTGGGATGCTCTGCGAACCAGGCCACAAGCTCCTCCTCGGAGTTAAGCTTGAATGTGCCTTCGGCGCCCACGCCGTTGTCCGGTTTGGCGATGACGGGATAACCCGTGAGCTTTGCGAAAGCCTTCACCGCATCCGGGCCCTCGCAGGCCTTAATCTGCCTTGCCGTGGGAACTCCGCCAAGGGCGTAGTACTTCTTCATCTCGCTCTTGTTCTTGATGGCGGCGATATGGTCGTTCTGAATGCCGGTGGTAACGTTGAAATCTGTGCGAAGACGGGCGTCCTGCTCTAGCCAGTACTCGTTGTTGGATTCAATCCAGTCTATCTTTCCCCATTTATGGGCGAACCAGGCAACGGCGCGGTACACCTCGTCGTAGCTCTCCAGGTTCTTCACCATATAATAATCCGTGAGAGCATTCTTCAGCTCCCAGGGAAGGTTCTCATAAGGAGTGTCGGCAATGCCGAGCACGTTCACGCCGTTATTTTTGAGCCCTGCGCAGAAATGCCAGTAGGTCTGCGGGAAATGGGGGGAAATGAATATCAGGTTCATAAAGCTGTATGATTTGTTTTCGATTGAAACTTGCCGCATTCCGCCGCGGGAAATCTCCCAGGCTGTGCCGTAAAGCGTGCTGCGGCCGTCGCGGCAGAGAATGTATCCGCCGTCGGGAAATGTATAGAAGCGGTGGCCGTCGCTGTCCGGAATCACGATATCCTCGAACAGCCGCCTGCCGTCAATGACCATGTTACGCACCTGGTCGTAATGCGGGACTATCTGAATATCCGTGAGGCCGGCCCCTCGCAGCCATCGACGATAGGAAGGATCCGCCGCCTCGCCTTCCAGCTCCGGGTGGGCATACACCTCGCGGGCGCAGTTCATGGAGCCGGCGCTGCAGCCCATAACAACGCCCGGATAGCCCTCCAGCAGATCTCCAAGGCGGATTTCCTGAACAAAGCGGTTCTGAGTGGGCGTGTGTCCGCCGCATAGGATAACCCAATCGGCCTTGTCGATGAGCTCCGCCGCCCTGTGCGCGTTGTCCCGCTTCAGCATGTCGATGCGGCCGGTTTCAATCCCGGAGCGGTGTATGCAAAGGCTCATCCCTTTCAGGACCGAATCCGTGAAACCTTCATCGTCCGGCGCAGCGCTGATAAGGAGCACGCGGGGCTTAGGGGGCAGCGCGGCCTTCACAGCGGCAAGGAAGCCGTTGTCTTCGGTGAAATGGTCCTCTCCGTATCTTGTGGGACTCCCGGTGAGAAAAAGAGTCATTACTGCTTTTCAAGCGTGACGTCCACGCTTCCTTCGAAGGTGCCCTGATCCCAGTTGCCTTGGCCCTCCTTCACCTGGGAAGGCTCCACATCCACCTCCTTGGTCTTGAAAAGGCCGCCGTTCTCATCACCGTCCACATCTTCAAATATCAGGCGGACGGTCTTTTCAGGAAAACCATCCCCTTGATACAGGAAGGAGCCGTCTTCCTCAGAAGAGGTGTCATCGGCCCAGAGTTTCTCGCAACTTATTCTGATTCCGGGAATTGGATTGCCATTTGAATCCTTTACCGTGCCCATGATCTTATACTCCGCATGCGGCACGCCGTATTCGGCCACGGGAGCATCGATGGGGCAGGTGGGGTCACATCCGCAACTGCCGAAGCCCAGGAAAGACAGGATGCCTCCTGCGATGGTTCTGAACAAGTTTTTGGCTTTCATATCTGTTACTTTTTAATTATCCTTCCAGGCGGTGCAGGTGGCAGAAAAGCAGCTTTCCATCGGCATCCCTCAGGTGCATTCCGTTTCCGCGGCAATAGCGGAACCATTTGCAGGAAGCGCATTCTCCGGTGCGCATCCACGAGCGGTCGCGGTACTGCCGGTAGCGATTGTTCCACACCTCCATGAAGTCGTCTTTGTAGATGTTTCCCTGGCTGTAGTCGGCACGGATGCTGGGGCAGGCTGCTATGGCACCATCGGCCATTACCGAGCCGATTACAACCCCCGCGGCGCAGAAGAAGAAATTGTCGCGGACATCGCCCTCGTATTTGCCAAGGAAGCCCTCGCAGCCGTATGAGGCCTTGATGCGGCCCTCCTTTCGGGTTGCCTTTATGAAATCCATCATCTGGCGGAATTCCGCCGGAGAAAGCTGGAGTTCAGGGTCCTGGGCGGCGCGGCCCACCGGGAAAACCGTGAACATCCTCCAGGCCTTTACGCCAACGGAAATGAGAGTTTCCTTTATGAGAGGAAGCTGCCTGAGGCTGCGCTTGTTCACGCAGGTAACAACATCGTACTCCACCGCTCCCGAGCCTGCAATCATGCGTATTGCAGCAAGGGCACGGGGATAAACCCCTTTGCGGCCCCTCATCCAGTCGTGGGTTTCGCCAATGCCGTCCAGGCTCACAGTTACCGCACGCAAGCCGCTCATCAGCAGCGAATGATATCTCTGGGGTGTAAGAAGCAATCCGTTCGTAACTATTCCCCAGGGGAAACCGCGGTCGTAAAAAGCCTTGCCGCACACCTCCAGGTCCTGCCTCACAAGGGGCTCGCCACCGGTGACGTTGATCATGACATTATTGGGATTGCACTCCCTGGCGATGCTGTCCAGCACGGGCAGGAAATCCTCCAGGGGCATGTCTTTGCACGAAGCCGTTGCCCTGCAGTCGCTTCCGCAGTGGCGGCAGTTCAGGTTGCAGCGGAGTGTGCATTCCCAAAAAAGCGTGGTGAGAGGATGTTCCTCTATCACGCTTTGCTGTACCCGATGGCTCAGTTCAAGGGCGAGCCGCCTCCTTAGGCCTATCATTTCTTAAGAACTATATCGCCGGCATCGGCCTCGAATGTACCCTCGTACCATTTACCGTCTCCGGACTCTGTCTGCGAGAACGACGCGGCCGCCTCTCCGCTCTTGAATTCGCCGCCGTTAGCGCTTCCGTCGATGTCGTTGAGGGTGAGCCTGGCAATATTGTATCCGGGCCATTCGGAAATCTGAGCGGTGAACGTGCCGTCTGCTGCCGTTTCTGCCTTAGTGATGCACCCTTCGTCCTGAGATTCTCCTTCCACCCGCCAAAGTGCAGCAAGCACCTCGATGCCAGGGATGGGATTACCCTTCGCATCCTTCACCGTGCCTATGATGCGGTATTCCGCGTGCGGCATGCCATACTCTGCCGGCATGATTGTGATTCTCTTCATTCTTGCAGCAAAGCCGATGATGTATGAACCGGTGTGCCAGGAGCCTTGTTTGTCTTCCTTGAATGATATGTCGATATTGCCTCCTTCAAGGACCATCTGCTCATACAGGCCGTTCTTTTCTCCGTCCACGTCGGTAAGGACAACCTGGAGGTCTTCCGACCTCATCCAGGCGTCGTAATCCGACAAAGCTGCGCTCACGCGGCCTTCTTTATCGGTTTGGAAGGATTCCTCCAGCCATTCTTCTTTTTTCGCTCCGTTTTCGTCCGTGTATGTCTCCATCTTATGGCGATATCTCACCTCGATGCCCTCCAGGGGACCGTCGGATCCGGTAACGCTGCCCACGAGCTTGTAGTCCGCATGGGGCATGCCGTATTCCGCCCTGGGGGTGACGATGTCCAGAATGTCGCATCCGCTGAAACCAAGAAGCGACATGATTGCACCGGCTATAAGATTGAAAAAATTCTTTATCCTTGCTTTCATATCAGAGAATAATCCGTTGGTCGTACAAATATAATCAAACCTTTCTTTCTTGCCAAAGATTTTGTATATTAGCGGACACCAAAGCATTAACCGATGTGGATTCTCACTGAAATAGACGGAAAAGTGGCATCCGTGGCAAAGGACTACAGGCATCTGCCCAGAATAGCCGCAGAAATAGCCGCGCTTGACGCCTCCAAAACAGGCTCCGTTTCCACCCGCAAGATCACCACTGACCAGCTGCTGGAACTTGCCGCCCGCACCAGGTGGGAGGATCTGCGCCTGTTCGGGACGAAGTTCCAGCTGAAGGTGTGGGAAACCCTGTACAATCTGGAGCCCCGCCTGTACAGCTACTCGGAACTTGCGAAAATGCTGGACAACCCCCAGGGCGTCCGCGCAGTGGCCCACGCCGTGGCGTCCAATCCCGTGGCATACATCATTCCCTGCCACCTGATAGTACCCAAAGAATCCATGGACAAGGCCCGCGAAATCCGCGCAATCGCGGAGAAAACCCTGTTTCAGGGTCGTGACCTCTACCTTCTGGACACCCTGGACATGGGAGAATATGCCTATGGCCCGGAAACCAAACGAGAACTCATAAAAATTCAACTAACAAGCCGTGAAATGTAAATCACTGAATCATAATAGTTTACAAATATTGAGTCGGGAAAATTTACGGACTCAATATCTATAATTAACTAATAATCAATAAATTGCATTTCACGCACATAACTCAGACCTATGAAAAAACTACTGATCGGAACCCTTGCAGCGCTTGCCATTGCAGCCTGCACCGTCCCCAAGGAGCCTTCCATCCATCCCGAATGGACATACGACTCGGTGGTGTATGAGGTGAACATTCGCCAGTACACCCCGGAAGGCACTTTCAAAGCCTTTGAGCAGCATCTTCCGCGCCTGAAGGAACTTGGAGTGGATGTCCTGTGGCTCATGCCCATGTACGAGATCGGAAAGGAGGAAAGGAAAGGCACGCTGGGTTCATATTATGCGATTTCGGACTACAAGAAAGTGAATCCGGAATTCGGTACCATGGAGGATTTCGAGCACCTTCTGAAGGCCGCCCATGAGCAGGGCTTCAAGGTGATTCTGGACTGGGTGGCGAACCAGACCGCCCCGGACCATGTGTGGATGAGCGAAAAGCCTGCCGATTTCTACGAGCGCGACTCCCTTGGCAACGCCATCTACGAATACGACTGGAACGACACCCGCAGCCTCAATTACGAGAACGAGGAAGTGTGGTGGGCCCAGGACGATGCAATGCGCTTCTGGCTGGAAAAGGGCGTGGACGGTTTCCGCTGCGACGCAGCCGGCGAGGTGCCTGCCAAGTTCTGGAAAGGCATCCTGCCCAAGCTGAACGAGGATTATCCTGACATCTACCTGCTGGCAGAGGCAGAGCGCACTGAGCTTGCCGATGCTACCGAAACATTCGACGCAAACTACGCCTGGGAGCTCCATCATCTGCTAAACAGCATGTCAAATTCGGAAAAGGATGCCGTGGCCCTGAAGGAGTATGTGACCAGGGATTCCGAGGCTTTCCCCAAGGAAGCTTTCCGCCTTACCTTCACCTCCAACCACGACGAAAACAGCTGGGCGGGCACCGAATTCGAGCGCATGGGCATGTTCGCAGAGGCCTGCGCAGTTCTCTGCTTCACCCTTCCGAACAGCCAGCCTCTCATCTACACCGGGCAGGAAATAGGCCTTAACCGCAGGCTGGAGTTCTTTGAAAAGGATCCCATCGACTGGTCGGAAGAAAGCCCCATCGCAGACTTCACTGCCTTCTTCAAGAAGCTTTGCGCCCTCAAGCACGACAATCCTGTTCTGGACGCAGGCGAAAGGGGAGGTGAGATTGTCTGGTGGGAAACCGAAAATCCCAACCTGGTGGCCTTCCACCGCGTAAAAGGCAGGAACAAGATCATCGTGATCGCCTCCTTCGACATGTCCGACTACCCCAATCTTACCGTTAAGCTGGACGGCAAGTACAAGGATATTTTCAACGATACCACAGTGAGCGGAGACCAGACTCTCACCCTCAAGCCTGGCGACTATTACGTCTTTACCAAAAAATGAAAAAACTGTTCATAGCGCTGGCGCTTGTGGCGGTTGCCTGTGCGCCGGCATTCGACCCGGAGAGCGTTCCCACGGCATCCCCGGAAGAGATTACCAGAGTTGAACCCCTGAGCTGGTGGACGGGCATGACCACCCCCCTGCAGATCATGGTGCAGGGGAAGGGGATTGCCGATGCCAGCATCGACATTCATGGCTCCGGCCTCAAAGTTACGAAGGTCCACAAGGCCGACAATCCCGATTTCGTGTTCGTGGACGTGAACGTGGCGGCATCGGCAAAGCCCGGCACCGCGTACATCACCGTTACGAAAGACGGCAAGGCGGTGAAATATCCCTACATCATCCGCGAGAGGGAAAAAGGCAGCCGGGAGCGCAAGAGCTTCACCACGGCCGATCTTATCTACCTGATCATGCCGGACCGCTTTGCCAACGGCAATCCGGCCAACGACAATGCCTGGGACGGCGGGGCCTATGACGACGGCTCCGCAATGCCGTATGCCATTCCCGGGTTCCTGCAGGAGGCGAACCGCGACAGCCTTCTCGGACGTCACGGCGGCGACATCCAGGGTATCATGGACCATCTGGACTATATCGCCGACCTTGGCGCTACGGCCCTCTGGAGCACCCCGCTTCTTCTTGACAACCAGGACTTTGAGTCGTATCACGGCTACGCCTGCTGCGACTACTACCACATAGACCCCCGCTTCGGCGACAATGCCATGTACAAGGCCATGGTGGACAAGGCCCACGAGAAGGGCCTGAAGGTGATCATGGACATAGTTACCAACCACTGCGGCACGGAGCACTGGTGGATGAAGGACACCCCGTTCAAAGACTGGTACCACACTTTTGATACATATACCCAGATGAACGCCCAGTTCTCCGTGTACATGGATCCCCATGTGTCGGAGCGCGACCTGGAGAAGCAGGAGAGCGGCTGGTTCGTGCCCATGATGCCGGACATGAACCTGGACAATCCCTTCGTGCTGAAGTATTTCCAGCAGTGGGCCATCTGGTGGATAGAATACGCCGGCCTGGACGGCCTCCGCGTGGACACCTATCCGTACAACGAGCCCGGCCCCATGAGCAAGTGGTGCAAGGCCATAACCGACGAATATCCGGGAATGAACATAGTGGGCGAGTGCTGGGACTACAGCATCCCCCAGCTTGCCTACTGGCAGAAGGACAATCCCAACAGGGACGGCTTCAACTCCAACCTCCCTTCAATCATGGACTTCCCGCTGGAGCACGCCATGATTGCGGCCCTGTGCGAAGATTATGTGAACTGGGACGAGGGAATGACCCGCGTGTATAACGTGGTTGCCCACGACTGGGTGTACCAGGACATGGACAACATGATGATTTTCTTCGCCAACCACGACCACGCCCGCACTGCCGATGTGGTTAAGCGCGATCCCCGCCGCATGAAACTGGCCTATGCGATGCTTGCTACCATGCGCGGCATTCCGCAGATTTACTATGGCGATGAAATGATGTTCAGCGAGCATCCGGTCTGGACCAACGACGGCTCCAAGCGCGTGGATTTCCCCGGCGGATGGCGGGGCGACGAAACGGACCTGTTCACTCCCGAAGGCCGCGCAGCCGCCACCGGCGAGTTTGAAACCGCAGCCGAACTTCACGACTATTTCAAGACCCTCTTCACCTGGAGAAAGGGCAGCGAAGCCATCCAGAAAGGCAAGACCCTGCACTTCCTTTCCCGCAAGAACGTGGGCCGCAGGAATATCACGGACAACACATACGCCTATTTCCGCTACACGGATACCCAGGCCGTGTTCGTGTTCATAAACAACGCTCTGGAAGAGCGCACCCTGGACTGGAACCATTACCGCGAGTTCGTGAGCGGGCCGGTTACCGGACACAATGTGATAACAGGGGAGGAAACCGTACTCCAGGACGGCGTGGTGGTCCCTGCCAAGAGCGCCCTAATAGTTGAATTTGCAAGATGAAAAAGAAAGTAGTTCTGCTCCTGGCTGCAGCGGCCTTGCTGGCTTCCTGCGAACTTAAGATCAACAGCCCTGAAACTCTCACCAGCCCGGACGGCTCCCTGGAGCTCCGCGTGGGCCTTGCTTCCGGCGGCGCTCCCGCCTATGAGCTCCTCCGCGAAGGAAAACCCGTCGTGCTGCCATCCAGGCTTGGATACGAACTCATCGGCATGGAAGACCTTAAGGACGGTTTTTCAATTGTCGATGTAGTCCGCGACAGCTTCGATGAAACCTGGGCCCCGGTGTGGGGAGAAGAGGATTCCATTCGCAACCATTATAATGAGATTCTGGTGCGCCTGAGCCGCAAGGACGGGGTGAACATGAACCTTCGCTTCCGCCTCTACGACGACGGCCTTGGCTTCCGCTACGAATTCCCCATGGAGAACTCCCTCACCTATTTCAAGGTGAAGGAAGAGCTCACGGAGTTCGCGATGACGGGGGACCACACAGCATGGTGGATAAGCGGGGACTACGATACCCAGGAGTACAACTACACGGAAAGCCCTCTTTCCCGGATCGGCTCCATTTCCAAGAGCATGAGGCTGGGCAATGCCTCGCAGGAGGCTTTCTCCGCAACAGGAGTGCAGACAGCGCTTCAGATGAAAACGCAGGACGGCCTGTACATAAACATCCACGAGGCCCGCGTTCTGGACTATCCCACAACTAATCTGGAACTCAAGGGCCGCACTTTCCGCACCTGGCTCACGCCTGATGCACAGGGTGTGAAGGGCCGCCTGCAGGCACCCTGCGTGTCGCCATGGCGCACGGTTATGGTCTGCGAAAGCGCCACCGACGTGCTTGCAAGCCGCCTTATCCTTAACCTTAACGACCCCTGCGCGCTTGACGATGTTTCCTGGATACACCCCGTGAAATACATGGGCGTATGGTGGGAGATGATCACCGGTAAGACCGAGTGGTCATATACCTACGACGTGCCTTCGGTGCGTCTTGGAGAGACTGATTACCGCCAGCTGAAGCCTCACGGAAAGCACGGCGCCAACAACGACAATGTGGTGAAATACATAGACTTCGCTGCCGACAACGGCTTCGACGCCCTTCTCATCGAAGGATGGAACGAGGGCTGGGAAGACTGGTTCGGCAAGCAGAAGGAATATGTCTTCGATTTCGTTACGCCCTATCCCGACTTCGACATCGACTTCCTTAACTCCTATGCCCACCAGAAGGGCATAAGGCTCATGATGCACCACGAATCTTCGTCATCGACAGTGAATTACGACCGCAGGATGGAGGAAGCCTACACCCTGATGAACAAGTACGGCTACAATTCCGTGAAGAGCGGGTATGTGGGCGATATCATCCCCTACGGCGAGCATCACTACAGCCAGCCTCTGATAAACCATTATCACTATGCCATCGTGGAGGCTGCAAAGCATCATATCATGGTGAACGCCCATGAGGCGGTGCGTCCCACCGGACTGTGCCGAACCTGGCCCAATATGATCGGCAACGAGAGCGCAATGGGCACCGAGTATCGCGGCAGGATCAATCCCGGCCACACCACGGTGCTGCCTTTCACCCGTCTTCAGGGCGGGCCCATGGATTACACTCCCGGCATTTTCGAGCAGGATATGTCCATCACGGCCCCCGGACAGCATGGGAAGATGCTCCACACCATCGGCAATCAGCTGGGCCTGTATGTCACGTTCTATTCGCCTCTGCAGATGGCGGCGGATCTTCCGGAAAACTATCAGCGCTTCCCGGACGCGTTCCAGTTCATCAAGGATGTGGCCGTGGACTGGGACAGGAGCCTGTATCTGAGCGCGGAACCCGGCTCGCACATCGTGATTGCGCGCCATCCCAGGCTGGCTTCGCTGAACAAGGCCCAGGAGTCGCTATCCCAACTTGCCGATGCCAGAAAGGATGCGGTTTCCAATACCGCGCGCTATGTTTACAACCTGCCTGAAGGCGCCACATCCATAGCCGGAGCACAGCCGTGCGACGTGTGGTATGTGGGCGGCATTACCGGCGCAAATGCGATGGATTACGAGCTCCGCATGGATTTCCTTACCCCCGGGCTCAAGTACGAGGCAATCATATATCGCGACGGCCCCGATGCCGACTATGAAACGGCTCCCCAGAGCTATGAGATAGAGAAAATGGATGTGGATTCCGGTACTGTCCTGAATATCCACATGGCTCGCTGCGGAGGATTTGCAATATCTGTCCGCGAGAAAAAATAAAAAAGATGGAAGAGATAAAGATTCATTGCCTGAACGACGGGCAGTATTACTCCGTACAGCCTGGACAGCAGCTTAAAAGCATAGCCCCCGAATTCGTTACCGACCCCAAGAGCGGAAAGCAGTACCGCACCCTTGCCGCGCTGGTGGACCATAAGCTCAAACAGCTGGATTTCACACTGTTCTATCCGCACGAGGTGGAATTCATCGGATACAACAATCCGGAAGGCCGCCGCACATATATCCGTTCCCTGAGCTTCCTTCTGCAAAGGGCAATGCGCAAGCTGTTCCCTCAGGAGGCACTGGAGATCAACCACTCCCTGCCTGCCGGCCTGTACTGCCGTTTCGATGACCGCCGCATCAATGACGACGAGATCATCGCCCTTCGCGACGAAATGCGCAGCCTCGTTGCCCGGGACCTGCCTTTTACCAAGCGCAAGATGCCTGTGTCGGAAACGGCGCCGCTTTTCGTGTCGCAGCGTCAGCCGCTCAAGGCCGGACTGGAGCACACCATCGGCAGGCCCTTCTACAGCATTTATTTCCTTGACGGAGTGGCCGATTCTTTCCACGGCCCGCTGGTGCCTTCCACCGGATATCTGGGCGTGTTCGACCTTATGCCCTATCATCACGGCTTCTGCCTGCAGTATCCTTCTTCCGACGATGTTTCCAAGCCAATCCCGCGCGTAAAGCAGATCAAACTCACCAATACGCTGAAGGACTATGGCGTATGGTGCCATTCCACCGGCATCAAGAGCGTTTCTGCGCTGAACCAGACCCTTCTGGAAGGAAAGGCAGTGAAACTCATCAACCTTTGCGAGGCGCGCCAGGAAAGGGCCTATGCCGCCTGTGCCGATAAGATCTTTGCCGAAAGGGAACGCATCAAGATAGTGTTCATTGCGGGGCCATCTTCCAGCGGAAAGACATCGTCGTCCCTGCGCCTGGCCCAGCAGTGCCGCGTCCTTGGCCTCTATCCAAAAGTGATAGAATTGGACAATTACTTCGTTTCCCGTGACCGCACCCCCCGTGACGAGGACGGCAACTACGACTTCGAGGCTCTCCAGACTATGGATCTGGAACTCCTGGCCCAGCACCTGGAGGCCCTCCTGCGAGGCGAGGAAATAGAGATTCCCCGCTACGATTTCAAGCAGGGCAGGCCTTTCTTCGAAGGCAATATGATGCATCTTGATTCCGACGATATCCTTATCATGGAGGGTATCCACGCCCTGGATCCGAACATGGTTCCCACCGTGGACCAGAGCAGGATATTCAGGGTGTACGCATCGGCCCTTACCTCGCTGAAACTGGACGAGAACAACTGCATTTCCACCACCGACAACAGGATCCTGCGCCGCATGGTCCGCGACAACCGCGTCCGCGGCATAACCCCTGAGGATACGATTCTCCGCTGGCCCTCTGTCCGTCGTGGTGAAGACAAATGGATCTTCCCTTTCCAGGAGAATGCCGACGTGCAGCTGAACACCGCTCTCCTCTATGAGCTCCCCATGCTCAAGTACTATGCAGAGCCGCTCCTGAGGCGCATCCTCCCTTCATCGCCCGCTTTCTCCGAGGCCGTTCGCCTGCGTAAGTTCCTCGAATACATCGTGGCCCTCCAGCCTTCCGAAATCGCCGCCATCCCTCCCACATCCATCATGCGCGAGTTCATCGGCGGCCAGACGCTCTAGCTCCCGTGGGGGCTAAAGCCCTGACAATCATCGACATAAATAGTGTTCCCCTGGTGAAAACTCACCAGGGGAACATCTTGTAACGGGCTGTGGGCCAGCATTTTGGCCCCCACGAGGCTTTTAAAGCGCGGCCATGTTGGTGTCGTTGTAGAGGTTCTTGCCTTCCGGAGTGTACAGGAAGTCGAGCAGGGATGCGTAGTGCTCTTCCACCTTGCCGCGGACAATCTTCATTGTGGAATTCATCATCTTGTTGGCGATGGTGAATTCTTCGTCGCAAAGGCCGATGGCGGTAGGGAGCCAGCGCTCCGGGAACATGCCTTCGTTCTTGCCGCCCTTCTTGTAGGAGTTCACGTCGGCCTGGATCAGATCCAGCATGGCTTTCTTGCCTTCGGGGCTGTCGGCCTTGAGGCCTTTCTTCTCCACGGCTTCCTTGAGAGCGTTCTTGTCCGGGACGATGAGAGCTACGCAATAGGGGTTCTGGTTGTTGTGCAGAACGCAGGCGTTCACCCACTTGGAGGTTTCGGTGAGGTTGTCTTCGAAGCCTTCCGGTGAATACTTCTCGCCGTCGGAGGAGATGAGGAGGCTCTTGAAGCGGCCCACCACATACAGGAAGTCCGGATCTTCGGGGCAGATATATCCCATATCGCCGGTGTGGAGCCAGTTGTCGACGATTGTCTCGGCCGTGGCCTTGGGGTTCTTCCAGTAGCCGGCCATCACGTTCTCGCCGCGGATGACGATCTCGCCGCGGGTGCCATGAGGAAGTTCCTTGCCTTCATCGTCCAGGATGACACAGTCCATGGGTTTGATGATACGTCCGGACGAGCCGAAGCGGGCGTGGCCCATGGAGTTGGCGCAGATGATAGGAGTGGCTTCGGTGAGGCCATAGCCCTGGAACATGGGCATGCCCACAGCGCAGAAGAACTTCTGGAGCTCGATGTCCAGGAGGGCACCGCCGCCCACGAAGAACTTCATGCGGCCGCCGAAACTTTCGCGAACCTTGGAGAAGAGGATCTTGTCGAACAGGTCCACAAGGGGTTTCCTCCAGAAGGTTCCGCCGGTTCCGCGGTTATAGTATTCCTTGTTATATTTGATGGCGTTGTTCAGCGCGAAGTAGAAGAGCTTCTCCGTGAAGCCGCCCTTCTTCTTGATGCCCGATTCGATATTCTTCTTGAAATTGCGGGCAAGCGCAGGCACGGACAGCATTACGTTGGGCCTGGTTTCCGAGATTGCCACGGGAACGTTGCGGAGGGTTGCCAGTGCATTCTTGCCGATGGGAACGAATGCGATGGAACCGCCGTAGTGCATCATGCAGTAGATACCTGCAACGTGGGCGAAGCAGTGGTCCAGAGGGAGGATGATGAGCATGACGTCGTTCTCTCCGATGGTGATAACCGACTGGCTCTGAGCCACATTGGCCGTGTAGTTGCGATGGGTGAGCAGGATACCCTTGGGATCTGCCGTGGTACCGGAGGTGTAGGAGATATTTGCATAATCGTCCGGGCCGATGGATTTGTAGCGGGCCACGAATTCATCTTCGTGAGCCTTCAGGAATTCATCGCCCATGGCCATGATTTCAGTCATGCGGATCTCGTCCTTTTCCATCTTGTCCAGGTCGAAGGCGGTATCGTCAAATACGATCACTTTCTTCACGTCGGGGCATTCGGGAAGGATTGCGCGGATCTTGGGTAGGTGGTTACAGGACACCATTATCCATTTGGATTCCGAGTGGTTGATGCGGAACACGAGGTCCTTGCCTTCACCGAGGTTCACGCTTAGGGGAACGTCGGTTGCGCCTGCATACAGTGCACCCATTTCGGCAAGCACCCACATTGCACGGCTTTCGCTCAGGAGGGCGATTTTGTCACCTTTCTCCAGGCCAAGGGCCATTAGACCTGCGCCAATGCGGTAAGCTGTTTCGCGGGTTTCCTTCTGCGTGATGGCCTTCCACTCGCCATTCACCTTCTCACGAAGGTACACGTTATTGGGGAACTGCCTGGAATGCTGCTCGATAAAGTCGATAATTGTTGTTCTTTGTGCCATGATTATTGATTATTCAGTTGGGAAAAGGCCGAAGAGTTCGGCATCTATCTTGTCAGTGATTGTCTGGAAATCTTCCGGCCTGTTTTCAAATTTGATATTGTCCACGTCTATGATAAGGAGACGGCTCTTGTAGTTCTGAATCCAGTCTTCATAGCGCTGGTTCAGGCCGGTGATATAGTCTATGCGGATGGAACGCTCGTACTCACGGCCCCTCTTCTGGATCTGGGCGATGAGGTTGGGAATGCTGGAGCGCAGATAGATCAGCAGATCCGGCGGGTTCACAAGGGACATCATGAGGTCGAAAAGGTCGCTGTAATTCTCGAAATCCCTTGTGCTCATTAGGCCCATTGCGTGAAGGTTAGGGGCAAAGATGCGGGCATCCTCATAAATCGTACGGTCCTGGATAATAACCTCTTTGTGCTTGGATATTTCCACTACATCCTGGAAACGCTTGTTCAGGAAGTAGATCTGGAGGTTGAACGACCAGCGCTCCATGTCTTCGTAGAAGTCGGCCAGATAGGGATTGTAATCCACGGACTCGAATTTGGGAGTCCAGTTGTAATGGGCGGCCAGCATCTTTGTGAGAGTGGTCTTGCCGCTGCCGATATTTCCTGCAATTGCTATATGCATAGTTATAATAATTGATTTGCAAATATACCAAAAAATCAGAACAGGCCATACAGTTCCGCGTCTATGCGGTCTGTTATGAGTGCGAAATCCTCCGGTTTGTTAAGAAAATCGAGGTCATCGGCCTCTATGGTGATCAGTTTTCCCTTGTATTCCGATATCCACTTTTCGTAGCGCTCGTTAAGGCCGCTCAGGTAGTCGATGGAGATTGTCTGCTCGTATTCCCTGCCGCGCTTCTGGATCTGGGAAACCAGATGCTGGATGCTGGAGCGGAGATAGATCATCAGGTCCGGTTCCTTCACTACGCTCATCATCACGTTGAAGGTGTCCATATAGGTATTGTAGTCCCGCTCTGTGAGATTGCCCTGAGCATAGTTGTTGGCCACGAAAATGTGCACTCCTTCCAGCAGGGTCCTGTCCTGGATCACGACTCCTTTGGATTTTGAAATCTCCATCACGTCATGGAGGCGCTGCTGCAGGAAATACATTTCCAAGGCGAAAGACCAGCGCTTGATATCAGCGTAATAGTCTTCCAGATAGGGGTTGTAGGTTACGGATTCGAACTTCGGGGTCCATCCGTAATGGCGCGCGAGAAGCGTGGTGAGGGTGGTTTTCCCGCTGCCAATATTGCCTGCTATACCTATGTGCATAAAGCTTGTGAAGAGTTATCCTACAAATTTAACCAAAACTTTCGTATTTTTGCAATGTAATACATAGCCTTTTTATGCTTCACACCAGAATTTTCAAATTCAATCCGCTGGAGACGAACTGCATCGTTGCCTGGAGGGAAGGCAGCGGCACTTGCATGGTTGCGGATCCGGGTATGTTTTCAAATGACAGCACTTCCTCTTTAGTGGCCTTCCTGGAGGGCCACGCCATAGTGCCGGACGCCATTCTCCTCACCCATGGCCACTTCGACCACACCTGGGGCGTGAAGCAGCTTCTGGAGCGCTATCCGGGCATTCCCGTATATATGAATGCGTTGGACAAAGAGGTGCTGGACGCCGGTCCGGCTCTTATGGAAGGACGCGAAAAAGTGGCTTCCAAACGCACTGATTTCCCTTTCATTCCTGTAACGGAGGGGCTCGTCGTTGAATCAGGCGGCGCTTCGTGGAAGGCAATTACAACACCTGGCCACACTCCCGGAGGCGTGTGCTGGTGGTGCGAGAGCGACAATCTTCTCCTTAGCGGCGACACCCTGTTCGCCGGCTCCATCGGCAGGACCGATATGATGGGCGGCGACTACGACGCCCTCATGAAATCCCTTCTGGAAAAGGTGATGCTTCTCCCTGGCGAAACCGACGTGATTCCCGGCCATGGACAGCCCACGTCAATTGCCCGCGAAGCTCAGTCCAACCCTTTCCTCACCCCCTTCAACGAGCCCGAAGGCCCCTGGTGGGAGCAGGACGGCATACCAATTATTCAATAAGCGCTATGAGAGTATCGATGTGGTCCATCATCGCCCTGGTTTTAGTTGCAGGTGTTATTGTTATATGCTGCAAGCCGCGCAGTTCTGAGCCCAAGGTCTCAAAAGGCACTCTCGAGTGGTACAGGGCTTTTCAATCGGAGTATGTCAGCTCCCGTGATGTCGCAGTATGGTTGCCGGAAGGCTTTCAAAAAGGTTCCACCTGTGATGTTCTTTATTTGCACGATGGTCAGATGCTGTTTGATGCGCGCACAACGTGGAACCACCAGGAATGGAAAGTAGATGAAGTGGCCGACAGCCTTATCAGAAACGGTGTGACCAGGCCCTTCATAGTTGTTGGCATATACAATACGGAAAACCGCCTCATCGAGTATTTCCCCGACAAAGCCGCCCCTTCGGATTGCCTGACAGATGTGCCCAAGGGCGATGCATACCTGAGTTTTATCGTAAAGGAGCTGAAACCTGTCATCGACAGTACATATCATCCGGAAAAATCCTTCATTGCCGGCTCCAGCTGCGGCGGTTTGATATCGCTTTATGCATTCTGCGAGTATCCGGATGTGTTCAGCGGCGCGGCATGCCTTTCCACCCACTCTTCAATGGAACTGCCTTTCGTAAAAGACTCTGCCATAATGGCCGAAGCGTTTCGGAAGTATCTGGCAGAACATCTTCCCGAGCCGAATTCCCGGTTCCTTTATATGGACTTCGGCCTCGATGGGATGGATAAGGCGTATGCTCCTACTCAGGCAAAACTGGACACGCTGATCAGGGGACTGGGCTGGGATTCTGAGCATTTCGTTACGCTCACATTCCCAGGCCACGACCATAATGAAACCTGCTGGTCAAGGCGCCTTCACATCCCTTTGGAATTCCTGCTATCGACAAAATAGCCGTGGGGGCCAAAATGCTGGCCCACAGCCCGTTACAAGATGTTCCCCTGGTGAGTTTTCACCAGGGGAACACTATTTATGTCGATGATTGTCAGGGCTTTAGCCCCCACGGGAGCTAGAGCACTTCTTTCAGGTACGGGCCGGTGACGGAACGGGGGTCCAGGGCCAGGTCCTCCGGGGTGCCGGTGGCAACGATGCAACCGCCTTTGCGGCCGCCTTCCGGGCCCATGTCCAGCAGCCAGTCCACGCTCTTCAGCACGTCCAAATTGTGCTCGATGATTATAACCGTGTTGCCGGCGTCAACCAGCTTCTGGAGCACGCCCAGCAGCACGTTTATGTCGTGGAAGTGCAGTCCGGTGGTGGGTTCGTCCAGGATGTATAGAGTCTTTCCTGTCGATGGACGCGACAGTTCGGCCGCCAGTTTCATGCGCTGGCTTTCGCCGCCGGAGAGAGTGACGGCACTCTGGCCCAGGTGGATGTAGCCAAGGCCCACATCGACAAGCGCCTTGAGCTTGGCCGCGATCTTGGGGATGGGTTTGAAGAATTCGTAGGCCTCGTCGATGGGCATTTCCAGCACGTCGCTGATGTTTTTGCCCTTGTAGCGCACCTGAAGCACGTCTTCGTTGTACCTCTTGCCGCGGCATTCGTCGCAGGGCACGTTCACCGAAGGCAGGAAATTCATCTCGATAACCTTGATTCCGGCGCCTTTGCAGGCCTCGCACCGTCCTCCGGGCACGTTGAACGAGAACTGGCCGGCCTTGAAGCCGCGGACCTTGGCGTCCTGAGTCTGCTCGAACAGGGCGCGGATATCGTTGAAGACTCCGGTGAATGTGGCCGGATTCGAACGCGGGGTTCGGCCGATGGGGGACTGGTCAATCTCTATGAGTTTGTCGATATTCTCCGCCCCCTCCAGCTTGTCGAAGGGGAGAGGCTTCTCCTTGCTGCGGTAGAACAGCTGCTTGAGCGCAGGCATCAGGGTCTCGTTCACGAGCGATGACTTTCCGCTTCCGCTGAGGCCCGCAACGCCGATAAGGCAGCCCAGCGGGAACTCTGCGTCTATACCTTTAAGATTATTGCCGCGGGCGCCGCGCACGCGTATGTACAGGCCGTTTCCCTTGCGCCGCAGGGCGGGCACGTCTATCTTCTTGATACCTTTGAGGTAATCCAGGGTTATGGAGTCTCCAACCACTGCGTGGGCGGCCACGTCCTTTGGCAGTTTCTTCCCCTTCAGCAGGGCATCCAGGGGTGCGCTCAGGCACACCTCACCGCCCTGTTCGCCGGCGCCTGGGCCAATGTCTATGAGCCAGTCGCTGGAGAGCATCGTTTCCGCATCGTGTTCCACGACCATCACCGAATTGCCGCCGTCCCTGAGCGCCTTCAGAGAAGCGATCAGTTTGCGGTTGTCCTTCTGATGCAGGCCGATGGAGGGCTCGTCCAGGATGTACATCACGTTCACCAGCTTGGAGCCGATCTGTGTGGCAAGGCGGATGCGCTGGCTTTCGCCGCCGGAAAGGGAGCCTGTGGACCTGTCCAGGGACAGATAGTCCAGCCCCACGTCCAGCATGAACTGCACGCGTTCGCGCAGCTCCTTCAGAATGTCGCGTGAAACGGCTTTCTCCCTGTCGTTGAATCCGGCAGGGATTGCATCCAGCCATTCGCGCAGTTCTCCCATTTCCATAGCGGCAACCTCGCTGATGGTTTTTCCATCGACCCTGAAGCACATGGCCTCGCGGTTGAGCCTGGTGCCGCCGCACACGGGGCAGACTATGGTGTCTTCTATGTTTTCTATCACTCCGCCCCAGCTTTCCATCTCGCTCTGGCCGCCTTCGCCCACGCGGAAGAGATCCTCCGAGCCATAGACCAGAAGGCTCACCACTTCGTCAGGAAGCGAGGCAATGGGATCGTAGAGGCTGAAGTTGTATTTGCGGGCTATGGCCCTTATAATGTCGAACTTGCGGTTCTCCCTCACCTTGCCCAGCGGGGCTATCCCGCCATCGGCAACGCTGCGCTGCCTGTCGGGAATTATTGTGTCGATATTCACATCCACAATGGTCCCGAGGCCCTTGCAGTGCGGGCAGTATCCCTGGGGTGAGTTGAACGAGAAGCTGTGCGGCTGAGGCTCCTGGAGGGAAATGCCGCTCTCCGGATCCACCAGGTGCTTGGAGTAGTGGCTGAGCTCTCCGCTTTCGAAGTCCAGCACCGACACTGATCCTTTGCCAAGATTCATGGCGCGGGCCACGGATTCGCGTATTCGTTTGGCATCGCCCTCTCCGCCGGGCTTCAGGCGGTCCACCACCAGTTCAATGAAATGCACTTTGTAGCGGTCCAGGGCCTGAATCTCCTGAAGGGGGAAGATTTCTCCGTCCACGCGCACGTCTGTGTAGCCGCGCTTCCGCAGCTGTTCGAAAAGCTCCTTGTAATGTCCCTTTCGGCCGCGCACCAGCGGAGCCAGAAGGTAGCATTTGCGTCCGGCGAACGTGGAAAGGATAAGGTCCACTATCTGTTCGTCGGTGTAGCGCACCATTTCTTTCCCGCTTTCCGGCGAATATGCGCGCGAGCCCTTGGCGTACAGAAGCCGCAGGAAGTCGTAAATCTCCGTTATGGTGCCCACCGTTGAACGGGGATTGTTCCCGGTGGTTTTCTGCTCTATGGCGATGATGGGGCTGAGGCCCGTGATCTCATCCACTTCCGGCTTTTCCAGAATGCCCATGAAATGCTTGGCATAGGTGGAAAGGGTGTCCATGTAGCGCCTCTGGCCCTCTGCGTAGATGGTGTCGAAGGCAAGGGTGGATTTCCCGCTGCCGCTAAGGCCGGTTACAACCACGAATTCCCCTCTGGGGATGCTCAGGTCTATGTTTTTGAGATTGTTTCCGCGTGCCCCACGGAGCTCCAGGTATTCCTTCATATCAGCTCGTCCCTCTCCTTCATGTCCTTCAGGCGCAGCTGGACAGTGGACGAACCGCGGTAGAAATTCTCCACGATAGAGTAGCACACGTCAATGGGATTTCCGGCCTTGATATGGTCGTAGTAGCCGGCCATGTTGAAGCCGATGGCGGCTATCTGGCGGTAAGGCTGCTGTTCCTGCATGAGGTCCAGCTTCAGGTGCACCCCGCCGGCGCCCACCTTGCGTCCGCCGCCCGCATCATAGACATCCTCCGTGAGGAAGATGGGATTGTTGTTTCCCGGGCCGAACGGCTGGAACTGCTTCAGGATTCGGGTGAATTTGGGCGATATCTGGGAGAAGTCCAGTTTTGCGTCTATCTCCACCACGGGAGTGAGTTCCTCCCTGGTGATGTTGCCGGAGACGAAGCGGTTCATGCGGGAGCAGAACTCCTGCAGATGTTCTTCCTTCATGGTGAGCCCGGCGGCATAGACGTGTCCGCCGAAGTTTTCCAGAATATCGGCACAGCTTTCTATGGAGGCGTAGAGGTCGAATCCCTGGACGCTGCGTGCGCTTCCGGTTACGAATCCGTTGCTCTTGGTGAGCACAACAGTGGGCTTGTAATAGGCTTCCACAAGCCTGGAGGCCACAATACCCACTACGCCCTTGTTCCAGAGCGGATTATAAACGATGGTAACGTTTTCCGTTTCCAGGGCCTTTCCGCTTTCCACCATTTCAATGGCTTCCTGGGTGATTTCCCTGTCTATGGACTTGCGCTCGTTGTTGCGGTTGTTGATCTCTTCTCCGATCCGGAATGCCGTTTTGTCGTCCGTTGCGGTGAGGAGTTCCACGGCAAGCCTTCCGCTTTCCATGCGCCCGGCAGCATTGATGCGGGGGCCTATCTTGAATACGATATCGTCAATTACTATGTGCCCGGGTTCCAGCTTTGCCAGATTGATCATTGCCAGAAGACCCTTGCGGGGATTCTCGTTGAGGCGTTTGAGGCCGAAATGCGCAAGGATGCGGTTCTCATCGGTCATGGACACAAGGTCGCTGGCGATGGAGACAACCTGAAGGTCCAGCAGCGGCTCCAGCACCGAAGGGTCCAGGTTGTAGCATTTCACATAGCCCTGGACCAGTTTGAAGCCCACGCCACAGCCGCAAAGGTCGTCGAAGGGGTAGTGGCAGTCTTCCCGTTTGGGATCCAGTACCGCAACTGCAGCGGGAAGCACCTCTTCGGGAAGGTGATGGTCGCAGATAATTACGTCAATGCCCCTCTCCCTTGCATATTCCACCTTGTCGATGGCTTTGATTCCGCAGTCCAGCGTGATAATCAGGTTCACCCCGTTCTTGTGGGCCCAGTCCAGGCCTTTGTACGAAAGACCGTAGCCTTCGTCGTAGCGGTCCGGGATGTAGAAGTCCACCTTTCTGGTGAAGCTCTTGATAAAGGAATATACCTGGGCTACGGCCGTTGTGCCGTCCACGTCATAGTCCCCATAGACAAGTATCTTTTCCCCTCCGGTGATGGCCTTGTGAAGGCGCTCCACGGCTTTGTCCATGTCTTTCATGAGGAAGGGATCGTGCAGGCCGTCCAGAGAAGGACGGAAGAATGCCCTGGCCTGCTCGAACGTGTTCACGCCCCTTTGTACGAGGAGTTCCGCAAGCACGCGGTCTATACCCAGTTCCGCAGCCAGCCTGCCGGCCTTTTCGGGGTCGGCCGCCGGTTTCAGTGTCCATTTGCGGTCTGGATTGTCCATAGTCCCACAAATGTAGCAAATTTACTTTGAAATAGCAAGACCATTAGTCCCGGATTACCTCCCGCCGTCTCCCTTTTGGGGAAGTTGTGACTTTAGAGGCCCGAACTTCCCCAAAATGTGGCTTCCAACATAGGTTTTTGGGGAAGTTCCCCCGCATGAAATCACAACTTCCCCAAAAACGCCCCGTTCCATTCCTGTCTCTGTCCCCGTCCCCTCCTCCCACCGTCCCCGTCCCCTCCTCCCACCGTCCCCGTCTTCTGCCGCTACTTCCCCAGGAGTCTTGACACCTCATTTCTGTCCAGCCCGAACACTCTCGAAAGCTGGGGAATGCTCGTCTTTGTGGTTCTGTAGGCGTGCTGAAGCAGTCTGGCTTTCTTTGCCGATGACAGATTTCTGATTTTATCGTCAAACCAGCTAGCGGCCAGGTCATTCATTTCTTTCAAGAATGCTTCATCCGTTTTCATCTCTCTTGGAGACAAAACGGATTTCTGTGTCATTTCTGCCGTCGATACCGTGCCCAGGCACCTGAAGAAAAAGGACTGGTCGTTATGGAAGGCGTCCTCCAGATAAAGGAAGTCGCAAAAACTCTTAGGCTCCAGTTCATTATTGCTGTTGAGTATCCAGTCCACTGTGCTGAGATCGTCTCCTGTCCTCAGAATGGTTTCCTTTTCCCTTTTTGTGAGAGATGAAACCTTTCTCCCTTCGCATTTGGCGGAGTTGAACATGGCCCGGAAGCCGGTCCATTTATAGTCATTCAGATTCTTTGCCCCGTTGTCAAACGCGTTACGGGGTATATATGTCAAGACATTACGCAAGTAACGGGCATCATCAATAACCTGTACGTCCACTTTCGTGTGCCTGAGGACTTTGCATTCTCCGTATTTGTTCTTGAATTTTAGTGAATAATTCCTCTTCAGCTCATTTCCAAAGGCAAGAGCATCATCTCTTTTCCTTGCAAGTACAGCTGCGTGAGCGTGATTAGACACAACAGCATAGATGATTACAATCACATTCTTTCTGCGAGCGCAGATACAAATGCTTTTTACCATTGCGTCACAGTCTTCATCGTCCCGGCAGATTATCTCTTTCTCGAGACCTTCCAAACTCATGTGGAACGGAAAAACGAAGTTCTCCGTTCCATCTGGCAAGCGCCTGAACGCTCCTTTGACAAATGTCATTTTTTGCCCCTCCAGGGATAGTCTTCCGGTTCACCAATACGGAAACAAAATGCATTGCCGCCTATAAACGGCCTTTCAACAATCCTGGGATTGAATCCATACATTTCTTTCAGAGGGTTGATCATCTTTTCGCTTTCTTTAATAAAGCCGAACATCATGGTGGACCAGAAATCCTCCGCTTGCTGATAGGGTTCTGCGCACGAGCACACTTCCGCCATACTTAACAATCTGATTGCCTTGCTCAGACAAGTGTTCTTTTCTCCCCACATCTTGTGCACCACTGAAGTCATCAGTTCTTTGAGAAAATGCTTGGTGGCTTTGGGATGCCCTGGGGAAGCAAACTTGTCCAGCAATTGTTCGTTGTCGGTGGTAATTTCCACCTTCCCGTTCTCGTCCATCGAGAAGCAAAAAATGGTTTTCATAACTGTACCGTTTTATGGAGATGGGCGCGATGCCACCTCCTGTTAATAAAACGCGTACATAAACGGGAAAGGGCTTCCCTATACCCCGGCCAGAACGACCTGCTTTACTGCACATACGCATTACCGTATTCAGTACGCAAATATGACGGTACTAAGATAAGGGTAAATCAAACAAAACCCAAGAAAAATGGGGAAGTTGTGACTTTAGAGGCCCGAACTTCCCCAAAATGTGGCTTCCAACATAGGTTTTTGGGGAAGTTCCCCCGCATGAAATCACAACTTCCCCAAAAACGCCCGGTTTGGGCACCGGACGGGGAACAGGACGGGGAACAGGACGGGGGCCAAGACAGGGGAACAGGACGGGGGCCAAGACAGGGGACAGGACAGGGGCACGAGACAGTGCGAAGGCCCCTACAGGCAGGAGATGATGATTTCGTCGGCGACGTCCTGGGGGGAGAGACCGCAGGTGTCGATGGAGATATGTGACGCCTCTTCGTACAGGGGCAGGCGGCTGGCGAGGCGTGAGGCGAAGTTCTCGTCAAAGAGGGGACGCACCAATGCCCGGGCCGATGTGGCCGTTTCCGTGGACTCCCCGGAGATCCTGGCGAGGAGCTCTTCTGCGGGGGCCTGGAGCCAGATGCAGACGGTCTTTTCCCGGAGCAGCTTGCGGGAACGGGTGCTCAGCACGGCGCCGCCGCCAAGGGCCAGGACCACATCGCCCTGGGCGTATTTCTTGACCACATCGGCAAGGGCCTTTTCTTCTTCCAGGCGGAAGGCTTCTTCCCCGGAAGTGCGGAAAAACTCCGCTATGCTGCATCCAAGGCGTGATTCCACCACCTGGTCCAGGTCCAGAAAAACGCAGCCGAGCGCATCTGCAACAATGCGCCCGACGGTGGTCTTTCCGCTACCCATGTAGCCTGTGAGTGCTATAATCAAAACAGTGTCCAGTCTTCAACGTCCACGTTGTCGGGAATGTCTTCTGCGGCAGGGGGAGTGAGCTCCATTTCGATGGGGCCGTCCTCCGGAGCCTCTTCGCCCGGAACTTCGGGGGTATCTTCGTCAGGAACGTCCGGAGTCTCTTCGTCCGGAACTTCGGGAACATCCTCTTCATCTTCAGGATAGTGCAGCGGCTCGCCGAAGGCAACGGATTCAAGGTCGTAGGCGTGGCACTTCTTGCCCTTTGCCGCATAGCCCTTCTTGGCAATGAACTCTTCCGCGTCCAGAGTCTCTTCCGGACGGTGGGCGAACTTGCCGCCGAAGGTGAGGATCACCTGGGGGTGAAGGTCGGAGGAAATGTCCACAAGCTTGGAACCCTTTGCGTCGGAAATGAACGACAGGGGGTTGTTGTCGCTTTCCGGGAAGCTGAACCGCTTCACATAGAAGGCCTTGGCGGCGCTGTCCCAGTACAGGGCGGTCCAGGTGAGCGCGGGATCCCACTTGCCAATGTAGATAACATCGCCCTGATACTTGTTCACCACATCGGCATTGGTGGTATAGAACGTGCCGTCCCTGAAGATGGCAAGCACCCTGTCTTCGGAGGTGAATTCGCCAAGGAGCAGGCCGCGGCCGTCCTCGTTCAGGCGCTGGATATCCGCATCCCACCATACCTGCTTTCCGCCGATGGTGGAAACGCCCTTGCTCTTGAGCTGAATCTTGGCAATTGCGAATTTGGTTACCAGATTGCCCCTGGAGCCGCGTCCCTTTATGGCCAGGTTGGAGAAATCCCACTCCAGCTGGCTCTTCTTCAGACCTTTCTTGGGACGCAGGTTAATCTTCACGGTTTCCGCCTCGCCGTTGTGGTTGGCGCTGAACCAGAGGATGGTGGAACCTTCCTCGCCGGTTGTGATGTCATACTCCTTGTCACGCGTGACGGATGTAATTGCAAAGCGCTTGGCATAGTGGATGCCGCTCTTGCCTTCGCGGTATATTACATTATAAATAGTGCGCGTGTCGTTGCGGTTGAAAACGCCCACATAGCACAGGTTCTTTCCGAAGAAAGCCTTGTCGCTCACCTTCGTAACGCGGTACTTTCCGTCCTTGCCGATGACGATGATCTCGCTCAGGTCCGAGCACTCGCTCACGAATTCGCCGCCATCGTCCCTCTTGAGGTTGATGCCCACGAAGCCCTCTGCCAGATTGGCATACAGCTTGGCGTTGTTGTTCACGACCTTGGTGGCGGCAATGGTCTCCAGAGAGGTGATTTCCGTCTGGCGCGGGAAGTCCTTTCCGTACTTGCGCTTGAGGCTTCGGAACCATTCGATGGTGTATTCGGTAAGGTTCGCGAGTTTGTCCTGGACGTCGCGGATTTCCTGCTCGATGCCAAGGATCTTTTCGTCCATGGCCTTCGTGTCGAACTTTGAAATCTTGCGCACGGGTTTCTCCACGAGTTTCAGGATGTCGTCCATCACGATCTCGCGGCGGAACATCTCCTGATAGTCCTTCATGCGGGAGAACACCTGGTCCAGCTGCTCTTCCCAGCTCTTCTGGTCCTGTTCCAGGATCTTGTATATGCGCTGCTCGAAGAATATGCGCTCCAGTGAACTGTAGTGCCAGTCGGCCTCCAGTTCGTCCAGCCTTATCTGCAGCTGGCGGCCCAGGATGTCGCGGGTGTGCCAGGTGTCATACTCCAGGATGTCCTTCACGGAGATGAACTGGGGCTTGTCTTCCACGATGACACAGGCGTTGGGGTTGATGGTTGTTTCGCAGTCCGTGAACGCGTACAGTGCGTCAATGGTCTTGTCCGGCGAAACGTCGTTGGGAAGATGGATGATGATTTCCACCTTGTCGGTGGTCATATCGTCAATCTTCTTTATTTTTATCTTGCCCTTGTCCTTGGCCTTGAGAATGCTGTCGATAAGAAGATGCGATGTCTTGCCGAAGGGGATTTCGGTGATGGTAACCGTGTTCTTGTCCACCTTTTCGATCCGGGCGCGCACCTTCACCTGACCACCGCGGCGGCCGTCGTTGTACTTCGAGCAGTCGGCCATGCCGCCGGTGGGGAAGTCCGGATAAATCGTGTACGGTTCCTCCTTCAATATGGCTATGGAGGCGTCCAGAAGCTCGTTGAAATTGTGGGGAAGGATCTTGGATGCCATGCCCACGGCAATGCCTTCGGTTCCCTGGGCAAGCAGCAGCGGGAAGCGAACGGGAAGTTCCGTGGGCTCCTGGTTGCGGCCGTCATAGGAAGTCATCCAGGATGTAACCTTGGGGTCGAAGACCACTTCCTTTGCAAATTTGGAGAGCCTTGCCTCTATGTAACGGGGGGCGGCATTGGAGTCGCCGGTGAGAATGTTACCCCAGTTACCCTGACAGTCCACCGTGAGGCCTTTCTGGCCCAGCTGGACCAGTGCGCCAAGGATGGAAGCGTCGCCGTGGGGATGGTACTGCATCGCCTGTCCCACGATGTTGGCCACCTTAGTGTAGCGGCCGTCGTCCATCTTGTACATGGCATGCAGGACCCTGCGCTGAACCGGCTTCAGGCCGTCCACGATGTGAGGCACGGCCCTTTGCAGGATAACGTAGGAGGAATAGTCAAGGAACCAGTCTTTGAACATGCCCGACAGCTTGAAGCGGCGGCTGTCGCTGCCAAGGAGCTTGGAAAACTTTCCGCTTCCTTCTCCCGTGGCTTCAATTTCCACTTCCTCTTCTTCAGGGATTTCCTGTATGTCTTCCCATTCTTCGCTCATAGTCTAATACTCGTATCCGAATTTGCGTAGTTCTTTTCTGGATTCCCTCCAGTCCGGGTCAACTTTCACGAACGTGGAAAGGAACACCTTCTTCTGGAAGAAATCTTCCATTTCCAGGCGGGCTTCCGTGCCCACCTTCTTCAGCGCCGCTCCCTTCTTGCCTATGATGATGCCCTTCTGGGAGTCCCTCATCACGTAGATAACGGCACTGATTTCGTAGCGGTCTTCGCCTTCGTGGAAGGCTTCAATCTCCACCTGGCAGCAGTAGGGAATCTCTTCCCCGTAGTTCAGGAAAATTTTCTCCCGGATAATCTCCGATGCGAAGAAACGCAGGTTCTTGTCTGTGAACTGGTCTTTGTCGAACCAGGCTGGCGACTCCGGAAGCCTCTCGCGGACAGCCTCCAGGATGCTCTCCAGATTGAAGCTTTCCCTTGCCGATGCCGGGATAATCTCCGCCTTCGGCAGCCTTTCCTTCCACCACTGCATCAGCTCCACCACCTTCTCCTGTGAGGAAATGTCGATCTTGTTGATGACCAGCACCACAGGGCACTCCAGGCGGGAAAGTTTCTCCACGTAGGCGTCGTTCTTGTCCGGAGTTTCCACGGTGTCGGTCACGTACAGGATTATGTCGGCATCGCCAATGGCGGTGTCCACGAAGTTCAGCATGTTCTGCTGCAGGCGGTAATTGGGCTTGAGGATGCCGGGAGTGTCGGAATACACGATCTGGAAATCCTCTCCGCTCACTATGCCCATTATGCGGTGGCGGGTGGTCTGGGCCTTGGCTGTCACTATCGACAGTTTTTCGCCCACAAGGGCGTTCATCAGCGTGGATTTGCCCACGTTGGGATTGCCGATTATGTTAACGAAACCTGCTCTGTGTGCCATTATACAAACGCTCCCATTTTAAGGATGTTCACTTCACCCTCGGTGAGGTAGCGCCAGTCGCCTTTCTTCAGGCCTTTCTTGGTGAGGCCGGCGAAATACACGCGGTCCAGGGCCTTCACTTCGTAGCCCAGGGACTCGAAGATGCGGCGGACGATGCGGTTCTTGCCGGAGTGGATTTCGATTCCCAGCTGGCGGTGATCCCTTTCGTCGATGAATTCGAGTTCATCGGCAGCGATCATTCCGTCGCCGAGTTCGATTCCGGTAACGATCTTCTCTTTGTCTTCCAGGCTCAGCGGATGGTCCAGCACCACCTGGTAGATCTTTTTCTTATTGAATGAAGGGTGGGTGAGGCGCTCTGCAATCTCGCCGTCGTTGGTGAACATCAGTACGCCTGTGGTGTTCTTGTCCAGCCTGCCCACGGGGAATACCCTGCGGGGACAGCCCTTGATAAGATCCATCACGGTCTTTTCTGCGTGGGGATCGCTAGCCGTGGTAACATAGCCCTTGGGCTTGTTCATCACGATATACACTTTGTCTTCACCCTTCAGGCGCTCTCCGTTGAAACGGATATCGTCCTTGAGGATGTTCACTTTGGTGCCGAGTTCGGTGACCACTTCTCCGTTCACGGTCACGGCACCGCTCTGGATGAGGGTGTCGGCCTCGCGCCTGGAGCACACGCCGGAATTCGCGATGTACTTGTTCAGGCGAACCACTTCCTGGATCTGGGTGGGGACGTTGTCGTTGTCGGACCAGTCGGCACCGTGGATCTGGGGCTTGCGGCTGAGCATTACTTTCATGCCTTCATCGGCACCGCTCTTTTTCTGGAAAGGCTTTTTGCCGAAGGAGGGTTTGCCGTAGCCACCTTCGCTGCGCTTGCCGTAGCCACCTTCGCTGCGCTTGCCGTAGGAACTGCCTTCCGTGCGCTTGCCATATGTGGGTTTGTCCCCGAAGCTGCGGGGTTTGTCGCCGCCGAAACTGCGGCTCTTTTCGCCGTAGGGCTTGCTGCCTTCAGTGCGCTTGCCGTATGCGGGTTTGTCTCCGTAACTGCGGCGGGGACGGGGAGATTCGGAATCGAAACTCCTGGATGTGCTGTATTCGTTTGCGGAATAGTCCACCCTTTCTGCGCGGGGTGCTCCGCTTACTTTGCGTGTGAAATGTTTGCGGGGTGCTTGCCCGTTGTTCTTTTTGTTTTCCATTGTTACTTGCCTCTCACGAGGGAATTCTTAATTGTTAGTGACATCACGTCATTTGAGTTTGAAAATGTAGGTTATAGTACCTTCCTGAATTGCAGGAGCGCTGGCGCTGGAGTTGAACTTGGTCTTCATCGCGGCGTTGCGGGCTGCGTTCCAGAGGCCGCCGTCGGTGACGGTTGTCCCGGGAGCTCCCGGCGTGGCCTCGGTAACGTTCCCGTACTGGTCCACCTTTATGGAAACCACCACGGTGCCTTCCACCTGCGCTTCGTATGAAGGCTTGTGGATTGAGCCGAGGACGCTGCGGCCCTTGAGCTGGGCGCTTGCGTTTCCTTCGGTCTTTCCGGTGTGGGTGTTGCCGTCCGGCTGCCCGGCGTGGAATCCGTCACTGGGATTCTCCGCGCCGTGGGGCGTGGTTGCGGTGCTGTTGTCATTCGAACTCATGCCCGGGAACGAGGCCCTGGGATCCAGGGCTGCGGGAGTGTCCGGATGCGGGGTTTCCACATCGCCATGGGGGTCCGGCCTGGTGGCGGGGGTGGTGTTGGGCCTGGTGCTCTGATGCGGCGATTCCGAGCGCTGCACCATCTCCACCTCGTTCTCCGGATCCGCGTCCTGGGCCTGAGCTTCCAGGCCGTTGTCGGCAGGGACGAACTCCTCCTCCACAAGCTCCGTCTCTTCGGTGAAGTCCACCAGGAAGCTCAGCTCCGGCGGCGGGGGATACAGATATGTCAGTCCGAAGAGAAGGCACACTATGGCGGCGGCCACATGGACCACGCCCGTTACCACAAGTCCGGTAACGTTCGCGTCCTTTTCCCGCTTGCCTCTTGTGCGAAGGTATGGCTGCATCTGCTATTCAGGTTGTGTTGCCAGTATAACCTTGAAGTGGTTACGCTTGGCTATGTTCATGATCTGAACCACTTCTCCCACAGGGACGCTCTGGTCGCTGAAGATGGAGAAGGTGGGGTCCTCCTCGTTTATCAGGAGGTCTATGAGTGTGTTCTCCACATCCTGGTAGGAGAGGGGATTGGGGTCTCCGTTGATGTGGTAGGTGTAGGTGTCGTTGTGATGATCCATTATGCTCACGCTCACCGTTGCCTTTGCGCTCACCTGGCCCGTGCTCTTGGGGAGCAGGAGCTTAAGCGCGTTGGGGTTGATGAGGGTGGAGGTCACAAGGAAGAAGATAAGGAGCAGGAACACGATATCCGTCATGCTGGATACCGAGAACGATGCGTCCACCCTTGTATTTCGCTTGAGTGCCATGCCTCTACTTGCTTTCTTCGTTGTTCACAATGTCGATGAACAGGATGGTGGAACTCTCCATCTTGTACACCAGGTTGGAAATCTTGGATGTGAGCCAGTTGTAGCCGAAGTAGGCTATGATACCCACGATAAGGCCGCCCACGGTGGTGAGCATGGCGGTGTAGATGCCGCCGGAAAGCAGGGAGATGTCAATGTTGCTGCCGGCCTTGGACATATTGAAGAAGGCCTGCACCATGCCGATAACAGTTCCAAGGAAACCTATCATGGGAGCGCCGCCGGCGATGGATGCCAGAACGGGAAGGCCCTTTTCAAGGCGTGCGACTTCCACGTTGCCCACATTTTCGATAGCGCCCTGGATGTCGGCCATGGGACGTCCCTTGCGGCGGATGCCGGTTTCGACCATTCGTGCCACGGGATTGTCTTCCTTGCGGCAGAGCGTGAGTGCGCTCTCGGTTTTGCCTTCCGTCATGTAGTCCCTGATGTCGTCCATGAAGCGGGAGTCGATTTTGGATGCACGTGAGATAACCCACCATTTCTGGCCGATTACATAGAAAGCAACGATTGAAAGTGCCAGGAGAACCCACATGAGCGGGCCGCCCATGGTGAACAGGGAGAACAGGCTCTCGTGCATTTCAACGGGCTGGATGGCGGCTGCCCCGCTCACTGCCTCTGCGGCGGCGGATGCGAGGGTGTCGGTTTGAAGGATGTTCAGTAACATATCTGTATCAATTAATAATCCTGCAAATATACGAATAAAAATCGGGATTAGAAAGACAGGCGAAAAAGCACGAAAACGGCCCGCAAATCTTGCGAGCCGTTTTCGATTGTGGGCGGTGGCGGATTCGAACCGTCGACCCCCTGCTTGTAAGGCAGGTGCTCTAAACCAGCTGAGCTAACCGCCCTTTTGCCAAAAGGACTGCAAAGATAGATGCTTTTTTCGAATTTGCAAAATAAATCGTAACTTTGAATCTGCAAAACATGTAGTATATGAAAAAGATAGTTCTCTTCATCGTTATACCTTTCCTGTTCTGTTCCTGCATATTTCCCAATGTGCACATCAACATCGGCTCCAAAAACAGGGTTACGGTCAAGTGCGACGGCCCTGTGGAAACCCGCTCGCTTCCCGTGGACGGAGATTTCTGGCAAGTGGAGATAAACGGAGGATTCAAGGTGAACCTGGTGAACCAGTTCGATTCCACCGCAGTTGTCGTAACAGCGAACAACGATGTTTTCGACTATCTGAAGGCCTATACGAAGGAGAAGGGCGTGAACCGTGTCCTTGTCCTGGAATATCCCGACAGTGTTATGGTGGAAGCGGAGAAGTGCGAGATCACTCTGGTTGCCAGCTATTTCGACGATATCGAGATAAACGGTGCTGCGGATCTCAAATACCTTTCGCCCGCCCGCAGCGGCAATTCCCTGAATCTGGAACTCAACGGAGCCGGCGACATCGACATACAGAATTTCGCAGGCCCCAAAGTGTCGGTGAAATTGAACGGCGCCGCACAGATAGGCCTTGGGGACATTTCTGTCCAGAATCTTGACATCGTGATGAACGGTGCGGGCAAGATAAGCGTTTCCGGCGAAGTTACAGGCGCATCCTTTGTAGTGAACGGCGCAGGCATTGTGGACGCGTCGTCCCTGTCCATCGCGAACGCCCCGCGTGTGGAAAAGAACGGCCTTGCCGTTGTCAAGCTGAAGTAATCTGGTTGGCGCTTTGTGCCGGGATGTTGTTTCGTGGCGCTTAACACATTGATATACAGCCAATAACAAGTTTTCCTTTATGTAAAAGCGCATAAAGGAAAACCTGGAACTTGCAGATAATCAGAGAGATAGCCGCCACGAAACGCTTGTGCCCCTGTTTGCCAGTGCGCAGATCAATACGTTTCCAGACCCTTTTTCAGGCGGGCGAGACCTTCCGTAAGGGTAACTCTGGGGCAGGCGAGGTTCAGACGCAGGAAGCCCTCGCCGTCGGCACCGTAGATACTGCCGGGAGAAAGGGCAAGGCCGGCATCGGCACGGAGGTGTTCCGCAAGCCTTTCGCTGAAACCCTCAAGCGGCTCACCGGGTTTTAGGCAGCATCGGCAGTCCAGCCACATCAGGTAGGTTCCTTCAAGAGGCGGATGCTTTATGCCGGGCAGCTCACGGGCGATGAACTCCCTGGCGCAGAGATAGTTATCCCACAGATAGGCGCGCAGGGCATCCAGCCACTCTTCGCTCTGGTTGTAGGCGGCCTTAAGGGCGGCCACTCCGAACACGTTCACGTCGCAGCACTCGTTGTCGTTGATGGCGCGGTCCATGCGCTTTACGATATCGGCCTCCACTGCGTAGATATTGGCAATCTGGATGCCGGCAATATTGAAGGCCTTGGTGGGTGAAATGCATGAAACAGAGTTCATTACCAGCTCTTCCGGCAGTGTGGCGAAGGGCGTGTAGTCGTGTCCGGGGTAGGTGAGCTCGCAGTGGATTTCATCGGCAATTACGAACACCCCGTGCCTGAGGCAGATCTCGCCGATTCTGGTGAGTTCCTCCCTTGTCCATACCCTTCCCGCAGGGTTGTGGGGGTTGCAGAGGAGCATTGCCGTTGCGCGGGGGTCCGACGCCTTTGCCTCCAGGTCTTCAAAGTCGATGCTGTAGCGCCCATCTCTGAAAACCAGCGTGTTATGAAGCTCTTCACACTTGTTGTTGCGGATTGCCGGGAAGAAGGCGTTATAGCATGGCGTCTGCACAATCACTTTGTCGCCAGGGCGCGTCATGGCCTTGATGGCGGCGCTGTATGCCGCGATAACTCCCGTGGTGGGGACGATGTGCTCTTTGTCGATACCTTCCCATCCGTGCCTGCGCGCAAACCATGAGGATATTGCCTGGAAGTAGTCGTCCGGAATGAGTTCGTAGCCGAATACGCCGTGGTCAAGTCGCTTTTGCAGCGATTCCAGCACTGCCGGGGCGGTTTTGAAGTCCATATCGGCCACCCACATGGGCAGCACTCCGGGACCGTAAAGGTCCCATTTCACGCTTTCCGTGCCTCGGCGGACGGGGGCTTCGTCAAAGTTGTATGTCATCGCGTTTCAATCTTGCAGTTTGCAGGAGCCTTGCAGTTCTGGTCCAGAATGATTTCGCCGATGGAATCGGCCTTGATGCACCCGCTGGTGGGGTTCTTTACGGATGTGATGTGTCCCTGGACCGTTGCCTGCACGGTGGAATACTCGAACGCAAGGTCCGCATCCGGAAGGAAACGGCAGTTTTCCAGAGTGAGGTTATCGCAGTAGCACAGCGGCTGGCTGCCGCCTATCACGCAGTTCACCAGGCGAAGGTTCTTAGCATACCAGCCCAGGAACTCCCCGCATATGCGCGAATCATATACGGTAACGTTCTCGCTCTCCCAGAAGGCGTCCTTGGTGTCCAGCACGGAATTGCGGATGACAACGTTCCTGGCATACTGGAAAGAGTAATTGCCCTGAAGGGTGTATCCGTCTATGTCTATGTCGGATGTGTGCATGAACACATAGTCGGCCTTTGCCATCTCCACGTTGCGGAGCTTTACGCCGCTGCAGTCCCAGAAGGTTTCCAGGGCGTTTGGCATCTTTACGTTCTCCAGAACCGTATCCGTTATGCGGCGGAACATCTTGGGAGCTTCCACAAGGCAGTCGTACATCCTGCATCCGCGGGAGTACCACAGCGCCGCACGGGCCCCGTCCCGGAAAATACAGTTGCGCACGGTGAACCCGTCGCACTCCCAGAACGGATACTTGCCCTTGAACTCGCAGTCCACGGCCTCTATGTTCCTCCCTTCCTTTATTGATGATTCACCCGGGCCGATGGTAACCCTTTCAAGCCTCAGGTCACTTTTTACATACAGCGGGCGCTCGCCCTCCAGATAGATGTCTTTGATAGTTTCCATATTCGCAAACCTTAGATTTGCAGCGTAGTTTTCTGCACCAAGGCTTGTGTAGACAAAGTTAGTAAATTTGTGCCGTTTATGAAAGTTTAACAAAGGACAATGGAGCCGGGCGGTTCTCAATTATAGCAAAT
>Ga0247609_10000091_pt1 | contig 126210 bp, 88 predicted proteins | sample 172DNAGHGlowgp2_FD_193487 | JGI IMG/M metagenome (GOLD analysis project Ga0247609, IMG submission 193487) | Sheep rumen microbial communities from Palmerston North, Manawatu-Wanganui, New Zealand - 1728 DNA GHGlow gp2 | ecosystem: Host-associated > Mammals > Digestive system > Stomach > Rumen ...
CCGTATGCCTGATATAATAAGCTGCCGTTCATATCTGATATGGTTGGGGAACCACAAAGATAATGAATTGGCGGCTTTTTCTATACTACTATATAAACTTGCCAACGCAATTCGGGGATGAACCATTTGTTTTTATGGGGATAGATTTTGTTTGATTTTGGATAGATTTTGTACGATTTCTGCCCGTTAGGGCATCCCAAGAAAGAAACTATAGTCTTTTTGCTTCACAAAATGGCAATTTCCTACAACACCCTCAATATCAATAACTTACCAAACCACGTGAGAATTGCGTTTGTTCGACCGAAAGGACGATTGCTTCTCAAAATGCGCGTTATTCGCGTTAAACGAAGTTAATTCGTCAATATCATTCAAAGAATTAACAAATGACGAATTGATTGCCGAGGAAAGTCCTGCCTCTCCAAATAATCGAAAAGACGAGAAACAACTATATTTTGTGCTAATTGTTATATTATTACCTATTTTTTTTATATTTTTGCAAGCAGATTAAAGAAATAGAATATGCAAAAGACTCTACGTACCTTATTATTATATCTGTCAGCAGTGGCGTTGCTATTTGCCTCATGCACTGAAAAGAAGGTGTATAGGATTGGCGTGTCACAGTGTGCCGAGGGACGGTGGCGTGAGAAGGTGAACAATGAGATGCTTGCCTCCCAGCACCTGTACGAACAGGATGTGAAGGTAACAATAGCCAGTGCTCACGACGACACGCAGCTGCAGGTCAAGCAGATAGACAGTCTGGTGAACGCAGGCATCGACTTACTGGTTGTAGCTCCCAATGAAGCGGAACCAATTGCGGCCGCCATCGAACGCGTCAGACAGAAGGGCATCCCCGTGATATGCTTCGACCGTAAGGTGAAAGGTGACAATTATACAGCTTTCATTGGCGGCAGCAATGTAGAGGCAGGTCATGCCATCGGCGTGAATGTGGTCGATGTGGCTCACGGCATGATTGCCACCGGTCACAAGCCCTTGGTGCTGGAAATAACGGCCCTGATGAGCAGTTCACCAGCACAAGAACGCCATGAAGGTTTTGCGAAGGCACTAGAAGGTCACAACGAGCTGGACTACGTATGTCGCGAGGGTGACTGGAGTTCAGAGACCACCTGTCGCATCGTGAAAGAGCAGATCAAGACAGGGCGTCTGCCCGATATCGTATTCTGCCATAACGACGGTATGGCAACAGGTGCCTACAAGGCCGTGGTGGAGACAGGTACGGAAGGTAAGATCAACATTTACGGCATCGACGGTATGCCAGATGAGGGTCTTGACTATGTACAATTCGGTCATCAGCTCGCCAGCTATGTCTATCCCACCGGAGGCGAGGAAATCGTCAGACTGGCACTCAACATCCTCACGGGTAAGTCCTATGAGCGGGAGAACAAGCTAGATGGCATCCTGGTGGTGCGCGAGAACGCATGGTCTGTTGCCACCACCACCAAAGAGCTGATGAGGCAGAACGAGAACCTGGTAACCATTCAGGACAAGTTGGAAGACTATTTAGGCTTGTATAACACGCAGCACAAAGCCCTCATGGCCAGTATCCTGCTTATTATTCTGCTGGTGGTTGCCGTCATCTCCATCTGGCGTGCCTACGTATTGTCACAGCGTGCCATCAGGAAGCGTCAGGCATTGAACGAAGAGGAGACTTTGTTCTATACCAACCCCGACAGCCGCAAGGTGCGCCAAGTGTTTGATGCCCCCACCGAAGAACTGCCCGTCCCCAAGTCTCAAGACACCATTTTTGCCGAGATGCTGAATGAGGCCATTCGTCAAAACATGTCGAATCCATCGTTAAAAATGGAGGATTTGGGTGAGACGGTGGGTCTCAGTCGCGTGCAACTGTACCGTAAGGTAAAAGCCATCACAGGCCTTTCCCCCGTGGAGCTGCTCCGTCAGATGCGTCTGCAGCAGGGATATGTACTGCTGAGCACCACTAACAAAACTGTTCAGGAGATAGCTTACGAAGTGGGGTTCGGCACCCCAGGCTATTTCTCGAAATGCTTCCGTCAGCAATACGGTAAATATCCGATGGAGCTGAGGAATGCAACAAATGTGACTTAATAGTCAACAATTGTTCCATGAAACATTTTTTGGAGTCTGCGAACGATAATTGTAAGTCCTTTTTCGTTCGAAGACTTAATTTTGCAGCAGTTTAACTTGATTACTAACCAAAAAATGCAAGAAATGGAACAAATGAGAAGATTCATTCTGAGTTTCCTATCGCTGCTGGGTGTTACTTTAATGTACGGGCAAAGCGGCGAGATCTCCGGCAACGTGGTCGATGCTACGGGAGAACCCATCATCGGCGCAACGGTAATGGAACAGGGAACGTCGAACGGAACAGTGACCGACTTCGACGGAAATTTCAAAATCAAGGTGGAGGCAAACAAGGTGCTCGTCTTCACATACATTGGTTTTCAGAGTCAGGAGCTGCCTGCCCAAGACGGCATGAAGGTCGTGATGCTGGAAGACGCCCTGTCGCTGAACGAGGTTGTCGTAACGGGATACACCACACAGCGCAAAGCCGACCTGACGGGTGCCATCTCGACAGTAAGTGTCGATGAAATGGCCAAACAGAACGAGAACAACCCGATGAAAGCGCTGCAGGGACGTGTGCCTGGCATGAACATCACTGCCGACGGTAACCCCTCGGGTGCTGCTACGGTTCGTATTCGTGGTGTGGGAACCTTGAACGACAACGATCCTCTATACATCATCGACGGTGTGCCCACCAAGGCAGGTATGCACGAACTGAACGGAAACGATATCGAAAGCATCCAAGTACTGAAGGATGCCGCCTCGGCAAGTATCTACGGTTCTCGAGCTGCCAACGGTGTGATCATCATCACCACCAAGAAAGGTAAGGACGGTAAGGTGAAGGTGAACTTCGACGGAAGTGTTGCCACCTCATTCTATACCAATAAGATTGAGACGATGAATGCCAGTGAGTGGGGCCGTGCCTACTGGCAGGCATGCGTAAACGACGGTGTGAATCCCAGCAACAATAACCTGGGCTACAACTACGACTGGAGCTACGATGCAAAGGGCAACCCCGTACTGAACAAGATGACCATGAACATGTATCTGGATGAGAACGCATCGGTACGTGCTGGTGACACCGACTGGTTTAAGGAGATCACACGCACGGGTGTGGTACAGCAGTACAACCTCTCGGTGAGCAATGGCTCGGAAAGGGGAAACTCCTTCTTCTCTCTGGGCTACTACGACAACCAAGGTACCATCAAGAAGAGCAACTTCAACCGTTTGTCGGCCCGTGCCAATGCCGATTACAAATTGTTCGACGACAAGGTGGTGATAGGTGAGAACTTCACCATCAACCGCACCAAAGGCAACGATGCCCCCGGTGGTGTGCTGGAACACGCTCTGGAGTTCAATCCCAATTTCCCCATCTGGGCAGAGAACGGTAAGTATGCCCAGGCCCTGGGTGCCTACTCAGAACGTGAGAACCCGCTGAGCATGATCGACAATGCCAAGGACAATGAATACACACAGTGGCGCTCGTTCGGTGATGTGCACCTGAGCGTGAAGCCCTTCAAGAACTTTATGATTCGCACCACCCTCGGTATGGACTACACCCAGAAGGAGCAGCGTTTCTTCACCTACCCCATTGCCAATGGTAAGGTGATGCGCACCGATAGTGCCGTAGAAGGCAAACAGGAGCACTGGATGCGTTGGATGTGGAACGCCATCGCCACCTATAACCTGGAGATTGGCAAACATCGTGGTGATGCGATGATCGGTACTGAGGTAAACCGTCAGGATTATAAGATGAACAGTGCCAAACGATATGAACTGGCCATTCTGAATACCGACTACATGTGGCCGTCAGCAGGTGCAGGCCGTCAGTTGGCCGAAGGCTTTGGCGAAGGCTTCAGTCTTGTATCATTCTTCGGTAAGGTGAACTACACCTTCGATGACAAATATCTGGCTTCGTTCACCATTCGTCGTGACGGTTCAAGCCGATTCGGTAGCAATAACCAATATGGTACTTTCCCATCTGTCAGTGCTGGTTGGCGCATCAGTGAGGAGAAGTTTATGGAGGGTACCAAGAGTTGGCTCGATAACCTGAAGCTGCGCTATTCATGGGGACAGACGGGTAACCAGGAAATCTCTAACACCGCACGCTATACCTTATATAAGTCTGTTGTCTCTACAGGTCTTTGGGGCAGTGGACAGGCTGGCTCTTCATACGATATAGCCGGTACCAACGGTGGTTACGACCTTGACAACGGTTACGTTCGCAATCAGCGTGGTAACGACGACATCAAGTGGGAGACCACCACACAGCATAATATCGGTGCGGATTTCTCTATTCTGAACGGTGACATCTACGGCAGCTTCGACTGGTTCAACAAGAAGACCACCGACATTCTTCTTTTCATGGAAGGTATTGCCGCCATGGGTGAGGGTTCTGGACAGTGGATCAACGCCGGCGAGGTGAAGAACAACGGTTGGGAGTTGACAGTGGGCTACCGCCATCATCTGCCAAACGATTTCTCATGGGACATCAGCGGTAACGTCAGTAAGTATGTGAATGAGATCACCAAGCTGCCTGAGACAGTGGCTGCCAATGGTAAGTATGGCGGTAACGGTGTGAAGAGCGTTGTGGGGCATCCTATGTTCTCGCAGGTAGGCTATATCTACGACGGCATCTTCAAGAGTCAGGAGGAGATAGACAACCATGCTATCCAGGAGGGAGCTGGTCTGGGACGTATCCGTTATAAGGATCTGAATGACGACGGACGCATCACAGAAGAAGATCAGGACTGGATCTATGACCCGACACCCGACTTCACCTGGGGTTTGAACATTTACTTGCAGTACAAGGACTGGGATTTGACCATGTTCTGGCAGGGTGTGCAAGGCGTGGATGTTGACTGCCGCGGATATAAGTCACAGACTGATTTCTGGGCTAACTCAGCCATCAACGTACCTTATCTGAATAAAGGCACACGTGTACTGGATGCCTGGAGCCCTGCCAATCCCGGTAGTGACATTCCTGCGCTCACCACATCGGATACAAACAACGAAGGTCGTGTATCATCGTATTATATCGAGAATGGTAGCTACGTGAAGCTGCGCACCATCCAGCTGGGCTACAACCTGCCTAAGAGTCTTACCGACAAACTCCGTATGGACCGCATTCGTCTCTATGCGTCTGCTCAGAACCTACTCACCATCAAGAGCAGTAAGTTTACGGGTGCTGATCCTGAGAACCCTGGATTCAACTATCCGATCCCCCTCAATCTTACATTCGGACTCAATGTTTCATTCTAAAATATAGCTACGATTATGAAAACGATTTATAGTATTATCTGCACAATCTGCGTTATCTGCGGTCTTACCGCCTGTTCTGACTTCCTGGAGGAACAGGTGCCACAGGCCACGCTGACTCAGGACGAGGTGAAGAATCCTGAGTATATCGACAATGTGCTGATTTCAGCATATGCCGGACTGGTTTCGATTGAGGATATGAATGCTTCATTCTCTCTCTGGAACTACGACACCCGCTCTGACGATGCCTATGTGGGTGGTTCCGACTTCTCTGACGGAGAGCCTTTCCACCGACTGGAGAAGAGCACGGGTGTGATGACAACAGACTGGCCATTCAGCTCTATCTGGACACGTTTCTACAACTATCTGAGCCGTGTGAGTCTGTCACTTGATATCCTGGCAAGTGCCGATCAGGACAACGCTACCATCATTCAGCGTACCGCCGAGATGAAGTTCCTGCGTGCCTATGGACACTTCCAGCTGAAACGACTGTTCAAGAAGATTCCTTTTGTGAACAAGCCAAATATGGAAGAGTCAGACTACAACAACCTCTCGAACACGGAATACAACAACGACGAGGGCTGGCAGCAGATCATCAACGACCTGGAGGATGCCTACGCTGTTCTTCCTACCGTACAGACAGAGAAGGGACGTCCCACAAAGGCCGCCTGTGCCGCCTTCCTGGCAAAGGTTTATCTCTACAAGGCATACCATCAGGACGATGCCAACAGCAATCAGGTAACGGGTATCAGCGACGCTGACCTGCAGAAGGTGGTGGAATACACGGATGCCTCCAACTACAACGGCTACGGACTGGAGTCCGACCTGCACAACAACTTCCGTCCTGAGGAGCAGTATGAGAACGGAAAGGAGAGTCTGTGGGCCATTCAGTACTCAAGGAACGACGGTACCGTCTGGGGTAACCTGAACTTCTCGAATCGTCTGATTGTACCCTGTATTCCTAAGGTACACGACTCCGGTTGCGACTTCTACAAGCCATCACACAACCTGGTAAGTGCCTACCGCACCAACGGCGACGGTCTGCCCATGCTCGACACCTTTGCGGATGAAGAGTACACCGTAGGAAGCAATCAGACTGTCGATCCACGTTTGTTCATTACAGTGGGTGTTCCTGGTACTCCCTACATGTTCAACACGAACTTCATGATTAGCGAAAGTAATGCTTGGAGCCGTTCTGGCGGCACATTCGGATACTTTGTATCACTGAAACAAAATATAGACCCTGCACTGACCGACAGCTACCTGTATCTGTGCGACTCACAGTGGGCAAGCTCTATGAACCGCGTGGTGTTCCGCTATGCTGATGTACTGCTGATGCGTGCCGAGGCCCTGGCTCAGTTAAATCAGACTACAGAAGCCATCGCATTGGTTAACCAGGTACGCAACCGTGCAGCAGGGATGGCTACAAGCAGCATTGTTTCGAACTATCCTGCTAAATATGGTGTACGCTACTATGTAGGAAAATACAATGGAAGCTACTCCAAGGACGAGGCCATGAAGATTATCAAGATGGAACGCCGCCTGGAACTGGCTATGGAGAGTGAGCGATTCTTCGACCTGGTGCGCTGGGGCGATGCTGCCACCGTACTGAACAAGTACTATACCAGCGAGAGTGAGAAGATGAACTTCCTGAGCGGATCGCAGTTTACTGCCAATAAGAACGAATACCTTCCTGTACCCTGGGAGCAGATGGCCGCATCAAACGGACACTATACTCAGAACTGCGGACAGTGGTAAACAAAGGAGAAGAATTGAAGGATTGAATAATTGTAAAATTGAAGGATTATGAAAACAAATATTATATATAATAAGGTGAGGAACTTGGTGAAAGCGGTTTTGCCCCTTTTCCTTTTTACCCTTCTACCTTTAGCTGTAGGCTGCAGCGACGACCATACGGGCAGCATCGACGTGAGCGGCTCATGCCTCGTTGAGAAGTTCGTGTTAAACGGACAGTACGAAGGCATCATCAACACCGAGAAACGGCAGGTGAAGGTGAAGGTGCCCGTAAACTTCGACCAGAAGAACTCCATGGAGATCACCAGTCTGACAGTATCAGCCGGTGCGCAGACTAATATGAAGGTGGGCGACAAGATCAACTTTGACGGCGACCGCACACTGCACATCTCTAACGGTGACCTGGTCATGGACTACCAGATTAGCGTTCGCAACGACGAGGCGCTGATGTCACTCTTCGTGCTTGAAGGCGTGAAAGGTGCCATCAACCAGCAGGACAAAACCATCAACGTAAGTGTGATGGCCAACAGCGGTATTGACCTGAGCAACGCCACCTTCGAGGTGGAGTGCAGCGAGGACGCTACCTGCAGTCCTGCCAGCGGCACCAAGGGTAACTTCACGGAGCCGTTCCTGATCACACTGAACGACAATACCGCCACCACAGTATATACGGTATATGTAACGCTGATATCGAACCCAGTTGCCATCTTCGTGGGTGACGCAGAGAATATTGAAATGTTGAATGACGAGGAAAAGGCCGCAGCCAAATGGTTCACCGGTAACATCGAGGGCAGCGCCTATGCTTCCTGGGATATGATTGCCAGCGGCAGCATCTCTCTCGAGGAGTGCAAGCTCATCTTCTTCCACCGTCACAGTCCGGCATACGGCAACTACAACGGATTTGCTGAGGCGGCAACAGGTGCCATGGCAGCCCTGCCTGTCATGAAGGAATTCTGGAAGAACGGTGGTGCCTTCGTACTGGGTCGCTCGGCTATTAACTACGCCAATGCCTTGGGCGCCATGCCTATCGATGTGTTCCCCAACAACTGCTGGGGTGGCGGTGGCGGCGAAGGCTCCGACTTGATGGGTGATGATCCGTGGCACTTCTTCGCCTACGACATCAACCACCCGCTGTGGAAGAACCTGAAGACCTATCCTGGCGCTCCTGATGATGCCGTTTACACGCTCGATAACGGATACACCATCTGTAACACCACATCGCAGTTTGCCCTCTGGGATCCTTATGGAGGTGTAGATGATTTCAACAACATCACTGGCAACCGTGGACTGGCTCATGGTGGCGATGGCGCCATCGTAGTATGGGAGCTGAAGGCCGCTAACGGCAACTACGGCAAGGGCGGTATCATCTGCTTCGGTTCGGGACTCTTCGACTGGAACTCTCCTACTCCATACGCATCGAACTACCACGACAATATGGGACGGATCATGCTCAACGCATTTGATTATCTAACAAAGTAAAGTTGAAGAATTGTAAAATTGAAGAATAGTAAAATTGAAGTAATATGAAGACAATGATATATTCAGTATTCGCACTCATGCTGTCAGCCTCAACACTGACGGCATGCAGCGACGACGAGTTCAGCGGCGATCCCGCAAAGGACTGGAATGGCACGACCACATTCTTCGCTCCTACAGATGATCAAGGATTCGGCACCTACTACACTCCTGCCGTTGGACGTGTGGGAGACCCGATGCCTTTCTACGATCAGAAGGCTGGTGACTTCAAGGTGCTCTACCTACAGGAGTTCATCAACAATATGCCTTTCCGCTTCCACCCCATCTGGGCCGTTTCTACCAAGGACGGTGCCAGCTATGAGTCGCTGGGTGAGATTCTGCCTTACGGCAGTAATGACTATCAGCAGGATGCTGCTCTGGGTACGGGCAGCTGCTATGAGAAGGATGGTACATATTATATCTATTATACCGGTCACAATGGCAACTGTAAGAACCGTGAGGTGGTGATGCGTGCTACATCTACCGACTTCAAGACCTGGACGAAGGACGAGCTGTGGACTCTCAATGGTCCTGACTACGGCTACTCTGGCAACGATTTCCGCGATCCGCAGATCTTCGTGGCCGACGATAATCTCTATCATATGATCATCTCAACCTATCCCAATGGTGGAGGAGACCCTGTATTCGCTGAGTTCAAGTCATCAGATATGAAGAACTGGGAGCACGTAGGACGCATCCGCATGATTTGGGACCGTATGCTTGAGTGCCCCGATATCTTCAAGATGGGTAACTACTGGTACATCATATTCAGCGAGAGTTACCGCGCCAGCTGGAGCCGTAAGGTGAAGTACATGGTGGCGTCGAGCTACGAAGAACTGAAGAGTTGTCTGAACGACGGACCCAAGTGGGCTCCTGACGGCCATGAGGGCATTCTCGACAGCCGTTCGCTCTATGCCGCCAAAACTGCCTCTAACGGTACCGACCGTTACGTATGGGGCTGGTGCCCGTTCCGTTCGGGTGCAGACATCCATGAGAAGAACACCAACGTAGGTGCCGGTGATGGCAATGAGCCAAACTGGAGTGGTGCTCTGGTATGTCACAAGCTGATACAGCATGCCGACGGTACACTTACCCTGGGTGCCGTGCCTGCCATGGCAGCTAAGTACAACACCGCTGTTAATGCTACGGTCATGCAGTCGAACGGTTACAACGGCGGCACACTGAGCGGCGATGGGGCTTATGTGCTCTACAACCGACTCAGTACAGCCAACCACATCTCATTCACCGTGAAGACCTCTAACAACTGGGATAAGTTCGGCGTTTCGTTTGCTCGCGGCACCGACTCGAAGAAGTACTACACAATGGTGGTAAATCCTGAATGGGAAGATGGCCGCAAGGTGAACTTCGAACAGGAGGGTGAAGAAGGCAAGGGCTTCATCGAGGCTGCCGACGGATATAACTTCCAGCGTCCAGCAGACAACGTGTACAACATCGACATCTATACCGACAACTCGGTTCTGACCATGTACATCAACGATGTCTGCGCCTACACGCAGCGTATCTACGGTATCCAGAAGAACTGTTGGAGCATCAACAACTACGGTGGCTCCATCACTGTCAGTGATGTGAAAGTTAGTCAGCAATAAACAATCCCGTAATCGTTTATCCCTCCCTCTCTGCTTTTCGGTAGCCAGGGAGGGATTACTGTTTCACTCAATCTTTGAGGAAGGAAATAGCCCTACTATTATTATATAACCACAGCTACCACGAAAATGGCAAGGAAGACAACCAAGAAGATTAGCATCAGTGCCAGGATAAAATGCAGCAGGGTGCGCCAGTAGCTATAGCCTGACAGCTGTTTGATCGGAATGATGATCAGGAAGAGGAAAAAGAAATCGAGAAAAACATTCAGACAGAGGAAATTTGTAACGATGGAAAAGATATCGATCATATTCATCGAATAGACCATAGCCACAAAGAACTCTGAGAATCTGATATTCGGATAGGCCGGACTCTTACGGAAGAACAAGTACAGCGGACCGGAAAACAACAGCAGGAAGACGATGGTTACCATGCTAATGTGCTTCATCATCCAATCATTTACCTCATGGGAGATGAAGTTCTGGACAGAATCGCTGCTGTCTTCCGCGACAGTGACAGACGTGCTATTCTTTTCGGCAAAGGCATTGTTCACACCTTGTGCGAACTGTTCCTGAGTGGATACCAGGCGATTCTCCATTTTGACGTTCAAGCCAGTCTCCACGATCAAAGAGAGGGCTACAAGCAGGAAGAACATCTTGAACGGAGGAAAGTAGGCCATCTGCATACCCTGGAGATAGTCGCGGATCATATATCCAGGACGCAGTATTAGATCCCTTATGGTACGGAACATACCTCGGTTTCCTAAGCCCCATACATCCAAGAAGAGCAGGAAAGCCTTCTTGAAAGAATAACGTCCGATTTTGGCAGACTGTCCACAACGAGGACAGTAATTGCCCTCGTAGTGGGTACCGCAGGTAGCACATTCATGTGGCTCATTCACCAATGGAGCCACCTGATGGGGCTGCAGTTGCCATTGCCTAAACCGCCTGTATTTCTCTTTCATTTGTTCAAACATCGTTGCAAAGGTACATATATAATCTGAAAAACCAATTATTTATCAGTGGAAAGTAACATTTTCGGATTTTTTTTATATCTTTGCACCCGTCATACTAATCATCAATAACAACACCCATGAGAAAAATTTTTATTGCTTTTGCAATGCTCCTGATGATGACGGCTTGCGCACAGAACAAGCCCTCACAGGCTACAGAGAACGAAAAAGAGGCAGCCACCCAGACCGTGGCTGCTGACAGTATGAACCCCGAAACACGTATCAAGAACATGAAAGAAGTTCAAGCGTATCTGAAAGAATGCGGCACATTCTTTATCGCCACCGTTGACGGTGACCAGCCGCATGTCCGCGCCTTTGGCGTATCCGAGATCATTAACGACCGTCTGTATATCATGACAGGGAAGGTGAAGGATGTGTACAAGCAGATGGCTGCAAACGGAAAGTTTGAGATCTGTGCGGTGAAGAAGTCGGGCAGTGAGTGGATGCGACTGACCGGCACCTTGGTGAACGACGAGACACTGGCTGTGAAAGAAGAGTTCCTGAACCGAAACGAGGGTCTGAAGGCGATGTACAAGGCTGACGATGATAACATGGCTGTGCTCTATATCACCAACGCCACAGCCCGTTTCTGCTCATTCGCAGCCCCAGATAGGAAAGTGAATTTCTAAGACGGGATAACCCATTAATAAAAACAACATCAAATGAAGAAAATTGTAGGAATGCTGCTACTCTTCCTGTGCTGTCAGGTATCAGGGAAAAGCAATCAGGCAAGTAACATATTAACCTCCCCAGACGGGAAATTGAAAGTGACCACTGTGAGCGGCAAGGAAGGAATGACATGGACTGTCAGTCATGAGGGGACGACTGTATTGGAGCCCTCGCTCATCAACATCGTCATTCAAGGCAAGGCCGCTCTTACCGGAAAGGGGAAGGAGCAGCAGCGCAAGGCGGTAGACACCTCATTTGCTACCCCATTCTACAAGAAAGCCCGCGTTACCGACACCTACAACACCCTGACAATTCATTACAGTCAGATAGATGTGGAGTTCCGCGCCTATAACGATGGTGCTGCCTACCGACTGATCTATACGGGGAAGAAGGCAGTGGAGGTAAACAGCGAGAAGGCAGAGTTCCGCTTTGCTGCCGACCACCCCGCCTTTGTGCCTTATGTGAACGACAACCGTGGGGGTGAACGCTACTGCTATTCCTTCGAGTCATATTATGATGAGCAGAAGCTATCGCAGATGTTCCATGACTCGCTGGCCATCACCCCGCTGGCTATTTGTCTCCCCGATGGAAAGAAAGCCATCGTGATGGATGCCGGTGTGGAAGACTATCCGGGCATGATGGTGGTGAAAGGTGAGGGTAACACTCTGCAGGCCGATTTCGCCCCCTACCCTCTCTCTCAGGAGATTGGCGGCTTCGACCGACTGAATCTCGTTCCCACAAAGCGTTCCACTTACATTGCCCGTCTGAGAGGAAAGCGCACACTACCTTGGCGAGCTGTCGTCGTTACGACAAAAGATGCAGATATCCTGAACTGTGACATGGCACAGCGATTGGCACCAGCATGCCGACTGAAGGACACCTCTTGGATCAAACCGGGAAAAGTGGCCTGGGACTGGTGGAACAACACCAATCTGACGGGTGTTGACTTCAAAAGCGGCATGAATACCCCCACCTATCGGTATTACATCGACTTCGCCGCCAAGAACAAGTTAGAGTATATCATCATCGATGAGGGATGGAGCGGAAAGGAGAGTCTGATGGAAGACCTCAACCCCGATATCGCACTGGATGAACTGATCGCCTACGGAAAGGAGAAAGGGGTGGGCATCATCCTGTGGTCGAGCTGGAGGAACCTCATCGGGAACCAGCCCGAGGGAGGCGAGACCGTGACAGAGACCGTGATGGCGCACTATGCCGCAAAGGGCATCAAGGGCTTCAAGGTGGATTTCTTCGACCGTGACGACCAGCAAGTCATTGCCTCTGCCTATCGGATTGCTGCCTGTGCCGCCCGTCATCACCTGCTTGTGGATTACCACGGACTGAAACCTTTCGGCATCCAACGTGCCTACCCCAATGTGGTCAACTTCGAGGGTGTGAAAGGCTTAGAGAACAGTAAGTGGGAGCCCCGAGTAGCCGACGGTCCACTGCACAACCAGCCCCGCTATGATGTCACAGCGCCCTACCTGCGTATGTTTGCCGGTCCGATGGATTATACGCCGGGGGCCATGAACAACGCGATGAAAGATCATTTCTTTGGGAACAACAACCACCCGATGAGTCAGGGCACAAGGGTCCATCAGATGGCGATGTACACCCTCTTCGAGGCACCACTGCAGATGCTGGCCGACAGTCCGACGGAATACGAGAAGGAGCAGGAATGCACTGATTTCATTGCACAGGTGCCCACCACATTTGACGAGACTGTTGCCTTGGATGGCGTGTTAGGAGAATATGCCGTGGTGGCACGCCGCAAAGGGGATATCTGGTATGTGGCAGCCATGACCGACTGGACGGTGCGCGATGTCGTGATTGACTTGTCGTTCCTCGGTCAGGGCAACTACCGCGCCACCATCTTCTCTGACGGTGTGAATGCACTGAAAGACGGGCGCGACTACCAGAAGACCGTTAAAACCGTTACTGCCAAGGAACGAATCGCCGCCCATCTCTCGTCAGGAGGAGGATGGACGGCAAGGATCGTTCGGGAATAAGGCGGGAGACTATCTGACGGGAGAGACCTGCAGCGTTTGTCCTGCCCGCGTATTCACATCATATTCATATACCTTCCTCACCGGCAGCTGATCGAAGGTGGTCAGCTCGGAGGAGCGAAGAGGATCTTTCACAGCCGCAGTCTGCAAGAGTGGATTGCGGCTTTTTCCTTTGGCAACCTTCAGTCCCTTTCCCTGCAGCGGGACATACGAACGCAGACGGAGCACGCCACCGAGGGTGGAGCGGATGGTGGCACTGCCCAGCTGTCCATCTTTCCACGACATATCCACCACGAAGCCACCGCGGGCACACAGTCCTTTCACCTCACCCTGTCCCCACACATCGGGAAGAGCAGGCAGCAGATGGACGGCACCGTCGTGACTCTGCAACAACATCTCGGCGATACCAGCCGCACAGCCGAAATTGCCGTCGATCTGGAACGGCGGATGGGCATCGAAGAGATTCGGATAGGTGCGCCCATCAGGTTGATACCGTGCCATCTGGTCGTTAGGCAGCAGGTGGAGCATGTTCGAGATGATGCGGAAGGCATGGTTGCCATCAAGCATACGGGCCCAGAAATTGATCTTCCATCCTAAGCTCCAGCCGGTAGCCATGTCACCACGCTGGGTCAGGGTGTGTGCCGCAGCAGAGAAGAGATCGGGATGGGAGTATGGAGAGATCTGATTGGAGGGATAGAGACCATAGAGATGGGAGATATGCCGATGCTGATCTTTCGGGTCGTCCCCATCTACCACCCATTCCTGAAGCTGTCCATAGCGGCCGATCTGCATCGGTGGCAGCTGGTGGATGGCCTGATCCAAGCGTTTCAGGTAGGCAGCATCTTTGATGCCCAAGACCGTCATGGCCTGTCTCACCTGTGTGAGGACATCGAACACGATCTGGTTGTCCATGGTAGAGCCCGCCGTGACAGTGGTCTGCTTGCCCAAAGGTCCATGCTCAGGTGAGACGGTAGGCACCGTCATCAGCCAGCCATATTTCGGGTGTACCTGCATATAATCCATCAGGAAGTCGGCAGCACCTTTCATCACGGGCAGGTTCTCTCGGAGGAAGGCTTTGTCACCAGTGAACAGATAGTGCTGCCACAGATGGGTGGTGAGCCAGGCACCACCCGTGGGGAACATCCCCCAGGTAGTACCATCCACGGGTCCGGCGATACGCCACAAGTCGGTATTATGATGGGCTACCCACCCACGGCAGTCGTACATCACCTTTGCAGTCTCTGCACCTGTCACGCTCAGGTCGCGGATCATGTCGAAGAGCGGCAGCTGTGTTTCTGCAAGATTTCCCACCAAGGCGGGCCAATAGTTCATTTCCGCATTGATATTGATGGTATATTTCGAATCCCACGGAGCATTCAGCTTGTCATTCCAGACGCCCTGAAGATTCGCCGGCTGACCGCCGGGCTGCGAGCTGGAGATCAGCAGGTAACGGCCATATTGGAACATCAGGGCCACCAAGTCCATGTCCTTGCCACGGGAGAAAGAGGCAAGACGGCGGTCGGTGGGCTGTTTCGACTGTTCCGTCACAGGCAGTGAGAGACTCACCCTGGCATACTGCTCACGGTATTTGCGGACATGACGGTCGAGGAGGGTCTGATAGTCCTTACCCTTGATACTGGACAGAGCCTGTTCGTTTCTCGCAGCCGCATTCCCGCTGATGTCATGATAGTTCACGAAATTGGTGGCAGCGGTGATATAGAGGGTGGCTGTGCGAGCCCCACTAACCACTATAGCATCCGAGCCATCAACAATCTGACCATCGCTCTCCACAAGGATGCGGCACTCAGCCTGAAGCTTTCCCGGGATGCCCTCATGGTCGGCGCCACTGACGAAGGCCTTCAGACAATGGCCGTTCACCTCATGTCGCGTTTTGAGAAGACACTCATGGGTGACGGAGAAAGACAATGCTTGTCGTCCATCGGCTTCTAACCGTACCACAATGACGGGATCAGCCATAGAAGCCATCACCGTGCGCCGTACCTTCGTGTCGCCCACCTGATAGCTGACATGCGCCGTAGCCGTCTCCAAGTCCAGATCGCGGTAGTACTGGGTGGCATTACGCTGGTTCCAGAATTTCAGGAACACACTGCCCAAGGTGAGGTAGCGCATACCGTGCGGTCCCTTGAAGAAATACTTGTCCAACAGCTTGTGGGCCTCCTCTTCCTTTCCGTCGAAGATCAGCTGGCGCACCTCTGCGAGGTGCTGCAAAGCCTCTCTACTGTTGTTGTCATGGGGTGATCCCGACCAGAACGTCTCTTCATTCAATTGGATCTGCTCACTGTCGGCACCGCCATACACCATCGCTCCCATGTGGGAGTTTCCAACAGGCAACGCCTCTAACCAGTCGGTAGCTGCATGGTCGTACCACAGTTTCCGCTCTCCACTCTGTGCCATTACCGCCAGTCCTGCCAGCAGCATCAGCGCGATACACATCTTTCTCATATTGTCTTCGTGATTGTTGATCTGGATGCAAAGATACATATTAGCGATCAAAAAGCCAAATCTATTTCATGAAATCCCATCCGCCGACGTGTCTATGTAGTTAAATATAATGTTAAAGTTACATTTATTAAAGTCGGGTTACTGTTTAATTTCGTAACTTTGTCGGCAAATGAATATCTTTTTAAAAACTAATCAATCAGAATGGAGACAACAAGTAAGAAATTTCTGTTAGAGAGTGAGATCGCGTGGCAGCCCGCCGGTGAACATGTGACGCGCCAGATTATGGGTTATGACCCGCAGCTGATGATTGTCAAGGTAAAATTTGAGAAAGGTGCCATCGGTACCCCTCACACCCATCCGCACAGTCAGAGTTCCTATGTTGCCAGTGGAAAGTTCGAGGTGACGATTGATGGTGAGACCCGCCTTCTGCAACGTGGCGACGGCTACTATGTAGCGCCCAACCTGTTGCACGGCTGCGTGTGCTTGGAAGCCGGTGAACTCATCGACTCGTTCAGTCCTGTGCGTGAAGATTTTCTGGGTAAGTAGAAGATTTCTATTCTACGGACTCATTGGACTTTAAGGACCATCTGCCGTAAAGGCTGATGAATATCTGTGGTATCCGTGCTATCTGTGTGCCTTTGAATTGATCCACAAGATCTGCAAGAACCGCATGACGATAAAAGGACATCAGCCGTATAGGCTTTTTTCTGTGTTTTCTGTGCTTTTTCTCTCCGCTTTGCTTTGAGTGACCTTTGGTTCTGTGTGAAATATTGATTATCTCTGGCTATCGCCGAAGATACTCACGTTCGGGAATAAAAACAAAAAAAGATTTTTGTTTTGTATTCCGCTCACTTAATTGGTACTTTGGCTATCGCCGAAGATACTATCGTTCGGGAATAAAAACAAAAAAAAGATTTTTGTTTTGTATTCCGCTCACTTAATTGGTACTTTGGCTATCGCCGAAGATACTATCGTTCGGGAATAAAAACAAAAAGGTATTTTTGTTTTGTATTCCGCTCACTTAATCGTATCTTTGCACCGTAAAGCGAGAATGATGAGAAAGGCGATGCTCCTTACCCTCCTGTCAGTGCTTGCGCTCTTTGCCTGCACCGACCACCGCTACCCCACGACGTTGGTGGCAGCCGACAGTCTCTGTGCCGTCAATCCCGACAGTGCCCTAAGCCTGCTCACCCAATACAAAGACTCCATCCAGACGGCATCCAAGGCCCACCGCATGTACTACCACCTGCTGCTTGCCGATGCCAAGAACAAGACCTACGTGGATATGACTTCCGACAGCATCCTCAAGGAGGTTGCCGATTACTACGACCGCCACGGCTCCGCCAACGAGCAGATGCGCGCCCACTATCTCCTCGGCTGTGCCTACCGCGACATGGGCGAGGCACCCATGGCCCTGCAATGCTATCAGGATGCGGTGGATAAGGCAGACACCACAGACATGTCCTGTATCACCTTATTATATAAGATACATGGACAAATGGCATACCTCTTTTATAACGAATATATGCCTGAACATAACCTTGATGAACTCAGACAAGCAGAACACTATGCATGGTTGGCTGGAGATACACTCGCCGCTTTGTCCACTCAGGATTTAAAGGCCAATGCCTATGAGGAATTAAATATGAATGATTCCGTCATTACCATCCATACAAGGACGATTGATGCATTAAAGTTAAATGGTTTTGTTCATCAGGCCTATCAAGTTATGGGAGCTTTGATTCATGCCCTTATAGCCGATGACCGACTGTCAGAGGCTATGGAGGTGATGAGTGACTATGAAAAGAATTCCTGCTTATTTGATCCACACGGAAATATCAGTTCAGGGTATGAAATATACTACTATGCAAAGGGTATGTGCTTTTTAAAAAGGAATGTCCCCGACTCTGCCTCTTACTATTTTAGGAAAGAACTGCAATACGGGAAAACGGAAAACGACACCCTTGCCTCCTATACAGGGCTTCACCTGTTATACACTATGAAGCATATACCAGATTCAGCCATGAAATATGCACAATTGCGTATCTCGAAAACAGACAGCATTTATGAGAACACGGCGTCAAAGAGTATGTATCGAATTCAGGCTATGTTTGACTACTCAAGACAACAGGACGTAGCACTTCAGAAGACAAGGCTTGCTAATCAGGTCTCATTGATATTACTGATAGCCGTATTCATTATCATCATAGGCATTCTATCTTTCATCTATTACCGATACAGACAGAAAATTTTAACCCAGACTCGTTTTGATAATTATCAGCAAACGGTAGATCAACTAAGGCAGGAAGAGTATGATCTTAAAAAGATTCATAAGACAGAATACATGTTACTTGAAAAAGAAAAGACCCAAAAGATCAATGAACTCAAGCAAACCATTATAGAAATGGAAAAGAGAAATCCATATTTCCTGGAAAAACGGCTTCGTACTGCACCAATAACCAATCATTTCAAGAAAGTAGCTTCAAACCTAGGTCATTTAGAATATCTAGACTGGAAGACCCTGTCATCTTATATGAAGCAGGAAAATCCTGTATTCATCGACTTTCTTAACAACAACCAATTGCGTGATGATGAATACAAACTCTGTCTGTTGGTTCGCTTATATTTTTCGAATTCACAGATATGCAATGTCTGCGAGCTTAAACCAACTCATGTATCCATGATGAGGAAAAGGCTCTCCGTCAAACTCTTCAATAAGGAACTGGATCCGAAGGAGTTTGATGAAAGAATACAACTGATCTGCTGAAAGTGTCCATTTTATCGGGTATTCTTAATTTTGTGAAATAGTTCACATCTTTTTTTTCGATAGTTTTTTTACTTATATATACCTTTGCATAAACAATTCTAAAAATGCAAAGATATGAAGAAGTCATTTATTATTACATTTCTCCTTTTTGTTGGAGTAGTTGCCATAATGGCAGATGAAGAGGAAAACGATCCTGAGTTTGTGGATGTAGAATTGACCTATAAACCTGTTAAAACAGGATTGGGGGGTATTCCGTATCCAAGAATGCCTGTATGTGTCCCAAGCGCAAGTATTTGCGATGACACCTTATTAATAAATGGCATCGGCGGGGACTATACCCTCCAACTCGAAACGGATGACGGCGTGGCCTATAGTATTGCCGTCGAGGGGGATACGGGAAACGACACCGTCATCCTTCCCTCATCCCTTAGCGGCACCTATATGCTATGCCTGTATGTAGGTAACTTCTGCTTCTATGGAACAATCAATCTATAATCATTAAACATTTTCTTATGCTACGATCATTGTTTATTACTACACTCTTATGTGTATCCTCACTCTGCCCGGCACAGGGCAGGGTGGGCTATACATACGATGCCTGCGGCAACAGGATATCACGCACCATTGTATTAAACACCAGAGAAACAAGGGCAGCCGCCAAGCAGAATGACGCACCCCTGAATGATTCCTTCTCCGGACATCAGATAACGCTGAAGCCTGTATCCCCCGATGGAACCGTCGTTATCGAGATGTCAGGCCTTACGGGGGATGACCGTTGCACGGCATCCGTCTATTCATCCGCAGGACAGCTGGTCTGCACGGCATCCGTCATGGAAAGCGCGACAAGGCTGTCCCTCAGTTCCCAACCCGCAGGATACTATATCCTGTGGATCGATCTCAACGGCGACCGCCAGAGTTGGAAAATCATCAAGAAATAACCTCATAAAAGCATTACCGCCATGAAGAAAGAATATACCAGAGGGCTCCTCGTCCTGCTTTTGTCCCACCTCCTTAGTCTGACAGCCTTTTCGGACAATGTCGGCTCTCCCCGCACAAGTTTCAACCTGACCCCTACGGGCGGTGCCTCGTATTCCATAGACATAGATATGCCAAAGGGCGTAAACGGCATGGTACCCTCAATAGCCGTATCCTACAACAGCCAGTCTGGGAACGGCTTAGCCGGCTATGGCTTCAGTATTTCAGGAATCTCGGCCATTACGAGAGGTCCGAGAACCGTACTTCATGACGGTACTGCATCGGGACTGTCCTTCTCAACAACTGATGCCCTCTATCTTGACGGCAAGCGACTGCTCATCCAGTCGGGGGCTGAGGGACAAGACGGAGCCGTCTATCAGCCTGAGGGCTCGAGCCTCACCACGGTAACGCTGCACAACTCCACTGCACAGGAGACATCCTGGTTTGAGGTGGAAACGCCCGACGGCATGAGATACGTCTATGGCGGGAGCTCGTCACGCTATATAACCTACCAGTCATCCCAGCGCGTGGTGGCAGCATGGTATATTGACACTGCATCCGATCCGCAGGACAACCAGATCACCTATTCCTACATACATGACGGCGGCAGCTTGCTGCCCTCCTCCGTCATCTACGGCCAGAACGGCAGCCATACGAACCTGCTCAGGAACACAGTGTCCTTCGAGTACGAGACACGGCCCGACACGGTGACGTCCTATCTCGGCACCATGAAGATACAACTGACCAAAAGACTTAAGCGTATCACCGTGTCCGAGTACTACAGCAGCCAGGTGTACCGCACATACGATTTTGCCTACTCGCCGACACTCCTGACCAATGCCGGATACTCCGTCCTTTCACAGGTAACGGAAAAGGGCGGAAGCGGTGCTGCGCTCAGACCTGTGATTCTGGAGTGGACGGCCATACCCACAGTACAGGAAACGCCCCACTATCCGAGTGTTGACTTGAGTGAGACCTCGGGATGGACCCAGCTCAACGACGAGTCATTCCATGCTGCTGACATGAACGGTGACGGTGTGTCGGATATCATCCAGATGTCCAATTCCAGCGGTGGAAACATCTATGTCTTCGTTTTCCTGTCACAGATCAGCAGCGGATCCGTCACCTTCCCCATGCAGATTGCTCCTGCCGTATTCACCGGCCAGTTCGACTATCCTATGATGAAGAGCCTGTACAGCGGCAGCACTTCCACAGACTATAACGGTGACGGATTCAATGACATTGTCATTCCTCAGTTTGTCGTTGAAGGCTTTACCCGTTACGTGGTATTCCACGTAATCTTCGGCGGCAGGAATTCCACGATGAGTACACATGTGGCCAACCATCTCCTGTATTCTACAAGCACGTGCCCCCTGACAGCATGCCTTGACATTGACAATGACGGGAAAGGCGACTTCCTCGTACTGGAGAAAGAATGTGAAGACAATGCCTACCAGATCCTTCTGTATAACAATAACGGCAACACATGGTCTTCTTCCACCTTGAGCCTTTCGTCCACCCCCGAGAAACTCTACACGGCAGACTTCAACGGTGACGGTATGACCGACCTGATGGCAGTCCACACAACAGGCTACACCATCTTCTGGAACGGGGGCGGCACCATGCCCTTCAGCAGTTCAAGCACCAAGACCGGAACCTCGGTGCTTGATGCCAAGCATTTAGAAATGGGCGACTTCAACGGCGACGGCTATCCCGACTTCCTGTCCGTTGTAACAGGAGACAACCAGCTCTACCTGTCATACGGACTCGGTGACGGCTCCTTCTCAAACCGTACTTCCGCCGGAAACTTCGGCATCACCGACAAGTCAACCGACAAGGACGACACCCGCATGTCGTGCCTGGTGCATGACCTCGACCATGACGGCAGGTCGGACGTGGTGATCGAGAAGACCGACTACAGCGGCAGCAGCTTCACGAAGACCCGCACCGTGTGGCTCCGGTCCGTCGGCTCCGGCTTCTCACTGGTGAAGGAGGCCACCTCCACCCGTGAGGACGACGGAACGGCAGGGCACTTCACCCTCGGCGACTTCAACGGCGACGGCAGCATGGAGGTGATGAACTACGGCTACGACTGCTTCAACGGGGTGAACGCAAACGTCAGCCCGTCGCTGCGCTACTACACCATGAGCGGCTACACCGCTGACTGCGGAAAACTGACGTCCGTCACCGACGGATACGGCAACGGGACGGCCATCCAGTACGCTCCCCTGCCTACCGGCGGCATCTACACCCCCTATTCCGACGCGGTTTCCCCGATGGCGGACATCAACCTGCCCCTGCAGGTGGTGAAGAGGACCGTTGCAGGCAACGGCGCGGCTGGCGACATCACGACGGACTATACCTACGGCGGCATGAAGGTGCACACGGCGGGACGGGGAATCCTGGGCTTCAGCATGATGCGCTCCGACACCGGCAGTCCGCACTACGCGAGCATGCAGACCGTCAGGGACAGCTGGAACGCCGAGTTCTCCGTTCCCCTGCGCTCCACCGTCACCACCGGTGCCGGCGGTGAGACAAGTACCGCGGTCACGCAGCAGAGCCTTGTGAAGAAAACGAACTCCGCCACGGGCAGCAAGATCTTCTTCACCTATGTCTCCTCAGTGTCAGAGACAGACTTTGACGGTCATGTGACCACGACGGCCAACACCTACAATACCACCTACGGGTATCTTACGTCACAGCAGGTGAGCGACGACGGCGGGAGCATGTACAGGCGCACTGCCTATTCCGGCTACGTGAAGAAGGGCGGAGCCTACCGCCCGCAGACCGTCATCAGTACTCAGAAGCACAGCGATGACGGCAGCACCAGCAGCTCTGAGACCCGCATAGCCTACACCAATACGGGACTGCGGTCATCGGTCTCTTCATACTACGGTACGCCCAAGGTGTTCACGACCAGCTACACCTACGATTACTACGGCAACATGACATCTGAGCTGTCAAGCGGCAGCGGCGTGCCGCATACGACCAGGTACTATCAGTACTCCAAGGGGCGTGACCTGCAGAGGACCTATACCAGCCCTGCGACCGCCGAGACGGAATATACATATAATGCGTGGGGCAGCGTGCTCACGGAACAGGACAAAACGAACGCCTCCGACATCCTGACCACCACACACACCTATGACACATGGGGCAGGCCGCTGACAACCGTCGAGCCTACGGGTGTGACGACGACAAGGTCCTACAGCTGGGGAAGCACCGCGGAAAGGAAGTATAATGTCTATAGCAAGCGGGGAGGCGAGCCGTGGACGAGGACATGGTACGACTCCCGCGGAAGGGAGACCCTGTCGGAAACGGTGGGGCCGAAGGGTGTCTCCGTCAAGAGGCAGACCTTATATAACAACAGGGGGCAAGTGTCAGGAAGGATCACCACTACGGGCACGGCCCTGACCCTGACGGAGAACTGCACCTACGACGGAAGGGGAAGGATGCTGTCCGACAACTTCATAGGCGGCAGGCAGACCTCATACACCTATGGTGACCGCAGCGTGACAACCGTGACGGGCGGGCAGTCCTTCACCAGGACCTTCGATGCGTGGGGCAACGTGATTTCCTCCACAGACCCCGTCTCGGAGGTGGAGTACACCTATTTCTCCAACGGCATGCCCGCAAGTGCGGCGGCCAACGGCCATACCGTTTCGATGACGTATGATGCAGCGGGCAACCGGACGGAACTCGACGATCCCGATGCGGGGACGACAACCTACGTGTATGACTCCGCCGGTCATCTGCTGTCAAAGACCGACGGAAGGGGATATACCGTCAACTACGTCTATGACAGCCTCGGCAGGCTCAGTCAGGAGTGGACGGACGACGACCAGACGGACTACACGTACGGTACGGCAGGCAACGCGAAGTTGAGGGTCACGGAGATCGAGCGCGACGGGAGCACCGTGGCATACGGCTACGACCGGTACGGACGGGTGGTCTCGGAGACGCGCACGCTGTCCGACGGCACCACGCTGCCCTTCACCTACAGCTATAACGACAGCGGGCTGCCGGCCCAGACGGTCTATCCCGGCTCCCTCACCGTCGGCTACACCTATGATGCGAACGGTTTCATGACTGCCATGACCGCTGCTGGCAGCGAGGTGTGGAGCATGACGAACTACCAGGGCTACCAGCAGAACACCGTGGTGGCGGGAACGCCCGTGCAGACCATGTTCGACAACCACGGGCGGATGATGGCAAAGATCAAGAGTGGTCCGCAGGACTACCTGAACCATCCCTTCACCTTCGCCTACGATGCCTCCACAGGCAACGTCACCTCAAGGATGAGCGTGAACGGAGGGCTGCAGACGGAGCAGTTCGGATACGACGGCCTGGACCGCCTCACGTCGGTCACCATGCCGTCGAGTTCCTACTCGTCAATGGCATACCTCGCCTCCGTCCTCGGCATCAGCGTGGAACAGGCGGTGAACCGCTTCGCGGGACCGCAGTATGAGGCGATGGCCGGCAGGGGGGAGGTGGCTGAGACCAGTGCCGTCACATCGTCCACCCCCGCCATGACCGTCAGCTACGATGACTGCGGCAACATCATCTCGAAGACTGGAATCGGAGATTACGACTATGACGGCATACATCCCCATGCCGTCACTTCCGTTGACAACACGGCAGGACTGATTCCCACGGCTGCCCAGTCCGTCAGCTACAACTACTACGGGAAGGTGCAGAGCATCAACGACGGCAGCTACCGCATGACATTCAGCTACGGTCCTGACGATGAGCGCTGGAAGACAGTTCTGAAGCTGGGAAGCACAGTGAAGCGCACCACGGTATATGGCGGTGACTACGAGAAGGTGACGGAGAACGGGTCGACCAGGGAGTTCTACTTCATCGGCAACGACGTGCTGGTGGTGAAGAGCGGCGGGACGTTCCGCGCCTACTGCCTGTGGACTGACAACCTCGGCACCGTCCAGCAGATACTCAACGGCAGCCATGTGGATGCCTTCTATGCCAAGTATGACGCGTGGGGCAACCAGACGGTGACACGCGACAGCATCGGCTTCCACCGTGGCTACACGGGTCATGAGATGCTGCCTGAGTTCGGGCTCATCAACATGAACGGCCGTCTGTATGATCCCAGGTTAGGCCGCTTCCTCTCACCCGACAACTACGTGCAGATGCCCGACCTCAGCCAGAGTTTCAACAGATATTCCTACTGCCTGAATAATCCGTTGAAGTATAATGATCCGAGTGGAGAATGGTTTGGATTAGATGATTTATTAATTGCAGGGTCAAATTTTGTATTTGGTTATGTTTTTAATGGAATATCTTCTGGGAATTGGGGATGGAATTCTGTGAAAAAAGGCTTGTTGTCTGCTGCTACAAGCTGGATTGCCTATAATACTGCTGGCCTATCTAGTCCCAACGGTCTCATCACAAATTCCACTTGGAATAGCCTAACAAGTACTGGTGTCAGTAATTTGGTTAATACATTCATGCCTCCTGTCACTATTCCTATTAATAACCATTTTGGTCTGTCTTTTTCACCTGCTTTTGGTTTTGCAGAAGGTGATTTAACATCAGGCTTGAACTTGAGCCTCTATTATGCTAATGGAGATGTTGATATTGCTTTTTCTTATGGTGTGAGTAACTTTTTTTCAGGATATTATGGACATGCTTCATATGATGGCTGGGGATTTGGGTATGGCAGGACATCATATAGTCCATCTAAATGCGCTGGGGCAGATGCTGGACACCAAACCACTGCTTCTTTTGGTGTCTATTTCCACGGAGATGTAGATTTTAAAATTTCAAATGATTTGTGGGGAGATGGTAAAGATCGATGGAGAACTCATGCCGCAGAATTAACGATAGGTAAATACTCAGTTGGCTCATATATAGTTACAAATTACGGGGAAAAGGAAGGAGGAAGTAGTAAAACGGGGAAGAAGGCACCTTGGCCTGTAGGAAGGAATTTGAATAAAGGATTTGATGCTTGGGAAAATGGTAGGGTTTATTCGGCTCCATTGTGGATAGGATACAAGTCCAATGGCCGTGTAACCAGATTAGGTGTAAGCTATCCTGTAATACAAAATCTTACCCAGAATCTTGTTCATAAAGGATTTGGCAAGGCTCCGTTTTATTTGAATTATGAATATATTCGAAGGGGACCATATGCATATTCAGGTTTTGACAGTCCTATATCTATCTTTAATTTTTGATAAAATGATATGTATGATTATAATAAAAGATTTTGCAGTGTCGTTAAAGATAGTGCAGTATAGTAGGTTATAAACGGCGCGTATGAAATACTATCACTCTAATTCAAAAAGGCAACAACACTCTAACTATTTATTAGAGTTTGTTCTAATCATGTGTTCTTGTGTCATTCTATCCTCCTGCGCTTTAGGAGAATGGGTGGGATACAAGATGTCCCGCAGTTATATCAAGTCGATATCGGATATAAAATATGAAGATATAAGTGATATGAAGAAAGCGTTTCGTACGGATGGCTATTATGCCCAAGAGGAAAGAGACAGAAGTACTGCAAAGGGTCATGAATATATAATGATATTTTATAACGACGGCACCTATTCCTTCCATTATATTAACAGTCCTGTAGAACCAAAGGACAGTATAGATATCGGCAACTATATTATACCATCTGATGCGATTTTCAACAATGGCGAATATTTTGGAATGTACCGCATTGATTCTGATACGGTTTATGTTAATAAGTATAGAAGAGACTTATTTGCTGGTTTAGAAATGCGCAAAAATAAATTTCACATTATTGACAATGAAACATTAGTCCTTTGCTATGATGAAGACCCACAGCTGGTTTATAAAAATGAGACGGCAAAATGGGATAGAAATGTGAAGTACGTTTTCAAACCGGCTATACTTCCTAAGCCACGTGACAAATTCGTTAAAAAGAAGAAGTGGATGTGGAAAAATGAGTCTGACTGGGAAAGATATATGCACAAATAAGCTTTCGTTTTCAGTATTGATGGTTACGGTAAGCTAATGAACATACAATTATCATATATTAAAGGATAAACATACAACCATGAAAAGAACAACGATGATGGCCGTGCTCCTGCTGCTGATGGCGGGAACGGCGGTGGGTCAGGTAAGACCCTTTGTGAAGGCTGGGATCGGAACCAGCGGGTACTGGCTGCAGAATGCGGAGGGCACGGACATGCGGTTCTCCTATGCCGTTGGTGCAGGTGTAGAAATTCCTTTCAGGAACAGCCGTCTGGGCATCTCCCCCTCGCTGCTGTTTGTCTCCAAGGGCGCAAATGCCGATGAGAGTGAAGGTGTGAGGACGAAGATGCAGATGACTTATTTGGAGGTGCCCCTTGACTTGTACTACCGTCTGCCTCTGGGCGAAAAGTGGAGTCTGCGCTTTGCCGCCGGACCGTACCTGTCGTATGGCGTGGGCGGCACGACGAAGGTGAGCGGCAGGGGGTATCCTGACCTGTCCGTGGATACCTTCGACGATGACGGGATGAACCGTTTCGACTGCGGTCTGAACATGGGGTTCCAGGCCACCTTCAAGAAATTCTTCTTCGGCATTGACTACGACATGGGCTTTGTCCCCATTCATGAGAAGTCAGAGGGACTGACATGGCCCAGCAACCTCTCCACGCTGTTCAGCGTAGGACTGTATTTCTGAGCACGAAACTCAGAGTACTGCCGAGGCAGATACTTACAGAAGGGATTGTTCAGCAAGATGATTACTGACCCCGCCCCTCGCTCCGCTCTTCCCCGCCCCTACAATGGGCGGGGAGCGCCATGCGGACAGGGAAGCGTTCGCGCACAAAAAAAGTTTTCGTGAAATTGCTACCATGCTACCACTCGCCTCTTGAAACACCCTTAAACAAAGGGTTTCGTGGGTGGTGGCAGCAAGGTGGTAGATGGTAGCAATGCTCCGTTCACGGTTAGTCGCAGACTTGGACGAGCCGTAACACACGCCCCTCGAATCCGTAATATCCGAGGCAGCGAGGTTACGTTTCGTCGATGGCGGTCAAGGTAGAGTGGCATTGTGGCGGTTGGGGTTGTGTTTTTTCTGAGAGATGAGACAAATCCCTTTGAGATATAGGACAAAGAGGAATGAACTTAGTTACTGACCCCACCCCTGCCCCTCCCCTACGATGGGAGGGGAGTGCCATGCGGACAGGGAGCCCACCCCTGCCCTCCCAAAGGGAGGGGGTGCCATGCGGACTCATCTTATATGACTTTGAAGCATGTGTAATCAACGCAGCAGCTCCCCTCCTCTTGGGAGGGGTTGGGGGTAGGCTCCCACAGCGCCAGCAGCTCCCCTCCCATCGTAGGGGAGGGGTAAGGGGTGGGGTCAGTAATCCTATTCTACATGATTTGAACTTCTCCGCTGACTCCACTGACTCTGTGTGAGAATATTGTCAGGATAATTCACAAGAATTTAACGTTTGCAAAATTACTCTAATTGGAAGAAAGGGAAAACTCGGAGTGCATGGAAATGTCCACAAGTGCCTTTATGTGCAAGTAAAGGCTGTTTGGGTTCAAAGTAGAGTCTCATTGGGTTGCAAGTAAAGTCTGATTTGATCCCAAGTAGAGCCTACGTAATGTTTACGTAGAGTCTGTTTAGGGTCGTTCCAGACTTTACTTACACCTGTTCCGCCGTCATCTACACTTCGTTCCGCCGTCACCTTACTCCTGTAGATGCCGTCGGAACGGGTGAAAACACCGATCGGAACGACCCTTAGGTGACGTTTCTTCGAAAAACCATAATTCTTACTTTTGAAAGTTTGCTGGGTGCCCTTACGGGCAGAAATTGAACAAAATCTATTCAAAATCAAACAAATCAATAGCACAGTTATTTGAAAGATTTGGAAAAATTTGTTCAATTTCTGCCCGTAAGGGCACCCCCCAGAAGAGTCATTTAGTTCTTTTACTTCACAAAAACGGTGTTTCTGACCACTAAAAACTATGTTTTTGACCCAAAAATACTATGTTTTGGACTCTAAAAACATAGTTTTTGCAAGTCGAAAATGCCGAGTTTTACTAATGTATTCATTATCAGCCACTTACTAAACCCCGTCAGAATCGCTCAATTTCGACCGAGAGGGCGGTCAGTTCTCTCCGTTCCCGTATTTTGCATTAAACGAAGTTAATTCGTTAAGATTATTCAAAATTTTAACAAATATGCAGAAGATGAGGATGCAAGGAAACGGGAACTTTGGCTATCGCCGAAGGTACTTCCGTTCGGAAATAAAAATAAATGCAATTTATTTTGTATTTCTCTCACTTATTCGTACCTTTGCCCACAGAAACTATTCAAATATACATACAATGATGAAAAAGAAAGGTATAAAGAATCTGGTGTGCTGTTCCCTGCTCATGGCAGTCGTCGGTACCGCCGCCTATGCCGGAAAGGCGCAATCGAATGTCATCACCAAGATGGCAGACGGTACGTATGTGGTGAATACCACCACGTTAGCCAGTGATGTAAAAGGCTATCGCAGCACGACTCCGCTGAAGATCTATATCAAAAACAACAAAGTGGAGAAAGTTGAAGCCTTGAAGAACCAGGAGACACCGAAATACTTTGTCCGCGTGAAGAATGCCATCCTCAACAAATGGAACGGCAAGAAGGTGGCAAAGGCCATCAAGCAGAAAGTAGATGGAGTCACTGGTGCCACGATGTCGAGTGATGCAGTGAAAGAGAATGTGAAACGTGGCTTGGACTATTATCAGAAAAACAAATAACAGATTCATGTGAATCGATCCGCTATCTTTTTAACCCTCATGTGGGGGTTATCGGTATTGCCCTCGTCAGGACAGACAGGCTCTGCAGGCACAACGGATCCCGACTCCATCGTGACCGTTGGCTATGCCACAGGAAGTGCAGCCTCCTTTGCCGGCTCTGTGAAGAAGATCAACGAGAGCCAGATGAACAACAAAGACCAGGTGACCAATGCGCTGGATGTGATACAAGGTCGCGTCGCCGGTCTGCAGATTGAACGTAACGGTGCCAATGCGATGAGTGCCGTACGCCTTCGTGGCACTACCTCGCTCACTGGCGGCAACGACCCGTTGATCATCGTTGACGGGGTGATGGGCGACCTCTCACTGCTCTCCAGCATCTATCCTACCGACATTGAGAGTTTCACTATCCTGAAGGATGCCTCGGAGACATCGCAATACGGTTCGCGAGGAGCTGCTGGTGTCATCGAGGTAACAACTCTTCGCGGCAAGGCGGGCAAGATGCGGATGGTTTACAACAGCTCGCTCGGACTGTCGGTGGTATATAAGAACCTCAAGATGCTCTCTGCCGACCGGTATCGTTCGTATGCCCAATTGTCAGGAAGGGCAGAAGACCTGTTAGACTTAGGTTCATCCACCGATTTCCAGAAAGTGATCCAGCGCAATGGATTCACGGAGAAACATCATATCGCCTTCTATGGCGGCACGGAGAAGTCAAGCTACCGTGTATCGTTGGGCTATTTAGACAACAGGACGGTCATCCGCTCCATGAACGACCGCACACTGATGTCGAACATGAATATGACACAGCAGATGTTCGACGGGATTCTCCAAGTGGATCTCGGCATGTTCGGCTCCACGGGAAAGAAGCAGAACATCTTCGATGAGCAGAAACTATTCTACTCTGCTGCAGCTTGGAACCCCACCTTCCCCGACCATCAGAACGAACAAGGCGGATGGGATGGCTATCCTTCGGCCAGTCAGATCGGCAACCCACAGGCATTGCTCGAAGAGAAGGATCACGACGAGAACTCACATATCAGCACCCACGCCAAGCTCACCTTCAATCTGCTGCCCCAACTGAAGCTCATGCTCTTTGCTGCCTACACCTACGATGTGGAGCAGAATGCACAATACCTTCCCACATCCGTATGGAATAAAGGACAGGCCTACCGTGCCACATCCAAGACCGAGAACCTGTTAGGGAATGCCATTCTCTCCTACAACAAGGAATTGGGTATCCAAAGCCTCAACGTCATGGCCATGGCAGAAATGCAGAAAGACACCCATCAGGGATACCACACCACCGTGACGAATTTCTCCACGGACCTATTTGGATATAATAACCTCGCTGCCGGAGCCCTCCGCCCCTGGGATGGTACAGGCTCCTATTTCTATGAATCAAGGATGTCTGCCTTCATGGGACGTCTGAGCTACACGCTCCTCGATCGCTATGTGATGACAGTCACGGCACGTGCCGACGGCTCGTCAAAATTCGGCGACAACCATAAATGGGGCTTCTTCCCCGCTCTTTCGGGAGCATGGGTCATCAGTAAGGAGCCGTTCATGCGCCATCAGAAACTGATCGACGACCTGAAGCTGAGCGTGGGATACGGTGCCTCGGGCAACCAAGCAGGCATTGACAGCTACAACTCACTCTCGTTGGTAAGCCCGGCAGGCTCAGTACCTGTCAGTGATGGGCACATTGTCTCATTGAGCGAGATGAGGAACATCAACCCAGACCTGAAATGGGAGGTGTCAAAAACCCTGAATATCGGCATCGATGCACAGATGCTGAACAGACGGCTCCTCTTCTCCATGAGCTATTACCATACCAGGGTGACGGACATGCTCTACCCTTACGCCGTGAGCATACCACCCTTCCAGTTCAATACGCTCTTGGCAAATCTCGGATCAATGCGTAACAGCGGCTTGGAGTTCTCGGTGGGAGGTACGCCCATGATCTCTCGTGACATGGAACTCACCATCAACGGCAACGTGACCTTCCAACGAAACAAACTCACCTCCCTGAGCGGCTATTACCACGGCGAATACCTCGAAGCACCCTCCACAAAGGGTATCGCCGTACTTAACGGTGCCGGTTTCCATGGTGGCGGAAACGATGTCACCTTTCAGATTGTTGGTGAACCCCTCGGTACTTTCAAGCTACCACATTGTAAAGGACTGGTGAGCCAAGGTGATGGGAAATATACCTATGACGTAGGCGAAAGCTATATTGCCGGACAGGCTATGCCCAAGATGTTGGTGGGATCGAATATCTCTTTCCGCTACAAAGAGTTCGATATCTCCATGCAAGTGAACGGTGCTTTCGGACACAAGATCTTCAACGGAACCAGTCTCACCTATATGAATGTTGCCGCCTTCCCGCTCTATAACATCCTGGACGAAGCACCGGAAAAGGGCATCAACGACCAAACCGTTACCGACTATTGGCTGGAAAAGGGCGACTACGTGAATATCGACTATATCACCTTAGGGTGGCGTGTTCCACTCCATCCCAACCGTTTCATCGAGAGCATGCGCGTGGCACTCACCATGAACAATGTGGCTACCTTCACCGGATACAGCGGACTGACACCCATGATCAACAGTTCGAACGTGAACGGTACACTCGGTCTTGACGACAAACGGTCGTATCCTCTCTATCACACTTATACTCTCGGCATCAGCCTCACCTTCTAATTCCCTCACTGCATGAAACAGTATATCTTGCCCCTGCTGCTCCTCACACTCGTCTCCTGCAACAGCTTCCTCGAAGAGGAGCCGAAAAGCTCACTACCCACCGAACAGGCATATAACAGCATCAACGACCTGTACAACAATGCCCTGCTGGATATCTACAACCATATCGGAGGGAAAAACGACTCACAGGGACTGCAGGGCACGGGGCGCGGCGTGTTCGACTTCAACTCACTGACCACCGACGAGGCCATCATGCCTACCCGTGGAGGTGACTGGTACGACAGCGGGTTCTGGCAAACACTCTTCCTACATTCATGGGATGCCGGCACACCCTCACAGAAGGATATGTGGGAATATCTCTTCAAGATGGTGATGAAATGCAATCAGTCGATCGAACATGTGCAAGCCTTCCAAGCCACACATCAGGACAAGGTACTCAACAGTTATATCGCCGAACTGAGGGCAATCAGAGCCATGTATTATTTCTACCTGATGGATCTCTTCGGACGTGTTCCCCTGGTGACCTCCACACAAGTAACCACCCATGAGATGACACTGGCAAAACGTAGCGAGACATTCCACTTTATCATGCGGGAGCTGTTAGATGCCATCCCCTTACTGTCAACGAAATTTAGCAACCGACCAGGCAGCTATTACGGTCGTGTCACACAGCCTGTGGTATGGTTCCTGTTAGCGAAGCTTTTACTGAATGCCGAAATCTATGCTGATGATGACTGGACCGACGGGGTACGCACAAAGGGTAATGACATGGTCTTCACATACCGTGGTAGGACGTTGAACGCCTGGCAGTATTGCCAGTTCTGCTGCGATAACGTCACCTCCTATGGCTACCAGTTAGAGCCGGATTTCACCAAGAACTTTTCCACCACCAATGAAGAATCCCGTGAGAATATCTTTACCATTCCCATGGATCCCACTCGTTATAATAATTGGTATTGTTACTTCTTCCGTTCCAGGCACTATAGTCACGGAGCCTTTTTAGGAGGCGGCTCCGAGAACGGGGCCAGTGCTACAATAGAACTGGTAAACGCCTTCGACTATAACACGCCGTCACAGGATCCCCGTTTCACCAAGACGTTCTACGCCGACGTGGTGCTTGAAAATAGAAATGTGATCTATGAAGATAATGGCAAGAATCCCCTTATCTATTATCCCTTGGAAGTGAAACTCGACCTCACAGGCAGTCCTTACGAGAAGACTGCCGGGGCACGACTGCATAAATACGAAAACGACCCGAATGCCAACGCCGACGGTCGTGCCTGTCATAACGATATCGTCCTCTTCCGCTATGCCGATGTGCTGCTGATGAAAGCAGAAGCCATGGCACGCAATGGCGAGGACGGCTCAGCTGAATTAAATAAGGTACGCGAAAGGGTTGGACTACCCGCCATACCAGCCACCTTAGAGAATATCATCCATGAACGCTATCTCGAACTGGCATGGGAGGGATGGAGACGCAATGACATGATACGCTACGGCATCTTCGCCCGTTCCTATACAGACCGACCTCAGTTGCCTGGAGAAGACGATGGACATACTACCGTCTTCCCCATCCCTGGCGATCTGTTGGTGATGCATCCTACATGGACACAGAATCCCGGTTATTAAAGATCTGTGCCCGTTTCAAATAGGTTTCAACACCCTTGCGAATACTATTTAATCCGAATTCATCGGGATGAATGTGACAGATGGGCACCCAACGACATTCAGCTACATCATCGGCAGCCTGAAGCACAGTGGTATCCTCCACTTCACACTCGAAGAAGAAGTCGAGGGTGGGAATATCCATACCACTATAAAGATAGTGGTTGGGGAGAGAGAAGAGATAGGTGGCACGTGTTACAACTAACCCTGTTTCTTCCCTTACCTCACGATGCAGACTCTGTTCGATGGTTTCATCCATATCAGCGAATCCACCGGGCAAATCGAGCGTACTCTTTGCAGGATCACGATCGCGCACTGCCACCAACAAATCCCCTTTGCCATTGTGGATAAAAGCCACAACGGCAGCGGAGGGGTTGACAAACTGTTCAAATCCGCAATCGCGGCATCGTTTGCTCTTGAAGGAGCTGACATCAAATGCCTCACTGCCACAAACAGGACAGTGCCGATAGAGGCTGAGCGGATGTTTCTTGACAGAATCGTTCATCACCAGTTATCTGTGCGGAATGGGAACAGCGGCAATCCAGCAGCATTCTTCAGGTTACCGAGCTGGAAATTCTTGAAACAATAGCGCACTGCCACAGGTTTCTTCACCTCAGGGGAGGAGATACGAATCGTCTCATCCCAATAGCCACCACCCGGTTGCCAGAAATGAACGGCTTTGGCAGGATGGAACACGCGATCATCACCGGCAACCTCAAATCCCTGGATATCCTCGAAACGACTGATAGCACCGAGGTCGTTGTTCAGATGGATATCCACATAGTCGTCGGTTACCTTCATGTCTTTATACGAAGGACTGAGGCATCCCACAGTTCCCATGCCATAGGTTTTGTTCAAGGCAAGATAAGCCAGGCGCTGTCCCACGGGCTTTTTCTGTGCCGGATGGATCTGCGTGGTCTCGTATGGATAGGCAAGATCGTTGGTACAAACCAGTCCGCTATTCGGGATCAGCAACGATGCCTTATACTGCTGTTCGCGGAGTCTGGCACCATTATCAGCATCCACATTATCATAATGATAGGGAGCGATTTCCACGAAATAGAACGGGATCTCCCCCAAGCCAAACTGCTGTCGCCATTGATCGACAAGGATTTTCATGCGTTGTGAATACTGGTCACCGGGGTCTCCTACGTTGGAACATCCCTGGTAATAGAGGATGCCCTTCACGGTGTAGTTCAGGATGGGATTGAACGTACCGTTACCCCATAGCAGTGAACGGTGATAGTCCCACTGCGGCCACCGTTTCACAATCTCTAACGAGTCGGTGGGATCGTTCGTATATTTCTCAATGTTCTCTTTCGTGAACCAACTCTCCACACGGGTGCCGCCTTTATTTGCCATGATCAGTCCTACAGGTACGTCAAGTGCTTTGTTCACCACCTGAGCGAAGAAGTAACCTGTAGCGGAAGCTTCGCCCACAGTGTTCGGACTAACCACCTCCCAGTGGCAGTTGGCATCATTGAGGGGTTTGGTACTCATCACACTGGGAATCTTCACAAAATGGACACCCCGGTAGTCGTTGGCAGTGACCACGGCCTCGTTGTACCCCTCAACAGGACAGTTTCCGAAACCCTTTACAGGCATCTCCATGTTACTTTGTCCGGCACATACCCACACCTCACCGGCGAGGATATTATTCAGGGTGAGGGGTTCACCATCATTGAATGTGATCGACAGTGGCTGGTAGCTGGCAGCAGGTGTCTTCACCTTGACCATCCACTGTCCACCCTTGTCGGCTTTAACCGAATAGGCGGCATCATTCCAAGAGGTGGTCACCGTGACCGTCTTCCCTGGCTTGGCCCACCCCCAGAGTCGTGCTTCGGTATTCTGCTGTAAGATCATGTTATCGCCCAGCACATGGGGCAACCTCACTTTGGCTTGTGCGCCCATCAGCAGCAAAGCCATTACTGAAATCATTAAAAACTTCTTAACCATGTTATGTTTCGTTGAATTTGACTGCAATATTACAAAAAAATCATTATCTTTGCAACTGATTTGACTGATTATTACTAAAAATAACAAAAATAAAACATGATGCGATACTCAAAGAACTTAAAGAAACTGTTTGCAACGGGATTATTAGCTATATGTTCCATGGTCACCATGGCACAAAAACCTACAGATATCATACTCTGGCCTGATGGGGCACCCCACTCAAATGGTGATGGCAATGATCAGGCCATGGTAAGAGTATATCTGCCTGATAAAAAAGTCGCAACGGGACGTGCCGTGGTGATCTGTCCTGGAGGAGGCTACCAGCACTTAGCCATGGAGCATGAGGGTTATGACTGGGCAACCTTCTTCAACCAGGAAGGTATTGCCGCCATCGTATTGAAATACCGCATGCCTCATGGTGACAAACGTGTGCCCATCGAAGATGCCGAGGAGGCCATCAAACTGGTGCGCAGAAATGCCGACAACTGGCACATCAACCCTGATGACATTGGTATCATGGGATCGTCGGCAGGAGGGCATTTGGCCTCTACCATCGCCACCCACTCGGTGAAAGAGGCGAAGCCGAACTTCCAGATCCTGTTCTATCCGGTGATCACGATGATGCCGGATATCACCCATAAAGGATCGCACGACAACTTCTTAGGCAGTGAAGCGAAGAAAAAAGACGAGCGGGAATATAGCAACGACTCACAGGTGACCCGTGTGACACCTCGTGCATGGATCGCTCTGAGTGATGATGACCACTCGGTGCTGCCTGCCAACGGGGTGAATTACTACACAGAGCTTTACCGACACGATGTACCTGCCTCCCTGCATGTCTATCCATCGGGCGGACATGGCTGGGGGTTCCGCAGCAGCTTCAAATATCATATCGAAATGTTGTTGGAACTGAAAGCCTGGCTGAAGAGTTTCTAAAAGGTTTCGATCTCAGGCACGCAATTCTTGATGTGGATGGGCAGGGTGTCAAAGCAGACATCCTGTGCAGTGACGGTAACCCTCACCATACAGGCACGGCTGTTGACGGGACGGTTTTGGTCGAAGATGAAGTTCCCGATACTGTAATAGATTGGTTTGCCATGATAGTCCTCGACAGTCTGCAAGGTATGTGTATGATGACAGATCAGTGCGTCGGCACCTGCATCGATATACTCGTGTGCCTGCTGCCGCTGCATAGGAGTGGGAATCACCGTGTGCTCAATGCCCCAATGCAGGGTAAGGATGATCAAAGCGTGGGGCTCTGCTGCCCGCAAACGGCGCAAACGGGTAAGGAGCGACTCGTGGCTTTCCTGACTGACACAAGGTTTATCCGGCAGGAAAGCATAGTTCTCTAACGGCATGCGGAGAGAGGAGAGCAGATAGATCTTCCGCGGTGACGAGGTAAGAAGCACCGGCGCCATCGCCTCCTGCATGTTCCTGCCCGCTCCTATAGGGACCATCCCTTCCTGTTCAATATTCTTTTTCGTATCCATGAGTCCTCCACGCCCCTGATCGATGCTGTGGTTGTTAGCAAGGTTCAGGTGTGTAATGCCATGTTTCTTCAGCGTACTGAGCCATACGGGTTCAGCACGGAAAATGAACTGTTTGAAGTTGGGGCGTACAATCTTCGTCGCGGGGCACTCTAAGTTTGCCACCACGAAGTCACTGCTTTGAAAAACGGAATCCACGGAAGGAGAGAACAACCGATCGGCGCTGCGGTGATGGATGAACTCCCTGACACCGCGATCGAGAAGGAGATCACCCGTAAAGGTGATGGTCAGCGTATCGCTGACCATCATCAAGGATAGTAACAGGGAAGTCAGCATCCCGAGCTATAGAATATATGCTCGTTGTCGAGAACCTTCCCGTTGAGGGGCACGATAATCTCTTTCATCCAGTCGGGGATGCCCTTATCAGGATTCGTCTCCAGTTCTTGCTGCCACTCCTCATCGGTTTTACGGGGTGCAGCAATATCTTCCTGGAACTCACGATAGGAGAAGACAGCACCACGGGTGAGGTAGAGATAGCCTTCAATCTCTACCACCACGTAGATCTCGTGGGTGGGTCCTACCGCCTCATAGAGTACAGATTTGTTCGGGTTATTACCAGCATTGGCAGTATAGACATCGGCGACGACGGAGATCGACTTATCGGCACCTTCCACGTCGCTCCATCCAGCCAGCTCCTGATTGGGCTCTTGTAATAAATATAAGGTGGAGTACTCGAACGAGGATCCGATGACCTCTATCTGGCCGTATTCCTCATCAGAGAGTCGTTTCCCTGCCAGCTCCTTCTTACTGCAGTTCAACAGGAACTCTGCCTTATCACGAAGATCATCGGTGGCATTCGCGGCTTTCTCCGTCACAAGATTGAAACGGCGCAGCACATCCATGGTAGCATCAATCAGCTCGATGGCCTTCGTCCAGTAGGCCACATTCGGCTCCACATATCCCCTGACGACAGGATCTGGGGGACCGCCGCCGCCACACTCTGCTCCCATGGGTTGTTTTCCATACAAGATGGCATCATGTTTCAATTCTGCCCATGAAGCCAACGCACTGTTGAGATTCTTTTTCTCCCACTGTGGCGTAAGCATGAACTTCGGATAGTTGGCATTTGAGGCATTGATATCCTTGGTGGCAGCAATCCACTGATTGGCCACACAGGCCTTCCAGTCAATCTCCGTCATGCGCTGCTTCATCTTCTGCAGGTTCTCTGTGTAGCCATCCCATCGTCCTTGCTCGTTCAGTTCACCCAGAAGGATCCGTTCTGCCGGGTAGATGCCGAGTGCAGCTAACACGTCAAGACCTTTAGGAACATCGCGTTTGGTCTGACTACTGTCATAGTCAACCATCTCTAACAACACCTCGTTATCGGGCATGTAGCGTTGCGGCATCAGACAGATCTTATACTCGCTCGACAACTGGAACTTCGGCTTAATACGGGTCTGCTTTGCTCCCAAAGCTTCGATGGAACCGCGTATTTTAGCCATCTTCTTTTTGTCTTTGAAGAGTTCGTTGAGTTTCATGCCACTCTTCTGAATCTCCTCATACACCTGCATGATACTCACATCGTCGGGCGTTCCCATCAGGTAGGTGATAGGATCAGTCAGTTCACGATATGAGGTGCTAAGCTTCTCGTTTGAACCAATCACCTGTGCCATCAGAAGAGCAGCCTGCAACTTATCCTCCATATCGGTGCCGAAAGGTGCATTCTGTAACCACATCATGGCACGGAAATAGCGTTTCAGTGTCTCGTTACGGGTATAATGGCCACGAGGACGGTAGGTATTATAGATGAACATCGGCATGTTCCTTTCCGGTACATAGCCGAGGAACGTCGAACTGGTAGTCTCTGCAGCCTTCACATGACTGATCTCCTCCTTCACCAAAGCCGTGTAGGTTTCAGAAACAGGTAATGGCTTTTCTTCCGTGAGCAATGTGTGGGCAATGGCGAAATAGGCCGTGTTATACTGTGCAGCAGCCTTCACTTTCGGATCGGTGGCAAACGAAGCCTGTGTGCTCATGGCATCATAGAGCTGTTTGACAAACTTTATGAGCTGCGGATAGAATTTCTGTTGTTCTGTCTCCTTCAGCAAACAGTCAAAATAGATATGAAACACTTGCAGGAAAAGATCGGTGGTCACGAAGTTGGGGAACTCGTGATAGTCATTGCGCTCATAGACATGGAAAAGTTGCAGCTCGTTACCGGGAACGATGGCGAAGGCGTTCTTTGCCAGTGCCTGCATCAGACGGTCATCAGCCGACTCTAACTGGAAAGGGTTGATCAAGTTATTGATGTTCACCAACTGTCCGCCTGTGGTGGGATAATTCTCCTTTTTCAGGGCATCCTCCCGTTCTTTCAGCTTCTGCATGAACGCTTTCTCGGCATCTGTATAAGTGATCGGCTTTGCTTTCCCCTCTTCCTCCTTCCAGAAACGGTCGTTCATCATCTGGTCGTACCAGGAAGTAGCACCGAAGATGGAACGGAGGTCGCCACTCATAAAGCAGTAACCTTGTCGGGCAGCAAAAGCATTGCGCAATACCCGCACCTCACTGAGTGAGAGCTGCGACACGTCAATGTCCATCGGTACCTGTTTGTTAAGTCTCTCTACATTGATCTTACCTTTTCCGGGCAACATCACCTTTTTTTGCTGAGCACCCGCACTGAGCGAAATGGCAAGTGCCAGAAATAAAAACAGTCTTTTCATAGGCAAAAACTATAGTTTCATATTAGTTATCATGGACACCTTTCGGTCTTCGAAGATCTCTATGGCTTCATCACGGCAGACATTCTTGGCTAGGAAACGTTCAAAGCCCATACCGAAATGTGCCCATCGGTATTCAGCCACCACAAATTTCCCATCAGTAGTACTCTCTAAGCTCCGTATCTTTCCATCGGTGAAACGGAAATCCTGCAGGATACCCCCCAGCCGCGATCCCATCCAAAGAGGACGGATTAGTCCGTGGTAGTTCTTAAAGATCCAGATGCGGTGCCCCTCTTCCCTGAAATAACGGGTTTTCCTCACCACACCAACGATGGCATCTACAGAACCGTCTCCATCGACATCACCCGTACAAAAGCGATAGACAGGCTCGGTGATTGTCCATTGGCTGCTGGTGGAGTCGGTAGTGAGGGTGAGGATGGCAAGCGAATCGCTTTTCCTTTGCAAGGAAAACTGTCCTTGTGAACATTCAGACAACGGTGTCTGGGCATAGCCACACCCTATATGAAACAGGAACGCCAATCCGCAGGAGACTATCCAGCCACACTGTCGCATCATCCCCTCCTTTCTCTCTGTCCATTTCCCTGTTCTACAACAAGCTTTGTATCTCCTGATCCAGATCCTTGATCTGCACATCACGCTTATGGAGGGTATTGGTCTTGTCGATCAAGAAGAACGTGGGGATAGCCTGTACGTTGTAATTTGTCAGCACTGCAGAATTCACTCCCTGCGGGTCGCGCACGCTGATCCAAGGAAGGGCAGCCGTCTGCTGTTTCCAGAAATGCTCGTCAGGATCAAGGGATACCTGATAGATCTCAAAACCTTGGGCGTGGTATTTGTTGTACAGCTCACGGAGCTGCATGATGCGCTGTGCCGATTCCTTCGCAGCAAACACGTGGAAGTCGAGCATCACCACCCTACCCTTCAGGTCACTCAGTCTGCGAACCGCTCCCTTGTTGTCTTGCAGGTCAACATCAATAATCGAGCTCGTGCTAACCTTACTCAAATCAAGTACCTGCTGTTTCTGTCCTTCGAGGATTCGCACGTTCTTCATTCCCTCGATAGCAATATTGTGAAGATTCTGTCCTCGAAGGGCATGAGGATAATAGGTATCCCAGCTGGTAGCCACGGCGGCAAACGCCTTGATGTCATCCTTATTCTCACGAGGATTGAAAATCAGCATGTTTCCCAATGTCTGGAACAAAGCGAAATACGAAGAGGCTCTCATCGGCTCCTTGTAGATGTAGTTACGCTTCACCACGTCTTTGTAGGCTTCCACCAGACGTAAGATACTGTCGTTGGCTGTCTGCGCGTTCAAGGTATTGTCCTGCTGAATGGCGATGGCCTTGTTTTGCAACTCAATCTGCTTCAGTGCCAGTTGCTGGATCCGCTCACAGTTCTCAGAGCCGCTCACCTTATACTGTGTAGCCATCGTAGGATAGGATGCATCTACAGAGATTGTCTCCGTGGAATCCACACTGATATTGATGATCTGGTTAGCGATACGCAGCCGATAGAACTCTGGTGCCTCCGAGGCATCACCAGTAAAGTCAAAAGTCCCCGACTCGTTAAGTTTTACGGAGTCGAGCGCAACGGCTCCATCAAGACTCATGTTCTCAAAATAGAGAACCGAGTCGTTGGCATGGGTGATGGCTCCTTTGACATGGAATTTCTCTTTCGAGCAAGCCCCGAGGGCAAGTGCAATCACTGCAATGGCGAATACCTTTAATCCTGACTTCTTCATTCTTATCTGATAGTTTTTTGATTCACATAATGCTATTATGGTGGCAAAGGTACATCTTTTTTTGGATATACCACACATTTAAGAATGAAAATGATCTTAATTCTTCACATTTACGGATGAAAAATGATCTTAATTCTTCGTTTTCGGACTTTCTTCCATGAACAGGAACGATGGCTGGTAGCCACCACAATCAACCACCACTTTCTCGAAGACGATACCTGGATCCTTGGGGTGTAAGGTCAGTGTATGCCATCCGCCATTCGATGTGCCAAGGGGCAACTGTACCATACTGGGCACCACGCGCAGGGCCACCGTGGGATAATACTTACTGTAAATATTCTCCGGTTTCTCGTTCAGATCACTGTTGAAGTTCACTGTCTGTGCTTCACCTCCGTCGATAGATACCGTATATTCCAGTCCGCCCTTGTTCAGGTAGTCAAGGGTTGACTTCACCACCACATAGACCTTCACTTCCCTCAGCTGATTGTTTTTCTCAGAAAGCATAAAGCGATAGGATAGTGAAGCATTGTCGGTGCTTGTAGTATACGGCATGAGTGACATAGCACTGAGTGTTCGGCCCATGTATGGGATCACCGTCCATTGTGCCTGTCCTGCTCCCTGCTGTTCCCAGAAATGTTCCGCTTCCATAGCCACATAGCCGTTCTTCTCGAAGAAGCTGAAATGACCGGGGCCGTCGATGTTCTCCAAACGGAACACCTTAGGCATCACATCGTGGGGGAAGTCGTCGTTCCAGCTCACATAGCCGATATGCTTCTGCGTCATCATCCCGTTCCATTTGCCGTTTGCTATGTCATGGTTATACTGGGCGCAGAGCAAAGAGTCACGTCTGAAAGCTGCCTCTACCTTATCTGCCCAGAGGTTCGCATCGGGATTCTGTTCCCTGAACAGTTTGTGGTTCATGGCCTGGGCATAATACATCTGATAGATATTACTCATGGCCTGCACGGGGAAGAGAATGAGCTGTCGGTAGCTGTCACGCTGATCCTCTTTCAAAGTAAGGAACTGTCTGAGAGCCGCATTCTCCAGTTCCATGTATTCGTTCACCGCACGCTGCCAGTCGCCCGTCTCCACATTATAGGTAAAGGCATTGAGCATCTCTGCGGTGACACGACCGTTGTACTTACAGCACAGGTTCAGGATGCGCGATGCCTCCTCAGCCTGGTCCGTACCCCAAAGCTGTCTGCAGAAAGCAGTAGTGTGCGAAGCGGTCACATCAGCAGTCACGGCATCTGGGTTCCAAGCCATGTCCATGAACAGCGTGATGGGATATTCCATGGGTTTGATGTCACCGACGTTGAGGATCCACAGACGGTCGATGCCGTTCTGGTAAGCTAACTGCAGCTGCTCCCACATATTCTGTGAAGGCGTCACGTTCAGCCACTTCGAGTTTCTCGGTGCACCCACATAATCAACATGGTAGTACAGTCCCCAGCCACCCGGATGCTTACGCTCCTGGGCATTGGGCACGCGGCGCACATTTCCCCAGTTATCATCACAGAGCAGAATCAGCACGTCGTCGGGAACGGTCATCCCCTTGTCATAATAATCTAACACCTCTTTATACAAAGCCCACACCTGTGGTGTCTCCTTGGCAGGACGCTTTGTCACCTCTTGGATGATACGGCGCTGGTTATCCACGATCGTTTGAAGGAGTTTGGTATCTGCCTCGGCACTCATCGCCTCATCGCCATCACCACGCATACCGATGGTAATCAGGTCGTCGGTGCCTTGAGCCCTTTCTATTCCCTCGCGGAAGAAACGGTCAAGGACATCTTTATTGGTTTGATAGTTCCAAGCACCATATTCCTTCCGGTGACGCACCCATTCCTGGTGGTTACGCCCCATCGGCTCATGATGGGAGGTACCAATCATCACACCCATTTCATCGGCGGTCTTGCCATTCTCCGGATCATCAGCATAGAAGGCCCAGCCCCACATCGCCGGCCACAGGAAATTACCTTTCAGACGCAGAATGAGTTCAAACACCTTTGCATAGAAATCATGGCCGCCGTATTCTGTACCAAAGGTGTTCTTCACCCAAGAAGTAAGGCATGGAGCCTCGTCGTTGATGAAGAGACCACGGTATCTCACTGCTGGCTCACCGTCGGTGAAATCGCCGTTTTTGACAAAAATACGATCATGATGAACGACGGGAACATCAGCCCAATAGTACCATGGAGAAACACCGATCTGCCGCGACAGCTCATATATACCAAAGATGGTGCCACGACGGTCGCTACCTGCTATCACCACCTTGCCGTTTTGGATGCTGATGAGATACATCTCCTTCTTCCCCTTCAGCAACTTCGCGTTGATTCTCTTGGCTTTCGCAAACTGATCCACGGCAGCGGAATGTCCCAAGGTACCGATCACGATGTCGGCATCGGCTGCCGCATCGACGATAGAGATCTCTCCGCCGCACACCTTCTGGAGGTCCGACTGGAGGTTACGGACAGCAATGGCGACACCTTTCTGGTCGTTGCCGTCCATATAGATTTTCACTGAGTTGTTCTTGTTTAACAGCAGGTCGCCGTTATCGAAATTCACAAATTGTTCTGCTGCCAGCACGGAATGAGTAATGAGTAATGCGATGGTCAAACAGATGGAACGTGTCCATGATTTACAGGTTTTCATGTTTATCGTGTTTAATGATTTTTGCAAAGATAGGGATTTTTTCTGAATTCTTCAAATCTTACAGCACTCAAATTGAACGATGAAACAAAAGAATGAGTATTTTGCAACGCAGCATGATATAATCATTCATTTTTGCTGCTCTTTATCATCTTTTTGTTACCTTTGCAGCCAAATATTCATTTATACGAAAGCAGATAGAAATATTAATAGTGACTTGAATATGAAACGAATTATTATCAAATTCACAATGGCGTGCATGGCGATGATGTACATGACCACCCCGTCGGCCTTGGCACAAAGTATGGAAACAGATTCTGTAGAAACAGACTCTGTGGTGAGGGTGATCGGTTGGTTCAACAAAACCGATACCTTGGAGTATAGCATCACCTTAGTGGAAGCATACATTGAGAACGGTGACACCACGGTGACCGAGGCCAACTCGTCGGAATTCCGTATCACCGTGGCCGACTCCACCAAAAACGGTTACGTGATGAGGTATGTGCCTACAGGAACATGGCGCAACGATTCCACTTCCGCACAAGGACAGTTCCTCCTGATAGCATCCCGCTCAGCTATCGGCAGCGAAGTACTGTTCTCCACCGATGAGTACGGAGTCTTCAAGGAGATTACCAACTGGAAAGAGGTGTATAAGCGCGCCACCACCTTCCAGAAAGACTATATCGACAAGATCTATTACGAGCACCCCGAACTGTATGCCCGACAGCCCAAGCAGGAATTCGTGAAGAAGGTCAGGGAGACGACCGATGAGATGATCGGCACGAAGGAGAAGATGACCGAGCAATTCCTTGCCTTAAAACTCCTCTTCGCCTTCCACGGCAAGGAACTGAAGATCGGTGAGACGGCGTTTGACCAGAACGGTCTTCACTACTATTACGACATCACGCAGGGCAAGCTGGAGGAGGATGATGAAAGTACCGATGACGAATACCAGATCTATAGTGAGCTGGAAGCAGTGGAGGAAGAGGAATCTCATCCCCACTATTATTACACCTATAATTACTTCCCCGACGGGTGGCCGCGAGAGGTTATGAGCACCATCGTCGATCCTTTGGAAGGTAAGACACGTCTCACCCAAATAAGAATTGAATGGATCAGTAAGGCTTGGTGAGATCTAATTACTTTGGTTTTCATCATCAAGAAACCACAGTTGCCGGAACAAAACAAATTGTTTTGTCATCAAAAAAGCATCAACTTAGTAAGTAAAAACCGTCTTTTTAGAGAACAAAACAATTTGTTTTGTACTGAGAGCATGGGGAGTTGGATGACTAAGAAGGCCATGTTCTTAATAAGAGAAGACTATTAAATTCATAATAAAAGATAAATAATAAGGTGTAATGAGCAGGATTCAGTATATTTTCCGTATCTTTGCACCGTTTTTGCGCAAAGATGTTTTTTGCGCATATCGATGTTAAGTTAAAACAATAAGAATTTTAGATGAACGTAATTACGAAAACCCTTCAACTGGCTGATGGAAGAACCATCACCATTGAAACCGGGAAAGTGGCAAAACAGACCGACGGGAGCGTTGTTCTGCGTATGAACAACACTGTGTTGCTCGCCACTGTTTGTGCCGCAAAGGATGCAGTTCCCGGAACAGATTTCATGCCTTTGCAGGTTGACTACAGAGAACAGTACTCCGCTGCCGGACGATTCCCCGGCGGATTCACGAAGCGCGAAGGCAAGGCCAGCGACAACGAGATCCTTACCTCCCGACTGGTTGACCGTGTGCTTCGCCCCCTCTTCCCCTCAAACTATCACGCTGAGGTATTTGTAAACGTGATGCTGCTCTCTGCCGATGGAGTAGATCAACCCGATGCACTGGCTGGCTTTGCTGCTTCAGCCGCTCTGGCTTGTTCAGATATTCCCTTCGAGTGCCCCATCTCTGAGGTACGTGTAGCACGTATCAACGGTGAGTATGTAATCAATCCTACCTTCGAGCAGATGAAGGAGGCCGACATGGATATCATGGTAGGTGCCTCTGCCGAGAACATCATGATGGTGGAAGGTGAGATGAAAGAGGTGAGCGAGCAGGACATGATCGGTGCCCTGAAAGCTGCCATGGCCGCCATCAAGCCGATGTGCGAGCTGCAGTCAGAGCTCAGCAAGGAACTGGGAACGGATGTGAAACGCGAATACAACCATGAAGTGAACGATGAGGTTCTGCGTGAGCGTATGAACAAAGAACTCTACCAGCCTGCCTACGACATCACCAAGCAGGCTTTGGAGAAGCAGGCACGTGCTGAAGCTTTCGAGAAGCTGTTGGCCGATTTCAAGGAGAAGTTCTTCGAGGAGCGTGCCAAAGCTGCCGAGAATGCAGATAACGCCGAGGCTTCAGAGATCTCTGATGAGGAATATGAGGCCATGATGGATCGCTACTATCAGGATGTAGAACGCGATGCCATGCGCCGTTGCATCCTGGATGAAGGTATCCGTCTCGATGGTCGTAAATGCGATGAGATCCGCCCCATCTGGTGCGAGGTGTCTCCTCTGCCCATGCCTCACGGAAGTGCAATCTTCACCCGTGGTGAGACCCAGAGCCTCTCTACCTGTACGTTAGGCACCAAGCTCGATGAGAAACTGGTGGACGACGTGCTGGAGCACAGCTACATGCGTTTCCTCCTTCACTATAACTTCCCCCCGTTCTGTACGGGTGAGGCCAAGGCACAGCGTGGCGTAGGCCGCCGCGAGATTGGTCACGGCCACCTGGCATGGCGCGGTCTGAAGGGTCAGATTCCTGAGGATTTCCCTTATACCGTACGTCTGGTTAGCCAGATCCTGGAATCCAACGGCTCTTCTTCCATGGCTACCGTTTGTGCCGGTACACTGGCACTGATGGATGCCGGCGTTCCCATGAAGAAGCCTGTGAGCGGTATTGCCATGGGACTGATCAAGAACCCCGGTGAGGAGAAATATGCTGTGCTGAGTGACATTCTGGGCGATGAGGATCACCTGGGCGATATGGACTTCAAGACCACTGGTACAAAGGACGGTCTGACAGCCACTCAGATGGATATCAAATGCGACGGTCTGTCGTTCGAGATCTTAGAGAAAGCCCTTATGCAGGCCAAGGCCGGTCGTGAGTATATCTTAGGAAAGCTCACTGAGACCATCGCTGAACCGCGTGCAGAGCTGAAGCCACACGTACCGCGCATCGAGGCCTTCGAGATCCCGAAGGAGTTCATCGGTGCAGTGATTGGCCCGGGCGGAAAGATCATTCAGCAGATGCAGGAAGAGACAGGTGCTACCATCGTTATCGATGAGGTGGATGGTGTAGGCAAGATTCAGGTAAGTGCTCCCAACAAGGATGCCATCGATGCTGCTATCCGCAAGATCAAGGCTATTGTGGCTGTACCCGAGGTTGGCGAAGTATATGAAGGAACGGTACGTTCCATCATGCCTTACGGCTGTTTCGTAGAAATCCTGCCAGGCAAGGATGGCTTGCTGCACATCAGCGAGATCGACTGGAAGCGTTTGGAGACTGTTGAGGAAGCTGGTCTGAAAGAGGGTGATAAGATCACCGTGAAACTTTTAGAGATTGATCCGAAGACCGGTAAGTACAAGCTCAGTCACCGCGTGCTCATTCCCAAACCAGAGGGATATGTAGAGCGTGAGCGCCGTCAGCGCCCCGATCGCAACGAGCGTCGCAACAACCGTAACAATGGCGAACGCCGCAACAACCGCAATAACGGTGAGCGCGGAGGTGAGCATGGCGGAAACCGCGAACAGAAGACGGGCAATTTCAACGACTACCATGATCCCATCGATCATGAGCCGAAAGATTTCAATGATACACTCGATCACATGGATTTCTAACCCATTGATCAATCAATATCATCGGGGATGCGCTGACAACGCATCCCCTTTTTGCTGCTTATGACATTCGATGGAGCCTGTGATGCTTTGGTTGAAATATTAAAATAACTAAAAAAACATATATATAATAAGGTATATGGAAAAGTTTTATCTACTTTTGCATCCCAAATTCTAATTGATAATATCATTATGCAGAAAAATCTGGTCATCGTAGAAAGTCCGGCCAAGGCAAAAACCATTGAGAAATTCTTAGGCAAGGATTATAAGGTGATGTCGAGCTACGGGCACATCCGCGACTTGAAGAAGAAAGAAATCAGTATAGACATGGACTCTTTGGAGCCCGATTACGAGATTCCCGAAGAGAAGAAAAAGCTGGTGAGCGAACTGAAAAACAATGCCAAGAAAGCAGAGAACATCTGGTTAGCATCCGATGAAGACCGTGAGGGAGAAGCCATCTCCTGGCATCTCTGTGAGGTGTTGGGCCTTGATGAGGAGAAGACCAACCGTATCGTCTTCCATGAAATTACCAAGAATGCTATCTTAGAGGCTATCCAAAAGCCACGTCATTTGGATATGAATCTGGTGAATGCCCAGCAAGCTCGTCGCGTGCTCGATCGTCTGGTTGGTTTCAAACTCTCACCAGTTCTTTGGCGCAAGGTGAAACCAGCCCTGTCGGCAGGACGTGTACAAAGTGTGGCCGTACGTCTGATTGTGGAGCGTGAACGTGAAATCCAGTCGTTCCACAGTGAACCTTATTATCGAGTAAATGCCATCTTCGGATTGACCCATAACGACGGTTCGCAGAGTGAGGTTAAGGCCGAGCTTGACACCCGCTTCAAAACCCATGAGGAGGTACTGGCATTCTTAGAGGCATGCAAAGACAGCGAATTCGTGGTGACCGATATCCAGAAAAAACCCCTGAAGCGCGTACCTGCTCCTCCCTTCACCACCAGTACACTGCAGCAGGAAGCCGCCCGTAAGCTCGGATTTACTGTAAGCCAGACCATGATGGTAGCACAGCACCTCTACGAGAACGGACATATTACCTATATGCGTACCGACTCGGTCAATCTGTCGAGTCTGTGCTTAGGTACCAGCAAGGAAGAGATTATCAAACTGTGGGGAGAGGAATATAGTCATCCCCGTCAGTTCCACACCAACTCAAAAGGAGCACAGGAGGCCCACGAGGCCATCCGCCCCACCTATATGAGTCAGACCGCCATCGAAGGTACAGCCCAGGAACGCCGTCTTTATGAACTGATCTGGAAACGTACCGCCGCCTCGCAGATGGCTGATGCCCAGATTGAGAAAACCAACGTGGAGATCGAGGTTCAACCAGCATCTGCCTCAACTCCCCTCAAGCAGAAATTCGTGGCACAGGGAGAAGTGGTAAAATTCGACGGTTTCCTGAAAGTCTATCGCGAATCTAACGATGATGACGAGAACACGGAAGAGTTCTCTCATGTGCTGCCAGCCATGGCCAACGGCGACAAGTTGCAGCGACGGGAGATTACTGCCACAGAGCGATTCACACAAAGTCCGCTGAGATACACCGAGGCTTCATTGGTGCACAAAATGGAAGAGCTGGGTATCGGTCGCCCGTCAACCTATGCCCCAACCATCTCAACCATTCAGCAACGCGAATACGTACAGAAAGGCGATAAGAAAGGCGAGGAACGCAAATATACCATCGACACCCTTCAAGGCATCAAGATTACTTCGAAGAGCAGGAAGGAGATGGCAGGAAGCGACAAAGGGAAGCTGCTGCCTACCGATATCGGTATCGTGGTAAACGACTTCCTGATGAAGTATTTCCCAGAGATCATGGACTATCATTTCACGGCTAATGTAGAACAGGAGTTCGATGAAATCGCCGAAGGCAAGAAACAGTGGACAAACATGATCAAAAAGTTCTACAAGGGTTTTGAACCGACCATAGAGAAGACGATGAATGCCCGCGAAGAACATAAAGCAGGGGAACGGGAACTGGGTATCGATCCTAAGAGCGGTAAGCCCGTCTTCGTGAAGATAGGACGGTTCGGTCCTGTGGTGCAGATAGGAAGTGCAGAAGACAAGGAGAAGCCACACTTCGCCCAGCTGCCTTCAGAGAAAAGCATGGAAAGCATCACGCTCGACGAGGCACTGGAACTGTTTAAGCTACCACGGACTGTAGGTGACTTCGAGGAATCTCCTGTTGTGATCGGTACAGGACGCTTCGGGCCTTACGTATTGCATCAGAAAAAATACGTGTCACTTCCCAAAGACACCGATCCTATGACAATCACCCTAGAGGAGTCAATACAACTGATCATGGAGAAGCGGAAACAGGAGACCCAACGGCACCTGAAAGTCTTCGAGGAAGAACCGAAACTGGAGGTGCTCAACGGACGATATGGACCGTATCTGGCTTACGATGGGAAAAACTACCGTCTGCCCAAGGCCATGCATGAGAAAGCTGCTGAACTGACTCTTGAGGAATGCATGCATGTGATAGAAGGACAGAATGCCAAGAAGAAATGACAAGAATCATCATCATAGGCTACATGGGCGCCGGGAAGACCACTGTGGGCAAGGCTCTCTCAAAGGAATTGAACATTCCATTCTACGACCTTGACTGGTATATAGAAAGCCGACTGCGCAAAACAGTGCCCCAAATCTTCGCCGAGCGAGGGGAGGAAGGATTCCGTAAGGTGGAAAACAACCTGCTGCATGAGGTGGCAGAATTCGAAAATGTCATCATCAGCTGTGGAGGAGGCACCCCCTGTTTCTTCGATAACATGGACTACATGAACCAACAAGGGGAGACGGTCTATCTGAAAGCCAGGCCTGACGTGCTCTATAAGCACCTGAAGATGGGAAAGACCGAACGCCCCCTGCTGAAGAACAAATCTCCCGAGGAAATGCAAGAGTTTATCAGGGAACAGCTGGAAAAACGCGAAGAATACTACCTGAAAGCCAAGCATGTGCTCGATGTCAGCTTGATGGACAATTATGAAAAGATCAAAATCAGCGTGGCTAAGCTGCGCGAACTGTTAAATATCTAACTATCAAACAGGCCCATGAGCCTAACATGTCTAATTATACCCATTTATAGGATATGAAGAAATGGACGATTGACGATGCGAGGGAACTCTACAACATCAACGGATGGGGTACCTCCTATTTCAATGTGAATGACAAAGGCAATGTCTATGTCACGCCCTGCAAAGACACCACGCAGATTGACCTGCGGGAAGTGATGGACGAACTCGCACTGCGCGATGTTCAGGCTCCTGTGCTACTACGGTTCCCTGATATCCTCGACAACCGCATCGAGAAGACATGGAGCTGTTTCCGTAAAGCCACGAAGGAATACGACTATAAAGGTGAGAACTACGTGGTGTATCCTATCAAAGTAAACCAGATGCAGCCTGTCGTGGAGGAGATCATCAGTCATGGCAGGAAATTTAACCTCGGACTGGAAGCTGGCTCCAAACCTGAACTCCATGCCGTCATCGCCATGCAGTGCCAGAGCGACAGCATTATCATCTGCAACGGCTACAAAGACCAGAGCTATATTGAACTGGCCCTGCTGGCCCAGAAGATGGGAAAACAAATCTTCATCGTCGTTGAGAAAATGAACGAACTGGAGATCATCGCCAAAGAGGCGAAGAAAATGAATGTGAGACCAAATATCGGAATACGCATCAAACTGGCTTCCAGCGGCAGCGGGAAATGGGAGGAGAGCGGCGGCGATGCCTCGAAGTTCGGACTCACCAGTGCGGAACTGTTAGAGGCACTGGATCTACTGGAGAAAAAAGACATGCGTGACTGCCTGCGACTGATCCATTTCCATATCGGTTCACAGATCACCAAGATCCGACGCATACAGACAGCCTTGCGAGAGGCTTCACAATTCTATATCCAACTGCATAAGATGGGATATAATGTTGACTTCGTCGACTGCGGCGGCGGATTGGGTGTTGACTACGACGGTACTCGGTCACCCAGCAGCGAGAGTTCGGTGAACTACTCTATCCAAGAGTATGTGAACGACTGTATCTATACCTTCGTTGATGCAGCCAACAAAAACAACCTGCCGCACCCCAATATCATCACCGAGAGCGGACGTTCCTTGGCTGCCCATCACTCGGTATTGGTGATCGATGTCCTGGAGACTGCTTCCTTACCTGAGATGCCAGAGGAATTCGAACCTGACGAGAATAGCCATCAACTTGTAAAAGACCTGTATGAGATCTGGGATAACCTCTCACCACGTAACGTATTAGAAGACTGGCATGATGCCGAGCAGATCCGAGAAGAAGTGCTCGACTTGTTCTCTCACGGCATAGTGGATCTGAAAACCCGTGCTGAGATCGAGGCTATGTATTGGAGTGTATGCCACGAGATTCATGCTCTGGCTAAGAACCTGAAGCATATCCCCGAAGAACTGATGAACATCGACAAGCTGCTGGCCGACAAATATTTCTGTAATTTCTCTCTCTTCCAGTCGTTGTCAGACTCCTGGGCTATCGACCAGTTATTCCCGATCATGCCGATACAACGATTGGATGAGCGGCCTACACGCAATGCAACACTTCAGGATATCACTTGTGACTCCGATGGGAAAATTGCCAATTTCGTAACAAACAGGAACAATTCACATTCCCTTCCCGTCCATTCATTGAAAAAGAATGAGCGCTATTATCTGGGCGTATTCCTGGTGGGAGCCTATCAGGAAATCCTCGGTGACATGCATAATCTCTTTGGTGATACCAATGCCGTACACATATCCGTAAAAGACAATGGTGACTATCACATCGACCAGATTATCGATGGTGAGACCGTAGAAGAGGTACTGGAATATGTGCAGTATAATCCGAAAAAGCTCGTTCGCCAACTGGAAATATGGGTGACTAAAAGCGTGAAACAAGGAAAGATCACCCTTGAGGAAGGAAAAGAATTCCTGAGCAACTATCGCTCCGGACTCTATGGCTATACTTATTTAGAATAACGTTGCATCGTCTTATCGAAAAAATATGAGAGAAAAACTAACAATCATAAAAGTGGGTGGAGCCATTGTGGAAGACGAAGCACAACTGGCACAGCTCCTGAAAGACTTCTCCGCCATTCCAGGAAAAAAAGTATTGGTTCACGGCGGAGGACGAAGAGCAACGCAGGTGGCCACCCAACTGGGTATAGAGAGTAAGATGGTTAACGGCCGACGAATCACAGACAAAGAAATGCTGCAGGTTGTGACAATGGTATATGGCGGTTTGGTAAACAAGAACTTAGTGGCCCAACTCCAAGCCCATGGCGTGAATGCCTTAGGACTGACAGGTGCTGACATCAATGCCATCCAATCACATCAACGCCCTCCCGTCAAGATGAACATCACCGATAAGGAAGGGACAACAACTACCAGAACTGTCGATTTCGGCTTTGTGGGAGACGTAGATAGCGTGGACGGGAAAATGCTGTCAACACTGATCAAAGAGGGTATCACACCTGTGATGGCTCCTCTTACCCACGACCAAAAGGGACATATACTGAATACCAATGCTGATACCATTGCTGCAGAGACAGCCAAGGCCTTAGCACCTTTCTTTGATGTCACACTCATCTTTTCGTTTGAGAAGAAAGGAGTTCTCAGCAATCCCGATGATGAAGATAGTGTAATACCCATCATTCATCTCACTGACTTTAAACGCTATGTGGCCAACGGCACCATAGCCGGGGGGATGATTCCCAAACTGGAGAATGCCTTTAATGCCATCCAGGCTGGTGTGAAAAAAGTGATCATCACATTAGCCACTGCCATCGATGGAGAACATGGCACTGTGATTCAATAGCTGAATCTGTTAACTTACGTTAATCATATACACCCTTGTAACTTTCAGCAATTACAATCGTCATAAAATTAGAATGTAGATGAAGAATATCAGCTTTCGAAACGATATATTGCCGTTGAAAGACGTGCTTTATCGTCTCGCTTTGCGCATAACCCTCAGGCATGAAGATGCCGAGGATGTTGTGCAAGACACGCTGATAAAGGTTTGGAACAGAAGAGACAATTGGCAGGAGATCAATGACATAGAGGCTTTTGCACTCACAATCTGTCGGAACCTGTCGCTTGACAAAATCAAGAAAGCAAACAATAGCGAAGCATCCCTTGATGATCAAAGTGTCTTTTTAACCGACCGCTCCTCAAACCCTTTTGAACGCATGATCCAACAAGATCGGCTGGATTGGGTGAGACGACTTGTGAATAATCTGCCTGAAAAGCAACGAAGCTGCATACAGCTGCGCGACTTTGAAGGAAAGAGTTACAAGGAAATCGCAGAGATTCTTAAAATCAGCGAGGAACAGGTAAAAGTAAACATTTTCCGGGCTCGCCAAAACATTAAACAGAAATTTCAAGAAGCTGAAAAATATGGACTATAAGTACATCGAGCAACTGCTGGAGTTGTACTGGAATGCAGAGACTTCTCTTGAAGAGGAGAATATTCTCCGTACATTCTTCAGTCAGAAAGATGTTCCCGCCTCTCTCTTGCAATACAAAAAACTGTTCACATACGAACAGACCCAAAAGCAGGAAGTGGGTTTAGGCAGTGACTTTGACAGCAAGATGATGGAACTGATACATGAGCCGACACCTGTCAAGGCTCGTACCATCAGCATTACACAACGTTTGATGCCATTATTCAAGGCAGCAGCCGTGGTAGCTATCATTCTCACCTTAGGCAACGCAGCACAGGTGGCTTTCAATCAGGAAGATCCATACGAAGTGAATATGGCCGATGCTCAGAAACCAAGTGAAGGTCCATCTATGGCAGCAGTGAGCGACTCTCTTAAAGTGGATACACTAAAGAAAGCAGAGTTGCCTGTTCCAGCCATTGTTAAGTAAGATATATTTCTATGCTTTCTCTATAAATCATGTTTAGTAAAACACATTAATGAAACTGTGAAGTTTCAATTCTCTCAAATTTTTCATAACATACTAACGTAAGACGAAGGGCGCGGTCATTGATTGATCGCGCCCTTTCATGTATGGTAGGACTCACTTTCGTCTTAGCAGGATACTCAATTGGTACAAGGCGGGCAAGAGTATCAGAAGAGAAAAACCAACAGCCATAAGTTCTGCACGCTGACTACCTCCCAGAATCTGACGCAGCGTGATGTCGGATGCAGGGTAAGCAGCTGTCATTAGATAGGCAAGAGTGTTATTGGCACAATGCAGAACAACACAGGGAATCAAACTGCGAGAACGCTCATATACCCATCCCAGTAACAACCCTATCAGAAAAGCATGGGGCATCTGGGCGGGATTCAGATGAGCAATCGCAAAGAGGAGTGCGGAGATTGTTATCGCCGTCCATCTACCCAAGCCACGTTCCGACTGCAACAGCGTATGGAGGATAGCACCGCGGAATACCACCTCTTCTGCCCATGGACTCAGGATCCCTATCACCACATACCCCCATCGTTGCTGCATGATCTCCAACAGGTTCTCTCCGTTGATGTCTGGAAGGAAATCGAGAAACGATTGGAGCCACATTGAGGGTGCTATCGTGCCTATCGCAGCTATTACACACCAGATAATGGCAGACAGAGGACGGGTGTTCCAATAACGGGTGGACACAGGCGCCCAACGAAGCACCAAGAACACAGTGATGCAGATCACACTGAAAAGTCCCTGCGAGATCAACAAGGCAGGTGTATCCATATTCCCTGCTTCCCTGCCAAGAATCAAATTTCCAATGGCTACAAGTCCTATCGCCATGTACTGGATGACGAAAAACATCGATATGTATAAAATAACTTTCTTTATCATGACAAATGATTTTATTTCTGAAAATATACTCTTACATTCTGTTTGTCATTCTCTAATTGCCTCCGCAACTCATCGACACTGACAAAATGATGCTCATCACGAAGACGATGAAGAAATGTCACTGAAAGGGTCTTACCATATAAATCGCCCGAGTAATCCAAAATATGCACCTCCAAGGTCTGCTTGTTTTCACCAAACGTGGGACGAGTGCCGATATTCATCATCCCAGGTCTCTCCGTTTTCGCACCCTCAATGTGCACACGTACAGCATAGACACCAGACAAAGGTATCAGCTTCTCCTTTGATGACAACATGATATTCGCTGTAGGGAAGCCTAACTTCCTTCCTTCTTGAACACCTTCCACCACAGTTCCAGAAAGGGAGTATGCATAGCCCAGCAAACAACGGGCTGTTTCCACATCTCCTTCCAGCAGAGAGGTACGGATCCTTGAGGAACTCACCGGCACGATAGCTGGATCCCCTTCCTGTTCCTTCGTGGTGAACTCATCACTTTGGATCACATCAATACCCAACTCCTCCCCATATCTGACATAATCAGCAAAGCCCTCTGTACGATTATGACCGAAACGATGATCATACCCAATATACAAACGTTTCACTCGGAGTTGTTCAGCCAACACTCTCCTCATGAACGTTCGAGCTGAGAAGGCGGCCATTTCGCGTGAGAATGGCAGAACCACACAGTAGTCGATACCTGTTTTCGAAAGATGATTTCGTTTCTCCTCAAAAGGAGTAAGTAGTTGCGGCTGGTAATCAGGACACAGCACCTGACGGGGATGACGGTCGAAGGTGATAACACCAACAGAAAGGCCCCTGTTTCGTGCATCGGCTGTCATCCTGTCAATCAAATAACGATGTCCGCAGTGCACACCGTCAAAAAAACCGATCGTAGCCACATCGACGGTTTCCACAGCTCTCCCCTCGTTCAGATAAATGGTTTTCATAGCAACTCATCCAATTGATCCAACCATTCGTCACCATGACCGACATGCAAGGTGCGGATACCCAAAGATTCCGCTGCATGGCAGTTCGCTTTGGAGTCATCTATAAACAAAGTTTCTTCGGGCTTAATACCCGTCTCTTGGAGCATCCGCTCGAAAATCTCTTGAGATGGCTTCACCAGATGCATCTCATACGACAAGAACACTTTTTCAAAGCATCCCTCCAACACTTCACTGCACGGTAGCCAATGAACGGGATTGGTGTTACTCAACAGGAAAAGATGATAACGGTGTTTCAATTGGTGCAGTTTAGTCACACGTTCGGCGGGAATCCCCGTGAGTAGCTGATTCCATGCCCAACAAATCTGCTCGTTTGATGCCGTGCAGGCAGGAGATTTCCTTCTCACCTCGTTACAGAACACATCCACATCAATATGTCCGGTTTCCAAGTCATGAAACAAATCCTCTTGCCTGCACTCATCCACATAGGTGGAAATGGCCTGTGCGCCAATGCTGTTGAATGCCTCCACACAACGTTGCTTATCCAGATCCACCAATATGCACCCAAAATCGAACACGATATTCTTGATTCCCATAATGATCTAATTTGAGTGCAAAATTACACAAAAATCCGTTTATTCCACCACAAACGGAAAAGATAATCACAATAATTATGGATTATAATCCATTGTCTGCCAATCAGCCTCGATCGTTGCACGCATCCCTACAGAACGTCCAAAGATCTCACCCTGATAGCGCGTGATGGTATTTCTTTTCATCGGCACATCTTTCAGTTCCTTACCACCGACCTCTTTTTCCTCACCGTCGTAAGCCTTGAAGGTCACATTCAGCGTTACCTCCTCTTCCTGTGGGAAGACAAAGAAAGAAAAGGTCTGTGGTTGCCCCGTCATCGCATCCGTTATTTCATATTCCTTCGTGATGGATGCCTTGGTTTTACCATAACCGGAAAATAAGTCCAGCGTTCCCGTAGCCTGGCTATATTTTAGTGTCACTTTCCTGACATTCGAGGGAAGAGGATCTAAACACGTCAGTTCCATCTTGGCTACCACTCGCTTCAAGGCTACGTCCAGATCAGCAGATGATTCCGTGAATATCACGTCTCCGTAATACCAAAAGGTATCTGTGACATCACTCGCCCGATCGAATGTTACACCACCGTCGGTCTTCACCGTACAGTTTTTCTCACCCTGATGGCCGATGACCAGTAAGTGATACTCACCATAAGGTACGTTCATGGACACACTGCCGAAACTCGACTCTGAAGAATCCTGATGGAGCGAGACCATTTTCTCACCCGCCTGATCGTAAAGCACAAAAGTCATTTTCGAACAATAGTCATCCAACTTCCCGGCAGACCTTGACTCAAAACCTGCCTGTTCCAAACGCTCAACACGAATTCTGAGGACGGGTGTACCGTCGTCACCATGTTCGTCACTCTCAGGCAAAATAGCCTTCTCACAACTCACACATGCAGCCAAAGCGGCCAAGCACAAAAAATACTGATACTTTTTCATTGTAATGAACATTTAATAGTTAGCACCGTTTTTCATAGATACGGTGTTTTCATAATAGATTGATGCAAAAGTACAAAGAAAAACGCAAGGTGCCATTCTTATGATTACTAAAAATCATTAATTGTAGCGTTTTGACTGAAAAGAAACCGAAAACGCGGAGCATAAACAAGAAATGATTTCTTCTTTCCATGCTTTTTTCCTAAAAATTTGGTGATTTCACATTTTTAGCGTACCTTTGCAGTCACAATATCGGACTTGTAGCTCAGTTGGTTAGAGCAACAGACTCATAATCTGGAGGTCCCAGGTTCAAGCCCTGGCTGGTCCACGCTAAAAATCAAGGAGTTACATCAAAAATGTAGCTCCTTTTTCTTTGTTTTGCGAACAAATTGCGAACAAAATTGCATTTCGCGAACACCAATATAATCTTTCTGCAATAATTGATTCTCTCATTTTGTTCGCAAATCTCATTATTTTTGTTCGCAAACCATTTTTCGGCATATTATTCAGTAATATCAGTAATACTAGTAAGCTTTCTGATGAAATTCTCAATTATCCTTTTATAACAACCCAGCGTCCACCTTTGTCTGGCTCATCGTGACGGATAAAGCCTTTGGTTTGCAGAACGCTTAGGTCGCGGCGGATAGTCCTTACATCAACTTTGAAATGCGTTGCAAGTGAAGCGGATGTTTCTAGGACATTTCTAGGACATTTTCTAGGACATTCATTTGTCCAGTTTCTATCTGCCGATTGAATATCTTTTTCTGCCTTTCAGTGAGTTGAAGTACCGACATTACTAGTGACATTACTAGTGACAAAACTAGTGACAAAACTAGTGACATCTCTTTCACTGAGACAGGTGGGTTGCTTATCGTCATTTTTCTGATTCTCTTCTGTCTATTAATTAGTTGTACTTACGACAAACTTGTAACATCACCTCCGACACAATCTCCGACATTTGTCATAAGTATAAACATTGCACGCTTTATCGTCCTAAAGTGCAAAATTTGCACTTTAGAGGATAAAACTTGCACTTTGGAACTGCATACAAGACCTCCATATATAATATAGTTTATTAATTAAAATCTAATGTATATGGTTTACGGTTACATTCGTGTTTCAAGTGACAAGCAGACGGTTGAGAACCAACGCTTTGAGATTAACAAGTTCTGTGAGAAGCAGAACATAGTGATTAACGACTGGATAGAAGAAACTATCAGTGGGACAAGGAATTATACAAAGAGACAACTTGGCAACCTACTGAAGAAAGTCAACAAGGATGACATTATCATCTGTAGTGAACTGTCCCGCCTTGGAAGGAATCTCTTTATGATTATGGAGATATTGAATATCTGCATGACCAAAGAGTGCCGCGTTTGGACTATCAAAGACAACTATCGTCTGGGTGACGATATTCAAAGCAAAGTCCTTGCCTTTGCCTTCGGACTATCAGCTGAGATAGAACGCAATCTTATCAGCCAAAGGACCAAAGAGGCTTTGGCGAGGAAGAAGGCAGAGGGAGTGGTGCTTGGTCGTCCAAAAGGGAAAAAGAGTAGTCCCAATAAATACAAGCTATCGGGCAAGGAAGTCCTCATCAAAGAACTCCTGAAGAACGGCACTTCTAAAAGAAAAATAGCGAAGATATGCAAGTGTGACAGGAATACCCTTGATAGGTTTATAACTATGAAAGAATTGGCAGTGAACTAATGAGCGATTTCGTGCAGCAACAGAACAGTGTCTGCGATTTCGCCACATCCGATAGTTGGGTTATTCTTTCTCCTATTGAGCAAAGCATCAAAAAGAAGATAGAGGCTGTAGGTACACCACTTAAAGATTGGGACATCAACATCTATCGTGGTGTACTAACAGGATGCAATGAAGCATTCATTATAGATTCTCAAAAACGTGATGAGATACTGGCTAACTGCCAAACGGAGGATGAACGCAAAAGAACGGCTGAACTTATTCGACCGATTCTTAGAGGCCGCGATATAAAGAGATATGGATATGACTGGGCAAATTTGTATTTAATAGCAACATTCCCATCTCGCCATTACGATATTGACAAATACCCTGCAGTAAAGCAATATCTACTTTCGTTTGGTATTGAGAGACTGGAACAAACAGGCAAAACACATGTTGTCGGTGGCGAGAAGGTAAAAGCCCGGAAAAAGACCAATAACAAGTGGTTTGAGACTCAGGATAGCATCAGCTATTGGGAGGATTTTTCACGGCCAAAAATTATATGGAAAAGAATCGGGTCAATCTTACGCTTCTCTTTTGACAACAAGGGATGTCTCGGACTTGATAGTACATGTTTTGCTACAGGTGAACATATCGGGTATTTATGCTGTGTACTAAATTCCTTGATGGGGCACTATTTGTTAAAAGATTCACCCAAGACTGGCACAGGAGATTTATTAGTCAGTGTTCAAGCAATAGAACCAGCGTGCATTCCATACAATGCCCTGTACGAAAGACAACTATTGTCTCTTCTTGAAAGACAAATAGCCAACCCTTCTGCTGCAACTGAAAAGGAGATAAACGATATTGTTTTCACAATGTATGGTTTATCTCCTATTGAATGCGATTATATTACGCGATATATCAAACTATCTCTACAAAGCCTATAACCTTTCTTTCATCTGTGGTGAGATTGTACAGGTCAAAAAGCATAGAGTCTATTCTCTGTGCTTTTTGTTTGGTGTATTCATTTTGAATGTCATTCAAGAGAGGGATAAAACTATTATTTATTTCATCTGACACCTTTAGTACAGGAATTTTGTCAAAAAATATCTTTCGCAATTCTCTTGTTCCTCCCTGTAATTCTGGAAAATTGTTAAGGAAGCAGAACTTAAACAAAGACGAGTTCAAGAAAGCTGTGAGATAAGCCACATTAGCCCCTGTTATCATAAAAGATTTATCGTTTTGATAGAAACCTTTTTCGTCAAAATAGAACGGAATGTATTTAGTCATGTTGGGGTACATGATTTTTGGCATAGAAAAAACCTCCTATTGGCTGATTATATAGTTTTCTTCTATATCATTTAAATTGTACAGCTGGCAAACATAACGTTCTATCTCCTTATCCGTTTCGTGGTCAAAACTTTCACTAATCTTCAGAGATAATTCTTCCAATTTAAGGCAAAAAGGAGCCATTGGTATCTGTTCTATGGTGTATTTCAACCATCGATTTGTACCGACTCCAGATGTCGTACCAATACAGTGCCTAAAATACCAGGTTATCAATTTCGAATTAAGAAGTCCTAGCAAATGCAATATATGTTCACCTGTCATAAAGAAAACCGTATTCACAGACATTGTGTTTTCGGTCAGGGCGAACTTCGGTTCATCAGACAATTCTATCCATACGATTTGTTGTTTAGAAAAATCCTCCAAATAAGCGCAGTTCCGAAGGTTGTACGGAGTGTCTCCTTTGTCGGCTCTGGTGGCAATTCTATCCCAATACTGGTCTAAATGAGCCTTAACAGCAGGGTAATCTTCTATTTTAATTCGAGGAATGCGCCCACGAACGCCATTATGAGTGTTGATAAGATAAAGGCCATTGTCCACATAGCCGTATCTCTTTATATCCCTGCCGCGCAAAATAGGTCGAATAAGTTCAGCCGTTCTTTTGCGTTCATCTTCTGTCTTGCAATTGGAAAGAATTTCATTGCGTTTCTCCGTTGATATGATAAAGGCATCATTGAAACCTGTCTTTATTCCATAGTTAATCTGAATATCCCAGTCCTTCAAAGGCGTTCCAACTGCTTCAATCTTACGCTTAATACTCTGTTCTATTGGTGACAAGATTACCCAACTGTCAGAAGAATTGAAGTCACAAATACTGTTCTGTTGCTGCACGAAATCGCTGGTTTTTGATGCGTTTTTCTTCTTGGAGCTTGCAGCACTCTAATTTTGCATTCGATTTCGTGGCGGTGCCTCAGATTACAGGATTGTCGGACGCGACACTTCATTAAATCTGAAATGCAAAAGGATCCGTGCATAAGACACCGAGCGAATGAGAGATAATAAACAAAACTTTCACTTCAAAAAACGTGATTATGCAATCTGAAAATAGGATCTTAGGCAACCAACTGGTTGTAATGTCGAGGGAAGACCTTGACGCTTTGGTAAACGAGATGGCCCAAAACATCGTGGCAGCTCAAACAAAAAATGCACAGAATGACTTGGAGACATGGATGAATGTCCCGGAAGGTGAACGTTTCATCACTCGTGAAGAAGCGGCTCACATATTGCATGTGAACTTCACCACCCTTTGGCGATGGGATAAGCAGGGGCATCTCCATTCCAGAAAGATTGGTGGCCGTCGGGTGATGTACAAATACAGCGATGTCCTGGCATTGCTAAATGGTGAAATAAACAAGTCCAAAGATGAGTGAACAAGTCATGCCATTTGTGGGAGGACTGCCCGACTATCTTTCCCTCGTTAATGCTGAGGTGGAGAAAGTGGAACCTACTATCAAGGTTTCGCTTACTCCTCCAGACGAACAACCGCCATCCCTTGTGTCTTCAGAGTCATTGCCCACTCCTACCGAAAGCCCAAAAGAGGTACAGCACCTGAAAGCTTCGAATTTCACAGAACCAACCTTACCAATTGACTGGCTGTCACAATCAGTTCAAGACTATATTCGTACTGTTGCAGAATCGTACGGATGCCCACAGGACTTTGTCGTTGCCATCTGTCTGACAACTGCCGGTATTGCGGCAGGAAAGAAAGTGCTGCTTGCCACTAACCCATACACCAATTATCCTTGTGACTTCATCTGTATGGTTGGTAAGCCGAGTCGTAACAAAACAGGGCCGTTGAAGGAAGTCACCAGTCCCCTACGGGAACATGACAAAGCTAACTTTGCCAAGTATTCCGAGGCGAAGGCTGTATATGACCAAAGCAAACGGGAGGATAGGAACTTTAGCGGTGAACAACCGATATTCCACCAACGAGTGGCCGGCGATAGTTCCCCAGAGTCTCGTAACGCATTGCTGGCGCAAGGTGACATGATTATCATTGTAGCCGATGAACTGAAGTCCTTCATTGATCCTTTCGGGCGGTATTCCAAAGGTGGTAACGGTTCAGGAACTGAAGTGTCTCAACTGCTGTCAACTTGGTCGAATGTCAGTTTTACCATCAACCGAAAGTCTGAAGATACCAAGCTTGTCGACGACCCTGCCATGAGTATCATTGGTGGTATTCAACCTGGACCACTCGGCAAGACTTTTGGCACTGATGCCTTAATGGATTCTGGCTTCACCCAGCGTTTCCTTTTCGTCTATCCTGACAAAGCAGAGTTTATCAAAAGACAGGATCGCAGACGGATGACACAGGAAATGCGTGACAACTGGAGTGACATCATAGGAAGGCTGTTCTGTATGGAATCTTTACCGCTCTTGCTGTCCCATGAGGCTGAAAGACTCTACGCTGACTATGCAGATGCCAACGACATGAAGGCTGATGCGGAAGAGGATGACTACATCGGTGGTGTGAGGCAGAAAATGAACATTCATGTGCTGCGTCTGGCTATCATGGCACATCTACTGTCTGAGCATTGGAACGAACCTGTTGTCACAGGTGAATGTATGGAATATGCCATTCGCATTGCCGACTACTTTACCCAGATTCATGTTGAACGCATCTATCCTTTGTTGCGAGGCTCGGCAGCTACACAGCGTCCGATGACCAACGGCGACCTGCTTCGGGCAGTCAGTCGGCAGTTCAAAATCAAGTCGCAGAACGCTCTTGCCGAAGTCCTCGGTGTGTCACAGCAGTATGTCAATAAAATACTAAAGGAACAATGATGGTTGTAGTTGTAGATGTCAGTAATAGCCTATGGGTAAAAGGCGCAAGCCAACAACTACCCTACAACCAAGGTGCTCTTATCTCCATCATGGAATCTCATCTATATGGTTGTACCCTTGTTGTAGCATTAAGCCCCATATTTACAAGACTTTAAGCCAAGCTACAACTACAACAACAAACTTAAATTTTGAATAACGATGAAAAGTTTATTTGATACGAAGATTAGCTATTATAGAAACGTGGAAGACAATGTCGGCTCGGAAATTTCCCTGCGCGACTTCCTCTTCAACGACCAACACAAGGAACAGATTGAGTATATCCGTTCCATATCGGATGAAGATAAACAAAAGCGCTTGAAGTTGCAACTGCCCGTGGCAACCATCTCAGGCACATTTGCCCCTACATGTAAGGCGGAAAACCTCGTGGCCCACTCGAACCTTCTCTGTATCGACATCGACAAGAAAGACAACATGGACGTTGACTGGTTCGATGACCTGAAGCATGAGTGGCATAACATCCCCCAAATACTCTATGCGGGTCGCAGCATCCGTGGCAAAGGCTGGTTTGCCATCTTCCGCATTGCCTATCTTGATAAGCACGAGGATCAGTTCGAAGCCCTGAAACGTGACTTCGCCAACAGCGGACTAATCATTGACAAAGCATGCAAGAACGTGAACAGGATGCGCTTCATCTCCTACGACCCAGAGCCGTATATAAATGAAGATGCTACATTATATACTAAGGTGTGGGTGGAACCCAAACCGGCATACCACAGTTCCAGTGCATATAGTGGTGACGACATGGAACAGGTCGAGAAGTGCTGCCATATAATTGAAGACCGTAGCATCGACATTACCGCCACCTACGATGAATGGTTCCATGTGGGTGCAGCCTTGGCATCACTTGGTGAATGTGGACGTAGTCTGTTCCATATGGTCAGTTCGCAAAATGCGAAGTACAAAGCATCTGAGACAGACAAAAAGTTCGACAATCTTCTGCGCAATGTCAGCAATATCAAGATCGGTACGTTCTTCCATATCTGTTCGCAGTATGGAATCAACTGGAAGGAGGATAGCCTATGAAAACGGAGATTACGAGTTTCAGCAGTTCATTCTTTGAATACCTCTGCGGTTTCGTCTGGTTTGACCAAGATAAGTTAGAGGCTCTGATGAAACGCTATCCAATTGGTGCTACAGAGCAAGGCGAATCAATATTCTGGCACATCAATGCAGAGAACAAGATTACTAATGGTCACATCATCACAATGGATAGCGAAACAGGCAAGGTCTATGATGACAGTTGGTACTATCAAGATGGGCGACCGACTTGCATGTTTGGTGAGCACTTACTTGGTGCATTCCCCAGCCAGACGGTTGCACTGGTGACGGATGAACTGACTGCTGCCGTTATGAGTTGTTTCCCAACGCCATACGTTTGGCTTGCAACTGGAAAAGAACAAACGACTCCTAACGATTTGTTCCCTCTTGTCGGAAAAACTGTGGTAGTATTCCCCAACAAAGGTGAGTATAACAAATGGCAAGAAACGCTGCAAGCAGTTCCCAATCTCCATTTTCATCTCTCAGATGTGATGGAGAATGTACAAGGCGATTGCCACACCATTGCCCAGATGGTTCTCAGCCAGCAACCCCTACGCCCAACCGAAGAGGAAGCAGCATTGATGAGAATGGAGGATGCCAATCCCAACATCGCATTGCTCGTCAAGGCACTTAATCTGGAGGTGGTAGGTGTTTCTTCCATTGACGAAGATGCGATGAAACCAATATCCAAATCTGAGGTAAAATCAGAACCACCTCCACAAATAGAGGATGACGAAGCCATGAAATCATTCCTGATGGCACAGGAAAAACGATGGCACGGCAGGAATCCAGAATGCCACAAATGCTCTCGTTCCCATGAGGGAATCAATGGGACATATTGTGATGAACTCCATCAATATGTCGAATATGGTAAAGGCGATTGTGGCAGATGAACCATTTCGTTAAGCCAAATGAACAAAGTCAAGCTTGTTTGAACTTTGTCATGGCGAGAAATGGTCGAATGAGATTCAACTTGTTCATCAAAGGAGCCAAAATCGAATAGAGGGAAGAGAGTGATTCTACGAATCGCATAGGCCTAATATGCGTTAACTTCCATTAACGCGAGTAGGTGAGAACATAATTGTTATCCCATTCGGGGAGCAAGCTCAGATAATAATACCAATAACAAACAATTTAAAGGAAAACATTATGAACAAAAAACAGGTAATGGACATACGTCCAAACTCTGATGGCATCAGCCAGGCAGAGAGTAACGAACAGCAACGAAACTGGAGTGAAGACTTCCTCCGGAAGAAATCAAACGACCCGATGGCGAACTATGACCCGACACGAACTTACTTGAATTTTGAGGTGGCTCGTGGTGGCATAGTCCAACCAATCGACAAGTCGAAGTCCATCATGCAGAAGATGGCAGACAATCTTGCAGCACGTGGAATAAAAGACCCTAATGCCCGAGAGAATGTCCGCCGTCGGCAGAACACGCTGGCCCAATTTATCTTTGGCGGGAGCCGAGAACGTATGAACGAACTCGCCTTTGGCAACCAGATATTGAACCTTGACAAAGGGGCAGACAACTCCCACCTGACACGGAACAATGACATCGAGGAATGGGCAAAAGATGTGTATGCTTTTGTTGCCCATCGCTTCGGTGAGGATAACATCGTTAGCTTCTACGTCCATCTTGACGAGACCAATGTTCACGCACATTGTACACTTATTCCATTAGACCAGGAGAAGAACCGCATTTCTTGGCGTTCTATATTTGGCCAAAACAGGCATGAGATGGGGCAGCTGTTTTCCCAACTGCACGATGAGTTCTCAAAAGAGGTTAGCATGAAGTGGGGATTGGAACGTGGCGACAGTATCAGAGAAACTGGTGCCCGTCACCGATCCACCTACGAATACAAGCGGGAACTTGTGAATGACGTGAACCGGCTTGAAAGCCGGAAGATAGGTTTAGCTGCCGAAATCAAACAAAAGGAACGTAAACTGAAAAGCCTGACAACAATGATGGCCAATCTTCGGGAGCGTCGTGCGTCTATCCAGCGAGAGATAGACGAAATCGCCCGTAGCTTAGGTGAGGAAGGTACGGACAACATTGTTCTGACAGCTCGTATCAAGAGCCTTCGTCAAGAGATGGAAGACATTGACAGCAAGATTGCTGAACGCTCCAAAATGCTAGAAGAAACGAGTGTCAGCCTTAAGAATATTCGAGAAGAACTATTTGACATGAAACGAGAGCACCAGAGAGCCTTGGAAAGAGAAGGAGATGATATTGATAGGGAGGCGACACACGTCCGTATGGGAATCACCAGTACCTACAATATGATGCTGGCTAAGACTATGCAGGAAATCATTCCGACTCTAAACGATAGGCAACGTGACATCTTACGAGAAAAGGGTTATTATGACCTTACCGAAAACGCACAACATGCTAGTCGCTGTGCCATGTTGCTTGCTCTCAACTATGTCAAGCTGGCCACCTCTTACGCAGAGTCATGTGGTGGCGGTGGTGTGTCTAACTTGTCTGGATGGGGAAGAAATAAAAACGAAGATGATGAGCAATGGTGGATACGTTGTATCGCTACTGCTTCTGCAATGGTTAAGCCGAGAGGAAAAAAACGCTCTGCTGGAGTAGGAAAATAGAGAAAGGAGTTTTTTATTAGCATAAATGCCCAAATGAATTATTGATAACAAGAATCATTTGGGCATTCTTATGTTAATCTTGGAAAAGTGTAATCGCATCATTTAAATCCCAACGTCGCACGTCGATAGTTGTACGAAAGCCAGTAGCTTCGTTTCAGGGATTCGGACAGAAAAGAATGGTCAATCAGATGCTTTGCCAAAGGATGTTCTGCTGTAAAGAAATCCATTTCTCGTTTTATCAATCGCTCAGACAGACCTATACGGAGCCCAAACTCCTCGAAGTCCTTACGGCCAACAGTTCTTGTATCGGATAGTTGCATGCCTTCTTTGAACAATCCTTTATCAAGGGCAAAGATGCGTGGCATACTCAAATGTAGACTGGTATTGATGAGGTCGTAGGCAGGGGTGAGGTGGTATTCTCCGTCACCTCGGTTGATAAGTGAGAAGTTTTTCAGATGCGCATCATCATTGAGAGTGAGATAGTTGAAGACAACGATGCGGAAGTACTTCAGGATTTCGACGGGAGCTGCCTTGACGTATTTGCGGATGATGTCAGCACACTCCTCGTAACTTAGATTGCTATACTTGTAATCGCTGCCGCCGTTGGCATTCGTCAATCCTGCAAGTGAGGCGAAATCTTCTTGACTATATTTCTGTCCAGCTGGCCCGACATCGAAACGTCGACAAAGATAGGCAGCTTCACCATCTTGGAAGAAACAAATGCCATTTGCTGCCGTTTCTATATGATAGACCTGCGAAGCCAACTGCATGGTTAGATGTTCATTGGCAGGGCAATACTTACGGTCAAGCAAGGCGTATGATGTTGGAGCAGGTTTCAAAATGTATGTTCCACGTTCACCTTCGGCTGGCTTTACCAAATGTCCCTCACTATCCAGCACCAAACTCGCCTTGGGCTGAACGCCAGAAAGCGAGATACGCCCCACATTCTTCAGATAAGCTTCATTGTCACCACTATCGTTATTGGGACTGTCAAAATCAAGAATATGGGAAACTTCTTTTTCATCAAACAGTTGTTTCCGAGCTACAGGGGAATAGGTGGTAAAGCCTTCCTGCAATGTAGAAGGGCATACGTTTATTTCTACCATATTCATAAGGGCTTAACGGTTACGGCTCCAATGGTATCGTGCTGAGCTGTTGCCAGCATAATGCCGAAGTCATCGTTTTCATCGATATGAAGCAACATAGATTGTACTTGACGGTTGGAACCTTCAGACAACATATTAAAGAAATAGGGAAAAAGGTGGTTGGAGTGATATGCCTCTTTCCTGACAGGCATTGCCAGGCAAACTGGCTCGCCGTGGTATTCTTCACCATAAGTGAACACATATTCCCTGGCATCCGTCTCTTGCAATATGCCAGCCTCCATGTCGTGAACATAAACCTTACACTGTCTCATAGTCAAGTTGCTTGATGTTAATGTCTATTTGCAGACCCAAAGTATCCAGTATCGTGAGCAAGGTGGCGAGCTGAGGATTACCCTCGCCTCGTTCAATTGCCACAACGGTATTAACAGCCACACTTGCAAGGTCAGCCAATGTTTGTTGGTTGATACCCAATTTTTTCCGCCTTTCCTTGATGGCATTCCCTATTTCCTGCTGTGTCATAATCTCAATATATTGCGATTTCGGTGCAAAGATAAGCAATTCTTTTCAAACAAAGGCGCAAATTCTCAATAAAATGCGATTTTAGGTATAATTTACTATGAATTGCCATAATAATACGTAAAAATCACAACGAATTGCGATTTTTATTGTTGCCCCATCATCTTCTTCAAAAGTTCTTTCATCTGTTCAGGAGTAAGGCTATCTATGTCGATAGGTCCTTCTCCCTTTTCGATGTTAAGCAACTTACTATTGTTACGGAATCGGATTTCAAGAGGATACATGTCCTGATAGCCGCTGGTGACATCGTTACCTTGCGAGTGACCCATACTTTCAGAAATGTATAGTTCCTCTACGCCCGCCAACTTCAGATTTGTAGCAAAGGAATGTCGCGCCCAAGTTCCAGATATGACCTTGTCCCATCCCAACACCTCCTTACAGATACGGTTCATGCGGTCTTTGATGTTGGAGTTTTCCTGTACCGTCAGTTTCCTTCGCAAGGTTTCATCTGTGGCTCCATTGAAGATTTGTGGAAAAACGTAAGAGTCCTTCTCTGGCTTGGCTCCAATCTCATTAAGGATCACTTTGAGTGGTTCTATGATAGGAACGATAACCACCGACATGCTGTTACTTCGTGCCGATGTTTTCTTTCTCATAAACTCAAAAGCACGACCACCTTCTGCAAAGTAAGTACGGTTGTAGGTCAAACGTCCTGCATCGGCAAGATTGAATCCATTGCACAGATATTGTGCCAGGAATAGGCCCAAAGAATCATGGGCACGTTTCTTATAAGCTGGATCCCATCCTTCGGGGTAGCGTTTCTCAACGAAGACTTTATATAGTTCCGTCATTTCATCAACGCTAAGGTATGATTGCTGGCGACGTTTCCCTCGTGGAATAGAGATGAGTGTATTATCCTTGTTTGAGAATGGGTATTTGTCTTCGGTCAGAAAACCTTGGCGAATACATTCATTCCAAACAACACGGCAGGTCCGAAGATACATACCACGGGTGGCATCGGCAATCTTTCCGACGACCTTGCCGTTTTCGACCACACCATTTTTCATTACATCATTCCATTTGTCAATTACGTTTTTGCCGACCATGAAACCCTTCACATCACCAACGTATTTAAGGAAGGAGTTGAGTGCCCACTGGTAGTTCTCTGCGGTTCCAACCCTGTCTTCTGCTTTCATCCTGGCAATAATGCTTTCCCAAACGCCAACAAACGAGGTGGCCTTATCGTACTCGATTTCAGCACCCGTCAAATATGTACGGATAAGGTCGAGTGTTAAAGTCTGCTTCTTGCTCAGTTTCTCCATTTTTTCCCTGTAGCTTTCTAGCATCTTTTGCCATTCGACATGAACAGGCATGAGCGAACTTTTCGCTCCTTTCACGCTACAAACGTCATTGAAGTACTTCTCGCTTTGATAGTCCATATCCTTTAGCTTGTAGTAATACCGTTTAGCTGCTATCTGAAAACAGATGGCCAAAGGGTATACATTCGTACTCTTATTGGTACGTTTGTCGAGAACTAAAGTAAGTGAACATTTGTCCACTTTTCCGCACTTGATTGATGTCTTTTCAGCCTTCATAACTATAGTCTGTTGCTTCGTTCATAGGAATCTTGCGAACAATTTGCGAACAAAATGCGAACAAAATCACCCATTAATTGAGGTTTATTTAAATTTCATTTTTGCGTTGCAAAGTTACAAAATAATTGTGAGACAACAACTTACAAAGCTAAGAAAAATTTTATGAAACCTTAAAAAATTGTAATTTAACAGACTCATAATCTGGAGGTCCCAGGTTCAAGCCCTGGCTGGTCCACACTGGAGATCAAGGAGTTACATCAAAAGTGTAGCTCCTTCTCTTTTATTTATTACCATATGCTGTAGGAATGTCCTCTGCGGCCATCATGGGTTCTTCATCTGGTACCTCATACCGTTTGATACTATGGTCCTGCAGGAAAATTCTGTTGAGCGTATAAGCCAGCGACTCTAATGTCTTTTCTCGGACCTTCGGCTTCAGTTCACATTCCCAGATGGTGATGCAATGCCAGCCCATCGCTGCCAGTTCATGCTGTACTCTCATGTCCCGCTCTTGGTTCCTCCGAATCTTGGCTACCCAAAATTCACGATTCGTCTTTGGGATCTTACAACACTCGGAATTGTCAATTTCTTTATTCTCCTCGCCCTTTGGAGAGGGGTTGGGGGTGAAGCTCACATTGTGGCCATGCCAGAAGCATCCGTTCACGAAGATACATGTACGATATTTCCGCATCACGATGTCAGGTTTCCCAGGCAGTCGCGGATGATTCAGCCGATAGCGGAAGCCATGTCCCCACAGATATCGTCGTACAATCATCTCCGGCTTTGTGTCTTTGCCGTGGATGGCTGCCATATTTGCTGAACGTTGCTGAGGGGTATGACTATCCATGTCCGTTTATTTCTTCAGTTTCCTTACTATTTCCCAGTCTGCTGGCAGCCATCCGACGCTCTCTAATTCATCCTTGTTGAGCCATTTCGCCGCCTCATGCTCCTTCAACGCAAGATGTCCGCTCTCCACATGGCTGAGGTAGCAATGCATGGTTAGGTGAAACTGTGGGTAATCCCATTCCACCGTCTCCACCAGTCGCTCCACCACGATCCGCGTCTCTAACTCTTCCCATATCTCGCGCTTCAATGCCTCTTCAGGAGTCTCCCCCGCCTCCATCTTTCCGCCAGGAAACTCCCACCAGTCCTTATAGTCGCCATATCCTCGCTGTGTGGCGAAGATTCGGCCCTGATCATCATGTATGATTGCCGCAACAACTTCTATCTGTTTCATTCCAACGCTCCAATCAATTCCTCCATCGAGCAGCATACACCGCTGAAGAGTTTGTACATCAGTTCCGGTTCCTGTCTCATGGGGATATACGCTACCACCGTTCTCCCCTTCCCTGCAAACCATCCGGCCTCCGTATGGGCACTCCTCCCACAAGGCAGCACCAGCACGCAAGTATCACAAGCCTCCATAGCCTCGATATCGTTGGCAAACTGCCTCACCGCTTTCGGATGTCCCAGCTGCTCACGGTATTCCTGCGGGCTCGATTCCATGAAGTCCTCGCTCACACTGCTCCATTTAAACCCTGGATCACCCGACGGCGGATTCCGGAAGTCGTACACCTCGTGTCCCGCCTCCCGCAGTTTCTCCACCACCTCCGGATAGAACTCGTTCCGCCAACTGCTGGCCACATATATCTTCCTTCTCATTCTTTATTGTTTCAAAATGTCCTGTCCCATTAACCGCGGATTCCCTCCGTCCCCTACTGCCACTCCCCATTATTCCCCAGTATAGCAATTCAGCACCAAGCATGAGGGCGGTAATGCCTTATTTATTCCATGGCCAAGGGAGTCCAATTACTGTTCCACCTACCTTGCTGGCAAACCGAAGCATTATTCAGATTCCTTCATCACTTGCTGCAGATGACTTTCCAGGATGTGGAAAGAGGGAGAAACCATCGCGCCATGGTCGTGCCCTCCTATTTCATAGAGGTAGGTATGCTGGTGTCCCACCAGTTTCATCATCCTCGCCAGGTACTGGTTCTCGTCATAACGGCCATACAGTTCCTGATCGCGGTCACCACAGATCAGTACCAGTGGCGGACAGTCTTTGCGGACCCAGTAGAGGGGTGCGAACTCATCCACGGTGACCTGCATAGGTGACAGTCCTTGCATCTTCCTCACGTTATAATGCGTCACCGCCTGTCCGCTGAACGGCACATACATCATTACATCGTCGGCATCCACCCCATAGCGGGAGAGCCAAGACTTGTTCAGGCAAAGCATCATTGCCAGGTAACCGCCAGCAGAATGGCCCGTCACCACGATCTTCCGTGTGTCGCCACCATAGTCGGCGATATGTTTGAACACCCACGCCACGGCCTCGGCAGCATCATCGAGTGTTTCCCTTACATGCACCTTCGGCAGCAGTCGGTAGTTGGCACCTACCACCACATACCCCTTTCCTTTCAGCTGCGCAGGAATCTCCTTATTGCCAGCTTCCAGTCCGCCACCATGGAACCACACCATGACGGGACAGTTTTTCTTGCCTTCCGGGTAATACACATCAAGTTTCAATCGCTCCTGAGCGTATTTGTCGGTCTTGGTTGTATAACAGATATCAGTTCTCAACTGATACCCTTGTGCCCATGTGATGACACTCACCAGCAGCACCTTTGCTAACAGCATCCATCTTTTCATATTCAGTCGTTTTAGATATTAGTAATCTGGGGTAAGGGGAAAAGGCCAACGAGGTTACCTGCTGACGGGATAGAGTCGCACAGAGCTGTTCAGTCCTGAAGGCATGGGAGTCCAGCGGTCGTAGGTGGTATGGTGGTAGTCAATATCCACCACGTTAATCTCCTCGAACTTTCTCCATTTCACCCCCTCACGATCAAGTTGGGCGATACGGTTGGCGGCCAGGTTCGTCACAGCGATACGTATCTCGTTCTTTCCTTTCTTCAGGACGGTTGACGGGAAGGTGAGCACATAAGGTACAGCCCATGCACAGCCGATCTGCTGACCATTGATGGTCACCACGGCACTCTCACGCACATCCCCCAGATCAATCTGGAACCAGTCGGAAGTTTTCAAGTCCTTCTTACCGAGAGTAAATGTACAGGAATACGTTCCCGTTCCGATATAGCTACGCGAGAAATCATCTATCTGCTCCCACGACCTGAGCTGACCGATGGGATAGCTTCGTTCCTCAGAGATGCCCATGGCTTCATTTCTTTCGAGTGTCAGCGACCACCCCTTGTCGAGGGTGACAGGCATACCGACAGGACGGCACGGCTGTAGATCCACCGAGGCACAGGCAGGCTCCGCCTTGGTGAATGTCTGCAGGATTCTCGACTCCCCTGATTGCAGCGCCACTCTGATCTTCCCCTGGTCTTTCTCTACCGCATAACGGTTACCCGTCATGGGATCGAACCACATCGCATCCTCGAAATCCACCGTCAGCGTCACGTTTTGATCGATTTCATCGGGCGTTAGGTTAGATATAAAATAATGATACCCCTTGTCGTTCTTCCTTCTGATCAACTTCAGTCCCATTTCTTTTTTCATATTCTCAGGCTTTGCGGCCTTGCCCATCTCTTCCCCGTTCAGTCCGTAGATGATAGCCGCCCCTTTCTGTCTCAGCTCTTCAATGTGAGCCTTCACCTCCTTTGGCATGATGCAGTCACCCGGAATCACCAGTCCTTTGTAAGGAGTGCCCGCAGCAGTCCGGAGCATCCGGCCGTCAAAGGATGTAGTGAGCAGATACTGGTCGGAGATATAGTCACAGTCAAAGCCCAGACTATCGATGGTCAGGATGGCCTTGATGAATTCGGGTGCCTTCCGGTCCATCTCATGAATATCGAACTGCATGAGTCGTGTGCCCGTATTTTTCATCCACATATCCCTCACGGGAAGATACACTAAGAAGTCGTTATCCGGCTGTCCCCATTGCAGGAAGCTCTGACAGCGTTCGATATATTTCAGGAAATGGGGGGCATCGCGCCAGATGGTGTTTGTGGGTGACATATCGATGGATGCGTAGAATCTCCATCCAGGCCACGTATCGTCTTTCGGTGAATAGCAAGTGCCGTGGAAGAACATGTGGTTCACTCCGGCGCAGAACATCAGGTCCATGTCGGGCTTCATCTGTGAGAGTGAGGTACGGAAATGTTCTGTCAGCCAAGTGAACGTCTCACTGCTGGTGAGGGGTTTCCCCATGATATGTGCTGCCGAAGGAGCATATTTCAGCATGGAGAGGTCGGAGAAGTTCTTCCTCGTCATCCCCGGGTCCGTCCGCAGTCCTTTGATACCGAAGTCGGTGAGTCCGTAGCCTTCGATTTCAGGGATATCCACGGCTGCATAGACATCGATCAGGTTGGCCGGTGAGCCATGTGCCTGGTTGCGTACCTTACATCCGTGGCGATGGCACCATGCCACCCATTGGTTGGTGAAATTCTCTATCAGGAGGTCGGAGAGCGTCTCCCGGTAGTCGGACATCACCTGCGGATCACCATCGAGGAACTGTCTGAGTCGGTATTCTAACTTATATCCCCTGCGCTTTTCGAACTCTCTGAGCAGCGTAGGAGTCCAATCGGCATGATACACTTCATAGCTGTCGTTGAAGAAGGTGTGCGGATAGGGGGTGTTGGTCCTTGCGAAGGCATCCTCGAAGCGTTGCAGGTAATGAGCCACGGCGGTGGAATCGAAATGATCGACCACCCATCCTTCACCTCCGGGTGCTGCCCGCTTCACTTTCTGGCGGGTGCGCCCGGCATACAAGGCGATGATACGCCATGTACCCTTTTCCACCTTCCTCAGACGCAGGTGTCCGTCAAACACCGATTCAGTGACATTCGCGACCTTGGTGAGTTTCCTCACCGAGTATTTGGGAACATTCTCAGAGAATGCCATCACCAACTGCAGACTGCTATACGGTCGTTCCTTCTCGGGTGCTGAGATATCGAGGTCGGCCAACTGTCGCTCATTGACAATCGTATCCACCACCACCAGTTTACAGGCAGCCTCCTCTATCGGCACCTGCGGACCGCCAAAGGGCCATCCTGTGCCACAGTTCATATCGATCTCCACGCCTTGTTTCCGACCTTCCTGCATGCAGTAGCGTAGCATTTCCATCCAGCGGTCGGAAAGGAATGGAATGTTGTTCTGTCCGTTTCCCTGCACCCCATAGAGCGGAGTGATCTCCAAGGCACCGATGCCATGCGAGGCATACTCCTGGATGTTCCACGACAGGTTCTTCTCATCCACGGCTGAGCCCAACCACCACCAGCGGCTTCCTGCCTTGGCCTCAGGTCGTGCTGCAGGCCATTCCTGTGCTTGTATCGGTTGTCCTGCTGCAAGCCACAGCAGTGCCAACCCCATCGTCCACTTTCTCATCCTCATTTTCCCCATGTTTTTCCGTTGATAACCACATTCTTGACCGTTGTATTACTGATCAGAGAAGAACTAAAGGCATTCTTCTCGTCAGTCACACTTATATTCTCGAACGTGAAATCGTTCATGACATATTTCTCCGAGAGTCCCACGTCAAAGAAATTCTTACACTGCATATTGATATTTCGGATCACGATGTTGTTACCTTGCGACATCGGCATGTCATCGCGTTGCTCAGGCTTGAAGAACTGTGTCCAGGGGCGGATCACGAGAAAGCTGCCGCAGTTACCCTGTAGGTTCTCCACCGTGACATACTCATAATGCTGCGGCGTGTCGGGTCGCATCTTCAGCCACAGCACCCGTGTAGCCTTGTCAACCTGACAGTTCCGCAAGATGATATTCCTGTCGTGCAACGACTCACTGCCTAAGGTCAGACAGCCGTGCACAAAGCCATAGTGGCAGTTCTGTATGATCACGCGGCTGTTAGGACCGTTGTCGGGATCCTTATCGGCCCAAGTGCCCTTTCCTCCCTTCAGCACCACGGCATCGTCGTTCACACTGATGTTACAGCCATTCACTAACACATCACTGCACACATCGATGTCGAGCGCATCACTGCTGGGAGCCTTGGCATCCTGGGGCTCATGGGGAGCAAAGATGGTACAGTCTAAATACCGCACTTTCTCACACTGATAGAGATGGTTTGTCCAGAAGGCGCTGTTGATGAGATGAACATCCTGTACCGTCACGTTCTTACAATGGGAGATATACACCAACCGTGGGCGCAAGGCTTCCAAGTTCGTACAGTTCCGGTTGAACTTCCTGCGGATCCAGAACTCCTCCCAGAAACGCAGTCCGTTTCCGTTGATGGTTCCTTTGCCCGAAATGCTAAATCCGTCGATTCCATCGGCATTTACGAGGGCAGCGAAGTAGTTCAGGGTCTGTCCTTCCATGCGTGTCTTCACCAACGGATAATATTTAATGGCATCGATCCCTTTCAGTACGCCCCCCTCTGTCACATGCAGGTGAGTGCCCTGTTTGAAGAAGAGAGCTCCCGTGAGGAAGGTTCCCCAGGGTATCACGATCACGCCACCCCCCTGTTGCGCAGCCTTGTCGATGACAGCTTGTATTGCTGTCGTCTGCAAGAGGGAGGAATCGTTTTTCACGCCGTAGTCGGTGATCACATATTGCCGTCCTAACGAACGGATATCCACCTTCGACGTATCACTGAACCAGGCTTCAATGGGAGTTCCATCGGGCCAAATATCCACTATCTTTTTCTTCTTTGCCTGTGCCGGTAACGTCATCAGTACCGCCAGCAGGAGCCATAGGCTGTAGTATTTCCTCATATCTCTGTTATGTTGATGTATCTATCTATAAAACGGATTAACTTCCGATTTGTTATCAAAACCATCAAAAAACATAGGAGATCCTCTTCGCCATAGGCGAATTGGCTGGCACCCTATTTGTTAAAAATTAGAATAATCTTAACGAATTAACTTCGTTTAACGCAAAATACGGGCACGGGGAGAAGCACTCGCCCTCTCGGTCGAAAAGGAGCGATTCTGACGAGGTTTAGTAAGTGGTTGATAATGAACGCGTTAGTAGAATCCGGCATTTTCGACTTGCAAAAACTATGTTTTTAGAGTCCAAAAACATAGTATTTTTGGGTCAAAAACATAGTTTTTAGTGGTCAGAAACACCGTTTTTAGTGGTCAGAAACACCGTTTTTGTGAAGTAAAAGAACTAAATGGCTCTTCTGGGTGGTGCCCTTACGGGCAGAAATTGAACAAAATCTATCCAAAATCAAACAGATCAACAGCATGGATATTTGTAAGATTTGGAAAAATTTGTTCGATTTCTGCCCGTAAGGGCACCCCGCAAACTCTCAAAAGTAAAATCCATGGCTTTTCGAAGAAACGCCATCTAAGGGGTGTTCCGATCGGCGTTTTCACCCGTTCCGACGGCATCTACAAGTGGATGGTGACGGCGGAACGAGATGTAGATGACTGCGGAACAGGTGTAAGTATAGTCTGGAACGACCCTAAACAAAGTCTACGTAAACATTACGTAGGCTCTACTTGGGTTCAAAACAGACTTTAATTGCATCTAAGTTAGAGTCTACTTTGAACCCAAACAGACTTTACTTGCACAAAAAGGCACTTGTGAACACTTTCGAACAACCCGAGTTTTCCCATTCATCCAATTAGCATATTTTCACAACCCTTAAATAATTACGAATTATCTTGACAATATTTCGCAAAGCAATTACCTGAGATGTTTCCGTATCCATTCCATGTGTCCGTATTCCGTGTCCTCACTGGTCCAGTGCTCGTTGATGGGAGTGATGAGTGATTCTTTCTCCCCTGGCAGCGTGTTCCATACGGCATAGCTGGTGGTGGGAGGACAGGTATCATCGTTGTATCCCCACGTGAGATAGGATGTGGCCTTCACATAGCGGGCGAAGTTCACCACGTCGTAGTAGGCCATGGTCTGTATCTTCTCGGGAGTGAGCATGTGGTTCATACGGTTGAAATGAGGATAGCCGCCCGTACGACCTTTCTCCACATAGCCTGCCATGTCGCTCAATGCGGGGTGGTTAGCCACACACAAGGTGACACGGGGATCGAGACCGGCGGTGACGATAGCCAAGGCACCGCCCTGACTGCCACCTTGCACGGCAACATTCCTGCCGTCCCATTCGGGAAGTGAGGTAAGTAGGTCGATGCTACGCACACAGGACAGATAGACTCGTTTCATGTAGTAGTTCTCACGACTGTCGAGTCCGTTCTCTAAATAGCCGTTGTCACCACTGTTCAGGGCGTTGCTGATCTCCTTGAACTGCGCATCGGTCATAGTAGGGTTCAGGCCGTGGATCTCGATCTCGAAGCGGATGAAACCGTTCTCAGCGTAGTATTTGTGGCGCAGCGGTTCCTTAATGGTTTTCACGCCGGCACCCGGTGGGCACATCACCACAGGGCACGAGCCTTTCTTCGCATTCTTGGGATAGAACAAGTAACCGTAGATAGCATGTCCGCGACGGTCTAACTGCAGGCGTACCAAATAGCAGTCGATCTTGTCGGTACAATACTCCTTAGCTAATTCCTTCGTATAGGTTAGTGGGAAACGTGCCGCCTCAGCCTTACACTGGTCCCAAAAGGATTTGAAATCCTTCGGTTCCTTGGTGTACGGGCGAATCTTCTCAGGAGAGAAGGCCACTTTCACATGGTGTTTGTACTCCTTCCCGTCGATTTGGATCTTCAGACGAAGATCACGGAATCCAGGATCCTTGCGCGTACCTATATATATACGTGCCCGTCCGTTCTTCAAGGTGACGGTGCCCTGATCGTCATCGGGCAGCATATCGTTGCCCACAGTATAGGAAACGGTGCCCTCGCGGGGGATGCCATACTTATAGAACTGTACCTCGACAGTGGCTTTCTCACCCGTCTGGTAGATCCAGTCGGCATGGTCGGGCACTGTCACCCAAAGGTAGTCACTACGATAAGGATAGTTCTCGGCATGGGCACCCATCAGGGTCATCCACAGGCACATCACGGTGATCACGGTGCCTTGTAAGGTCTTCTGCATTCTCATTGTTTCTGATTTGTTTTAATAAACGCGTAACAAAGATGATTCCTTTGCAAAGATACAACAAAAAATCCAATGTACCACCATGACGGTCTTTAATACTGAGGGATTTTTGTTAAGGAATCGAAACATACGTCTCAAATTGATTCACTTTTGGAGAAAAATAGCCTTCTGATACAAAAAGCAATCATTTAAAGACAGGTTGAAAGGGATTCCCCGTGGATGTGTCAGATAAAATCATTACCTTTGCACAGTTGTTTTTCAAGAATGAATAAAATAAAAATCTTCTGCGTCTGTGCACTGCTATCCCTGACAGGCTGTAAGAAAGAAAGGGAGCATGTGCGACAGGTGATGCAAGTACCGCAAACGGAATGTCTGGTGAAGACCACCCCTGTGAAGAATCAAGGGGCGAGTGATCTGTGCTGGGCATACGCGATGCTGGCCACCATCGAAAGTGACCACCTGATGATTGGTGACTCGGTGAACCTCTCTCCCTTGTACCTTGGCAGGAGATACTTAGAGGAGCAGACAGACCGTTTCTTCCTCTCGGGGGGAAAAGAGAAGATCGCCATGCGAGGGATGGCCTCGATAACACTCCATCTGCTGAACCGCTACGGCATCACCCACTATGATGCTTTCCACCGCGATGAGGTGAACATCCGTGTGTTGGCACGGAAAGCGGAACAGACGGCCACGGCCTGCATCACGCAGCGAAAAGGATTGCTTTCTATGCGTAATGAACTGGGGAATCTCCTTGATGAACACTTGCCGACGGTGCCACGCTACGTCTTCATGTTGGGGGCCGAATATACAACCTTGGAGTTTGCACATAGCGTTTATCGTGAAGGGGAATACGAGGCACTGACCAGCTTCACTCATCATCCCTTCGGCAGTCGTTTCGCTTTGGAATCGGCTGATAATAAGATGAGCGACGAGTTCCTGAATGTTCCCTTAGACACTTTGATGCAACGTATCGAGCACGCCCTGCACACAGGACATGCCGTTTGCTGGGAAGGTGACATCAGTGAACCGAAATTCTCTTTCCAAAAAGGCATCGCGAAGTTAGAGAACGAACAGAAGCGGGTAACACAAGAAAGCCGGCAGCATGACTTCGAGCAACGGCTCACCACCGATGACCATTGTATGGAGATCATCGGGATGGCCAGGACCGGCAAGGGCTCCCGCTACTTTATCTGCAAGAACTCATGGGGCACGAAGAATCCTTTCGGGGGATGGATGTATCTCAGCGAGAACTACATGAGGGCCAAGACCATCGCCGTGTGGATGAAAAACACAGAGTAGTTCACTGAAGAAAACACACCCTTTACTGAATAGATTTGTCGGGAAACACTGCAATTCCTACCTTTGCATCAAAAAAACGGAAAGAATATGCAAGAACTGTTAGCTACATTCGAACCCATCACGCTCCAGGAGATGAGCGGCATCAGACTGATGAACCGGATCGACACGAAGTTCATCACCTCCATGCCCCGTCTGCTGAACCTACTTGATATGGCACAACAGGAATATCGCATCCAAGAGGTGGACGGACAACGTAACATGCACTACCACACCGTCTATTTCGATACTCCACACTTCGATATGTATCAGATACACCAAGCCGGACATGCTAACCGACAGAAAGTCCGGTTCCGTACGTATGTGGATTCTCAACTCCAGTTCTTGGAAGTCAAGACCAAGAACAACCACGGACGGACAAAGAAGAAAAGAATAGAGGTGGATGCCATCAACCTGCACGATGATATACAACAACACTTCCTCCAACAGCACCTGCACTATCCAGCGGACTGTCTGCTGCCTGCCGTCGAGAACCGTTTCAAGAGGGTGACACTGGTCAATAAATCAATGACCGAACGACTCACTATTGATACCGCACTGCAGTTCCATAACCTCGTAAGCGAAAAGAACTGCGACATGGAACAACTGGTGATCATCGAACTGAAACGTGACGGACTGTGTTACTCGCCTGTGCTGGAAATGCTGCGCCAACTGCGTATCTTCCCCCACGGCTTCAGCAAATACTGCATGGGATCGGCTCTCACCAATCCACATCTGCGCGTGAATCGCTTCAAGCCCAAACTGAATGATGCGATAAAGATGGCAAGAGGAGAAAGAGGAGAGAGGAGAGAGAAGTGAAAGGTGAGGAGTGAGAAGAGAGGAAAGAGGAGAGAGGAGAGATAATGGAATTTGTATAACTAATAAAAAACAAGAATATGATAGAACTATTTGATTTTTCCCTATCGAGCGTATATACGCACATGTTGGTGCGCTTCGCTATCTGTATCCTGGTGAACTGGATCATTATCGACCGACTGTACTATACCAAGAGCAGGCGGCGCGATTTCTACTTCACCTTCATGCTGATCGCCATCGCGATCTTCTTCTTGGTGTTCTTCATGATCTTCGTACTCGATGAGATGAAAGGAAAGACAGGTATCGGCATCGGTATCGGACTGTTCGGTATCTTCTCCATCATGCGCTACCGAACCGATTCGATGCCCGTACGTGAAATGACCTATCTCTTCGTGCTCATCTCACTCTCGGTGGTGAACGCATTAGCAGTGAACGTCACGCTCACGGAACTGCTCATCACCAACATCCTGATCATCCTCGCCGTGTGGCTCTGCGAGGCTCGACTCAAGGTAGAACCAGCCAAACTGGTGCAATACGACCGCATCGAACTCATCAAGCCAGAACGTTATGAGGAGCTGAAAGCCGACCTACAGCAACGTATCGGTGTGAACGTACTACGCGTGGAAGTGGGAGGCGTGGATATGCTGCGCGACACCGCATTGCTCAAGGTTTATTACTCCTCCGAGAACAAACGGAACACGATCGACGGCATGCTCAAGCAACCGAAACCTACACTGATGTTATAACCCTAACAAGATATCTTATGAGAAGATTCACATTCCTGCTCCTGATGAGCACCATACTCTCCCTGCCTATGATGGCTCAAGATGAGGGTACCGAGAACTGCCTGTGGATGAGTGCAGAACTCCAGAAGAAGATCAACAAACAATGGAGCATTGGCACCGAGGTGGAATACCGCCTGCGTGATGACATGAAGAATACAGACCGCTGGACTGCCAGCGTCAGTGCTGCATACAAACCCTATAAATGGCTGAAGTTCGATGCAGGGTATAAGTTCATCCGACTACAAAACCCTTTCGAACAGAAACTCGCTGCCAACGGACAGACCGTGAAAAGGGAGACACCCGCCTATTGGAGTAACCGTCATCGATTGTTCGCTTCCGTCACGGGAACGCTCTCCTTGGGACAATTCGATATCTCCCTGCGTGAACGGTGGCAATACACATACCGTCCGGAGATTACCGTGGAAAGCTACGACGGACTGATGGAAGACGGTGACCGCGATGACAAGGTGAAAGAAGGAAAGGCCAGTCATGTGCTCCGCTCACGTTTGGAAGTTGGCTACAACATCCCACGTTCTGACATCAACCCGTATGTGAACGTTGAACTGTATCATGCGGCAGGAGGACTGGATAAGATACGATATACAGTGGGAGCCGACTGGAAGATCACCAAACAGCACACCCTCGGAGCGTTCCTGCGATATGTCGATGACAAGGGGGATGATCCGGATTATCGGGTAATCGGCTTATCTTATAAGTATAAGTTCTGACTTTCTTTGTGAAAAGAAGTGGGCTTCGCCAAAGATACTTCCACTCGGAAGTAAAAACAAACAAGATTGTTTTGTACTTCTCTCACTTATTCGTATCTTTGCACCAGTAACCAATTGTCCACCATATTAAAAAATGAAAAAGATACTATTGTCCCTCTTCATGATGACATGCATGCTCGTCATGAATGCGCAGACAGCCAAGGAGGAGATCGCAAAGAACCCGTGTCTGTCGGCCAGTAACTACCTCGCCTATCCCGGTCCTACAACCGAACTCACCAAGGCTCCCAAAGGATACAAGCCTTTCTATATCAGTCATTACGGCCGACATGGCTCTCGTTACCTCATTGGTACCGATGACTACTACACTCCCGTGGAGGTGATGACAGAAGCCGACAAGGCTGGGAAGCTCACTCCGTTAGGAAAGGATGTGCTGCGACGGCTGATCCTCATCCGTGACGAGGCGGAGAAACGCGATGGTGAACTCACCCCTTTAGGAGCAGAGCAGCACAAGCAGATCGCCGAACGGATGTTCGAACGGTTTCCTGAAGTGTTCAAGGGCGATGTGTGTATCGATGCGAAGAGTACCGTGGTGATACGTTGTATCCTCTCCATGGAGAACGAGCTGCACCAGCTGTTGCTGAAGAATCCTAAGCTGCGCATCACGCACGATGCCAGTGCCCACGACATGTATTTCATGAATCAACAGGACAAGCCACTCTACGACAAGAAGCTGCCGCAACGCTCTAAGGTGCTGTTCAAGGAATTCTGCGAGCGCCGTCCTACCCATGCCCGCCTCCTCAGTACGCTGTTCAACGACCCCGACTATATCCATTACGACATCGATGGAGTGAAGCTTGCCGACCTGCTCTTCAAGTTGGCCAGTAACCTGCAGAGTTCCGAACTGCGCAAAGAGATCACCCTCTACGATCTCTTCACACCGGAGGAGATCTACCAGAACTGGGAGAAAAACAATGTGTGGTGGTATCTCACCTATGCCAACTGCAGCTATAACGGCGGTACACAACCCTTCTCACAGCGGAACCTCCTGCGGAATATCATCCATCAGGCCGACAGCTGTATCCAGATAGAACATCCTGGAGCCACCCTCCGCTTCGGACACGAGACCATGGTGATGCCCCTCACCTGTCTGCTGAACCTCAACGGCTACGGTAATCAGACCGACAATCTGGAACAGTTGGTGAGCAACGGCTGGTATAACTACCGCATCTTCCCCATGGGTGCAAACATCCAGTTCATCTTCTACCGCAAAACTTTCGGTGGGGATGTGATCTTCAAGGTACTCCTCAACGAGAACGAAGCCACACTGCCTATTGCCACCGATATGGCACCCTATTACCACTGGAACGACTTCAAGACATATTACCTGAAGAAGCTGGAAGAATTTGAGAGAAGTGAAGAGTGAAAAGTGAGGAGTGAAGAGTGAAGAGTGAAGAGTGAAGAATGAAGAGTGAAGAATGACAACGGTTCTGTCGGTATTGCCCTTGCTGGTATGCACATTCTGGTCGATAGTGATCTTTCTCGACTGGATAACCACACCCACCAAACAACGGTTGTGGTTGCTTACCTTCATGGTCACTGCAATGTTTCTCTATCTGGGTCATGCCGCGTTTTTCTTCCACCTCACCGAGATAATCCCTATCACCGACACGCTCTACTGCAGCTGTAACCTATTGGTATTCCCCCTCTTCCTTCGATACCTGAAAGGATTGTGTGTGCCCCAATACCTCCACGACCCGCAACAACAACGGCACGATTGGCCCTTACTGTTCATACCATCCCTACTCTTCACCCTCTTGGTGGGTACGTTCTACCTATTGATGTCAGATGAGGAAAGTCGCGGTTTCATCGGGATATATCTCTATCACAACCAGTTTACCGCCCTCACTGGCTATGCGTTCTGGCAGGCAGTGTTCCACCACGGTGGCAAGTTGATCTTTGCCCTGCAAGTGGTGGCCGTGGCAGTATGCGGATGGAAGAATCTGCGAAGCTATCACCGTCTGGTCGATGACACCTATGCCGACACCGATGACAAGAAGATGCGGAAGATGCAAGTTATCCTCACCCTTCTGATAACGGGAGCTATCCTCGGCTTCGTGAGTAATCTCATCGGCAGGTGGCGTTTTGATGGTCATCCTCTCCTGTTATGGATGCCCTCCCTGTTCTTCTCTATCCTTCTCTTCATGATCGGCTATGCAGGCAGCCGCCAGCAGTTCTCGGTATGTGATCTTGAACAAGACACCGATGAAATGGAAAAGCCATCAGTTCAGGAAGATTCACCACAACCCAACAGTTCATTGGCCGTCAAGTTGGAACAGCTCATGAACGGTGAACAGCTCTATCTGCGTCACGACCTGAAGATCGGTGACGTGGCCACACTGCTGAACACCAACCGCACCTATATCCAGCGTGCCATCGGGGAACTGTCAAACCAATCCTTCACACAGTACATCAACCGCAAGCGCATTGAGCATGCTACCCGACTGATGCGCGAGCACCCCGAATACAACATGGAAACCATCTCCACCCAATCGGGCTATACCCATCTCGGCACTTTCTACCGCAACTACAAGATCTTCACTGGAAAGACTCCCGCCAAGGGCCTGACCGACTGACACTTCCCTGCACCCACCTGGCTATCAACAACAACCCAAAGACATCTCTGCGTTACTTGCAAATCGTACATTACTTGCAATGTATCTTTTGCAAGTTAATTTTGTGATTTTGAGAAATCTATTATCCATTTTGAGAAGGATCCTCTATTATATAATAGGTATCTTTGTAGCAGAATGAATAACTAAATACTCATCATCATGAAAAGAAGATACTTTACCACTCTTTTTCTGGTATTCTTTGCCAGTATCATAGCAGGGGCACAGACAGCCCAGCTTGTGAGGAACAACGAGCCAGTGGCAGCCTTTTTCGGTGCCGATGCACTGAAGAATGCGGTCACCGCCGCCGCTGCCAGCGGTGATGTCATCGTGCTTAGTTCGGGTACGTTCAACGAATGTCAGGTCATAGAGAAATCCGTGTCTATCTATGGACAAGGTTTTGACAATCCTTCCATTCGTACATTTATCAAGGGAAGACTTCAATTCCGCTCGACAGGAGAACATTCCTTGGATGACATTCATCTGGAAGGACTGAGCCTGGAATCCCACTTAAACCTGCTCAATGACGGGAATCGCAATCCCATCAGTAACCTGACAGTAGAAAAATGTCTCATCAGAGGCATGTTCCTGTATATGAACCATGACCATACCACCATCAGGAATTGTGTCATGCAAGGTGACTTGAAGAGCTACCCTGGTGACTACAAGGCCACGAACATGTTGGTTGAGAACTGTTGGAAAGACGGTGGCAGCTTCAATCGTTTCACCACCGACAGTGATATCACCATCAAAAACAGCATCTTCTATTGCCGCTCTATCAGTGGCTTCGATAATTCATCAGCGTTCACCAAGGCCGATTACCAGAATTGTGTCATCGCCAATTGTAATCTTGGAGCTAACAGCACAGCAAGCAACTGTGTGCTGATCGCTGTCAATACGTCAAATACAGGTGTGGCAACAGAGGGGTGCTATAGTGTTCCCTCTGCAGCTTCTGTGTATAGCAATATGTCCACTCTTGTTTATACCGATGGAACCGTTCCAGAAATACAATCCGAATATACCGGCATCGGCATCACTGGAGGCACCTTAGGCTGGAGCACCACCCCATCGCAGCCTGCTATGAACTATACCACCACCCTGACAAAAGACGGTGATGGTTATTATCTGCTTGGTACTAAAGCCGACTGGATAGAGTTCAAGCGCGTAGTGGAGAAAATGAATCCCATGGCCAATGCCAAGATGACGGCAGACATTGACTTGGGCGATGCACAGGCCATGATTGGCAACGGACACTACAACAATGTCAGCTTCAGGAGAGCTTATGCTGGTATCTTCGATGGACAGGGACATACACTGACCATCCACTTCGTAACCGCCGATATCCTACAGCTGCTCATCAACGAGGGCTTTACGGAGCCCACCTATCTGGGCTGCGGTCCCTTTGGCTATGTCTGTGGTGGCACCATCCGTAATTTGAATACTGCAGGAACGATCACATCCACTCACGAAGGAGCTGCCGGTATTGTCGCTTGGACGAACGGGACGGTGCTCATCGAGAACTGTCACAGCTCAGTAAATATCATCTTCGACAACGCATCACGTAAGCGAGGTCTCTCCGGCTTTACTTACAACAGCTTCAACGACAACCATGTGCTTACTATCCGCGACTGTGTCTATGACGGTACGATGACCGCAGGAGCCGACAAGACAGGATCCGCCGGTTTCGTTATTTGGCGAGCATACGGCACGGTGAATATCAGTAACTCGCTGTTAGCTGCCACCTACGAGAATGGACTGGGTACAAGTGACTGTGGTACTTTCATTCGCAATGGTCTTGGCGGTGGCATCATCAGCAACAGCTTCTACAAGACAGTACTGGGTGAGTCCCAGGGTGTGCAAGCCACGGAAACAGAACTGACGAACGGACGTACGGCCTTCTATCTGCAGAACGGGCGCTCGGACTTAGTGTGGGGTCAGAAGATTGGTGTCGATCCGTTGCCTGTATTGACCAACGATGAAAGTAAGCGTGTGTACCGCTCAGCCAATGGCTATACCAATGATCCATCGTTAGCCATAGCCGACCAAAGTCTCGTGCCTCTCAACTATACTATTGACGGCAGTGGCAACCTCACCATCACCGGTTTCGATGCGGGCTTTACGCCACCTGCCGACTATGCCCTTATTATCCCAGAGGACATTGATGGAAAGCCCGTGGTGGGCATTGGCACCGATGCCTTCAAGGGTAAAACGACAATTGCCACGGTAAGTTTCCCCTCTACCCTGACCAGTATCGGACAGAATGCTTTCCGCGAATGTACAGGACTGTCGGCAGTAACCGTTCCCGCCACCATCACCACGATGAGCATCGACGCATTCAGTTGGTCGGGGGTGAAGACAGTTGATGTATATTGCAATGAGTTGGCACAAGGAGCCTTCTGGCAGTGTACAAGTCTGGAGAACGTCACCATCCATGAGGGAGTGACCGTTCTGGGACATGGCTGCTTCGAGAGTTGTGCCAAGCTTACAACCGTTGATATTCCCAAGTCGGTGACCACCATCTCCAAACAGGCCTTCTACAAGTGCACCTTACTGGCAACCGTGAACTTCGCTGCTAATAGCGAATTGACGAACATCGGCATCAACGCATTCCGCGAAACAGCCCTCACCACGATGACAATACCTCAATCTGTGACCCTCATCGACACTGAGGCTTTCCGTAGCTGTCAGAAACTGTCGAGTGTTACTTTCGCGGCAGGTTCAAAGCTCACTACCATCAACACCTCGGCGTTTGCCGATTGTGTGCTGTTGCCTTCGTTCACTATGCCCGATATGCTGACCACCCTTGGCAATACCGTATTCTACAACTGTCAGAAACTGGAAAGCATCACGTTCTCGCCGTTACTCACCACGATACCCGACGGCACCTTCCAGAAGTGCAGCAAGCTGGACAACGTCACCATACCAGGCACCATCACCCGTTTAGGCTCCAGTGCCTTCCGGGAGTGTAGTTCGCTCTCATCGATTGTCATTCCCAATTCGGTCACAGTCATGGGAACAAGTGTATTCCAAGATTGTACCAGTCTCACTGCCGCTTCTTTCCAAACGGGCTTCACGATGAACTATATTCCTAACAATACATTCTATAACACCCGTTTCAGCAGCTTCACCATCCCAGCATCGGTAACAGCCATCAACTATCAGGCATTCATGAACAACACGGCACTGAGTGCTATTGAGTTCCCCGCAACTGTCACCACGTTGGGCAGGGATGCCTTCCGGGGCTGTACCGCTCTGGAAGAGGTGACGATTCCCGCAACTATCACATCTATGGATTGGGATGTGTTCAGCTACTCAGGAGTAGAAAGCGTACAAGTGTATTGCAACGAACTGGGACAAGGAGCCTTCTGGAATTGTAAAAATCTTACGAGTGCCACTCTCCATGAGGGATTAACCATTGTCGGCCACGGCGCCTTCCAAGAGTGTTCTAAACTGCCTACGATAACTATTCCGCAATCGGTAACCACCATTCGTAAGAATGCCTTCTATCAGTGCTACTTACTCACAGCAGTCAATTTCGCACCTGGTGCGCAGGTTAGTGAAATCGGCGAAACATGTTTCTACCAGTGTACATCCTTAGAAGGTATCACTTTCCCAAAAACATTGAAGACCATCGGCAACTCTGCCTTCCGCTACTGTTCGTCACTGAATAATGTCGTGCTGCCAGATTCGCTGGTCACTATCCAAGACTGGGCGTTTGCCAACTGTACGGCCATGGAGAACCTGACCATCGAGGAAGGTGTCACCAGCATCAACCGCGACGTGTTCCAGTTTAGTGGTATGAAGAAGGTGGTACTGCCCAGTACCCTCGAGTTCATTGGTGTGAACCTATTTAATGAATGTTCACAGTTGGAAGAGCTTGACCTTTCGAAGTGTGTCAATGTCTATGAACTCTATAGCATGGCCAATGTTCAGCGTACTGGCGGTTCCGGCCAGTGGAATATTTTCTTCGGAATACCATCCACTACCAAAGTTATCCTGCCACCCTATGCCACGGCAACGCTTGGTGCCAATGATGAGGTTGCTTCATTGCCCTTCGACCTCCAGCAGGACGATGAGGGCTACTATCTTATCAATACCGCTGCCGACTGGGATAAGTTCGTCGTGTACTCTCGACAGAATCCCACCATCAACGGACGTGTTACCAATCATCTCAACCTTACGAAACACTTCGGTAAGCTCGGCGTGGGCAATGGTGAGTCGAACTACATCACCTACCAAGGCACGCTCGATGCGCAGGGCCATACCTTGAGCATCAAATATAAGACAGGTAAGGACGATGGTGGCGGTCTGTTAGCCTACGTGGAGAACGCTACGGTAAAGAACTTGAGAATGACAGGTGAAATCATGGCCAATAATCGCCATGTCGGTGGTATTGTAGGTTTCGTGAAGCCTGGCTCCACTTTGGTTATGCAGGACTGCGAGTCGCATGCCGATTTCACGGTAACACCCACAACCACCAACATGCACATCGGCGGCTTCATCGGACAGGGCAAAACAAGTACCATTACCCTCACCGACTGTCTCTATACGGGTTCCGTCACCGGCAACACTAACTTCCGATATGCTGCTCCCTTCCTCGGATGGATGGAGAGTGCAGGACGCATCACCTATAACTACTGTCTGAACATTGGCACGTTTACCAATACTGACCAGAACTACACCTATGCCTTGGGTGTTACACAGTACAGTGGTCAGAGCACGGCGGCGTCCTGCTTCTACAAGCCAGGCAATAATACTAACAACGAGTCGTTAGCTACTGCAGTCTCCGTAGAACAACTGTCCAGTGGTATGGTGACTTATCGCCTGCAGGGCGGACGTGCCGATCAGCACTGGGGCCAGCTTCTTGGAAGGCACGCTCATCCGAATTTGACACACGAAGAAGGCACGCTTGTCTATCACCAGCCAGGTATATATAGCAACAATGAAGAAGATGAAGGTCTGAAGACAGACGGTGAGGGTTATTATCTCATTGGTACTGTTGACGATTGGAAGATGCTGTCCATATTGATTGACGATGGCGAATACGATGCCAAGGCTCGCATGACTGCTGATATCGATTTAGGCAACGACCAAACGATGATCGGTAGCGGCATCAATCAAGATAATTACGGTACAGGCTGTGTTCTTTTCCAGGGAATATTCGACGGTCAAGGTCATACACTGACTGTCCATTACAACACAACAGAGTTGTATGTGGCACCATTCCGTTATATTCAGAATGCAACCATCAAGAATCTGCGGGTTGATGGTACCATTACCACATCGAACCGTCTCGCCGGAGGTATCGTTTCTGGATGCTTTGGCGAACAGATTCACAGCTACATCACTAACTGCATCAGTTCTGTTGATATCACATCCAATTATGTCAATACGAGTGGCTTCTACGAAGGTGCTCGCACAGGCGGTATCGTAGCACAGCTCTTCTTTTACGGACAGCTACATATCACCGACTGTATCTTCGATGGCTCCATCAGTGGTGAAACAAGAGATGTATTGTGGGGAGGCTTCTTGGGATTACCCGATGGTACGGTTACCATTGAGAATGGTCTGCAAATCGGAACCTTCGATTGCAGTAACGTTATCAGCGGCAGTAATGGCTCTGGCACTTTCTCATCTGTATTCAGCAATGGTTATGCATCAAGAGTGAACGTGTCTAACAACTGCTATTATCTGAATCAATTGGGTAATGCCCAAGGAACACTTGTTAATGCCACCACTCTCTCCGACGGTACCATCACCACCGCTCTGCAGTCTGGGCGCCCTGAAGAGATCTGGGTACAAGACGCCAGCACGGGCCAGCCTATCCTTGCCCTCTTCAAGAAGAACAATGGTATTGCCACTGGTTTGCGTGTCATCACCGATGATGATAACGACACCTGGTTTACCCTCGAGGGTATGAAGCTTGATACGAAGCCTAATCAGCCGGGCGTGTATATCAAGAACAGAAGAAGGATAATCATCAAGTAAGCCACCCCTGACCCCTCCATAAGGAGGGGGATGCCATGTATAATAACAAAAAAACATATAGAAGATGAAAAGAAAGCAATTCTTCCTGCTGTGCATGATTCTTCTTGCCAGTATCGCAGTCAAGGCACAGGACCTTGCCTATACCACGAATAGTGATGGAACATTGACCATTACCGGTTTTGCCTCTGGTTTTACACCACCAGCAGACTATACCCTAGTGATTCCTGATGAGATCGACGGGAAGGCTGTGACGGCCATTAAAGCCTCTGCGTTCAAGGGTAAGACGAATTTCACCTCGCTGACTATTGGCAGTAATGTGAAGACCATCGGTGATCAAGCTTTCATGAACTGCACTAAATTAACAGGTAGTGTCGTGATTCCCAATTCAGTCACGTCGCTTGGTACCAGTATCTTTGAAGGATGTTCAAATCTCACAGCTGCCTCCTTCGAGGATGGCTACACCTTGGATTATATCCCCAAGTGGTTAGTGTGGGGAACTAACATTACCACCTTTGTCATACCTCCTTCAGTGAAGTATATCCATCAGGGTGCCTTCAAGAATTGCAAAAACATGACCTCCATCGAGATTCCTGCAACAGTAACAACGATCAACAAAGAAGCGTTCATGAACTGTACGAGTCTGACGGAGATTACCATTCCCTCCAGCATTATATCCATGGAGGAAAGTGTATTCAATGGAAGCGGTATTGTCACGGCGAACATTGCCTGCGAAACTTTGGGACAGAGTGCTTTCAACGGGTGCAGCAAGCTGACGACAGTGAACTTATTGAACGGTGTGAAGACAATCAAGAGCAGTGCTTTCTCTGGTTGTTCGAAACTCACCACGGTGAGCATTCCCGCATCGGTAACCACGATGGAGTCAAGTGCCTTCTATGGCTGTTCATTGCTCTCTACCGTGAGCTTTGCCGAGGGCATTCAGTTGGAAACGATACCCGAATCAGCCTTCAGTAATTCAGGACTAACAAGCATCACCATCCCTGCATCGGTAAAGACCATTGGCAATAATGCATTCCAAGGATGCAATAAACTCACAGAAGTAATCTTCCCTGCCAACACACAGGTATCAGCGATCGGCTCCTATGCCTTTTCCAGTTGCACCTTACTGCCATCATTCATTATGCCAAACACCTTGACAACGCTGGGCACCAATGTGTTCAATAGTTGTTCGAAGCTGGCTTCCATCACCTTCTCCAATCAGTTGACAACCATTCCCAATGGTACATTCTATCACTGTACGAGTTTGGATAACGTAACCATACCTGGCTGGATTACCTCGTTGGGAGATGATTGCTTCGAACATTGTACTTCCTTGTCGAGCATCGTCATCCCAAAATCAATTCAGTCAATTGGCCAAGATGCATTCTTTGAATGCACAAGTATGACAGAGGCTTCCTTTGAAGAAGGCTATTCATTGGATTATATCGGTGCGTATATGTTCGATGATACTCACATCAGTACCATTACCATTCCTCCATCGGTAAAAACTATTCGACAGGGGGCCTTCAAGAAATGCCACTATATGACTCATATTGAGATTCCTGCAACTGTGCAAACGATTAGTGATGAGGCTTTCATGACTTGTGAACAACTCACAGAAATAACCATCCCTGCCACTGTCACTTCAATGGGTAACTATGTGTTTAATGGAAGTGGTATAGTAACAGCGAACATTGCCTGCGAGACCTTGGGACAGAGTGCTTTCAACGGGTGCAGCAAGCTGACGACAGTGAACTTATTGAACGGTGTGAAGACAATCAAGAGCAGTGCTTTCTCTGGTTGTTCGAAACTCACCACGGTGAGCATTCCCGCATCGGTAACCACGATGGAGTCAAGTGCCTTCTATGGCTGTTCATTGCTCTCTACCGTGAGCTTTGCCGAGGGCATTCAGTTGGAAACGATACCCGAATCAGCTTTCTATGGCACGGCTTTGACAAGCATTACCATTCCTGCATCGGTGAAAACCATTGGCGGCAGTGCATTCTATTCCTGTAAGAAACTTACCGAGGTGTTATTCCCGGAGAACTCACAGCTTACAACGATCGGTTCCTCTGCCTTTTCCAACTGTACTTTGCTACCCTCGTTCACCATGCCGAATACACTGACCACCATGGGCAGTAGTGTGTTCAACAGTTGTTCAAGTCTGGCCACCGTTACATTCTCTGAGCAATTGACGTCCATTCCCAACGAAACTTTCTATTATTGTACGAGTCTCGACAATGTTACCATTCCCAGATCGGCAACCTCGTTGGGTAACGATTGCTTCGAACATTGCACCTCCTTGTCGAGCATCGTCATTCCCAATACGCTCAAATCTATTGGAACTGACGCATTCTTTGAATGTACAAGTATGACGGAGGCTTCCTTTGAGGAAGGGTATACCTTGGACTATATCCCCAAGTGGATGTTTGAAACCACCAGCATCAGCACCATTACGATTCCCCCTTCGGTAAAGGAAATCCGGCAGGGTGCATTCAAGAAGTGTTACTCTCTGACCAACATTGAAATCCCCTCCACTGTGCATCGTATCAACACAGAGGCGTTCATGAATTGTACGAGTCTGACGAACATTACCTTGCCAGGTTCGATTGGCACCATGGAAACCTCCCTCTTCAGCGGGTGCAGCAGCCTGCAGACCATCGATGCGTCACAATGCGTTAATGTGTATGATTTTTACTACTATTCCTCATTACGTGCAAGCAGCAGAATATTCACTGGAGTGCCTGCCACAACGAAGATCATCCTGCCACCCAATTCTGTAACAACTTCACTGGGGACTAACGATGAGATCGCTGCGTTTGTGTTCGATCTTCAACAAGACGAAGAAGGTTATTACTTGATTAAGAATGCCAGCGACTGGGACAAGTTCGTGATATATTCACGCAAGTATCCTGAGACCAATGCCAGACTGACTGCAGATATCGACCTCACTGGTCATGTTGGAAAGATAGGCATAGGTTACAATTCTTCCAATTGCAAGTATTACACGGGCACGTTCGATGGGCAGTACCACAAGCTAACGATTCATGATCAAGTGAATAAGGATTATGCGGGCGGACTGTTCTATGGTGCGAAGAATGCTACCATACAACGGTTGATCCTGGATGGTACGATCGAGACGAGCTATCTCCGTACAGGTGGCTTCGTTGGTATTTTCAACAATCTGACCATGAACGACTGTGAGTCGCGGGTAACAATAACGGGATTTGCCTCTCAACCTAAAGATCTACGGATAGGTGGTTTTGTGGGACATGGAGAAGATGATATCCCTGTCAGCTTCAACGACTGCCTGTTCAGCGGCGTGATCAATGGTGGTAATAACATTCGGTATTGTGCGCCATTCCTGGGATTTACTGACCGCTCCACGAATGTGACCTACAACTATTGCCTGAACAATGGTACGTTTGATGTAGATCGATCAACCTTGCACGTGTTGGGTGACGGTATGTATCCTAAGCCCGTATCCAGTTTCTATATAGAGGGAAACTACTCATCCGAATATGTTTATGGCACCCGTGTTTCTGCCTACCAGCTGGCTCACGGCGAAATAGCCTACCAGTTGCAAGGTGACCGCCCTGAACAGCATTGGGGACAGCTCATCGGAACAGATCCCGCACCCGTTCTTACCAATGCAGAGAGTAAATGGGTGTATCAGATCAATGAATACAAGTATTCCAATAATCCTAACGACGACGATATCCTTACGGGTATCAGCGAGGCTTCTCAGGAGGAGGTCCGAAGTGGCGACTGGTACTCTCTTGAGGGCATGAAACTTGAAAGTCGTCCTGCCGAGAAGGGTATTTATATCCACAATGGAAGGAAGGTCATTGTTAAGTGACAAGTGAGAAGTGATAAGTATGATTACAAAAACGATAAAGAGTATGAAAACAAAACGATTTTTTATTTCAGTAATCGCCTTCGTCTTCACAATGGGGGCATGGGCGCAGAATAATGATGTGGCTACGGCTATTCTTCAATCAGGTGAGAATACCACAGTCTTTACGGGTGTTAATGCTTTGGTGCAGGCTGTGGAGGCTGCTGCCGACGGGGATGTGATCACACTCTCCGCAGGACAGTTCTACGAGACAGACATTACGAAATCCGTGTCGGTTATCGGTGCTGGTTATGAGGCAGATGCCACCACCGGCACAGGTGTTACCTCCATCATCAAGAATGGCTACTATTGCCTGTCTATAGGAAAGGCTGATGAAACGCTTCAGAATGTGCATCTTGAAGGCCTTCGTGTGGAAGGTACATTATATCTTGCAGCTGGAAGAGGAGGTTACGACCAGAAGAATCCTGTCCAAGGCATCAATATTACCAAATGCTATGTGGCAGGTCATATCCAAGCAAAAAACTCGATCACGGATGTGGCTATCTCGCAGTGTGTGATCACGGGTAGCGTAACAGGTGGGAAAGACTACTTAGCTACTAACCTGACGGTGACGAACTGCCATATTAATGATAACGTACATACGTTTGCTGCCGGAAGTCGTGTCTTGGTTGACCATTGCATCCTCATGGGGGGCTTCTATCATGGTAATAATGGTAGTACGGAACCATTGAATAATTCCGCCTTTACTTGGACCAATTGCATTTTTGGGATGAAAGCCAGTGAATACAGTTATGTAGTGGGCATCGGCGCTACTGTCCAGAATTGTCTTTGCTCAAGCTTAAGATATGGTTTGAGTGGAGTAGCAGGAATCCATGAGAATAATTATGAGGAAGATTATCTCCAGATGGTTGTATCATTTGGTGATTATGCTGATGCAAGATATGTAGAAGGTCGTACGTTTGAGTTGCTCAATCCAACCAGGTTTCCCGGTACCGACGATGGCCAGATCGGACTCTTAGGCGGCGAAGGATTCAGTAGGGTTCCTTCTACCCCTGTGGTGAAGAACTTGATGCCCACCGTGGAGGGCAGTATATTGAAGATCAGCTATGAGGCGGAGGTGAGGTAGTTCATAGTTCATAGTTTATAGTTTATAGTTATTATGAGTGGGATTAGATATTTACTGCTGACCTTGGCCGTTGCCTTGAGTACGTCGGCAAGAGGGCAGGACGGTATTACCGAACGGGAATACTGGATAGACCAGCAGATTGCTGAGAAGCAGACCTTGGCGGAGAGCCCTGCCGAGGTGGATGTCTCGCAACTGTCTATGGGTGTGCATTCCGTGACGGTGCGTGTAAAGGACAATAACAATCTGTGGAGTGTGCCCGTCACGAAGTTCTTCGTGATCACTCCACCTACCAGTAAGGCCACCACCATCACGGCCAGAGAGTATTGGTTTGACGGTCTTGTTGGGGAACGACAATCCTTATCAGAATCGGTGGCGGAGGTGGAGTTCCCTTCTCTGTCGGCAGGACTGCATTCCGTGACAGTACGTGTGAAGGACAATAACAATGTGTGGAGTGCACCCGTCACGAAGTTCTTCGTGAAGCCCAAAACGGTTGTGGCAACCACCATCGCCCGCTATGGCTACTGGATTGACGGCGACATGGAGCAGATCACAACGGTTCCCACCGAAGCACTTACCGATTTAGTGGAGATCAACGTGAGGTCACTGTCGTATAGCACCCATACCATTTCGTGGGCGGTATGCGACTCGAAAGGCGCTTGGAGCGTGGTGCTTACAGAGGAGTTCGAGGTGGTGCCACCATATACCACAGGCATCAAGGGAACGGAGTCATCCGATAGTGAGCAGGCAAACTGGTACACGTTGGATGGTCGCAAACTCGATGCACCACCGTCGGAGCAAGGAGTGTATATCCGCAATGGCCGCAAGATCATAGTCAAGTAAGGGCATTCCAAGCCATCAGAAGGAGGGAGAGGGATAGTCACTCAAATAACAAAACAATTTGTTTTGTTCTCGAAGAAGGCCGTTTTTAACATGTTAGTAATGCCTTTTTCCACTACAAAACAAATTGTTTTGTTCTTATATCCCCCAATTGATCAGATCCGTTTCCCTACATTTCGGATGCGGAAAAGCCAATATTAGAAAGAAACGGTACGTTTACTCTGCGGTGTTACCTGCTGTTTTGTAGTTGCTGAGACCAGCCTTGAGGAAGTCAACATATTTGGCGATATCCTCATCATAGACAGCAGAGCCCGTGAGCGGATTACCTTCGTTGTCAAGAGCGACATAGAACGGCTGTGCATTGGCACCGAACTTAGAGCGCTGCAGGTAACTCCATTTGTCACCCACGGTGCGCAGCGTGCGCTGCTGTCCGTTCTCTTCAGTTACCTGAATATGCTCTGGCAGCGGTGTTTTGTCATCAACAAAGAGAGAGATCAGGACATAATCATCGTTCAGCAGGTTTGCCACGGCAGGATCCGTCCATACGGCAGCCTCCATCTTCCGACAGTTCACACAGCCAAAGCCCGTGAAGTCAACGAGCACCGGTTTACCTTGCGCCTTGGCAGCCGCCATGCCCTCCTCATAGTTCAGGTACTTCGCCCTTACCTCGTTGGCTTTATAGAGGTTGAAATCCTGTGTGCTCATCGGTGGTGCAAAAGCACTGACGGCCTTACAGGGTGCTCCCCATAAGCCAGGCACCATATAGATCGCGAAGGCGATGGATACCAATCCGAGCATGATACAAGCCACGGGCATGGGCTTGTCCATCTCGCCTCCCTCCCAGTCGCTTTGGAACTTCAGTTTTCCGATGAGGTAGAGACCGAGTGCGCCGAAGATAACGATCCACAGACAGAGGAACACCTCACGGTCGAGAAGGCGCCATCCGTAGGCGAGATCGGCCACGGAGAAGAACTTCAGGGCAAAGGCGAGCTCGATGAATCCTAAGGTCACCTTGATGGTATTCATCCATCCTCCCGACTTCGGTGCTTTCTTCAGCCAGGTGGGGAACATGGCGAAGAGGGTGAAAGGCAGAGCCAGTGCGAGGGCGAAGCCAAACATTCCGATGGCGGGTCCCATGATGCTGCCGCTGGTCGTCAGCTCCACGAGCAGGAAGCCGATGATAGGTCCGGTACAGGAGAAGCTCACCAACGAGAGGGTGAAGGCCATGAGGAAGATCGAGAGGATTCCACTGGTGCTGCTGGCTTTGCTATCTACCTTATTCGTCCATGAAGAGGGCAGGGTGAGTTCGAACCAGCCGAAGAAGCTGAGTGCGAACACCACGAGCAACAGACAGAAGAAGATATTAAAGACAGCATTGGTGGAAAGGGCATTCAGTGCACTGGCACCGAAGATAGCCGTGATGGCAAGTCCTAAGGCGAGATAGATCACCACGATAGAGATGCCATAGGTGATAGCATCCTTGATACCTTTCTTCTTATCATCTTTTGCCCTTTTCAGGAAGAAGCTCACCGTCATGGGAATGATAGGCCACACGCAGGGAGTGAACAGAGCCACCAGTCCTCCCAAGAAACCCATCAGGAAGATATACAGCCAAGAGCGGTTCTGGTTACTTTCGCCGTTGAAGGCCTGCAGTTCATTCACCACCGGCTTCCACAGGCTGTTCACCTCGGCAGAATCAAGAGGAGCCACGGCAACCGCAGTGGTAACACTGTCGTTGCCCGCTTTCAGGGAGTCGGCCTTCGCGGCGAGGAGTGCTGCAGCGGCAGCGGGATCCTCGGCATCGGCTACTTCATTTTTTTTTTCGTCCTGGGCAGCCTCGGGAGCATCTTTCGGTCCCTCACCCTGATAGTCGAACTCTACCTGTGTAGGTGGCAGACAGTTCTGGTCATTGCAGGCACCAAACTCTAAGAAGCCCTTGATATGGTAGGTTTTCCCTGTGATCTTGAAACGCTGTACGAAGGTAACGGCATGCTCGAAGTAGCGCAGGTTCATGTCAAAGAGTTTATCAAAGCTGCTGATCTCTTTGCCTTGTGCCTTCAGTTTCCCTTCAGCCTTTGCACCTTCCACCAAATCGGTATTCATGGTCGCCGAGATAGGACCATCGGCGGGCAGTCCTGTGGAATACACATGCCATCCGGCATCGATCTTTCCCGTAAAGATCACATCAACCTCAGAGGGAGATACCTGTTTCTGACTTACCGTGAAATGCACGGGATCTTGCATCTGTGCCTGTGCTGCCACGGTAAACACCGTAAGCATCAGCATGAGCAGGGTAGATTTCATGTTTCTTCTCATATCCTTATTATTTCAATTTTTCAACTCTTCAGATCTTTTTGCTCTACGAATTAGACGAATTCTTTAATTTTTTTTCTCAACGAATTAGACGAATTGGACGAATTCTTTAATTCTTCTTTCTCTACGAATTAGACGGATTAGACGAATTCTTTAATTACACTTATGTGTCATGATGTCCAGTACGAAGCGGTCGGTCTCATCCATGCCGCGGCTACCGATGGCGGTGAGGTTATGGATGCTCTTATCCACATCATCATCAATGATACCCTCGGCAGAAGTGACATATTTATGCTGTATGGCGAGCATGGCACTCATCACCGCAGTACTCACCCCCGTGGTAAGTTTGAGGGCACACGACGGCTTTGCTCCATCGCAGATCATTCCCGTGAGGTTGGCAATCATATTCTTCACCGAGTAGCAGATCTGTTCGAAGGTGCCACCCATCAGGTAGGTGATGCCACAACTGCTGCCTGTACTCGCCACCACACAGCCGCAGAGGGCACTCAGCGAACCCAAGGTCTGTTTGATGTAGATGGCGGTGAGGTTACTGATGATCAGTCCACGGATCAGCTCCTCCTCCGTATTATGGTTCTCCTCAGCGAACACCACCACAGGCATGGTGGCGCAGATACCTTGATTGCCGCTGCCGCTGTTGCTCATCACGGGCACCATGGCACCGGCCATTCTCGCATCACAGGCACAGCTGGTCACACTGAGCACCTTCGAGAAGATGCTGTCACCCATGATGCCACGTCCCAAGGGGGAGCACATCGTCTTCCCCAACTGATGACCGTAGTTCTCACGGAGTCCGCTGGCTGCTGCCTCGGAGTTCAGTCGTTTAGCTTCTAAGATGAAGCGCAACTCCTCCACATCTGTCTCCGTGGCGAACTCATACACTTTCTGCAGGGTGAGCTGGGGTTCATAAGCCTCAGCATCATGTCCCGTGGTGGCATCTCCCTGTACCATCGGTGTATCGGGCACGGTCTTCTCCTCCCGGATCTCCTTGCCGTCTTTTGCCAGATAGACAAAGTGGGTGTGGTGTGTCTTGATGCGAGCCTCTGTCTCATGACCTTCGGCCTGGCATACCACATTAATAAACAGTTTATCGGGATCGTTCTCTTCCAGCTTGATATCTATGCGGTTCTCGGCAATATACCGTTTCCCCTCTTCCACCGCCTCACGGTTGCAGTCGCGCAGCACCTCTAACTCCAGTTCCGAGCGACCGATTAAAGCCCCCAATGCAATGGCAATGGGCAATCCGATCATTCCCGTTCCGGGTATTCCCACGCCCATCGCGTTTTTCAGGATATTGGCACTCAGTCGGAGAAAGATCTGCTCGGGGCGTTTTCCCAGCAGTTCTGTTGCTTTAGCCACACACAAAGCCACTGCCATAGGTTCTGTACACCCAATGGCAGGCACCACTTGTCGGCGGATCAATGCGATGATCGCATCTTTTTCTTCTGTAGGAAGCATCGATAGATTTCTTTATGATTTATCATTTATACGTAATGAAGGTGGTTTGGTGTACACACGCACCTCATTTTTATAATAAATTAATAATCGCGAAGACCACCATCACCATGACAAATTCTGTCCGGCTGTTGATGGCACAGGCCCGTTGCATGTCTCTGCTGTCAAGGGTTCGCGGGTGGTTTCCGATGAACGGTTTCTCGATGACCTCACCGAAATACGTATGCGTACCACCGAACTGACAGTCGAGGATTCCAGCCAAGGCACTCTCGGGATATCCGCTGTTGGGAGAGGCATGCCTCTTTCCATATCGCCCTACGAAGGTAATGAGGCGTGGTCTGCCTGCCACGAGGATCATCAGCAGGGCGGTGAGGCGCGCCGGGAGATAGTTGGCCACATCGTCGATACGTGCCGCCACGGTGCCAAACAGACGGTAACGTTCGGTACGATAACCGATCATGGAGTCGAGGGTGTTGATCATCTTATACGTCATCATTCCCGGAACACCTAAGAGCAGGAACCAGAACAGGGGGGCCACCACCCCATCGGAGAGATTCTCTGCCAAGGTCTCCAACGCTGCCTGACGGATCTCCTGGGCATTCAGCTGTGATGTGTCGCGCCCCACGATCCGTGCCACCTGTCTCCTTCCCTCCTCCAACGACCGGTCTAAGGCTTCGAACACCATCCGCACCTCCTTGATCAAGGTTGTACCTGCCAGACAGAAGAATACTAAAATACAGGAGAGGATGTAACGAGAGATGGTCACCACAGGGTGATCCGACGGCATCCACGAGCCTAATAGGCCGACATCACCGATGATGAACGCCGTAAGGAAGAAGGTGAGAAGGATCAACGCTGCTGCCAGCATCCCACCCTTCATCCGTCGGTGAGTCCCGTGGTTCAGTCGCCGCTCCCCACAGGCAATAGCCTTCCCGAAATATACTACGGGATGAGGAAGCCAGGATGGGTCACCCCAGCATTTGTCTAACAGCCATCCGATGAGCAGTTGATAGTCCATTATTGATCATTTAAAGGGAACGGAGGACGAGGGGGCGAGAAGAAGATCCATGGCCTTCACCAACAGGTCATTTTCCTCGGGTGTCTGTGCCGCCACGCGGATATAATGGTTGTCGAGTCCTACGATGTTGTGACATGAGCGCACCAGGATCCCATAGCGATCCACCAACCGACGTTTAATCACCAAGCTGTCGGCATCTGCCATCCTCACCAGCATGAAGTGGGTCTGTGTGGGCATCACCTCTATCGAATCGATCTGGTTCAGGTTGTCACGCAGTCGCTGTGCCTCCTGTAGATAGCCATCCATGTCGAAATGGAAATCAGCATGGTGCTCAAGGATATAGCCACAGGCCACCCATGCCAGTGCGTTCACGCTCCAAGGCATCTGCGACATACGCAGACTGCGGATAAAATCTTCCTTTCCAGTGACATAGCCTAAGCGCAGACCGGGAATGCCGTACTTCTTCGTCATCGAGTGCAAGAGGATCACATTCCCCAATTGGGCAGCCTCCCGGGGGTCTATCAGCTCCTCCTTGCAGAAGAACGCATAGCTCTGATCGATAACGAACAACGTGTGGGGATGATCGAAGGCAGCCTTCACAACCTGTTCCTTCGCGATCACCCGTCCGGTGGGATTGTTGGGGTTACAAAGCCACACCATATTCATCTCGTCATGAATCTCGTCGAGCGAATGGATGGTCGTCACGTCTGAGCCATGTAGCCAGCAGGCATCACCATACTCACTGAAGGTGGGCACGAGCACTGCCGAACGGGATCCTCCTCCCGCAGTCTGGGCGATGAGATAGATGGCCTCGGTGGCACCACTGGTGATCAGTGTCTCCTCCGGACGGTTCCTCAGGATAGCACTCAACACCCGTTCCGTCTTGATGGTTTCTGCCGGTGGGTAGTGGTCGATGACATCCATCGCAGCCTTGAGATGTTCTTTCAAACCATCCATCTGGATACTGGGACACAGATTAGAGCTGAAATTGTGCTTGATCACCCCTTCATATTCATAAATATCATCTCCATGTGCTGTAATCATGCTGCAAATATACAATTTTATTTGGAAAATGTGTGGATTATTGCGCGTTTTTCATTACTTTTGCAATCAAAAAAGAAGTAGAACGATGCAAGAAACAAGACAAAATAGGATTTCCCGACTGCTTCAGAAGGAACTCAGTCTGATTTTTCAGAGTCAGACAAGGATGATGCACGGGGTGATGGTGAGCGTGACACGTGTGAAGATCTCACCCGATCTGAGTATTTGTACCGCCTATCTCAGTATCTTCCCCAGTGAGCGTGGACAGGAACTGATGCAGAATATCCAGAAGAACGAGAAGACGATACGCTACGAGCTGGGGACGAGGGTGCGCAACCAACTGCGCATCATCCCCGAACTGCGCTTCTTCATCGATGACTCGTTGGACTACATCGAGCATATCGATGAGTTATTGAAAAAATAACGTCGTTCCCAATCCTCGTTATATCGTTATTTCGAATCATTTAGAATCAAGTGAACTTTCCCTTCTATATCGCCAAACGCTACCTGTTCTCCAAGAAGAGCACGCATGCCATCAACCTGATCAGTGCGATCAGCGTGATCGGTGTGGCTGTAGCCACCATGGCCTTGGTAGTGACACTCAGCGTATTCAACGGCTTCCACGATATGGTGGCAACCTTCTTCACGGCTTTCGATCCGCAGCTGAAGATCACACCGGCAAAGGGAAAGACAGCCCCCGCCGATGATCCTATCCTCACGGAGATCCGACAACTGCCTGCCGTGGATGTGGCCACCGAGAGCGTGGAAGACAATGCGTTGGCTGTCTATCAGGGGCGGCAGGCTATGGTGGTAGTGAAAGGCGTTGACGATAACTTCGCTGAACTCACCCATATCACCGAGATCCTCTATGGCGACGGGGAGTTCGAGCTGCATGCCGCCAACCTGCAATATGGGGTGCCTGGCCTCCGACTGGCATCGGTCTTAGGCACAGGGGCCCGGTGGAAAGACTACCTGAAGATCTATGCTCCGAAAAGGGAGGGACAGTTGGATCTGACAGCCCCCGAAGAGGCATTCGTCGAAGACTCCCTGCTCTCCCCCGGCGTGATTTTCTCGGTGAAACAGTCGAAATACGATAAGAACTATATTCTCGTACCCATCAGCTTCGCACGTAACCTGTTCTGGCAGGAAGGGATGCTCTCTTCGTTAGAGCTGCGCCTCAAGGCCGGCAGCGATCTCGATGAGGTGAAGAAACAGATGCGGCAGATTGCCCAAGGTAAATATAAGGTGGAAGATCGCTATGAACAACAGGCCGACACCTTCCGGATCATGCAGGTGGAGAAATTCATCGCCTATATCTTCCTCACGTTCATCCTCGTGGTGGCATGCTTCAATATCATCGGCTCACTCTCCATGCTCATCATCGACAAGAAAGACGATGTGGTGACACTGCGGAACCTCGGGGCTTCCGACAGTCAGATCATCCGCATCTTCCTTTTCGAGGGACGTATGATCTCGGCATGCGGAGCCGTCATCGGTATCCTCATCGGACTCCTTCTCTGCTGGATACAGCAGACGTTCGGTGTGGTGAGCCTCGGACAGTCGAGCGGCTCGTTCGTCGTGGATGCCTATCCCGTGAGCGTGCATCCCACGGACATCATCCTCATCTTCTTCACCGTCCTCATCGTGGGCTTCCTCGCTGTGTGGTATCCCGTGAGGTACTTTGCGCGCAAATTGATCATTGAATAATTGACAATTCACCATTGATAATTGACAATTGATATGAAGGAAAGAGTATTTTATCTGGTAAGAATCTACATCTTCATGGTGCTGGCACTGATCCTGGCAAAACCATGCTTCATGCTGTATAACCATGCCAACCATCCGTTCACAACCCACGAGGTGATGCAGGTAGTGAGCCACGGCATCACCCTCGACCTCTCCACGGCGCTATACCTCGTCGTGGTTCCTTTCCTTGTCATCCTCCTGTCATTATGGCTGTGGAACTGGAACCCCCTGCGGCAGCTGCTCAAGGGCTACTATGTCTTGGCGGCCTTCGTGCTGGCACTCGCCTTTGTGGCCGACACCAGTCTGTATGAGTTCTGGGGCTTCAAGCTCGATGCCTCGGTGCTGCCATACCTGAGCACCCCGAAGGAGGCCTTTGCCAGTGTGTCGTTCTGGTATCTCCTCGTGCGCATCCTCGTCATCGCACTCGTCACATGGCTCCTCTATAAGATCATGGTGATACTCACCCCGGTGGAACGGGAACGCCGTCGGAGCATCCGGCAGATCGGATATGCCAGCCGCCGCTCCCAGAAAGGTTGGTTCTTCATCTCTCCCATCAAGCATGGCGGCACGCGCCTCCTCGCCACCTTAGGGGGCCTGCTGCTGATCCCCCTGTTTGTCATCGGCATGCGCGGAGGCACCAGCGTGTCAACGAGCAATGTCGGACAGGTATATTTTTCACAGAACCAGTTCCTGAACCATTCAGCGGTGAACCCGGTGTTCAGCTTCCTCTCCTCCTTCGGCAAGACAGCCTCGGTGAAAGAGGAGAAGCACGAATATCAGTTCTTCAGCGAGAAAGAGTGCAAGAAACTCCTGGAGGGTGTCTTCGACACACGCAGCGAAAGCCCCGATGCCTTGCTCACCACCAAGAATCCCAATGTCCTGATAGTCATCATGGAGGGCTGCGGCAGCATCTTCACCGAGGCCAACGGCAACGGGCATGTCACGCCCAACCTCACGAAACTGTCTGCCGAGGGCATCTATTTCACCAACTGCATCGCCAACAGCTGGCGCACCGACCGCGGTATGGTGAGCATCCTCAGCGGATACCCCGCCTTCCCTAACCAATCGGTGATGAAGATGGCACAGAAATGCGAGACTCTGCCCTCCATCGCACGCACCCTCAAGGGCAAGGGCTATGCCACCACGTTCCTTTACGGCGGCGATGCCAACTTCACCAACGCACGCGGCTACCTCACCAGTACCGGTTTCGAGAAGATCATCAGTGAGGATGATTTCTCCAAGGAGGAACGCGGCGACTCGAAATGGGGCGTGAACGACTGGGTGGTGTTCGGACGACTGCTTGATATCGTCAAACAGCAGACAGCCTCCGCCAAGCCATGGTTCACCACCATGCTCACCCTGAGCAGTCATGAGCCTTGGGATGTGCCCATGAAGAAGAAGTTCGACGACAAGATCCAGAACGCTTTCTATTTCATGGATATCTGCTTAGGCGACTTCATCAACAAACTGAAGAAGACGCCCGCCTGGGAGAACACCCTCGTGGTGATCCTCCCCGACCACAGTATCCAGTATCAGGACATCGATCAGACCAAAGCCATGCGCAACCGCATCCCTATGATCTGGACGGGAGGAGCCGTGGCACAGGCTAAACGCATCGGAATGGTCTGCAACCAGACCGATCTCGCCGCCACCCTCTTCGGACAGATGGGGATCCCCCACGATGATTTCACCTTCAGCCGCGACATCCTGAGCAAGACCTACCAACGGCAGTTTGCCATGAACAACTGGACAGAAGGCTTCGCCACCTTCGATGCCTCCGGCTTCAATGCCTATAACCTGAACAGCAAGACGATCATTGCCGGAAAAGAGGGCAACGCCATCGAGACTGGAAAGGCTATCCTGCAGGTGACAAGCGAGGATCTGAGGGAGAGATAAGAGGAGAGGAGGATCACTATAACTTCCATCGTATTTGTAGTTCAAGGGAAGGTAAAGAGGAGGAGTTCACCTGTTGGTAACCACTGCCTATGACGGATCGGTCGAAATAGTTGATCACGGCTACCCGGGCATGGATCATGAATTTCTCCGATAATTGTGCCCGCAGCAATAACGAATATCGGATTCCTCTGCCATAGACCACCGGGAACGAGAAGTTGTAAAGCATGCCGCGCTCATAGAGATACATTCTGCTGTCGTAATCATCCGTGTGGAAATAGGCAGCGGCAAGATGGGTATGGAATATCTTATTCATCTTCCAGTTGACCAACTGACTTAATGTCCACCCTCTGCTGTTATTCTCATTCTTTATACATGCAAAATCCACTTGTGTCTTGGTAGAGACCATGGTTCCATCGTAACATACTGCCACCCTTCCGCGATGTTCCTGTCGGGAGTAAAGGGCTGATTTCTGCTCATTATCCTTTTCCTTAATGCGCAGACGGTAACGAGCAGAGAGATTGCAGTTGCCTGTCAAATACGACAAGCTGAGCAGATAATCCTGATGATAGGATGAGGCCGATGCCTGGTAACGCGGCCATGCGAAATAAGCCACATCAGCATAGGCAGAAGCCAGGAGTTTCCGCGAAGGCTGCCAATGTGCTCCTACATACAGTCCGCTTTCATTCTGCACTCTGCCTCCTTCACTGAATGCCTGTGCCTGCAATGACGTATATCGCATACCATAGAAACGTTGCAGCACCATCATACTGAGCTCTGATGACATACGTATTTGGGTAGTGTTTAAGGTGGCGAGAGTACCTTTGCGATCAATAGCGGTCTCCCCGTGGAATGACAAGCGGTGATGGGTATATCCATAGTCAATACTCATATTCATGAAATCACTCCCTTGAGGATAATAGTAACGGTAAACAACTTTCGTGTTAGGTTTTAGTGGACGGCTAAGGTGAGAATAGACCAAGTTCATAGCCGCATGCCATGCCCCGTTCTTATAGCGCATAGCCGTCCCCGTTGTAGTCAGGAAGGTATTGTTCTTTTTCCTCAGTTCACTGGCAGTACGATGGTAACCTCCTTCCACGAGTGCGGAGATGCTAAGAGTGTCGCTGTTCAGGGTGCCATCCACAGGACGGTAAGATAAGAAAGGTGTTACCTGTAGGCTCCTTGACAGCTGAATGGTTGCAGCCACACCTTGCAAATAGTTCGCTGAAGAAGCTGAAGAATGAGCACGTAGAATTTGACGCTGTCTGCCTAATGAGGTCAGTGCTGCTGACTTCCCCAATAAGAAATCACTGTTCATGACCAGTCCCATACCCATGCTCATTCGGTATTTACCGGCTACAAGTGTTTTTATGATCCCTACACGATGGCACATCAAATAAAAAGAATAGAAATCATAGCCCATTGAATTCCGATTACAGAAGAATGGCTCACCCGAATCCTTTGCGCCTATCAATCCTGCACGCCAATGGTCCCCTTGACGAAACGCATAACGAAGCTGATGTCGGTATCGATCACCTAAATAGCCACTGCGGTCTCCATTCCGTTCATAAAGTGGAACCTTGATCGTAGCCATCACCTCATGATGTCCCCGGCTTTCTGACAGATGCTCCTTCTCTTCCTCACCCAAGAACACAAAACACTGTAGTAAGCGCCTCTTAGTTGCATCGAGTGACTCAATCATGGCTAATTCACCAAAACTCTTTATCGGTGCATAACGATAGAGATAGACACAGATATCCTCGATCTCTTCGTCGGAAAGAAAAGGCAATTGTGATAGTTGTTCCTTTGTGGCCGTATTCAGGTTAAACGGATGTTGTTCCAGATCATATAGCAGATCACTTATCTCTTCCCATTGTGCCGATTCCATTTCATCTGGGTCATACAACTGATGGTAATCATTTTCCCACGACTGCGCGGAAAGAAACTGACAAGGAAAACAAAGCAGGCAAAATGTCCACAATAATGACTTTTTCATAGTTGAATGATTTAAGTTTGACATGTACGGGAATGAGTCCCGCAGGTTACATAAAGGGACCGATGCTCCACATCTCACCCTTTATGAGGGCAAAGGTACGAATAAGTGTGCAAAAATGCAAATGTTTTTGGCATTTTCACTCACTTAATCGTATCTTTTACTTCGTTGAAGATACTCGCGTTCGAAAAAGCTCAAATTAATTTGGCTTTTTGCTCACTTAATCGTATCTTTGCAGGCATGAAACAGTGGATGACCATCATTGTCTGGCTCGTGATGCTGGGAGCAGGAGGCCCGCTATGGGCACAGTCTTCCGGTAAAGGGCAGGTGAACCCTGAGGACCGGCCCGTGGATATGAATAACCCCACGTTCGTGCCGATGATCAAGGTGAGCAAGGTGATGCACCACGGTGACAGTATCCAATATATCGAGATGAACAACGTGTATGTTTATCCGCAACCGGTGTTCAAGAACGAAAAACAACGAAAGGCATATAACCGACTGGTGTATAACGTGAAGAAGGTGCTGCCCATCGCCAAGGAGGTGAACAGGATCATCATCGAGACTGGCGACTACCTGCAGACTCTACCCGACAAGAAGGCACGCGATGCACACATGAAACTGGTGGAGGAGGATATCAAAAAGACTTATACGCCGCGCATGAAGAAACTGTCGTACTCACAGGGGAAACTGCTGATCAAACTGGTGTACCGAGAGTGCAACAGCTCGGGCTATGAACTGATCAATGCTTTCCTCGGACCTGTAAGGGCAGGGGTGTGGCAGACCTTCGCATGGCTCTACGGTGCCAGTCTGACGAAGAAATACGAACCGGAAGGTATCGACCGACTCACGGAAAGGATTGTGCTGCAGGTAGAGTCAGGACAACTATGAGAAAAGCGAGATGGCAACGCTGCCGTCTCGCTTTTCTTTCTTTAACCTGATACAATCTTCTCACATTCCAAATAACACGAATATTACCTAATCAATATAACTAATAACCTTTTTCTAAGTATTGAGCTGAATCTGCCTGCAAAGGTAAGGGTTCCCCTTTTCTTCCTTTGTAAATAATCGTTCATTTGCTATGAAAAATGTTTCATGTATCAAATTTTGCAGTGTTTGAACGATATTTTTAACCCGATAAGCGGAAGGTGCGCTACCTTTGCAACATAAAACTTATGTAGAGTACTAACCATAATCAAAACATCAAAGAATGGAAAATCTAAAACGATTCCTTTTGAGCATCATGCTCTTGGCTGTGGGTACGATGATGTACGCGCAACAGCAGGAAATCACGGGTAGCGTCGTTGACCCTTCTGGAGAAGGCGTGATCGGTGCCACCGTGATGGTGAAAGGTACGTCGAACGGTACAATCACCGATTTTGACGGAAACTTCACGATCAAAGTGGGTGAGGGCGATATCCTCACAATCTCTTACATCGGCTTCCAGACGGTGGAACTGCCCGCACAGAACGGGATGAAGGTGACACTGAAAGACGATGCCGAGATGCTGCAGGAAGTGGTGGTGACCGGTTATCAGGTGCAGCGGAAGGCCGACTTGACTGGCTCCGTGGGCGTTGTGGAGACCAAAGACCTGAAGTCGAGCAACCCCGATCCGATGGCATCCCTGCAAGGAAAGGTGCCTGGCATGACGATTACTTCTAACGGCTCTCCCTCGGGCGAGGCCAATGTACATATCCGCGGTATCGGCTCCATGGGTGGTTCGAGCACTACACCTCTTTATATAGTAGATGGTATCCCCTTCAGCGGTTCCCTGAACAGTCTGAACGCATCGGACATCGAGACGATGCAGGTGCTGAAGGATGCTGCCTCTGCTTCTATCTACGGTTCACGCGCTGCCAACGGTGTGATCGTGATCACCACCAAGAAAGGTAAGAAAGGCGACAACATCAACATCGACTTCAACGCATCTCTTTCCATGGCATGGATGTCGCAGAAGATGAAGCTGCTGAACAGTCAGCAGTATGCCACAGCACTGGTGCAGGCTGCGCTGAACGACGGTAAGAACCCCGTGGACTATGCCCAGAACTACGGTCTGGCACTCGATGTTGCCGGCGGTACTCCCATCTCTGTCTATAACCCTGCCACAGGAGCGATGGAATCGTATGCCGTGGGAGGATTCTACGACGGGTATATGAATGCCAACCGTACGATGAGGTACAGCAATACCGACTGGGTTGACGAGATCGGACGTACTGGTCTTACGCAGAACTACGACCTCTCGCTCTCGAAGGCCAACGACAAGGGATCATCCCTCTTCTCTTTCGGTTACAAGAAGGCTGCCGGTGTGCTGAAATATACTGACTTCGAGAACTTCTCGGCACGTTTCAACAGCAGCTATAAGATTAACAAGATCATCAGCGTGGGTGAGAATGCACAGTTCTCTTATTCTGACAATGTAGATTGCGCACCCTTGGAGAACGCACTGAAGATCGCACCTACCCTGCCTGTATATGAAGATGACGGTGTGACCTTCTCGGGTCCTGTAGGTGGTATGAGCGACCGTCAGAACCCACTGCGCGAACTTTATCACAACAAGGACAACCGCCTGAAGAAATGGCGTATCTTTGCCAATGCCTACGTGGATGTGACACCCATCAAGGGCATGCTGTTCCGCTCAAACTTCGGTATCGACTACACGAACAGTAATATCCGCTCCCTGCAACATACCTGGAATTCGGACGTGGTGAAGAACAGCACGAATGCCAGCACACTGTCGCAGACACACAGCACGAAATGGACATGGTCGAACACCTTACAGTATAACTTCGACTTCTTGGAGGGCCACAACCTGAACATTCTTGCAGGTATCGAGGCTCATCAGGATAACTACATCGATTTCTCTGCACGTCGTACCAACTACCCGTTGGAGACCATCGACTATATGTGGCCCAATGCCGGTACGGGTATCCAGACCGTTACGGGTGCCGGTGATACCTACAAGCTGATGTCGTACTTCGGTAAGATCGACTATAACTGGAACGACCTGCTGCTCGCCAGCTTCACACTGCGTTACGACGGCTCGAGCCGCTTCGGTAAGAACAACCAGTATGGTACCTTCCCATCGGTATCTCTCGGCTACCGCCTCTCCAAGCATATCAATGCCGACTGGCTGCACGACTGGAAGATCCGCGCCAGCTATGGTGTGACAGGTAACCAGGGCATGAACTCGAACACCGCACACTACGGACTCTACGTCGCCAACTATGGTTCCGACCGCGAGAACTCCACCGCCTACGACCTCAACCTGCAATATTCAGGTACGTTCCCCTCTGGATACTATAAGCTGCAGTCGTCTAACGAAGACCTGAAATGGGAGTCATCATCACAGTGGAACTTCGGTACCGACTTCCTGCTCTTCGGCGGCGATCTCTACGGCTCTTACGATGTGTTCTTCAAAGAGACGAAGGACATGCTCGTACAGCCTGCCTTCCTCGGTGCCATCGGATTCGGTGGGCAGACATGGATCAATGGTCCTACACTGAAGAACTGGGGTATGGAGCTCAGTCTGGGCTACCGTCATAAGACATCCTTCGGACTGTCGTACGACATTTCCGGCAACGTGGATTTCTATCGCTCTAAGGTGACCTATCTCCCCGAGAAGTCGAAGAACTCATACGAGCATAACGACTACCATAACCTGGCTCAGGACGGGAAAGCCTATGGCTCACGCATCGGCTATGTGGTGGACGGACTGTATCAGTCGCGTGAGGAAGTGCTGGCACATGGACAGGCTGGTGCACGCGTAGGCGGCTTGAAGTATGCCGACCTCAACGGCGACGGCATGATCAACGAGAAGGACCGCACATGGGTCTTCAACCCCGTGCCCAATTTCTCTTACGGTATCAATGTGTATCTGGCTTACCGCGACCTCGATTTCACCATGTTCTGGCAAGGTGTGGCAGGTGTGGACGTCATCAACGACCAGAAATACCAGACCGACTTCTGGAGCATCACCGATGCAGGCTCAAACAAGGGTGAGCGCCTGATCAATGCCTGGACACAAGCAAACAGTTCGTCAAGCATCCCTGCACTCACCACATCGAACGGTGCCGACGAAGGACGTATGTCTTCCTATTTCGTGGAGAACGGCTCATACATCAAGATGCGCACCCTGCAGCTGGGATATTCACTGCCCGAATCACTGGCAAAGAAAGTGCTGCTGTCGAAAGCACGCATCTATCTCTCGGGAGATAACCTCCTGACCATTAAGTCGGGATCTCTGACATGTTCTGATCCGGAGAACACAGCATGGAACTATCCGCACACTGCCTCGTTCACATTTGGAATACAGTTGGGATTCTAATAGAGTTAAGAATAAAGAGTTAAGATTTAAGAATTATGAAAAAGATCAATTTATATATAGCAACACTGCTGCTTTCTGTCTTTGCAGTTTCATGCAGTGTCGATGATGTGAAGCCCCAGGGCACGCTCGACGAAGAGACGGCGTTCTCCAGTCCTGAGAAACTCGTCACCGCAGCATACGCCAAGCTGGGCGATGACTGGTATTCCTATCCCTTCAACCTCTGGCCCTACGGCGACATGAGTGCCGATGACTGTCTGAAGGGTGGCTCTGGTGAAAACGATACGGGTTACCATCCTATGGAGATTTTCTCTACCTTACAGCCCGACCGCGGAGAGTTTGACGAACTGTGGTATCAGCTCTACAGTGCTATCTCTCGCTGCAACCGTGCCATGGAGTCGATGGTAGATGCCGAAGATACACCCGCCATCAGACAGCTCAGGGCAGAGACCCGCTTCCTGCGTGGCCATTTCTACTACAAACTGCAGCAGATGTGGTACGAGGTGCCTTACATCATCGAGGGGATGGACAACGCAGCCATCGAGTCAACACCGCAGAGCTCTCACGACGAGATCATGCAGCATATCATCGATGACTTCCAGTATGCATACGAGAATCTGCCCGAGGCTAATCCCGGCACGACAGGACGCGCTCACAAAGTGGCTGCTGCCGCCTATCTGGCTAAGTGCTACCTGAACTGGGCTTACGGCGACGGCTATGAGGCCACGACAGGCTATAGCCATGTGGATCAGACCAAGATCCAGAAGGTCATCGAATATACGAATGTGGTGAAGAACTCTCCCTACGACTATCTCGACACCTACGGACATATCTTCCTGCAGGACTATGCCAACTCTTGTGAGAGCATCTTTGCCGTACAGCATTCCAACAAAGCCGATGACGGCACACAATTCGGACGCGCCAACTGGTCGAACATGCTGAATGGCGTATGGGGCATCTGGTCGTGCGGATGGGATTTCCACAAACCCTCGCAGAACCTCGTCAATGCTTTCAAGACACGCAACGGTCTGCCGATGGACGATTTCGATGAGGATCACAATGCCATCGTGGTAAATGGTGCTGACTCCAAATACAAATACGATCCACGACTGTTCCACACGGTGGGTATGCCTACCTATCCATATAAATATGAGGAACAGTACACTCTGACCAAAGCGAACAGTCGTACACCGAACACCTACGGCTACTATTGCTCCATGAAGGAGGTTCCGCAACGTTCTAAAGGTGAGGACTACGACAATCCCTGGCAGGCATTCGGACAGAACGACTATGTGCTGCGTTACACCGACGTGATGCTGATGCGTGCCGAGGCACTGATCGAGAGCGGTGACTACAACGGTGAGGCCTTGCAGATTATCAATACCATCCGTGAGCGTGCCAAGAGGGATATCAGCAGCTCTTCCCTGATCAAATATGCCAAGGATCAGTGTGACATCGCTCTCTATGGAAACTTCGCATCAAAGGACGATGCCCGTAAGGCACTGCGCTGGGAGCGCCGCGTGGAACTGGCTATGGAGGGACACCGCTTCTTCGACCTTCGTCGCTGGGGCATGTTGTCGGAAACGTTGAACAAGTACTTCGAGTCAGAGAAAACCGACGAATACGATGGTCAGACCTACGCACTGTACTATAAAGAGGCATTCTTCACCAAGGGTAAGAATGAGTACTTCCCCATAGCATCCAACCAGATGAACTATGTGCAGGGACTCTATCATCAGAATAAGAACTACTAATGGTATTGACATTCGACAATTGATAATTCATAATTGAAAAAGCGAAAAGATATGAAGACGATATATAATAAAATAGGTGCAGCACTGATGGGTATCCTGTTGTTGGCTTCCTGTCAGGACAGAGATCTCCCCGGCTCTGGCAAAATGCAGCTCACGCAACCTGATGTGGCAGGTATTACCGGTGCACTCAGCGGTGAGAACAACTACGACTATACACTGACATGGACTCCCAGTACGCAAGGTGCCGTGATGCAGGTGGCTGTCTATAAGAACGGAACGCAGCAGCAGGCTCTCACTCCCTGCACAGGAAATTCATTCACACTGAAGAACCTGGAGACCAACCAGCTGTACGAGTTCCTCTTTAAGTTCGCTAACGACGAGGCCCTGTCGAATGGTGTCATGACATCCTTCACCCGTCCGGGTGCAGCCTCTGCCAGCGAGCTGAAGTTTGAGCAAATCGACATCAACGATGATCAGCACGACCTGCAAGTGACATGGAAGGCCAGCGAGAATGCCACCTCATACATCCTGAAACTCGTCAACGGCGATGGATCAAGGATCATCAACGAGACCGTGAACGGTACCTCCTACCTGCTGAAGAATGTATCCATGAAGGAACGCTGGGAGGCTACACTCATCGCTCAGAACGACGAAGGCAAGGCTCTGCCGATTACCGGTTCCACGAAAATTGGTGGAAAGATTCCGGCATTCCTCTCTGAATATGCCACACCCGAGGAGCTCGTTGCCAACGGTGACGATGACGAGGCCAGTGCATGGCTGTGGTTCCAGGAGAACTATCCCAATGGCGAATATGTCTATTTCGGTAACATCAGTACGGTACAGGATATCGAAGACTACCGCATGCTCTTCTATATACGTGACATCGAGACGGGTAACGTAGATGACATCTGGAACTTCTCGGATGTGGCCAGAAACGCTGCACCTTGCATCGAACAGTATGTGAAGAATGGCGGTAACCTGTTGCTGTGGTCGCATGCCGTGCCTTACATCGGCACCATCAACCGCCTCCCGACCTCACTGCTTCGCGGTGTGAGCAATGCCTTCGGCTGTGGTACCGGCGGCTGGAACCCCGATACATGGAAGATGGGTGTATGTCTTAACACGGGTGCCTTCTCGAAGGATTTCAGTAGTCATCCCATCTATGCAGGCATTCCCACGGAGAAGCTGAACGACAACTGCTTCGCTGCCATCGCCTTCAAGGGACCGGGCTGGACGGAAGACCATAACTGTCTGTTCTTCGATATCCCAGTGAAGCTGACCGACATGAACAACACCTCGGAGGAGTGCTACAATGCCGTGACCGAGGAATACGGAATCTATCCGTTGGGCACATGGGATTCACAGGCTTCATGGGTTTCTCAGCTCAACGTATGGGAGGCCAAGGGTGCACCACTGGCTCCGGAAGGATTCCAGAATGGTTGCGGTACCGTGCTCTGCATCGGTAACGGTGGTTGTGAGTTCTCCATGAAGAACGAGGACGGTACGCCCGACAAGAGTGCAAACCCCAAGAACAACTCATGTCAGGGTAATGTCCTGAAACTGGCAAAGAACAGCGTTGAATACCTGATGTCTATCTAAACATAGATATCTTGAATATAGCTTGGATGCCCACCCTTCTCAGAACCATTTCATGGATGAGAGGGGTGGGTATTGTTTTTCATGCAACGGAGATTGTGTCTTCAAATCCATCCATCTGATAGACAAATCACAAAAATATTCCTCACTACATGACTTAATTTTTATTTTTTTTGTATCTTTGCCGATGCAAATAAACAATAACCCAAAAGCCATGTATCGATATCTATCCTACCTTTTCCTGCTTTTGGTATGCTTTTCCTGTTCGAAGAGTAAGCCGAAATACGTGATTGGCGTTTCTCAATGTAGTGAGGACATCTGGCGAAACAAACTCAACGACGAGTTGCGCATGGGGGCGTATTCCTATGATGGCACAGAGTTACTTTTTGTTTCTGCCAATGATAATGATCAGAAACAGATAGAACAGATAGACCAATTCGTGAATAACGACATCGATCTGCTCATTGTCTCTCCCAATCAGGTAGCAACGATCTCTCCTGCCATCGACCGTGCCTACGATAAGGGCATCCCCGTGATCGTGTTCGACAGGAAAACCAACAGTAAGAAGTTCACTGCCTTCATCGGTGCCGACAATGCCGGCATGGGACGTGAGATGGGCGAGTATGTCGCTTCGCGCTTAGGAGGCAAAGGACGTGTAGTGGAGATCCGCGGACTGAAGGGTTCCTCTCCCGCCATTGAGCGTCACAAGGGTTTTGAGGAAGCCATTTCGAAATATCCGGGTATTCAGATCGTGGCATCGCTACAAGGTGACTGGACCGAGAAGAGCGGCAAGGAAGCCATGGAGCAACTGCTCAGAGAGGACCATCCAGGGAAGATCGATTTCGTGTTCGGACAGAACGACCGTATGGCAGTGGGTGCCTACAAGGCGATGAAAGAAGCCAACCTTCAGGGCACCTTGTTCTGCGGCATCGATGCCCTGCCTTCGAAAGGTGGCGGCATTGAGTGCGTACGCGACGGTATCCTCGATGCCTCGTATATCTATCCCACCCACGGCGATGAGGTGATGCACCTGGCAATGAATATCCTCGAAGGGAAACCCTATCAGAAAGACAACCCGTTGAAGGCAGCATTGGTGACAAAGGCCAATGCCCATGTGCTGCTGATGCAGAATGAGGAGATTGTGCGACAGGATGGTTATCTGAGTGAGTTGAAACAGAAAGCCGACAGCTACCTGGTTGAGCTGAGCAGTCAGCGGTTACTTACATTCCTCTCCATCGGCTTCATCGGACTGCTGCTGCTCTCTGCTGTCATCATCTACCTCTATCAGCGACAGCGCACACATATCAACAAGGAACGGGAACAGATGGCTCGTGCCCAACTGAATTTCTATACACAGGTGAGTCATGAACTGCGCACCCCCCTGACACTCATTGAAGGACCGTTAGCCCAGTTGGCTACCACTCCCGAGGTGCAGCAGGCCAGTGAGACGACCTCCGAACTCTTTGCCATTGTGCGACGTAACACCGATCATCTCTCTGCACTGGTCAATAAGATCCTGGATGCGGAGAAAGAGGAGAGAGGAGAGAGGAAAGAGGAGAGAGATATGATGAAAGAGGAAAGGCTACGGGTAGGCGAACAAAGTTCGGGAATAAGGCTACGGGTAGGCGAACAAAGTTCGGGAATGAGAGGAGAGAGGAAAGAGGAGAGAGGAGAGAAGAGAGAGGAGCTATCCAAGTCATCTCTGCTGATCGTGGATGACAACCCTGACATCCGCACCTACCTGCGAACGATCTTGGAGAACAGGTATGAGGTGACAGAGGCCGCCGACGGAAAGTCGGGTCTCGAAGTAGCCAGTGCCTCCGTGCCCGACCTCATTATCTCGGATGTGATGATGCCCGTCATGAACGGTCTGGAGTTCTGTCAGCAGGTGAAGCAGCATGTGGCAACCAGTCATATCCCCGTGATCCTCCTCACCGCCCGTGCCCTGAGTCATCATCAGGTGGAGGGATATGAGAGTGGTGCCGATGCCTATCTCACGAAGCCTTTCTCGCCCGAGGTGCTGTTAGCCCGTGTGGAGAATCTGTTGAAGAGCAGGGAGAAACTGAAAGAGCTCTTCAATACCCCTGAGCAGCACGCAAGTCCTGAGGAGCAGTCACAGAAAGAGGAGCACCCTATGGAGAGCAGCGTAAATTCACGCGACCGACAGTTCGTGGAGCGCCTGCGACAGATTATTCAGGAGAAGATGACCGATTCGAACCTAAGTGTCGAGGATGTGGGTGCAGAGATCGGACTGAGTCGTGTGCAGCTCTACCGCAAGGTGAAGGCACTGACAGGCTCCACCCCCGTTGACCTGATTCGTAAGGCTCGTCTTGCCAAAGCAAGAGAACTGCTACAGACTACAGGTAAGTCCGTTTCGGAAGTGGCCTACGACGTAGGATTCTCTGCCCCCTCGTATTTCACGAAATGTTTCAAAGAGGAATACGGCATGCTTCCCGGCGATCTGCAATAACGTGCAAGAATCGTTACAAAGGATAGAAAAATTGTATCATGCAACATTTTTAAGAGCAAATGAACGATTTTTTCTATCCTTTCTTCTTGTCTTTGTCTATCTTTGCACCATACATTTTGCAAACAACTAACCCTACAAAAAGATGAGAAGAAAAAGGATTGCCCTGATGGCCATGATGATGACAGCGTTCTGTGCCGTGATGATGGCACAGAAGCCCATGCTGCTGAGTGACAATCATGCCATGATGAGAGTGGAGAGTGCATCTCGCTACCTGCTGCTGCCTGTAGAGGAGAAAGCAGAGATTGCCAACCTACGAGTGTTGAATCAGAATAGCGAGGTGATCCAGTCACTGAACGCCCGCCTTTCTGTAGATAAGGTGGACTATTATGTCCCCTTGGAAATCAAGGGAGCCGCCCTGCTGGATATCGTGTTCCATGGTGACCGCCGTTCAGCCGGTGCCGTGAAAGACTATGCCTGCTGGCGCGAGATGAAATACGACAACACTTTCGACACCGCCAACCGCGAACGGTTCCGTCCTGCCTACCACCACACCCCGGTGTGGGGATGGATGAACGACCCCAACGGTATGTTCTATCAGGATGGTGTGTGGCATCTCTGCTACCAATGGAACCCCTATGGATCACAGTGGGAGAACATGACATGGGGCCACTCCATCTCGAAAGACCTCATCCACTGGGAAGCACTGCCCGCAGCCATCGTACCCGATGGCTTAGGCACCATCTTCAGTGGCTCCTGTGTCGTTGATAAGGAGAATACGGCAGGCTTCGGCAAGAATGCCATCATCGCCTACTACACCTCGGCGGCAGAGAGTCAGACACAAAGCATGGCCTACTCCACCGATGGCGGTCGTACCTTTAAGAAATATGATAAGAATCCCGTCATCACCTCAAACATTCCCGACTTCCGCGATCCACACCTCTTCTGGCATGAGCCTACAGGAAAATGGATCATGGTGCTGGCCGCTGGTCAGGAAATGCAGATATACTCCTCTGCCAACCTGAAGAACTGGACATTGGAGAGCAGCTTCGGTCATGGCTATGGCAACCATGACGGTGTATGGGAATGCCCCGACCTGATGAAACTGCCCGTGCGTGGCACTGGCAAAGAGAAATGGATGCTGATCTGTAACATCAACCCCGGCGGACCCTTCGGCGGCAGTGCTACCCAGTATTTCGTCGGCGACTTCGATGGCCACCGCTTCACCTGTGAGTCGAAGCCCGAGGTGACGAAGTGGATGGACTACGGCAAGGATCACTATGCCACCGTCTCCTTCGACAATGCCCCCGACGGCCGTCATGTGGCCATCGCATGGATGAGCAACTGGCAGTATGCCAACCAGGTACCCACCAAGCAGTTCCGCTCTGCCAACTCCATTCCCCGCGACCTTGACTTGTTCATTGATGGTGATGAGACCTATTGCGGTGTGACACCTTCGAAGGAGATGTTGACCGTGAGAGGCAAGAGCATCAAGAAGCCCACAGAGACCTGTGAGTTGGTGATCGACCTGAAAGGCTCTGCCCGATGGCAGTTGAGCAACACCCGTGGCGAGCGTGTCATCATGGAATACGATGCCGTGAAGAAGACATTCACCATGAACCGCGAGGAGAGTGGCGACCTGTCGTTCAGCGAAGCTTTCCCCGTAACCACCTGCGCCCCCACCCACGGTACTGTCCGCCAAATACGTATCTATATCGACAAATGCAGTCTGGAAGCCTTCGATGGTGAAGGGAAGTTTGCCATGACCAACCTGGTGTTCCCCTCAGAGCCCTACAACACCGTCAAGGTACTGTCGGGTAAGGCCAAGACTACCATCTATCAAGTGAATCCATAAAACAAACATACAATCATGAAACAAAACAAAACCATCTTACTGATCCCCGTGATGTTCTGCTTCTTCGCGATGGGATTCGTGGATCTGGTAGGCATCGCCTCCAACTATGTGAAAGAAGACCTGCAGCTGAGCGACTCCGTGGCGAATATCTTCCCCTCGCTCGTGTTCTTCTGGTTCCTGATCTTCTCCGTGCCCACGGGCATGCTGATGAATAAGATCGGAAGGAAGAAAACCGTGCTGCTCTCATTGATCGTCACCGTGGTGTCGCTGCTGATGCCGATGTTCGGTGAGAACTTCCCCATCATGCTGTTATCGTTCTCGCTGCTCGGCATCGGAAACGCATTGATGCAGACATCCCTGAACCCGCTGATCTCTACCGTACTGAAAGGGGGAAACCTCGCCAGTACCCTCACCTTCGGACAGTTCATCAAGGCCATCGCCTCATTCCTGGCACCATACCTCGCCATGTGGGGAGCCACCGCCGTACTGCCGTCCTTCGGACTGAACTGGCGTGTGCTGTTCCTGATCTATTTCGTGGTAGGTCTTTTAGCTGCCTTCTTCCTGTGGATCACCCCGATAGAGGAAGAGCCCATCGAGGGGAAAGCCTCATCGTTCATGGACTGTCTGAAACTCCTCGGCAAGCCCATCGTGCTTCTCTCGTTCTTAGGTATCATGTGCCATGTGGGCATCGATGTGGGTACCAATACCACCGCTCCGAAGTTACTGATCGAACGGGCAGGCATGACACTCAATGAAGCGGCCTTCGCCACCAGTCTGTATTTCATCTTCCGTACCATCGGCAGTCTTACGGGCTCTTTCTTCCTCCGTGTGATGAACAACCGCGTGTTCTTCACCATCAGTGTGGTGATGATGGCCCTGTCGATGGCGGGCATGTTCATGGGCACATCGAAGACATTGCTCTATGTGGCTATCGCCTTGGTGGGCTACGGCAACTCCAACATCTTCCCCTTAGTGTTCTCCCAGGCACTACGCTCAGTGCCAGAGAAGCAGAACGAGGTGTCGGGACTGATGATCATGGGCCTCTTCGGCGGTACGGTATTCCCCTTGTTCATGGGCTTCGCCAGTGATGCCGTCGGACAGGCTGGTGCTGTGGCTATCATGGCCATTGGTGTGATCTATCTGTTCACCTATATTAAACAAATCAAATAATCAACCTATAACCCCAATCAACTATTGTCATGAGTAAAAGATATATCATCGGATTAGGCGAAGCACTGTGGGATGTGCTTCCCGAAGGAAAGAAGTTGGGTGGAGCCCCGGCAAACTTCGCATACCATGCAGGACAGTTCGGCCACGACACCATCGCCGTGAGTGCGTTAGGAGAGGACAAGCTGGCAGAGGAAACCATCGCAGCCTTGGAAGAGCATGAGCTCAGCTACTGCATGCCACGGGTTCCCTACCCCACCGGCACCGTACAGGTGACGTTGGATGATCAGGGCATCCCCACCTATAACATCCGCGAGGGGGTGGCATGGGACAATATCCCGTTCACCGCCGAGGTGGAGGATCTGGCCATGCACTGTCAGGCCGTGTGCTTCGGTTCCTTGGCACAACGCAGCATCGTATCGCGGGAGACCATCAGGAAGTTCTTAGACCATACCCCCGCCGACTGCATGAAGATCTTCGACATCAACCTCCGTCAGAGCTTCTACACCAAGGAGATCATTGAGGAGTCGATGAAGAGATGCAATATCTTGAAGATCAACGACGAGGAACTGGTCATCGTGAGCAGGATGTTCGCCCTGCCCGACTTAGATGAGGAGAAGCGTTGCCGACAGCTCATCGAGACCTATCACCTCGATGTCCTTGTGTTGACATGCGGCACCAACGGCAGTTATGTGTTTACAAAAGACACCACATCGTTCCAACCCACACCGAAGGTGGAGGTGGCAGACACGGTGGGAGCCGGCGACTCCTTCACCGGCAGTTTCTGCGCCGCCCTCCTCAATGGCAAGTCAGTGGAGGAAGCTCACAAATTAGCTGTGCAGGTGAGTGCCTTCGTATGTACACAAAACGGTGCCATGCCGGTATTGCCGGAGAGCCTGAAACAATAAGTCACTAATCAATCTGTTCTCGCTTAATCGTTGGATGTAATCCAATGATTAAGCGAGCTTAGCTCTCCTCTCGCTGCTTCATCAGTGCCCTATATGGGAGGCTCAAACACTACTCCCATCGCTCTTTCACTAAGGTAAACTCGCCCCATCAAAGGGGCGGCTTTAAGGATAATTTTCCGTTTATTCCGTTGTTCCTCTCTTTTATTATTCTACGGACTTTAAGGACTTCAAGGATGATCAGCCGTACAGGCTGATTAATTTTTCCGTGATTTGGCTTCCCCTAAAGCGCCGATTTCCAATTCCGTGCTTTTTCTCTCCGCTTTGCTTTGAGTGACCTTTGGTTCTGTGTGAAATATTGAGCCACATAATAACATCAATCAAATAGATATGAAAAGAATTATATTATTATCATCCTTTATGCTGTGCTTGTTGTCTTATGCACAGCAACCGCCAGAGACAGAAGGAAATGAAGTCACTTTAGCGGAAGTTGATTCTGCCGGAACAACAAGTCAACATTAATCATTTCCGTCTATAGTTTTAACCTCTGGTATGCAAGAGATTCTCGCCTCCCGCCTATTCTGTTATAGTTTCATGACAATCAATACAACAAATACCTGTTATGTTTAAGTTTATTGCACTTTTCTGCATGTTCCTGTCCATCCTTCCTTCAAGGGCACAGACGATCCTTCTCGACAGGGAATCGTGCAGGCCGATTACACGCGCTTCTGTCTTCGATGAGGAAAACCATCCGGTTGGCTTGACGGATTCCAACGGGTTGCTGCCTGACTTGAAAGGATCAAAGCAGATACGTATCACATGCCTCGGCTATCAGACAATGGAGACAAAAGTGTCAGATATCGGTAAAGAACTCTATCTCGTGCCAATGGACTATCCCTTGAAGGAAGTCGTTGTGAATAGTGATTCTCAATACTCCCGTTTGAAACTGACATGCTACTACCGTGACTTCGTCGTTTTCGGCAGTAGGATATACACAGACATGCTGGGAGGAAATACAGACCTGTTTTACAGTGATGGCATCTGTACCATATATATACCGAGACCTGGGATTCTGAGTGTTACACGTCGTGTGAATGAGATAAGACGGGATGTTGCGGGAAGTGGACTGTTCGGATATACGGACGTTGAGGACATGCTATTACTGTGGGGGCGGAGCATGGTGGATATCGTAAAGAACAAAGAGATGTACGTTACTACAGAGGAGGGGAATGTGACAACCGCGTACCGGAAAAAAAAGGACTCTCTTGTATGGGAAGCAACCATTGTCCGGGATAGTCTGTCTTCTCTCATCTATGTCGATTACACGGATGGGATGGCTCAATCAGGGAAGGTGCGAAATGCGTATGACAGCCAAGGCCGAAAGATCAGCATGAAGCTTAGGAAGGGCAAGGACCATATAAAGAATGTCTTCCGGATGACTCCATATTCCAAGGTTCCCATCTCTTCGCTTATTGCGTATAACGAGAGTTTCGACTTTGTTATATACGGTGATGACGGTGAGCAGAAAGGGTGTTACATAAGGGAATTATATCCCGTGGAGGCGGAATATCTGACGAAGGAGGAATACAAGGCACAGAAGAAGCAGAAAGGCGAATATACTTATGATGACATCGACCTACTGGCAAAGGAGGCACTTGTTCAAGACCTGACACCTGAGATCCGATCGCGAATCGAACAACTCAGGAAAAAGGAATGAGGTGTGCCCTTGTGCCGATCTTTCTGCATTCCCGTGGAATATTCAAATTCTGTGGATCGATGTTTCTACGGACTCTTTGGACTTCAAGGACGATCAGCCGTATAGGCTGATTAAAAATTTCAGTGATTTCTGCATTCTATGTTAAATTCCTAATATATTTCTCCTTTTAACTATATATTTAACACTTTGATGTTCATGCAGCCTTTAGTGCTGCATAATAGTCGTGATCCGGGTTGTATCTTTCTCCTTTTCTAACCA